>Ga0208331_100692_pt1 | contig 8953 bp, 8 predicted proteins | sample DeeseametaMP1648_FD_184184 | JGI IMG/M metagenome (GOLD analysis project Ga0208331, IMG submission 184184) | Marine microbial communities from the Deep Pacific Ocean - MP1648 (SPAdes) | ecosystem: Environmental > Aquatic > Marine > Oceanic | place: North of Tokelau, South Pacific Ocean | collected... | reverse complement strand
TCTCCAGCAACTCGATACTGTTTGGCCAATTCTTTAAGCCTTCATCCGCGATAGACAAGCCCTCATCAATTTTGCCACTCATCATCAACGAAGAAGCCTCCATCAAATATGTCTTGGAACTTTTTCTAAACAGACTCCCCATCAAAGCAAATTCTCCCGACTTACTGATAGTCCTATGTCTCGCGACCGCTCGCTGCCAACGGATGACACCGCTCATACTGCCCCAGCCAGTTGCTCACGGCGATGTAAATGTAGATCTGGGTGGTCGTGAAGAAGCGGTGGCCGAGGAGATTTTTGAGGGTGTAGAGATCGATTCCGGCTTCGTGCATGTGGGTGGCGTAGGCGTGGCGGAGCGAGCTTGAGGTGAAGCTACGGTCCTGGGCGTCGTAGCGGTCGGCAAGGCCGGTGACCGTGGCCCAGTGGACGATGCGGCGGTTTATTTGGCGGTCCTGAATGTTGAAGATCGGGTCGGCCAGGCCCAGGCCGTAGGTGAACTCTTCCATAAGTTCGGCGGTCTTTTTGTCGATGAGGACGTAGCGGTCTTTGTCCCATTTGCCGTCGCGGATGAAGACTCGCTGCTCTTTGTAGTTCATGTCCGCGAGGCGCATGTTCTCGAGTTCGGAGCGCCGGCAGCCGGTGGCGTACATGAGGCGGATGATGAGGTAGTCACGTTTGCCGACGTTGCGGTCCTGTTCTTCGGCGGTGTCGAGGAGCAGGCGGACTTCTTCGCGGGTGGGGACGGCGGGGAGTCGGCGGGTGCGTTTGCCCATTTCTTCTCGTTCGAGTTCGTCGTCTAGTTCTTCGAAGCGTTCTCGGTCGAGGGGGCTGAGGTCGGCGGTTTTGGAGCGACCGCCGCCTCCTTTGGATTTCATTTTCCGGCGCTGGGCGAGGTTGGCCTGGATGATGAGTTTGGCGAAGTTGCGGGAGGCGATTCGGAACTGGTCGCCGTCGTCATCATCTTCGTCGGAAAATTCTTGGGCCAGCTCTTCGAGGATCTCGAGTTCTTGCGGGTGGAGAGTTTGGGCGAGGTCTTGGGCTGAGAAGTGGGACATCAGGTGGTCTTCATTGGAGGGGGTCGAGATCCTCGGTTTCGGCGTATGACGGGGGGGGTTCGGCCGTATGATGTGGGGTTGGAGCGTATGAAGCGGCGTGTGATGGCGGGATTTGGGGCTCTAGCGCGGCCGGAGGGCGCGGTAGATGGGTCGCTTGCCCCTAACAGAAGCCTCGGAAATCCTCGAGAATACGGGGTATGAGAAAGATTTGCTTGACCGTTTTGCTCCTGGCTGCGCCGGCGCTGCCTGATGGAGCGCCGTTCATCATCGGCTACTTCCTGATGTGGATTCTGGTCCCCCTCTTCATCGTTTTCCTGGCGATTAAAGCGCTACTTCGAATCCCGACAGACCGGAACTCCGGGCCGGATCAGGGGCAGGTGCAGCCTGGAGAGGACTGAGGCCCGGAGCGCGGCCCTTGGGCCGGGGTTCGGGCTTGTGGGGGGAGTTGAAGGCGGGTGGAAGGGCTGGAAGTCAGCGGGATCTGGGCTGGAGAGGCGGGGCGGCTTGCCGCCACGGCTCTCCAACCCAGTGACGGAGAAGCTTTGAAAGTTCCGGAGCTGCTCAGCTTGCTGGGGAGTTCCAGAACTTCAGCTGAGAGCCCGCAGAATTCTCAGAATTTCTACTGCACGCCGCCGAGCTGGCGGAAGTCGGCCCAGATCGCCCGGCTGAATCCGCCGGCTGGGTTCTGGAGTTGCTATTTTCAGGATTTGCAATTTCCCGGCGGAAAGTATGAGATATTCTTCGACATCACCCAGGTGGGAACGTTTCTACGGCCTCCGCGTGAGAAGGCCGGTCGTTTGATATGCCGCCGGCCCCGGAAAGCCGTAGAAACGTCCAGGATGGTCCAGGAGCGATGTTTCAGGCCCGAATGCGAAGAGCGGGGAATCTTGGCAGAATCGGTCCTCCAGAACGCCATCTACCGCCATGATTTGGAGACCCCGGGCGCTCGGTATCGAGGGGCGCTGAAAACGGTAGAGGTCCCGGTCGAGGGCCTCTGGATAGCTTTAAATGGGCCGAATTAGGAAAACTGGGATTCAGGGAACCTCGAAAAAGCTCTTGACTGCAGGGAGGACATGACAACCCTGAGAACGCTTCAAGACAGATTTGATGCCGGATCTCCCGGTTTTAAGAACGAGGTTGTCATGAAGAAATATTTGTCCATAGCATTGCTGACCGGAGCCCTACTGATGAGCGGGTGCGGAGACTCGGAGAACTTCGTTTTCACGAACCATACCAACGTGCAGGTCGCACCGGTGTGCGTTGATGACGCCTATACGACCAACCAGGACACCACGCTGACCGTGAACGCGGCGAATGGTGTCCTGGCAAATGACACGCTGAACGGTGCCTCCATCATATCGTTCGATAGCACCAGCACTCAGGGCGGAACCGTCAATGTGAACGCAGATGGGTCCTTCACATACACACCGACCCCCAGTTTTACAGGACCCGACTCCTTTACCTACACTGTTCAGAACACCGCTGGGCAGAGAACTTGTACCGCGAACATCACGGTTGTGGCCGTTAACGGCTTCTTTGTGGACGCGGTGAATGGAAACGACGGGACCGGAACTTTCAACGGTGGACTGCCGTTTCAGACGATTCAGGCGGCTGTAGCGGCAGCGCCGACCAACGCCGACATCGTGGTTCTGCCAGGGAGCTACACTGGTGGGATCAATTTGAAGGACGGGCAGCGACTGCTCGGCTCAGGCTCGGCTCTGATTAGCCCGCAGGGGGCCACAAGGCCGCAGTTGACAGGACCTATTGTACTCGCAGATGACAATACATTGGACTTCTTGAGGCTCCAAGGAACGAACGGAAGTGCAGTCGACGGGATTGGCCAAGATAGCGGGATTATCACCAACTGCGAAGTCGCAAACATAACAGGGGGTGTTATGGTCGCTGGAATAGCTGGAGACGACACACGCGGTGATTGGACTGTCTCGGGCAACTCCTTCACAGATGGAAGCGGTGCGGGCGTTGTGTTTTATACAAGCGGTACGGATACCGGGACGTATGTCATCAGCAACAATGTTATGACCGGAAATGGTTTGAGCGGTATAATTCTTGTCTCCGAAGACACCAGCGATATCAGGGCCTCTGTTATAGGGAACGTCATGCGAGGGAACAATACGGTAACTGGAGACGCATTTGAAGTGGAGGTTCTGGGCACATCCACATTTTGTCTAGACTTGGAAACCAATATCGCCGATTTGGATACGAACCCCAGCAATAGCGACAACGGAGTCTTCTCTTTATTTGATAGCGTAGGTGCGTCGCTCCTAGAAGTTGAGCAGTTTGCCAGCGGGAACCTCACTAATCCGCAGCCGAGTGGGGCCGGAAATAGTGGAATCATTGATGATAATACCGGTATCGGGGGAGATCTACCCACCTCAGTGGCAGATGGCGCTTGCGGCTTTTAGCTTGTGGCTTTTAGCTTTCGCCTTAAATCGCTCCGACGAACGAAGCTTTGTACCATGAGCTCTCTTCCTCTACGGTTTTGCCCTTGCGGACTCAACTGAGCACATCTAGAGATAAAAACCATCGTAATTCCCCAGGGTCCGCTTCTAGCCAGCCAGCAAAGTTTAGTCCCGGTAGGGCACCGTAGTGTGGTACATCATTTCGAGTTGAACGTCCAGGGAAACGAGAGTGTTTAAATCGATATCGAAAAGCTCATCAACCTGAACAATCTTGTTTTTATGCTCAAGCACGTAATCTCTCCACGAACCTCTGGAATCCAAAAAGTACTTTGATTTTCCATCTGCACTAGAGTCAAAACCGCTTGGGCCCATCGAACCAAATTGCCAGGTTTGGCTAGGACCGGGAGGATCGGTCTCTCCAAGTAAGGCGGCTAGTGCCTTGAGGGCTTCGGTGTCAGGGTTAGGTGCCAGCTGCGTAAAAACTCCATTATGTAGAATCCCGATGGGGTCGCCATCGCCAGAATACGCCGTTGAGCCACTCTTCTTCGCCTCTTCCAAGGTCACATGCAAGTCAAAATTCATCTTCGTCAACTCCGGCACCGAGATCATCTTGACGTCCTCAAGCTTCGTCGTCCCCGTCGACTTCTTGGAAACCGCCGCCCCGATAATCTGCGTCTTCGCAATGTCGATAGACCCTTCCGAGTAGATCAGGCCCTGGAACCGAGACGAGTTCGGCCCGTCCCCATGAATCTTGATATCACCCTTCGCAACAAGCGCAGCATGGTCGGCCTCGGTCTCCATCGACCCGGTTACCGTAATCTTGCCGGTGGCCACGATGGCGCCCTTACCCTTGACCTTGCCCGTAATGGTCACATCACCCTTGACGTACAAGAGCCCCTCGGCCATGTCCAGGTCCCCGATTGTCAGGTTTCCTTCGTATCTGGCCCGACCGACCAGCACCGGCGGGTCCGGACCAGGCGGAGGATTAGGGTTCCAATCATATTTGTCAGGCTCACCCGCCGGATCGAATCCCTCGATAGTGACATTCGGTAGATTCTGCTCCGTAGAACCCGGCAGAACCAAACCCTGCACCACTGCCCCGGCGTCCAATTCAATCTCGCCGGAGGCCTTCACGTCCCCCGCGATTTTGGTGTCCGTTCCGAGGGTCACGGCTTTGTCGGCCCCACCGGCCGTAGAGTTACTAACGATATGCGATGGCTCTTTGTCAGCCTCGTCGTAACTCAAGATCGGATTGGTTGTGGCATCTAAGGAGCCATACTCCCCGGCAGGGAGTCCAAAGACTTCCACACTCTCCGCATCAATCTGCCCAGCCGACGCCAAGGAATAGGGGTAAGGCGGATCCTTAACCAACGCCTCCCGAACAACTTCCAACCCATGATAATGCCCCACCGCCACCAAATGACAAAACCCCGGCGGCACAGCAGCCCCGTTCCACCCCGTCTTCTTAGTATTCCCCACCAGATTGTTGGTGGAATACGGCTCATCTCCGACAACAAACGTGAGTTCCCCGAAGACCTTCCCCTCCTCCACCACAAACTGAAGGTCGTCCTCGAAAGCGATTTTGTCCTCTTTGAGCTCTCCGACGGCGGCGTAGATGACGGAGTCGGCGAGGCGTTGGCCGTAGAACTGGGCCCAGGATTTGCGGGAGATCATGACGCCGCCTTGTGTGGCGCTGAGCATGATGAAGGTGATGATGATGACGGAGAACGATATGAGAAAGAGGAGCGGGATGCTGCCTTTCTGGTTCCGACGCTGACGACTCATAGTTTGCATTCTAGCAGAGTTTTGGGCGGGCTCAGTGACGCTCCTCCAGAGAAGCGGTGACAGTGGTCACTGAACGGGATCGATTGAAAAGTGTACCTATAGGAGAGGAATGATCGGAATAGACCATAGAAAGGAGAGCTTATGGTGCAGCAGAGATACAGAAAGGGAAGAGGGTTTACTCTTCTAGAGGCTCTGGTCACCATTACTCTGGGCACTTTGATCATGCTGAGCGTGTTTCAGTCGAGCTTTACCGCGAATCGCGCGACTGCCCAGACCGAGCAGAGCATGGAGGCAGAGAATATTCTGGCCTCACGGCTGTCCGTGTTCTTGAGCGAGGCAGAGACTTTGACGGTTCCGATCAACGAGACGGAACTCATTATGACGAAATCGGCCGAGTACACTCTGACCAAAAGCGTGGTGAAAGACGCAAGTCGCCCCCACTGTGCCCTGGCAAAATTGAAGCTGACCTGGAAACAGGGCCGGCTGGACCGAGAGAGAGAAGTGGAGTGTTTGCTCCCTTTGAACGAGCCGGCAGGTACAGGCCCATGATGAGGAGGCGCCCCGGAGGGCTTACTGTTCCTGAGATCCTGGTTGGGTCGTTTATCTCGTTGCTGATGGCCACCGCTCTGTTTGCCGTGGTGTCTCAACTCAAGACTCAGGCGCATACGACCGACGCGGTGATGAAAGCCCGCTACGATATGCAGTTTTTGTTCCGCGCCCTGGGCGATGCGTTCGACAAGACGACGGCCGAGGGGGTCCACGTGACGGCTGATAATCAGAAGGTGAGTCTTCAAAGAGTGGACGGAATGGCCTCAAACGGCACACGAGCTTGGAGCCCTTTCGTGACCTTTTACGTGTTCGACGCTTCCGTTGGACAGGTCTTGCAGGGTCGGGTGGAGCTTGCGGAGATCGGATTGACTCACCAGCCGGCGCTTCCAGCGGTGATCACGGATGGGGATTTAGACTTGATGGTCAGTATCCGCCGGGCTGATCGGAAGTTGAAGCCTGTCGCTAACGACATAGAGGGGTTCGCGGTGGACAAACCCTCGCCACTGACTGCCCGTCTTCATCTCACCGCTGTAGTGAAGAGCGGCAAATACAAGGACGAAAGGGTGGAGGATGAGCGGACCTTCTTTTTCTCCTCGGCGGCGGAGTTGTGAGCGGGACTGTTCAAAGTAAAAGAGGTGAGATCGGGTTTTTAGTCTCTCTGGTCCTCCTGGTCGCCGCGTTGCTCTATGTCAATCAGGTTCCTCTAGATCCAAGGCAGCCGGATCCGAATGTGGGAGGTCTGCAATTTCGAATCTACAGTGATCCCCCCGATGCCAAGATCACCGTGGAAAACTACACCGGAGGGATGGGAAAAGACAATCTTAAGTCTACCAATGTTTCCACCCTCACGGTTCAGGACATCCTCCCCATCGGGCAAACCGAAGCTCCCGTCGGCTGGAGCTATAAAGTCACATTGGTGAAAGACGGATTCGAACCTACGCCCGTGACGGTTGAGGACAGCCTGGTCAGGACACACATTTTTCCCCCCATCGGCCAACCGATCATCCGACTCCGCTCCTCCTCCATCCTCTCCTACCTCGGCTACCTGGCCAACTACCGCACCGGCCCCGCCGCCGTGATGTGCCTTGGCCTCCTCGGCCTTTGCATCTCCGCCTTTCTCATCCGTGAAGAACGACGCCGCCAGGGCGTCCTCCTCCGCTACGAAGCCGACCCGGACAGCGATTCTTACATAGGCAAGTTCCTGCACGGCTACTTCGTGATCGGCGTGCTTGGAACAGGCGGCTTCGGCAAAGTCTACAAGGTTCTTGATGAGGCGACCCTAGACGAAAAGCACGCGAAAGCTCTGAAAGTCGTCTCCTACGACCAGTACGACACGAGCAGCGTAGACGACGACGCCACCAAGGAAGCGATCGACACGGCCCTTTCCACGGCCAAAGGGCGTTTTATGTCTGAGATGGACACTCTGGTGACGTCGGATCACCCCAATATCTACAAGGTCTTTACCTTCGGACGCGAGGAGAATCACGACTGGGTTTTGATGCCCATCTACAAGACGAGTTTGTACGATATGCTGCGCGAAAAAGACCCGATCCCGCCGAAACGCGTTCTTTCCATAGCAAAGCAACTGGCGGCCGCCCTGCAGTACGCCCACGATCGCCAGATCGCTCACCGCGACTTGAAGCCGGACAACGTGATGTTTGACGACGAGGGGCTGAAACTGATCGACTTTGGCATCGCCCGTCCTAAAAACCGGGAGACTCTGACGGCCTTAGACAGCATTGTGGGCACGGCGAAGTACATTGCCCCGGAGCAGATCGCCGGCAGCTCGGACGTGTCGGTGGACCAGTTTGCCTACGGCCTGATCCTGTTCGAACTTTTGACCAAGAAGTTTCCCTACAAGCTGAAAGTGGGCGACCTGATGATCATTCAGCAACGGATGATGGAAGATCCGGCCCCGCTGCGATCTGTGGCGCCGGAGTATCCGGAAGAGCTGGAAAAGGTGATCGCCAAGATGCTCGCTCGCGACCCGCTGCATCGCTATCCGAATGTGAAAGAAGCCTACCAAGCTTTCGAGAAGGCCTATCTCGCCACGACTACAGTGACTGAGTTAGCTGAATAAGCGGCATGAAGACGCTGAAGACCATGACTCCCACCAGGCCACCCACGACCATAAGAAGGATGGGGTTGAGGAGCGTCATCGCCTGCTGAAGAGTGGTGGCGAAGTTCTTGGCCTGAAAGTCGGCCGATTTATTGAGGAGAGGGGCCATGGTGCCGGACTCCTCGCCGGCCGTGATAAAGCTGAGGAAGTTGACTTCGTCGAAAAGCTCCGTCGCCTGGAGGGCTGAGCCCACACTCTCTCCGTTGGCGATCGCCTCGACCACACTCTTTTCGGCCTCCAAGAAGTGAGGATCGCCGGTAATTCGGAATGCGGCCTTGAGAGAGGGCACCAGAGGCCGACCCGCCTCCAGTTGAATCGCCAGGGCCCGAGTGAACCGTTCTTGAGAGTAGGCCCGAAGAGCTTTACCGAGACCGGGGATCGCGGATCCGTATCGGAAAAACCTGGCGTTCTGCCTTCGCATCCAAGCCACGGTGGCATCCTGGGCGGACCAACTTTGGAGACGGTCCCAGACGGGTGGCAGGATGAGGAAAAGCCCGATCGCCAAAACGACAACGATGGCGTAGTTGGCAAACCAGGAGTACTGGCAGAAGAGGTAGACCGGGGTGGGCAGGTCTCTGTCCAGACTAGCCAGAGTTTGAGTGAAACCCTCCTCGAAATGAGCGGGCGCGATGCTCAGAAGTAGAAAGGCGATGGACGCCTGAAGAAGAGGATAGGAGAGAGCAGCCCGGAGTTGGAGTCGGGTGCGCTGGTTGCTTTCCTCATACTCGGCCAAATAGTTGAGCACTTCGTCGAGTTTGCCGACGTTGACGGCCATGCAGAGCAGCTCATAGTGAAAGACTGGAAAGTTGGGAATGTGATTCTTGAAAGCTTCGGGTAGAGCGACTCCCCGGTTGACATCGGAAATGACTCCTCGGAGATGTCGACTCAGACCGACATCTTCGTTCTTCTTCGAGGCCTCGGCGAGGGCGTCGACCACGGAGACACCGGACGAGACCATGAGACCCAGAGTAGCGTAAAACTTGGGCCAGGATGAGGCCTTGACCCGGCGCTTGCGTCCCCGACGGGGG
>Ga0208331_100683_pt1 | contig 9025 bp, 1 predicted proteins | sample DeeseametaMP1648_FD_184184 | JGI IMG/M metagenome (GOLD analysis project Ga0208331, IMG submission 184184) | Marine microbial communities from the Deep Pacific Ocean - MP1648 (SPAdes) | ecosystem: Environmental > Aquatic > Marine > Oceanic | place: North of Tokelau, South Pacific Ocean | collected... | reverse complement strand
CCTGATGCGCTGGACGAACCTGCGGAGATTCTGTCTCCTGATGCGCTGGACGAGCCTGCGGAGATTCTGTCTCCTGATGCGCTGGACGAGCCTGCGGAGATTCTGTCTCCTGATGCGCTGGACGAGTCCTCCGAAGTCCTTTCGCCTGATGGATTGGATGAACCGGCCGAGATCCTGTCGCCGGCCGCGTTGGATACACCCCTGTCAAACGAGCTTGACGCCGCGGCAACAACGCCAACGGGGGTAGACCTTACATTGGATCCGATGCTCCCGGACCTGACCTCGCCCGCGGTAGGAGACCCAGAGCAGTTTGCTGTCCCAATATCCAGCGACCCGATGCTTCCCGACCTGAGCTCGCCTGCCGTTCCGGAGCTTCCGTCAACAGCCGAGCCCGAGGGTCCCGATTTTTCGGAATCTGCAGCCATTCCGTCCGATTTCACCGAGCCACCAGCCGCCCCCGACTTCGCAGCCCCGACATCGGAGCCCGATTCTTCGGCATCTGTGGAAACTTCCCAGCCGACCGAATTCGCCGAGCCGGAATTGAGCGCTCCGACAGAGCCGTCCACCTTGCCGGATTTCGCCGCACCAGCGGCCACAACGACTCCCGCTGAGCCGGAATCGTCGACACCTGTCGGTCCCGATGACGCTCCTGCATTCGCAGAGACGGAAACCTCGGTACCCATCGAACCTCCCGCTGCGCCGGACTTCGCTGCGATGGGAACCATCCCTGATTTTAGTACCCCCACCGAGGTCTCCGGACCAGATCTGAGTGCGCCCGGTGAGCAACCGGGAGTGCCGGATTTCTCGGGTTCTTCCCCTCTGGACGAAATTGCCGTTCCCGACTTAGGGCCCCCCACCGAGCCGCCCGCAACGCCGGATTTCGCTGCTCCCTCTCCACCGGAAGAGATCGTTGACTTGGAGGTGCCGTCCGAGCCGCCCGTTGGGCCGGAGTTGACCGCAACCACCGAGGGTTCTCTCTCTGATTTTGAGCCCCCCGCGACTCCCGGTCCGATTTACCCCGATCCGGCGCCCTCCGAGGTCGAAGCCGAACCGGTCCCCATATCCGGACCCGATTTGAGCATGCCGCCCGAGCAGGCGGAAGTGCCGGATTTTTCAGCCCCTTCCGAGACGCCGGTTGAGCCGGAATTAACGGCAACCACCGAGGATTCTCTCCCTGACTTTGAGCCCCCCGCGACTCCCGGTCCGATTGACCCCGATCCGGCTCCCTCCGAGACCGCAGCGGATCCGGTCCCGATATCCGGACCCGACTTGAGCTTGCCGCCCGAGCAGGCGGAAGTGCCGGACTTTTCAGCCCCTTCCGAGCCGCTCGTGCCCGATTTTGGTGCCCCGTCGCTCTCCGACGCGATTGAGCCCGAGGAGTCTCCGGACCCGGCTCCCATCGACGAGCCTGAGCCGGCCGCACCGCCCGAACTCACTGATGTGCCGGATTTCTCCGCACCGACTGTGCCCACGGCACCCTCGGTTCCGGATTTCGGTGCCCCTTCGGCTCCCGATTTCAGTTCTCCGTTGGAAGCGCCCGGACCGTCCGAGGCTGGCGGAGTCGTACCTGCCTTTACTCCGCCTTCAGACTCACCGAATGTTCCCGCTTTCGAGCCGCCCGACAGCCAGGAAGTTCCGGCCACGATCGAACTCCCTCTGTCCTCTTTGACCGATGGCTCCGAAGAGGGGTCGCCGTCTCTGGAACAGACCGTGGAGGTCGACCTCTCGACTCAAGAATCGGTGGAAGAGACTCCTCCGGAGTTGCAATCTGTCGAGATTGAGACACCGGCCGTGAACCGTGAGATGGGGGCCAGCGCCGAAGAGATTCTCGAAGACGACTATCAGTTTTCTCCCGAAGATGGACCTGCGCGGCCTCACTGGACCGGTTGGAGCGTCGATCAACGAGAGGCCGTTCAGGATGTTTGCGAAAAGCTCATTTCCGAACAAGTCACGAAAAAGCCGGTTTCTTTTCTGACGCCTCTCTTGGAAGCGCTCAACGGGCCTTCCGCTAAAATTCAAGTTCTCATGGAAGCTTCTTGCGGAAAAACCAAGCTCGCCGAAGTCTTGGCTCACGCGCAATCAGATTCCGAAACTCACATTCCGCTCTTGGCGAGCTGGGATGAGGCTTCCGCGGAAGCGCTCGCCGGACAGGTCTTGCTTCAGTTCTACTACCAATTGCAGCAGAGCAAGAAAAAGCTCGGCAGTCAGGTCGCTTTGCCCGAACCCCAAGCTGTCAGTCTACTGGCCATTTCCGCCGATCAATCTGGTTTTGCCCACGCCTTTCAAAGATTGATGGGACAGTTGGCCGCGGTCAACCGAAAGCCGCTCCTGATCATCATCGACGAACCGCCCTCCATGGTGAGAGACGCTTTGGCGCTCAATCCGCCGGCGGATGTCCGTTTTGTCACTCTGATTAACGCCGATCAGGCTCGGGACACTCTTGGGACGAAAGTCGAACTTGAGCGGCGGTGGAAGGCGGCCTCGGCGGAGATTTTCGGTGAGGATGCTCGTAGCTTTTTCGACCACGAGGAAGCCACGCTTCTAAGAATCGGACTGGCTACCGAAATGAAGACGGCCGGTATGGAGATGGACAGTACTTTGTCTATGGCCGAAGAAGCGTTGCTGGAGTTGGAGTCGCTAGATAGGCAGCTTCTAGCTGTCCTCAGCCTCGAAGACCGTCCCGTCTCCCTCGACGATCTCGATCAGTGGTTTCTGGACGCCTCTTCGGTGACAGACTGCCTCAAAGCTTTTCCCTCGATTTTTGAATTGGCGTCGACTCGCCTCTCTCCGGTGGTCGGTATCGCTCACGCCTCTATTCGTCAGGTCTGCCGAGAGCGACTGGATGAAGAACGGGCTCGAGTGGCCCGAAAACTCCTGGGTTGGGTCATTGTCCAACTAGAGCGGACCGCCCCCGACCGATACGCGGGACTTCAAGTCCGGGAGCTGGTCTTCCGAAACTTTCTCCGTCTTTATCAGTACGCCAAGCTGTCGAACGACCCGGCAATCTTAGAATGGGTCATCCGAAACAAAGAGCTTCAACGTCGCCGTGTGGCTCTCACAGGGCATCTAGAACGCCCCGGCAGCCGCTATGAGCTTCAGGAGATGCTCAGCCTTCTGGCCGAGCTCCTGGGCCGGTTGGTGGACTCCGGTTCTTGTGACGACTTGAGAGACGAGCTAGGGTGGGCCCAGTCCAACCTTGCTCTGAATCAATTGAAGCTTGGTCTGCTCCCTCAAGCCGAGGCTGATATCGGGCGCGCTATCGAGCTGTTTGAAGTTCTGGTTAAACAGGAGAAGCAGTACGAATTCCGGCCTGCTCTTTCCACCACCTACTATCGCGCTTCTCAGATCTACGAAGCGTCCGGTGATTCTCTGGGAGCTCTGGATTTCGCTGACAAGGCCGTCCAGGGATTCGTGGATCTGGTAGAAGACCGAGGGCGAACCGAACTCGCTCCTCGACTCGGCTTGGCGCTCGCTCATCGGGGCGGGCTGCATTACCAATCAGAAGATCTTCCCGCCGCCAAGACCGATCTGCAGCGTGCGTCCCGTATGTTGGAGTCCGCCGACAGTGGCCAGAGCGAAGATGAGTCCTATCGGACAATTGTGGAGATTCAGCTCGAACTGGCCTCGATACTTCTCAAGGAACAGGACTTTCAGACAGCCATTCAAGAGAGTGGCAAGGCGGTGCAGTTGGCGACGGAAGCACTCGAAGAGAAGGGGCTCGAAGAATTTCAGCCGCTGCTAGCGACTTGTCACGCCGTTCGGGCCAAAGCCTACTCCAAGATCAACGAAAATGAGCGGGCGGTTCGCGATGTTGCTAAAAGTATTTCGCTGCGCAACCTCTCGGTCGACGAGGGTAGGTTGGAGCAACGCTACCATTTGGCCGCCGACCTTCAACTCAAAGCTCAGATAGACCAGAACCGCGGAGCGCTCGAAGACGCGGCGCGCGACCTGGGGCAAGCCGTTCAGCTGTTGGAGACGCTCAGCTCCGAGGGCCGCAAGGACGCCGCTCCTCAACTGCTTCGCTGCCTACAAGATCGGGCTCGCATCAGTTTGGCGGCCGGCGACACGGAATCCGGCACCCAGGACCTCAAGCGGGCTCTATCGATGTTAGAGCAGTTCGGAGACTCCCAGCCAGGTATGAAACTGGCCATCATGGATTTGCTTCTGACGTCGTATCTGCAGGCTGGAAACACAGCCGAGGCCCTTTCCGTATCCCAGTCTTTATTGGCCCACTATCACGCTGCCCAACAGTGGGAGCCTTACTCCAAGGTGCAGCTGACGCGAGCCCAGGCGATGGAGCGCAGCGGCGATCTCAATGGCGCCTTGGAAGCCTACAACCAGGCTGCCAGTTTGACCAGCCAACTGCTCAGCCAGGGCCAGACCGACGAACTGTTGGAGCGAGTCTCGGAAGCTTATATGGGAGTGGGGGGAATCGAGTACAAGCTCAACCGCCCGGGCAACAGCGTGGCGCAAATCAAGCGTGCTATCGATGTGTTGCTGCACCTCTTCCAGCAGAAGGCAAAATACGGTGTTCTTCCGCAGTTGCTGAAGGCTTACTCGCTATTCAGTGCCGGTAACGTCGCCAATAACCGGCTTGCCGAAGCGAAGCAGTCCCTCAAGAGCGGCTTCGACGTGCTCGCTTATTTAGAAGCCCAGGGTGGACAAGGTGGAGTGCCCACGGCCAAGGGGATGGAGCACCAGAAGGGTGAGCTCCATCGCCAGCGAGCAAGTCTGCTTTTGGCAGAGGGAGACGCGACAAACGCTCTGGCGGATGCCGAGGAGGCGATCAGAAACTTTCTGTCGACCAGGCAGTATAATCAGGCTGGACCTTGGAAAGATGAGATGGCGCGGACCTGGATTATACGGTCGCGTATCTTGTTCACGCTCAAGGATTTTGCGCAAGCCGACAAGTCGATTCAGGAAGCGATTTCGCACTTCGAGGAAGCTGTTCGAGAAGGCAGATATCAATATTTTTCCGACATGATGAAAGCCTTTTCCGTGCGTGCCGAACACGCATCGCGGTCGGGTAAGATCGATCTCGTGCTGGAAGAGTACAACCGCATGCTGACCATCACGTCAACGGCGGCATCCTCCGGAGCGCCCATCGACCACGAGACCGAGATGGCCAAAATCTTTGAGAAGCGTGCTCAGGTATATCAGCGTCAAAACCTTCTCAACGAAGCCTACGCCGATTACGAGAATGTCATCGGACTTTTTCGCAATCAACTCACCAACCACGGCCGCAGCGATCTGGCGGGCGAGCTGGTCAGGATCTATCTCGAACGCGGCAAGATGACCACTCGAGCCGGACACGCTCAGCACGCGGTCAACGATTTGAGTGAAGCTGTCAACGTCGCCAAAGTCCTGGTATCTCAGGGACAGGTTGCAGCAGTTCCTGAATTGGCGACGGCGCTCCACGAAAGAGCCGAAGTTTTTAAGGTGCTGGGGCGAGGAGCGGAGGCTCTGCAGGACCTTCAGGGATCTGTCGGTTTCAGAATGCAGCTGGCTCAGTCCAACCAAACTCCGGAGCTGATGGGTGAGTTGGGTCGTTCTCTACTTCTCCAGGGCACGCTTCTTATTCAGGCTGGTCAGGCACCCCAGGCCGCCCAGAGTTTAGACCAGGCGATCGCGTTCTTTACGAATCTGGTGGAGGCGCAGGGTCGCCAGGAGTTCTCTAGTGAGCTCGCTCAGGGTCTGATCCAAAGGGTCAATCTGAGTCAAGACAAGAGCGACCCGGCACTTCGCGAGACTTTGATCAAGGCTGTGAACCTGGTCAACCAGCAAGCTCGCGAAGGAAAAGCCGTGGGCAAAGACTTTGCGATAGAGTGCCTCAAGACCGTGGTCGAGTTGCTTCAGCGGGAGGACTTCGACACCGTGGGGGCCCTGATCGACAGCGTTCTCAACCTCATCGAGTCTGTGGTCACCGACGCGCGTGGCGAGCAAGACTTCGTGAAATTAACGGACTTGCTCCTGGCTGCCAGCGCCGGGCTCATCGATGACCGGCGAACCGCTCGCCGGCCTCACTTCTTGTCGCTTGCGTGCGTGAGCTGCAATCGGGAGATTCAGATGTTCGGCAAGAACTCTCTACCTCGACTAGTTTATTGTCTCTATGAATTGGGACAGGCGCTCGAGCGCAGCAAGCCCCCTAACGTCTTGAACTACGTGGGAAGCTCCTTTGCGCTATTGGGTGAGTTAGCCGGGCAGCAGCAGGCCAATGAGGACTTTATGAGAGAACTCAAAATGATGGTCTCCACTTGGCGTTCGCTGCCCCCTCAAATCCCCGCGTTGGCGAACGTTTCTCGCCATATGTTGAGTCAACTGCTTCGCCTGACCTAGCTCCTGCTAATAACTCAGGCTTGAAACATGGAGAACTGGTTAGTCTGTTAACAGGCACTTAACATGTAAGCCTTCCGGTTTCTGCATAATGCTCTTGACGATACTCGGAGGAAAGCAAATGCAGATCAATACAACCAAACGTGCTGCCCAGCCTACAAATATTAAACAAACTCCCCCTCAGGAGGGCGGCCAGCAAGACCCTAAAGATCCTGGACAACAGGACTCATTCCAACGATCCGTGGTAGACAGTCTTGTCACCTCACCGGACTTTGCCAAAAAAGCTCTCTCAGGCTCAGGAAAATCGATGACCATCACCATGGTAGAAGGTGGTGGAGTAAAAGTTACAAACGACGGCCCCTCTCTTGCACAACGAGTGCTCGACGGCGGCGCGCAGATAATGCAGAGAGCATCGCAAGAGGTTGTCCGAGTGATGGACGCCGACCCCGCCTTTGCTTTCAAAACCACGGCTGAAGCCGTACAAACTCGAGTGGTTGCCAACCTGGACAAAAATACCGCCGACTCCATCAAGCCCTTCATCCTTCCCGTACTCCGGGGCGGAATGATGGCGATGGATACCAAGCGCGCTATCGGCACCTACCAAAACAAGGATGCCTCCATTTGGGAAAAGGGCGTCGACATCGGCCACGTCGTCACGGACGTCGTCGGATTCGCCGGTGCCATCGGACAAGCAGGTTGGGTTCCCTTCCTGGCTCCGTACGCCAACACCATGACCGGTATCGGTCTGGTCGGCGACCTGGCATCCGTGACCTTCCACGCAATGGGTTACCTGACCGAGCGCGGTCAAGTCAACCTGGATTCGATGGACCAGATTTTCAGCTCCAAAGCTGCTAAGCGGGATGCCGCCAAAGCTGCCAGAGAAGCTGACGAGCAGCAGAAGCAGCAGCCGCCCACGCCTCCTCAGGCGTAACGGTTAGAACTAGCACTGCCTCCGAAAACGGAAGCCTTCCAAGGCTTCCGTTTTTTCGTTGAAATGATCGGAGCTACTCGTCCGAGTCGTCAGATTCTTTTTTGCTATCGCTAGTCCGGACCAGGAGACGGTCGATGCGCATTCCGTCGAGAGAGTCGACACGGAAGGTCAAGTCGGCGAAGTCGATGTCGTCTCCCACGGTGGGGGCCCGACCAAGAAGGGAGAAGACGACCCCGCCGATAGTGTCGTTCATTTCGTCGTCGATATTGACATCAAAAAATTTCTCGACATCTTCGGTGAGAACCAGTCCGGAAACCGAATACAGGTTTTCTCCGAGCGCCACGATCTTCTCCGGCTCCTCGATCTCGACTTCCTCGTCTACTTCGCCCACGATGCGGTGGAGAACATCACCAAGGGTCAGCATGCCGGCGGTACCGCCGTACTCGTCCAACACAATGGCCAGACGCGTCCGCTTGTCTTTGAGTTGGGCCAGCAGTTGGGAGCACGGCAGAGTGCCGGGGACGAACAGCGGCTCGCGCCACAGGGAGGTGATTCCGCTTTCCAGCCCGTCCGGATTCTGGCCCAAGAACGACACCAGATCTTTCATCAGGAGGATACCCACGATCTCGTCGGTGTTCTGGCCATAAACCGGATACCGGTCGTGACCTTCGGCGGCTGCTATCTCCATAATATCCCGAATGGTGGCTGTCGCGGGTACACACACCATTTCCGTTCGTGGAATCATGATTTGAGTTGCGACCATATCGAAAAGGTCGAACACCTGAGATATCATCTCGTTTTCGGCCGGGTCGGCGAGGCCGGCCTGTTGGCGAGTGGCAAGCAGCGATTCAATCTCTTCCTCCGAGTAAATCTGTCCCGCGTGGCCACCTCCCGCGGCCTTCACGCCCAATAGTCGGAGAATCAGGCCCGTCAACCAGGAAAGGACCCAGATCGCCGGCCGGCAGATTTTCAGAAAGACTTCGGCCGGTGGAGCGGTCAGGAGCGACACCTTATTAGGCCGGTCGATGGCCAGCATCTTCGGGACCTGTTCGCCCACGACCACGTGGAAAATGGTGACCACGGTCAAGCTGATCGCAATCCCCCAACCCGACTCGTGCCCAAGTTGGAGCCCGAACCACTCGTCCAGGATGCGCAGAACAGTGTCTTCCGCCACCATACCGAGCGCTAGACTCGCTACCGTAATACCCAGTTGTGCCGCGGCTACAAAATCATCGACATGGTTTTTTCCGCGCTGGACGGACTTGGCGCCGCGTATCTTCTGTCGCACCATCTCGTCGACGCGGGTTTTGCGGATGGCAACCAACGCGAATTCTAGAGCAACAAAATATCCGTTGATAAAAAGGAGAAGGGTGACGATTAGCAGGGCAGCGGGGATCGAGAGACCTGAAGCTTGAGGTGTATGTGCTGCGCTGTCGGCCAGTAGAAGCAAAGCCGATAACGAAGGGACTTCCATAGACAACGCGGATTCGACGATAGGACTCGACCATTCCTCCTGAATCCCGTATGCATATGAATTCTCAACTGAGGTTGACAAGGTCGAGAGGCTGCTATTATATTTGTTTGCAGATCCGGCGGGGTAGCTCAGGGGTAGAGCAGCGGACTCATAAGCCGTTGGTCGGCAGTTCGAACCTGCCTCCCGCCACCAAATAAAAAAGCTCGCGCAAGCGGGCTTTTTTATTTGGTGGCGGGAGGTAGGTGAGAACGTGACAGTTCGCAACTGAGCGTAGCGAAGGCTACGGA
>Ga0208331_100677_pt1 | contig 9069 bp, 9 predicted proteins | sample DeeseametaMP1648_FD_184184 | JGI IMG/M metagenome (GOLD analysis project Ga0208331, IMG submission 184184) | Marine microbial communities from the Deep Pacific Ocean - MP1648 (SPAdes) | ecosystem: Environmental > Aquatic > Marine > Oceanic | place: North of Tokelau, South Pacific Ocean | collected... | reverse complement strand
GCTGCGCAACGGGCTGCGCAACGCCGCACCGACCCTGGATCAGGTGACGACGGTGTTCAGTGACGTCCAGGAGGCGCTGCCGCAGACCCTGGCGAACCTCGCCGTGGTGTCCGACATGCTCAAGCGCTACAACAAGAACATCGAGCAGACGTTGGTGATCTACCCGCAGGGGGCGTCGCTGCTGCAGATGGGGTCGATCATGGAGGACGGCGGCCTGCTGCACTTCGGCCTGTCGATCAACCTGCCGCCACCCTGCATGACCGGCTTCCTGCCGGCCTCGGAATGGCGTTCGCCCGCAGACACCAGCCGCGCGCCGTTGCCGTCCGGCACGTACTGCAAGATCCCGAAAGATTTCCAGGGCAACGCCGTTCGCGGCGCGCGCAACTATCCGTGCGTGGATGTGCCGGGCAAGCGCGGGGCCACCCCGGCGGAGTGCCGCAGCGACGAGCCCTACGTGCCGCTGGGTACCAACCCCTGGTACGGCGACCCGAACCAGGTGCTGGCCTGCCCGGCCCCGGGTGCGCGCTGCGACCAGGGTGTCGATCCGGGCCGGGTGATCCCGGCCCCGTCGATCAACAACGGCACCAACCCGCTGCCGGCCGACAAGCTGCCGCCGCCGCAGTCGACGGCGCCGATCAGCGACCCGGTCAGCCCGCCCGGTTCGGGTACCGTCAGTTGCAGTGGACAACAGCCCAACCCGTGCATCTACACTCCGGCCCAAGGCCCGCCCGGCACCACCGCCGCCTACAACCCCAGCAGCGGCGAGGTGGTCGGCCCGGATGGCGTCCGGTACAACGTCAGCATTCGAGCAACCCAGGAGACGACGGATGGAAGGAGATGCTGGCACCAGCCGGCTGAACCCCACCACCGACGCCGACGCTGACAGCGCGCCGCAGGACCCCGCGGCGGCAGCTGACGACGACACGGTAGTTGAAGAAAAGACGGTCGTTGACGACCAATCCACAGCCGACGAGGCATCACCTGACGACCGTGCCGACGACCCTGCCGCCGAGGACCCCGCCTTCCAGGACGCGACGGTCGACGCCGGCCAGCACGCGGACCGCCGCCCTACCCGGCTTGGTCGCGGCTGGCTGACTGCGGTCTGCGCGGTGTTGGTGCTGCTCGCCGTGGGCGCGGTGGCCGGCGGCTATGTCGCGTGGCGGGCCAATGAGCGGGCCGCCGAGATCGCCCGAGCCGACGCGGCCGCGCTGGCCGCCGCCAAGGACTGCGTCGCAGCCACCCAGGCGCCCGACACCGCGGCGATGACGGCGGCGCAGTCGAAGATCCTGGAGTGCTCCACCGGCGAGTTCGGGGTGCAGGCCGGCATGTACAGCAGCGTGCTCGCCGAGGCGTACCAGGCCGCCAACGCCACGGTCGTGGTGCACGACCTGCGCGCGGCGGTCGAGCGGCACAACGACGACCGCAGCATCAACGTGCTGGTGGCGATGCGGGTGAAGATCTCCAACGTCGAGGCCTCCGACAACCAGGTCGGCTATCGCCTGAGGGCGACGATGGCCCTGGACGAAGGGCAGTACCGGATCGCCAACCTGGACCAGGTCACGTCGTGACCGCGGTGCTGGACACCACGCCGGAGCATTCGGCGGCCGCGACGCCAGATCCGGTGCCGGCGTCCTGGGCCGCGCGGGCGGGCGCGATGCTCGTCGACACTCTCCCCGGTGCCGGGGTGGTCGCGACCGCGGCGCTGCTGGCGCTGGCGACTCCGGCCGACGACGCGATGCGATGGGTGTTCACCGCCGTCGGCGCGTTGGCCCTGTTCGCGATGGCGGTCAACCGCTTGGTCCTGCCCCATGCGATCGGATGGACGTTGGGTCGCGCTCTGTTCGGGTTGCGGGTTGCGCACCGGTCCGGGTCGCCGGTCGGGGTGGTGCGGCTGGCGGTGCGGGAGCTGGCGCACCTGCTCGACACCCTCGCGCTGGGTGTCGGATGGCTGTGGCCGCTGTGGGACCGTCGCCGCCGAACCTTCGCCGATCTGGTGCTACGCACCGAGGTGCACCGCGTCGTCGCACCGAACCGGGACATGCGCCGGCTGGTGGCCGCAGTACTCATCGGCGCCGCCGTCGTGTGCGTCGCGGCCGCGGGAGCGGCCTACGCCGTCGTCTACCGCCAGGAGCGGGCGGTGGACGAGGCACGTGCGCAGATCGAAGAGCAGGGCCCGCGCATCGTCGAACAGATGCTCAGTTACAGCGTCGACACGATGGACGAGGACTTCGACCGGGCTCGACAACTGACCACCGACGGCTACCGGCCGCAGCTGACCGCGCAGCAGCAGGCCCTGCGGAGCGGACAGGCCACCAGCAACGAGTACTGGGCGGTCGCGTCTGCCGTGCTGACCAATCCGCCGGTCACCCCCGACCGTGCCGCGATGCTGCTGGCGATGCAGGGGCAGCGCGGTACCAACCCGGAGGACCTGCGGTTCATCACCGCCACCGTGCGCGTCGAGTTCGAGCGGTCTGCCCAAGGTCAATGGCAGGTCGCCGGCCTCACGGTGCTCAAGAAGCCGATGATGAGCGAGGCGGGGCAGTGAGTCCGCGGCGCAGGATCGACCTGAGCGTCGAGGGCAACGTCCACGACGTGGTCGGCGCGGACTACTTCGATGTGGCACCGAGAAAACCGCGCCGGTGGGGGCTCGCGCTGGTCGCCGCGCTGTGCGCCGTCGTCGTCACCGCGGCGATCGTGGGCAGCGCGCTGATGCTCGTTCGCCACGAGGACGACCGCCGGGCCGCGCTCGACGAAGCGGCGGCACTGGGATACGCGCGGGAGTTCATGACGATGTACACGTCACTGGACCCGTTCGACGCCAACGCCTACGCCGACCGGGTGCTGGCCGAGGGAACCGGCGAGTTCGAGCAGAACTTCCGGGACAGGCTCAACGAGATCCTGATCCAGGTCGCGCAGACCGAACCCACCACCGGCAGCGTCCTCGAGGCAGGGGTGCAGCGGTGGAACGACGACGGCAGCGCCGACGTGCTCGTCGCGACCAAGGTGACGTCGAAGACGCCGGACGGCAAGACCACGATCGAGAGCGGCAGCCGCTGGATCGCCACGACGACCAGGGAAGGACAGCAGTGGAAGATCAGCAACCTGATCCAGGTGATCTGAGCGCCTACTCCGCCGAGGCGCCGAAGACCCCGGTCGGCAAGGCCGACCGTGGGAAGACCCACCCCGCCGCGTCCGCCGACGAGACGTCGCCCGAGGGCGGCGACGAACCATCGCCCGAGGGCGCCGACGAACCATCGCCCGAGGGCGCCGACGAAGCATCGCCCCAGGTCGGCGACGAAGCATCGCCCCAGGTCGGCGACGAAGCACTGCCCGAGGGCGCCGACGAAGCAACGCCCGAGACCACCGACGGGAACCCCGACGACGTCGTGCTCGTCCCGCACCGCCCGGCGGGCCGGCGGCTGATGCTGGCCGCGGTGGTCGCCGCGGTGCTGTTCGTCGGGTCAGCCGGTTTCGCCGGAGCGATGGTCCAGCCCTATCTGTCCGAGCGTGCCCTGGTCGCGACCAAGCTCGAGATCGCCCAGACCGCCGCCGAGGCCATCACGACACTGTGGACCTACACCCCCGAGGACATGGCGACGCTGGCCGACCGCGCGTCGCGCTACCTCGCCGGCGACTTCTCCGAGGAGTACGCCCGCTACATCGACGCGATCGTCGAGCCCAACAAGCAGGCCCAGGTCACCAACAACACCCAGGTGGTGGGAGCTGCGGTGGAAAGCGTCTCCCCGCCCGATGCGCCCGAACAGGCCACCGCGATCGTCTACACCAACTCCGTGGCCACCAGCCCGGTCACCAAGAACATCCCGTCGCTGCGGTATCTGTCCTACCGGTTGACGATGGAGCGCGACGGCAGCCAGTGGCTGATCACCCGGATGTCGACGGTGACGTCGTTCGATCTGACCCCGCAGCTGTAACCAGGCCGTGAGCTTCGTCAAGCGCAACCCGCAGGCACCGGCGGGCTTCTTCGCCTGCGAGGCGGCCGGACTGCGCTGGCTGTCCGCCGCGGCCGACGGCGTGCCGTGCGCGCAGGTGGTGGCCGTCGACGACGCCTCCCTGACACTAGAGCGTCTGGCGGGTGCGGCGCCCGACCGTGTCGCTGCCGAGGAGTTCGGCGCCCGCCTGGCCCACACGCATGACGCCGGCGCCGACGGCTTCGGGGCCGCCCCGGACGGTTGGACCGGCCCGGGATTCTTCGGGCCGCTGCACCAACCGCTGCCGATGAGCTATGCCGCCGAGGCGAGCTGGGGCAGCTTCTACGCTGAACACCGGCTACGCCCGATGGCCGAACGGGCCGCGCTGGACAGCGCCACCGCCGAGGACGTCGCCGCAGTCGCCGACCGTTGCGCCGCCGGTGATTTCGACGACGACGACCAACCCTGCCGATTGCACGGTGACCTGTGGAGCGGCAACGTCATGTGGACACCGGACGGCGTCGTGCTGATCGATCCGGCCGCCCACGGCGGCCACCGCGAAACCGACCTGGCCATGTTGGCGTTGTTCGGGTGCCCGTACCTCGACGCCGTGCTCGCCGGATACCAGCGCCACCATCCGCTGCGGGCGGGATGGCGTGACCGGACCGGCCTGCACCAACTGTTCCCGCTGCTGGCGCATGTCGCGTTGTTCGGCGGTGGCTACCTGGGGCAGACCCGGGCCGCCGCGCGCAGCGCACTGATGCTCAGTTGAACGCCAGCCACGCCGGTTGCGCACGCTCACGGGAGTCGCACAGCACCGCCATCGTGTCGCAGGAGCCGCGCGGCGCCCCCGCCCCGGCCCACATCCCGCCGGTGTCGCGACGCAACACGATCGCCGAGGAGCCGCCACCGTCGAGCAGCACGGCGGTGTCGCTGCCCAGCCCCCGGAACAGATCCTGGATCTGGTCGGGGGTGTAGCTGCCGCCCTGGAAGACGTACATCTCGTCGCGGTCGCGCACATAGGCGATCGCGGTGCGCGCCGCGCTCGGCCCGGGGTCGTTGAGTTGGCCGGTGTCGCCCGGGGCGAGCAGCCCCAGCCCGGCGACGGCGACGAAGCGGGTGCCCTTGTCGATCAGCCCGGTCACCACGGGCGTCGCCGCGTCGTAGTCGTCGTCGCTGCGCGGCGGTACGACGAACGGCGCCCCGGCGACCGGCAGGATCATCGTCGACAGTGCCATCCAGCGCTCGTCGCCGCCGGACAGCCCCTGCTTGCCTGCGTAGGCCAGCGTGCCCGTCACCGCGACGTTGGTGCGGCCCAGGCCGCGGGTGTTGTCGACGTAGGCGCCCAGCGGCGAGCTGCAGCCGGTGGTCTTCCACAATCCGCCCTGCTGGCCGCGCACGTCGAAGAAGTTGGCGTTGATCGCGATGGTGGGCTGGCCGAGGGCCTGCCAGGCCTGCAGCGGTGAATAGATCTCGGCCGCCTGCCACAGCCCTTCACCGGTGCGGGCGCGGGGATCGCGTTCACACCGAGCCTGATAGCCGGTGTGCGAATCGGCCAGCAGACGCGGTGCCAACCGCTGCGAGGCGGCCTTGATGATCATCAGGCGACCGCCGTTGTTCAGCTCGTAGGAGCGACCGGACGCATCGGTCATCGGGGCCGGGAACCCGCCGCCGAAGTTGTACACCAGATACGAGCCCCGGGTGTTGGCGATCGCGGCGGCGAGCAGCTCGCGGGCGCTGGCGGCACCGGCGACAGGAGCCGCGGCCGTGGCCGCGACGGCGGCAGTCAGCCCGGCGGCCACCGCGCGGACGCCGAGCCGGCGGATGTTTGCCCCGCACCTGCGCACCGGCTGCTCCTCTCGGCAATCGGGCCGGCTCAGACGGCCGGCACCACAACAGTAATCCCAGCAGAAACGGTGTCAACTTTCGTCACAGCAGCATCACAGGACCGTCGCGATTGCGTCGCCGAGGCATTTGCTGAGGTCACGCGCCCCGTGGTGGTGTGGGGCCGGCGAAAGCGGTGTCCGGGTGTGGATCGCGTGGCCCATCGGGGTAACCGGTACCCATGGCTGCAGTTAACCGAGTCTCCCGGACCTTCGCCGTCAGCCCGCCACCGCATGTCGTCGTCGACTACCTCAAGGATCTGGGCCACGTCGCACAGTGGGACCCCGGCACGCGCACCTGTGAACGCATCGACAGTGGACCGGTCGGGGAGGGCGCCTACTGGCACAACGTCTCGACGATGCTCGGGGTCACCGCCGAGACGACCTACAAGCTGTGCGAATTGACCGACCGTTCTGTCGTTTTCGTCGGTGAGAGCCGATCGTCGACGGCGGTCGGCACCATCACCGTCGAGCCGGCCGGTTCCGGATCGACGGTCACCTACGAAGCCGAACTCGAGATGCACGGTTCAGCTCGGCTGCTCAACCCGATGATGAAGAAGGCCTTCGAAAAGCGCGCGGTCGGGACACAGCGTCAGTTGACCGCCGTGCTGAACGCGCTGGTGATCAGTTAGCTATGACCCCGGCGGAGCCAGCCGGTAGATGGCGTCGGCGTCGTCGTCGGTGATGTACACCGCTCCGTCCGGCCCGGCCACCGCCGCCACCGGCCTGCCCCAACGGGAGCCGTCAGGGTTCTGGAAGCCGCCGACGAAGGTCTGCTGAGCACCCAGCGTGCCGTCGCGCCATGGGTAGAACGACACCTCGGGCGGTCGCGGTGGCTGCCGATTCCACGAACCGTGCACACCGATCAGTGCGCCCTGGCCATACGGCTCGGGTAGCGCGCCGTCGACGAACGTCAGCCCCAGCGGCGCGGAATGCGCGCCCATGCTCTGCTCGACCGGGGGGAGTGTCGCGCAGTCCAGCTGCTCGCCGCCTGGGTTGGTCTGGACGTCGCGGACGAACGGGAGGTCGGCCGGCCCGCCGGTGTTGTTGCAGTAGGGCCACCCCAACTCTCGGCCGGGTGTGAGCCGGGCGATCTGCTCGGGTGGGTTGTCGTCGACGTAGTCGGGCAGCACCTGGCCGTACTGCGGTCCGGGTTCGGGGAACGCCACGTTGTCGCGGCCGTTGTTCGCGGTCCAGATCGACCCGTCGGGCGCGACGGCGAGACCGGTCCCGTTGCGCACGCCCGTCGCGAACGGCTCGGCGGGCCCGCCGCCCGGCGGCACCCGCATGATCGTCGCGCGCGGCGGGTCGGCGGTGCGGTCCTCGGCGGTGATGTTGCCCGTCGATCCGATGGAGAAGTAGACGGCGCCGTCGGGGCCGACCGCGACGCTCTTGAGGGCGTGTGCGTACGCGCCGCGCAGTTCCGGGCTCTCGGCGTTGGGTAGTCCGCCGGCGATCACCCGCTGGTTCGTCGCGGCGCCGTCGGCGTAGTCGTAGGCCGTGATCTGGTCGCTCTCGGCGACATACAGGGTCGAATCGTCGAAGGTCAGGCCGTGGGGCTGCTCCAGCCCGTCGAGCAGCACCGACTCCTCGGGCCCGTCGGGGCCGGGGGTGAACCGCAGCACCCGGCCCTGCGCCGGAATCGACACCAGCAGCTGGTCATCGGGTGTCCAGACGGCCAGCCGGGGGCGGGCTGTGCGCGCCCACACCGACATCGTCCAACCCTGCGGCACCTCGGCCCGGCGTTCCCGGTCGAACGGTGCGGAGTCCATTCCGGGTCCGGCCTGTACGGTCACGGTCTCCGACCGAGGCGGGGCCGGCGCGTCGCCGGGTGCGGTGGACGTCGCCCCGGGCGTCGGCGACGTGGAGGCCCCGGTCGAGGTACCCGCTGACGGCGACCCCGACTCGGGCTCACCACCGCCGGAGCACCCGGCGGTCAGCAGCAGCGCTCCCGCCAGCAGCGCTCCGGTTCGCTTACGCCGCAGCAAGTCCCGCATGCATCTCCCAGACCAGAATCTCAGCGGGCCCGGTCGCGGTGACCCGCTGACCGCCCGAGGCGGTGAATCTCACCGCGTCACCCTGCTCGAGGGCGCCGGCTCCCTCCAGCGTCACGTCGCCCTGCGCCACGAACAGGTGCAGATACGGAGCGTCGGGCACCTGCACGCTCTGACCGGCCTGCAGGCGCGCCCCGTGCAGCGCGGCGTACCGGTTGCTGATGGTGATTGCTGCGGCGTCGCGGTGCTCAGGCATGCCCGACGCGATCGTGACCAGGTTGCCGCGCAGCAGCTCGTCGTCGATCTCGAGTTGCTGGTAGCCCGGAGTGAGGCCGGACTCGTCGGGCACCACCCACATCTGCACGAAATGCACCGGCTCACTGTGTGATTGCTCGCCGGTCAACGTCCATGAGTCGTTCTTCTCAGAGTGCAGGATCCCGCGACCCGCCGACATCCGCTGCGCGAGCCCGGGGTAGATGACCCCGGAGTGCCCGGTCGAGTCCTGATGCACCAGCGATCCTCGCAGCACCCACGTGACGATCTCCATGTCACGGTGCGGATGGGTGTCAAAGCCGGTGCCGGGGCTGACGATGTCGTCGTTGTTGACGAGCAACAGACCGTGATGGGTGTTGTCGGGGTCGTAGTGGCCGCCGAACGAGAAGGAGTGCTTGGAGTCGAGCCAGGCGATCTCGGTCTTGGCGCGGTCCTGGGCGCGACGGACGTCGACGATGCTGCGGGGGCTGGTCATGCGATCACTCCTCGGGAGTCCTTGTCAGCCTAGGTGGCCGCCACTGCACCCGACAACATGAATGATGCATCATGTATTCCGGGGCTAACCTGGCGGGGTGGAATGGCTCACCGATGAGCAGCAGAGGGTCTGGCGCAACTATCTGGCGATGAGCGGCGCGCTGAACACCGCGATGCACCGGCAGCTGCAGTCCGATTGCGAGCTGTCGCTCGCCGATTACGACGTGCTGGTGGCGCTCTCGGAGCGGGGGCCGATGCGGATCAACGAGCTCGGCTCCCTGATCGGCTGGGAGCAGAGCAGACTGTCACACCAGCTGCGCCGGATGCGGGGCCGCGGACTGGTGGACCGGGAAGGCGACGACGACGACCGGCGCGGCGCCACGGTGACGATCACCGAGGCCGGTACCGGGGCGCTGCACACCGCGGCGCCGGGACACGTGGACCTGGTGCGTGACGTCGTGTTCGACGGTCTGTCGCCGACGCAGCTGCAGGCGTTCGGTGCGGCGATCGACACCG
>Ga0208331_100671_pt1 | contig 9134 bp, 9 predicted proteins | sample DeeseametaMP1648_FD_184184 | JGI IMG/M metagenome (GOLD analysis project Ga0208331, IMG submission 184184) | Marine microbial communities from the Deep Pacific Ocean - MP1648 (SPAdes) | ecosystem: Environmental > Aquatic > Marine > Oceanic | place: North of Tokelau, South Pacific Ocean | collected... | reverse complement strand
CGTGGGGCTGAGCGCGGTCCCTGGACCGCACTGGGCCACACGAGGCGGGATCGGGGCGGCGTCAGAGCGTCGTGACGTGGCCCTTGTCGGGGTCCCAGCGGCGCACCTCGCTGAGTCGCAGCTCGATCTCGGGCGCGCCCACGACCTCGAGCGCGCGGCAGAGGTCGGCCCGTGGCACCCGGCGGGCCAGCGTCACGTGCGGCAGCCAGCCCCGGTGCGCGCGGTCGGGCACCTGCACCCGCACGGCGAGGACCCGGCGTACGACGTCGTCGTGCAGGTCCACTCCGAGCGCAAGGGTGACCCGGTCGCCGCCCAGCAGCAGGAGGCCACGCGCGGTCGCGGTGACCGGGAGCATCCCCCGCAGCCGGGCTCGGGCGACGTCGATGGCGGCGTCGGGGATCTCGGGCGCCTCCACGACGGTGACGTGCGGCTGGTTGCTCGCCTTGGTGTGGTCGGCCTGGCTGGGCAGCCCGGCCTCCTGCAGCGCACTCCACAGCTCACGGACACGGGCGCGCCCTTCGTCGTCAGGGGTCAGCTCGAGGGCGTGCAGCTTCGGCATCCGCCCAGCCTGCCAGGCAGGGCTGTGCCTCAGGCGTACAGGTAGCCCGGCAGGACCAGGCCGAGGAGCGCCAGGACCCCGGAGAGGAGGAGCACCCAGTACGGGCCGGTCTGCGCGGGCTCCGGCGAGTCGATCATCCGGAAGCCACGCCGCACGCCGACGACGGCGGTGGCCAGCGCCGGGAGGCCCAGCGCCGGCCCGATCCAGAACAGCTCCTGCCCGGAGGTGGCGGCGAGCCAGGCGTAGAGGACGGTCGTGACCAGGCACAGCGGGAGGAGTCCCGCGGAGATCCTGACCAGCCGCCACCGAAGCAGCCGTCGCTTGACCTGTCTCCAGTCGTCGACCGACCCAGGGTCCTCGACCCAGGACCGGTCACGTTGCGCCATGCGAGCGACCTGCCCGGGCGCGACCCGCACGAAACACGCTCACTCCAGCCAGGCGCCGGACCGCCGGGTGAGGGTCGCCTTCTTGGCCGAGTCGAAGCCGTCGTACGTCCGGACGGCGAAGCCCGAGCGCGGGTTGCGCTCGAAGACCTCGCGGTGGTCGCGGACGAAGGTCCAGTAGAGGCCGTCCCAGTCGGCCTCCCAGTCACCGCGCGGCAGGTCGCTCATCTTCTTGAGGTAGTTGCTGCCGGAGACGTAGGGCTTGGTGGTGATCGACTCCCCCGCCGCGAACTGACTCATCGCGTAGACGTTGGGCACCATCACCCAGTCGTAGGCGTCGACGAACATCTCCATGAACCACTCGTAGGCCGCATCCGGCTCGGTGCGCAGCAGGCACATCGCGTTGCCCAGCACCATCAGCCGCTCGATGTGGTGGGCATAGCCGTTCTCCAGCACCCGCCGCAGCACCAGGTCCACGGGGTCCAGCCCGGTCTCCGCCGTCCACCAGCCCTCGGCGAGCGGGCGGGTGTGGCCGAGGTGGTTGCGGCTGCGCATCCGGCGCCCCCACAGGACGTAGGTGGCGCGCATGTACTCCCGCCACCCGATGAGCTGCCGCACGAAGCCCTCGAGGCTGGCCAGCGGCACGTCGTCGCCCGCGTCCAGCGCGTCGGCCAGCACGTCGCGCGGGTCGAGCAGCCCGATGTTGAGCCCTGGCGTGAGCAGCGCGTGGAAGACGAAGGGGTGCTGGGCGGAGATGGCGTCCTCGTAGGGCCCGAACTCGGCGAAACGCTCCTCGAGGAACTGCCGCAGACCCGCCCGCGCCTCGGCGTGGGACGTCGGCCAGGCGAACGCGTCGGCGTCGCCCGGGTTGTCGGGGAACGCCCGCTTCACCCAGGCGATCGCCTCCTCGACCTCGGGGTGCCGCGAGTCCGGTCCGGGGCGCTCGACGGCGGGCACCGGGTGCCCCTTCGGCAGCTTCTTGCGGTTGTCCTCGTCGAAGGACCATCTGCCCCCGACCGGCTCGCCGGAGTCGGTCATCAGCACGTCGAGGCGCGTGCGTTGCCAGGAGTAGAAGTGCTGCATCCGCGCGCGGCGACCGCGAGGGCCGGCGGTGCCGTCGAAGTGCTCGGCGAGGTCGTCGCGGGTGCACAGGAAGTTCGGCGACTCCAGCCACTGGTCGACCACCGGGTCGAGGTCGCGCTCGAGCCAGTCGTCCACCACGTCGTACGCCGACACGTGCACGTCCCCGGAGCCGGCCAGCCCCGCGAGGACCCGGTCGAGGGCGCCCCGCGAGGTGGTGCGCCCGTCGGTGTCGATCCGCTCGACGGCGTACCCCGCCTCCTCGAGCCGGCTGCCGAACCGGCGCATCGAGGCGCGGTGGAGCACGAGCTTCTGGGTGTGGAAGCGGTACTGACGGAAGAGCAGGTCGTGCTCGACCAGCACCAAGACCGTGCCCTCCGCGGCTGAGAGGTGCTGCTCGAAGAGCTGGTGCGGGAGGACGAGCCGGACGCGGGTGGGAGCCACCTCGCGAGCCTAGGCAGGAGCGCACCGACCCCGGTCACCCCTAGGGTCGCCCCATGGCGCTCCTCGACACCTGGACCTCCGGGTCGCACACGCACGACGGCACCAGCCACCCGACGTACCGCAAGGGCACCGGCCCCGGCGTGGTCGTCATCCACGAGATCCCCGGGCCCACGCCGAGCGTCATCGGCTTCGGCGAAGAGCTGGTGGAGGCCGGCTACACCGTCGTGATGCCGCACCTGTTCGGACGTGCCGAGACGCCGATGTCCGCCGGCGCGGTGGCGCGGTCGATGCGGCAGGTCTGCGTGAGTGCGGAGTTCACCAAGCTGGCCACCGGCGTCACGACGCCGATCGCCGGCTGGCTGCGCTCCCTGGCGCGGGAGCTGCACGCCGAGCTGGGCGGGCCGGGCGTCGGCGCCCTGGGCATGTGCTTCACCGGCGGGTTCGCGTTGGCGATGATGGTCGACGACTCCGTGGCCGCACCGGTCCTGTGCCAGCCGTCGGTGCCGTTCGCGGTCGGCCGGAGGCGCTCGGCCGATCTCAACCTCTCCCCCGACGACCTAGCGGCGGTCAAGGAGCGGGCCGCGGGCGGGTGCGCGGTGCTGGGCATCCAGTACGCCTCGGACCCGATGACCGGGACCCGGTTCGACACGTTGGACCGCGAGCTCGGTGACGGCTTCCTGCGCGTCGACCTACCAGGCAAGGGCCACTCGGTCGTCACCGAGCAGCGCTCCCAGGTCGCGGTGGACCGGGTGCTGGCCTTCTTCGAGGAGCGGCTGCGGTGAGCGAGCACCCCCGACGCGCGGTGACGCTGGAGGACCACGCCCACGTGGCCGGGCCGTTCTTCCACGGCACCGCCGCCGACCTCGCGCCCGGCGACGTCCTCGAGGCGGGCCGGCGCTCGCACTTCCGCCCCGACCGACCGCTCACGCACGTCTACTTCGCGGCCCGGCTCGAGACGGCGGTGTGGGGCGCTGAGCTCGCCACGGCCCTGGGCACGGGCGACCGTGGCCGCGTGTACGTCGTGCAGCCGCTCGGTGCGTTCGAGGACGACCCGAACGTCACCGACAAGAAGTTCCCCGGCAACCCCACCGAGTCCTACCGCTCGACCGACGGCCTGCGGGTCGTCGGCGAGGTCGACGACTGGGAGCCGCACCCGCCGGAGGTGCTGCGGACGATGCTCGACAACCTCGCCACCCTGCGGCGCGAGGGCCGCGACGTCGTCATCGACTGACGTGGCGGCCCGTCACGGGGCGGTGACGGGGAACACCGGCCAGCCGATCTCGGTGCGCCAGGCCGCGGGGTCGTCGGTGTCACGCGGCCCCACGAGGTAGGACTCGCGGACCGGCCCGGCCACCGACCACGAGTTCGCGGCCACCCAGGCGCCCAGCTCGCCGTAGGTGACGTCGATGTCGTCGTGGTCCCCGACGTGGGTCACCGTCGCCAGCTCGACCGCCGGGAGCTCCACCGTCCGGACCCTTCCCAGGGCCCGTGGCGCCGGCACCGGTCGATGGACGAGGACTCGTCCCCGCTCCGCCGTGAACAGCTCGTGGTCGTAGACACCGCCCGGGGGTCCCTCGCCGGGGTCCCGGGGGCCCAGCACCGCGTCGAGCTCGGCCATCGCACCGGCGTACCAGCCGAGGACCTCGTCATGGGCCACCTCGCCCTCCACCGCGGCCACCACCATCGACGGCACCGAGCGCACCGTCACCTCGACCCGCGCCGGCTCGGGCGTCAGGAGTCGCCGCAGCGAGGAGACCGCCGCGCGGGTCCGCTCCAGCTCGGCCTCGAGCCGGCGCAGGTGTCCGGCGACCAGGCCGGCACGGACCTCGAGGTCGTCGGCAGCGAGGATGCGGCGGACCTCGGGCAACGGCACGTCGAGGTCGCGCAACCGGTGGATGACCTGGGCGGTCGGGATCTGTCCCGGGTCGTAGTAGCGGTAGCCCGTGTGCACGTCCACGGTGTCCGGCTCCAGCAGTCCGGCCTCGTGGTAGCGCCGCAGGGTGCGCACGCTGAGGTGGGTGGCGCGCGCGAAGTCACCGATGCTCATCCGGGCCTGCACCTCCTCATCGTGCACCCTCCCCCGGGGAGAGGGTCCAGCGCTTGTGTCTCCCCCGTCGGGAGCAGCGACGCTCGACCGCATGGACACCGCGACCGACCACCAGCCCCCGTCCGCCCTCCCGGCACAGGTACGCGACCTCCTCGCTGCCCTCGCTGCGCGGGACGTCGACACCGCGATCGCACACGTCACGGCGGACGTGGTCGTCACCGACCAGGGAGAGACCTACACCGGCGCCGACGGCGTGCGACGCTTCCTCGCGACCGCGGGCAGCGAGTTCAGCTACACCACCCGGCTGCTCGCCGTGCGCGGGAGTGCGGAGCACTGGGTGGTCACCCAACGGCTCGAGGGGGACTTCCCCGGCGGGGTGGCCGACCTCGACTACAGCTTCGCCCTGCGCGACGGGCTGATCTGCCGCCTAAGCATCGGGTGACCCGTCAGCCGAGCCGCTCCACCAGCGCCTGCCCCAGGGCAGTGCCCGACAGCCAGGCACCCTCGACGCGCGGCTTGTCCGACCACGAGTCGCCGCAGGCGGCGACGCCGGTGTCGGTGAGCAGGTAGCGCTCGGGACGCCCGGCGACCGGCTTGGCGAAGGTCCAGCGGTGCACCGCGGTGTGCACGGGGTCGAGCGTGGGAGCGACGTACCGGCTCAGGGCCTCCAGCATCGCCGGGCCACCGGCCGGCGGGTCCGTGAGGTGCGGCTGCGCGTGCGCGTCGGTCGAGTGCGCCACCAGGACCGGCGCGGCGTCGCAGCGTCGACGTCCGTCGTCGGCGATCCAGGCCAGGACGGGGTCGTCGTTGACGAACAGCCCGTCCGGCAGCTCCTCCCAGCAGCGCTGGGGGTAGACCGCGGTCAGTGCCAGCACCGCCTCGTACGCCGTCGTCAGGCCCGCGGCCGCGGCCGGGTGAGCGGCCTCGTCGAGCATCTTCCGCGCCTGGGGGTCGGGCATCGCGAGCACGACCGCGCGCGCCGGGCGCCCGTCCACGGTGGGCAGGCCGTCCTCGGCGCTGACCCGTTGCACCTCGGTGGCCCCGCGCACCGGCAGGTCGACGGCCAGCGCCTCGACCAGGGACCGGATGCCACCCGGCGTGCCCCAGCGGGTCGGGCCCGACGTGGTCGTGCGCCCCTCGTCCACTCCGGACGCGACGCCGAACGTGTCGGTCCACTCCTGGGCGAGACCCGCGTCGGCCCACCGGGCCACGACCTCCTCGAACCCGGGGTCGGACACCGTGACGTAGGACGCGCCGATGTCGACCGGGCGTCCCTCGTGGCGACGTGAGGCCATGCGACCGCCGACCCGGCGCCCGCGGTCGACCAGCTCGACGGGGATGCCTGCCGCGGTGAGCACACGGGCACAGGCGACGCCGGAGATCCCGGCGCCGACGATGGTCACGGGCAGGCGAGGGGACTCCACGTGACGAGCCTGGCAGGTCGGCGACGGCGTGGGTCCACCCTGTTGTCGGTGCTCGCTCCTACGGTCGTGGCATGCGGCTCCTCCACACCTCCGACTGGCACCTCGGCCGGTCGTTCCACCGTGAGGGGATGCTGGGCCACCAGGCCGGCTACATCGACCACCTGCTTGAGGTCGTGGAGCGCGAACGGGTCGACGTGGTGCTGGTCGCCGGCGACGTCTACGACCGGGCGCTCCCGCCGGTCGACGCGGTCGCCCTGGCCGACGAGGCGCTGGCCAGGCTGGCCGCCTCCCGCGCCCGCGTGGTCGTGACCAGCGGCAACCACGACTCCGCACGCCGCCTCGGCTTCAGCGCACGACTCATCGACGCCGCCGGCGTCCACCTGCGCACCGATCTGCACGGCGTCGGGACGCCCGTGCTGCTCGAGGACGAGCACGGTCCCGTGGCGATCCACGGCCTGCCCTACCTCGACCCCGAGTCCGTGCGCGAGCCATGGGGTCTTCCGGTGCGCAGCCACGAGGCGACGCTCACCGAGGCGATGCGCCGGGTCCGCCGTGACCTCGACGCCCGACCCGGCACCCGCTCGGTGGTCATGGCGCACGCCTTCGTCGGCGGCGGGGCCCGCCCCGAGGAGAGCGACTCCGAGCGCGACATCTCCGTCGGAGGTGTCTCGCTGGTCCCGCTGCCGGTCTTCGACGGCGTCGACTACGTCGCCCTCGGGCACCTGCACGGCCGACACGTCCTCAGCGACCGGGTCCACTACTCGGGGTCCCCGCTGGCCTACTCCTTCTCCGAGGCCGACCACCACAAGGGCTCCTGGCTGGTGGACCTCGCCGCCGACGGCTCGGTGCGCACCGAGTTCGTCGACGCTCCCGTGCCGCGGAGGCTCGCCCGTCTGCGCGGCAGTCTCGAGGACCTGCTCACCGACGCCCGGCACGCCGAGCACGAGGACTCCTGGCTGCAGGTCACCCTCACCGACACCGACCGGCCGGCGCAGGCGATGGAGCGGCTGCGCCGACGCTTCCCGCACACGCTGGTCCTGGGCTTCGACGCACCGCTGCCGAGCGTCGGCGGCCTGCCGGCCACCCGCACCTCGGGTCGCAGTGACCACGACGTGGTCGCGGAGTTCTTCACCACTCTGCGCGGGCGTCCGCCGGCCGACGACGAGGCCGCCCTGCTGCGCGAGGCCGTCGACGCCTGCTGCGAGGACGACGACCTCGCCCGCGAGCAGCGGGTGGTCGGCCGGGAGGTGGCCGGGTGAGGCTGCACCGCCTGGAGATCACCGCCTTCGGCCCCTTCGCCGACACCGTCGAGGTCGACCTCGACGCGTTGTCCGACGCCGGGCTCTTCCTGCTCACCGGTCCCACCGGCGCCGGCAAGACCAGCGTCCTCGACGCCGTCTGCTTCGCGCTGTACGGCGACGTCCCCGGCGACCGGGGGTCGGCCAAGCGCCTGCGGGCCGACCAGGCCGCGCCCGGCGTCCGGCCCCGGGTCGAGCTCGAGCTCAGCGTGGCCGGTCGCCGACTGCGCCTGGTGCGCACCCCCGCCTGGGAGCGCGAGAAGCTCCGCGGCACCGGCACCACCACCGAGCAGGCCTCCGTCGTGCTGGCCGAGCGGCTGCCCGACGGCGAGTGGCGCACGCTCTCGACCCGGCTCGACGAGACCGGTCATCTCGTCGGCGACCTGCTGGGGATGACGCTGACCCAGTTCACCCAGGTCGCGATGCTGCCTCAGGGACGTTTCCAGGCGTTCCTGCGCGCCAAGTCCGAGGACCGCCACAAGCTCCTGCAGCAGCTCTTCCGCACCGGTCGGTTCGAGGACGTCGAGGCGTGGCTGCGCGACCACCGCACGGCACTGCGGCGGGAGTCCGGCCGGTTGCAGCAGGTCGTGGCAGACCTGGCCAGCCGGGTCAGCGAGACCGCGGACGTCCAGCCGCCGGAGCCCGACACCTGGGAGGAGACGCTGCTCGCCTGGGCCGTCGACCGCCGGGCGACGGCACACGCCGACCGCGATCGCGCCGAGGGCGCGCGCCGCGACGCCGAGGCCACCGAGGCCCGCGCGCGGGCGGCGCTCGACCGGGCCCGAGCGACCCACGAGCAGCACCAGCGCTGGTCCCGCGCCCGCAGCGAGCGGGCCGCCCTGCTCGCCCGCGCCGACGAGCACGCGCAGCAGCTCACGGCACTGGGCGAGGCCCGGCGAGCGGTCCCCGTGGTCCTGGCCGAGCGCCAGCGCTCGGAGTGCGGCGAGGCCGTCGCGCGTCTGGAGGCACGCATCGCCTCCTTGCGCGACGACCTGCCCGTGGCCGTGCCGGGCGAGGACCTCGCACCCCACGAGGAGGCGCTGCTGCTGGCCGCCGGCAGGGTCCGGGACGCGCTCCCCCGCCTGCGGGAGCTCGACGCTCTCGAGCACCGCCTGCCCGGGCTGCAGGAGTCCCGCCGTCGCGCTCGGGCCGAGGTGCAGGCCTGCGCGGCCGACGTGGCCGAGGCCCCCGACCGGGTGCGCGTCGCCCGGGAGCGGCTCGCCGCCCTCCAGGCCGAGGCCGCGGCCCTGCCCGTCCACGAGGCAGCGCTCGCGGGCCTGCGTGAGTCGGTCGGCGCTGCGCTCGAGGCGCGCGCGGTGGAGGCCGAGCTCGCCCCCGCCCGCGCCGAGCACCTCGCCGCCCGCGAGCTCACCGTCACGCGGCACGAGCGGCTGCTGGCGGTCCGCGAGGCCCGGATCGAGTCGATGGCCTCCGAGCTGGCCGGGTCGCTGGCCGTCGGTGGCTGCTGCCCGGTCTGCGGCTCCCACGACCACCCCGCCAAGGCACAGCCGGGCCCCGACGCCACCGATGCCGCCGCCGAGAAGGATGCCCAGCGCCTGCTCGACGACGCCAAGACCGACGAGCACCTGCGTGCCGAGCACGTCCGAGACCTCGAGACCCGCCTGGCCCTGCTCCGCGACCGCGCCGGTGACACCGACCCCGACGCCGCCACGGACGAGGTGCATCGGCTCGAGGAGGCCTGCGCCGGGGCCCGCGCGGCGGTCGAGCAGCTCCCCCTCGCCACCACGACGCTCGCCGACGCCGAGCAGGCCGCCGCGGAGGCCGGCGCCGCACTCGAGCGGGCCCGCGCGCACCTGGTGGAGGCCGAGCAGCAGCACGCCGACGGCGTACGCGAGGTCGACCGGCTCGACGCCGAGGTCGCCGCCGCCGGCTCGCTCG
>Ga0208331_100664_pt1 | contig 9238 bp, 7 predicted proteins | sample DeeseametaMP1648_FD_184184 | JGI IMG/M metagenome (GOLD analysis project Ga0208331, IMG submission 184184) | Marine microbial communities from the Deep Pacific Ocean - MP1648 (SPAdes) | ecosystem: Environmental > Aquatic > Marine > Oceanic | place: North of Tokelau, South Pacific Ocean | collected... | reverse complement strand
CGAGTCCCGCCCGGTCGACCTGCTGCCCGCGGTGCTGCGCCAGGTGCTGGTCGCGCTCGTCATCCCGCCGCTGGTCTTCAAGCCCGATGGCCGCGGCCTGCACGACCTCGCCGCCGGCACCATCTGCGTCACTCTCCAGACCGCGCGCGGCGAGTGAGCCGTAGGCTCGGGTCATGCGCACCCGACTCGCCGCCCTGGCCCTGACCCTGCCCCTAGGCCTCGCGGCGCTCACCGCCTGCGAGGACGACACCTCCGCCTCGACGGACGCGAGCGTCGGCTCCGAGGCCGGCGACTCCGGCGACGCCGGTGACTCCGGCGGGGAGCTGCCCGACGTCGCTGAGGGCGAGGAGATCAGCGCCGAGGAGCTCAGCGCGCTGATGATCGCCGCCTTCGAGAAGGCCACCACCGCCGACCTGGTGATGTCCATGACCGCCGGCGGCCAGGACATCGACGTGACCGGCCAGGCCGACTACACCAGCGACCCGGTCTCGATGCGCATGGAGATGTCGGGGATGGGCGGCACCGGCGACATGGAGATCATCGTCGTCGACAACGCGATGTACATGAAGCTCGCGGTGATGAGCGACAAGTTCCTCAAGCTCGACCTCGACGACCCCGACAACCCCGTCGGCGGCTCCTTCACCGGCCAGCTCGACCCGCGCGCGCAGGCCGAGGTCATGGAGGAGGGCCTGCAGACGGCGACGTACGTCGGGCAGGAGGAGGTCGAGGGCGAGACCCTCGACCACTACACCGCCGTCGTCGACTCCACCGCGATGCTCGAGCAGATGGAGGGCGCCGCCGACGTCGCCGGCCAGCTGCCCGAGACCATCACCTACGAGCTGTGGCTCACCGACGAGGGGCTGTTCCGCCAGATGGAGATCGACATGGGTGCGGTCGCCGGCGAGATGCGGATGCGCTTCGTGGACTGGGGCACCGACGTCGACATCGAGGCGCCCCCGGCCAGCGAGGTCACGGACATGTCCGACATGGCCGGGATGATGGGCGGGAGCTAGGTCCGGATCGGCGGGCGGCTCAGCGCCCGCGCATCTGGCCGCGCATGCCCTTCATGCTGGTCGGGATGGGACCCTTGGGCAGCGGCAGCGTGCCGCGGGTGGCGTCGAGCGCCTTGATGCGGTTGAGCACGTCGGTCATGTCGGCCGGACGCAGCTGACGCTTCATCTTCTGCAGGTGGCGCATCAGCTTGGGCAGCGGCACCTCGCCCTCGCCCCGGCCGCACACGACCTCGTGGATCGGCACGTCGGCCGCCACGCGCTCGTGCTTGCGGCGCTCGGAGGCCATCAGGGTGCGGACGCGGCTGGGCTGACCCTCGCCGACCAGCACGATGCCCGGAGGGCCGACCACGCGGTGCACGACGTCCTGCTGCTTGGTGAAGCCGACGGCGGGGTCGACCTTCCAGCCGCGCTTGAGCACGTTGAGGGCCGCGGCGGCCGCACCGGGCTGGCCCTCCATCTGGGAGTACGCCGCCGTCTGGGCCTTGCGGCTGAAGACGATGAGGACCGCGAGCGTGCCGAGGAGAAGACCGCCGATGACCGAGAGGATCCACTCGATGACGCCGCTGCCGGGCAGGATCTTGAAGAGCGTGAAGCCGATGGCGCCGGCGAGCAGGAAGGTGCCGAGGAGGACCAGACCGATGCGCGGGTAGGTGCGCTTGGTGATCCGGTAGGTCTCCGCGATCTGCTGGCGGCGGCTCATGGCACCGGGGGTGGCGGGGGTGTCGCTCTTGGCCATCGGTGGGGCAAGCCTCGTCTGCTCGTGGGGGCCTGAACGGGTCAGGCGGACGCACCCTGGCGCGCGTCCATCGCCTGACGGTACAGCCGACCGGCGCGGTAGGACGAACGGACCAGCGGGCCGGACATGACACCGGAGAATCCGATCTCGTCGGCCTCGTCCTTGAGCTCCACGAACTCCTCGGGCTTCACCCACCGCTCCACGGGGTGGTGGCGCACCGAGGGGCGGAGGTACTGCGTGATGGTGATCAGCTCGCAGCCGGCCTCGTGCAGGTCGCGCAGCGCCTGGCTGACCTCCTCGCGTGTCTCGCCCATGCCGAGGATCAGGTTGGACTTGGTCACCAGCCCGAAGTCGCGGGCCTGGGTGATGACGTCGAGCGAGCGCTCGTAGCGGAAGGCCGGGCGGATGCGCTTGAAGATGCGCGGCACGGTCTCGACGTTGTGCGCCAGGACCTCGGGGCGGGACTCGAAGACCTCGGCCAGAAGGTCGGGCTTGCCGTTGAAGTCGGGGATGAGGTTCTCGACGCCGGTCTCGGGGTTGAGCTCGTGGATCTGGCGCACGGTCTCGGCGTACAGCCAGGCGCCGCCGTCCTCGAGGTCGTCGCGGGCGACGCCGGTGATGGTGGAGTAGCGCAGGCCCATCGTCCGCACGGACTCGGCCACGCGGCGCGGCTCGTCGCGGTCCAGCGGCTCGGGCTTGCCGGTGTCGATCTGGCAGAAGTCGCAGCGCCGGGTGCACTGCTCGCCGCCGATGAGGAAGGTCGCCTCGCGGTCCTCCCAGCACTCGAAGATGTTGGGGCAGCCGGCCTCCTGGCACACGGTGTGCAGGCCCTCGCCCTTCACCAGGCCCTGGAGCTCCTTGTACTGCGGGCCCATCTTGGCCCGCGTCTTGATCCACTCCGGCTTGCGCTCGATCGGGGTCTCCGCGTTGCGGACCTCGAGTCGGAGGAGCTTCCTGCCATCGGGTGCCGGTGCCTGTGCCACGGGCTCGACTGTACGCCGGTGGCCCAGGTCACCCCCCAATCGAGGGCGCCTGCGCGGGGCCCCCGTCAGGGGACGTCGCGACGCCGGAAGGAGACGACCGAGGCGCCGCAGGCCAGCAGCAGCGCCGAGCCGAGGTAGAGACCGCCGTCACCGGCGGTGAGGGTGCGCTCGGGGTCGCAGTCGTCCGCGGGCCCGGCGGTGCCGAACCGGCACTCCGGGGCGATGGCGGACTCGTCGTAGTAGGTGACCTGCCCCTGCATCACCGCCATCACGTTCAGCGGGGGAGTCCAGCGCTGGGTGGTCTGCCCGACGATGCCCAGCAGCGCACCATTGGCGACCGCCAGGCCGAAGAGCACGCCCACGGTCGCGACGGTGCTGCGGAACAGCATCGTCAGCGCGTAGCCGCCCAGCGCCGTGGCCCCGGCCAGGACGCCGGTGCGCAGCGCCTGCTCGTAGCCGTCGCCGACCACACCGTCGGCCACCGCGACGTCGCGCACGGAGGCCAGCGTCGTGACGCCCCACCAGTACGCCGACAGCACGGCCGTCGCCAGCAGCAGGCAGGTGAGCGTGACCGCGACGGCCTTGGTCGCCCAGACCCGTCCCCGGCGTGGCTCGAAGAGCAGCTGGTTGCTCATCGACCCGGTGTTCCAGTCGTGTCCCACGAAGGTCGTGCCCAGCAGGAGCACCAGCGCGAGCACCAGCGTGCTGGCGGCCAGGACCGTCCCGTCGAGCTCCTGCGCGGGCCTCAGCGTCTGGCGTCCGCCGTACCAGCCGGCGATCATCTCGCGGCACCCCTCCGGCTCGACGGCCTCGCCGGAGTAGTCGACGTACTGCTCCGGTCGGCGTTCGCAGCGGGCTACCTCGCGCTGCGCGTAGCGCTCGGAGAGCAGCGAGTCGATCTCGGCCTCGCTCATCGGCCGGGTGTTCCACGCGGTGGTGGTGAGGAGCAGCGCCGGCAGCACCACGACGGCCACGAGCAGCAGCAGGACGGCCCGGCGCCACCGCAGGCGCGTCAGCTCGACCAGCAGGCCCCTCATCGGCCCGCCTGCTCGGCGTCGGCGGCCGCGTCGACATCGGCGGTGAGGGAGAGGAAGTAGGACTCCAGGTCCTGGCGCGAGGGGACCAGCTCGCTGACCCAGATGTCGCGGGCGGCGAGCAGGCGGGTGATGGCGGCGGGGTCGTCGGTCTCGACCGCCAGCACGGCGCCGTGCGCGTGGTCCGCGTCGTCCTCCAGGTGGACGGTGAGGCCGGCGGTGCGCAGCACGCCGGCGGCCGCGGCGGCGTCGGTGCAACGGACCCGGTGGCTCGTGGCGGCGCCGAGCAGCTGGTCCACGCGCCCGGAGGCCAGGACCTTCCCGTGCCCGATGATCGTGGCCGCGGTGCACACCTGCTGGACCTCCGCGAGGATGTGGGAGCTCAGCAGCACGGTCGTGCCCGCCTCGCCCAGCGCGCGGATCGTGTCACGGACCTCGCGGATGCCCGCGGGGTCCAGGCCGTTGGTCGGCTCGTCGAGGATGAGCAGGGCGGGGTCCTTGAGCAGCGTCGCCGCGATGGCCAGGCGCTGCTTCATGCCCAGGGAGTAGGTCTTGTAGCGGTCGCCGTCACGACCGGTGAGCCCGACCGTCTCGATCGCCGCATCCGCCCGGGTGTCAGGGGCGCCGATCGAGCGGGACAGCAGCAGCAGGTTGCGACGCCCGGAGATGTTGGGGGAGAACTTGGGCGACTCGACGACCGCCCCCACGCGCCCCACGACGTGCGGCAGCCGCTCCGGCACGGGCTCGCCGAAGAGCCGCATCGTGCCCGACGTCGCCCGCGCCAGCCCGAGCAGCATGCGGATGGTGGTGGTCTTGCCGGAGCCGTTGGGACCCAGGAAGCCGTGCACCCCGCCGGCCTCGACGGCGAGGTCCAGGCCGGCCACCGCGACGCGGGTGCCGCGACGGGTGGGGTACTCCTTGCGCAGGCCGGTGGTCTCGACGACCGGTCCCGAGAGGGTGCTCACCTCGGGACGATCTCACGCCCCTGGGCGGCTGAGGACCTCGACGCGCGGGCCGCCGACGGCGGCGCGACCCGGCTCCGGACGGGGCTCGTAGTCCGGGGTGGGGAAGTATTCGGCCCAGGCGAGCATCTGGGTCAGCTCGTGCTCGAGGACGGGCACCACGTCTGCGACGCTGATCCGTCGACCGACCTCCGCGGTGAGGGAGGTGACCCCCGCGTCGTCGATGCCGCAGGGGACGAACCGGTCGTACCAGCTCATGTCGACGTCGCAGTTGAGAGCGATGCCGTGCATGGTCACCCCGCGCGAGACGCGGATGCCGATCGCACCGATCTTGCGCTCGGGGCGATCGGTCGTCGCGCGCAGCCACACGCCGCTGCGACCCGGGACACGCGCGGACCGGACGCCGAACTCCGCGCAGGTGGCGATCATGGCTTCCTCCATGCGGCGGACGAAGTCGACGACCCGGACGTGCTCGGGCAGTCTGACGATCGGGTAGGCGACGAGCTGGCCCGGACCGTGGAAGGTGATCTTCCCGCCGCGGTCGACGTCGATGACGGGCGCGCCCCCGGGGTCGAGGGGGCGCTCGTGCGGGTCGGTGCGCTTGCCCGCCGTGAACGTCGGGGGGTGCTCGAGGAGGAGGACGGTGTCCGGGGACTCTGCGTCGACCACCCGCTGGTGGACGCGCCGTTGCAGGTCCCAGGCCGTCAGGTAGTCCACGGCTCGGTCGCCGATCCCGACCAGGACGAAGTCGATGGTGTCGGGAGTCATTCCGTGAGCCTACGCCCCCGGGTCAGGGGTCCAGCCGCTGCAGCCCCGCCTGCACGACCGCCCGCACGTCGGGGTCGCGGAAGACGAAGCCCTGGTCCAGCAGCGCCTGCGGGCGGGCGTTGACCGACCCGAGCAGCTCGGGGGCCATCGGGCCGGCCGCGACCTCGAGCACCTTGGCCGGGACCCGCGCGAACGCCGGGCGGTGCACGGCCGAGGCGAGCGTGCGGGTGAACTCGGCGTTGGTCGGGGTGTCGACGCAGCACAGGTTGACGGGCCCGTGGGCGTCGTCGTCGGCCGCGAGGTGCAGGACGGCCCCGACCCAGTCGCGCAGGGAGATCATCGGCATGTGCTGGGTGCCCTTGCCGAGCTTGCCGCCCAGGCCGCTCTTGAAGAGCAGCGTGAGCGGACCGAGCGGGGCGCTGCGACGGTCCATCACGGGCGAGGTGCGGAGCACGACGACGCGCGCGCCGGCCTCGCGGGCCGCGTCGGTCGCCTCCTCCCACTGCCGGGTGACGGTGGTGAGCAGCGCGTCGCCGGTGCTGGGGGAGGTCTCGGTCAGCACGGTGTCGCCCTGCGAGCCGTAGATCGCGATCCCGTTGCCCGCGAGGTACGCCGCCGGCCGCTCGCTCTCGGCGATCGCCCGTGCCAGCAGCCGGGTCGTCGTCACCCGGCTCTCCAGCACGTCCTGCGCCCAGCGCTTGGAGTGCACGTTGCCGACCAGCGGAGCGCCCGCGAGGTTGACCACGACGTCGGCGGACTCGATGACCTCGCGGTCGTAGACGTCGGAGTACGGGTCCCACGTCGACTCACCCTCGTGCTCGGCCGGGCGGCGCACCAGGCAGGTGACCCGGTGCCCCTGACGCTGCAGGGCAGCGGTCAGGTGGGTGCCGAGGAACCCCGACGAGCCGGCGACGACGACGTGCAGTGACATGCCATCAGCCTGCCAGGGTGCCTCTCACCCGGCCAGGTGCCTCTCGGCAGCCGCTCAGCCCGCCAGGTGCGACCAGCGGGCGGCCAGCTCCGACCAGGGGCCGGAGTCGGCGACCCGACCGTCGGTGAGCACCACGACCCGGTCGGCGCGGGCCAGGGCCGCGCCCTTGGAGGTCGCGCCGATGACGGTGGCCCCTCGCTCGCGCAGGGTCTCCCACAGCTCGATCTCGGTCGCGGCGTCGAGGGCGGACGACACGTCGTCGGCCAGCAGCAGCTCGGCGTCGCAGGCCAGGGCACGGGCCAGCGCGAGTCGCTGGACCTGCCCGCCGGAGAGCCGGACGCCCCGGTGACCGACGAGCGCGTCGATGCCACCGGCCTCGGCGATGTCGGGACCGAGACGGGAGGCCTCGACCGCGGGCTCGACCCGACGGTCGGGGTGGTCAAGGGCGACGTTGCCGCGGAAGGTCCCCGAGAGCACCCGGGGGACCTGCGCGACGTGGGCGACCCGACCCGGGCGCAGCTCGACCTCGGGGTCGGTGACGACTCGGTCGTTCCACCGCAGCTCGCCGGTGCTGCCGATCAGCCCGGCCATCGCGGCGAGCAGCGAGGACTTGCCCGAGCCGACCTGGCCCAGCAGCAGGACCAGCTCCCCGCCCTCGACCGTCAGGTCGACCTCCTCGGCGCCCAGCGTGCCGTCGTCGTGGAGTGCGGTGAACCCGCGCAGGCTGATCTGGCGCAGCGGCTCCCTGTCGGTCGGCGCCGGCGCGGGGGAGCGGCCGTGGACCAGATCGACCCCGGGGGCCAGCTCCATCAGGTCGCCGCCGCCGGCGAGCTCGCTGGTCGCACGCATCCACGCCTTGGTGCCGGGGGCCTCGGTGACCACCGAGCCCGCGACGCGGCCGAACCAGTCGAACCCACTGACCGCGTTGGCGACCAGCAGGGCGGTGGCCAGGCCCCATCCGCCGCCGACGAAGATCGCCCAGGCGGCGACGACGCCGGCCTGCACCATCACGATCGGGACGCCGTCGAGCAGCGCCTGGACACGGTGCTCGCGCACGGCCGCATCGACACGGCCGCCGTCGACCTGGCGCAGGTGACGGTGCACGTCCGGGGTGGCGGCGGCCAGCTTCACGGTGCGCACCGACTCCAGCGTGGAGACCAGCGAGCGGCCGAAGCGGGCCCGCGCGGCGGAGGAGGCGGCGGCCGAGCGGCCCGCTACCCGACGCCCGAGCGAGGACGCCAGCGCGGAGATGCCCATGACCAGCAGCAGGATGCCTCCGGCGACCAGGCTGCGCGCGATGAGCGCGGTGACCAGGGCGATGAGCAGGCCGTTGACGAAGTCGACCCAGCGGTCGGCGTAGCGGGCGAACCGGTCGGCGTCCATGGCGCGGGCCACGACCTCGCCCGGGGGCGTGCGGTGCAGTCGGCGCTGCTCGGTCTGGCCCTGCAGCACGGCGGCGCGGACCCGGATCATCACCGCGACCCACCACCGCGGGTAGCGCCGGATGGCCGAGGCCAGCAGCAGCGGGCTGACCAGGATCGAGACGACCAGGGCGATGGTGAGCAGCCAGGGGGAGCGGCCCTGCTGCAGGTCGGAGACGACCAGGCCCCACAGCCACCCGGTCACCGCGCCGAAGGCGCCGGTGAGTGCCGAGAGCAGGAAGAGCCAGATGGCGACGAAGCCCCAGCGGGGCTCGATGCGCAGCGCGTTCCAGGTGCCGCGCGCGAGGCTCGGGATCGGGCGCAGGGCCGGGGGCGGCGGGGGAGTGCTGATCCGGCGCGCGCTGCCGATGCCCGTGACGTGGGAGTCGAGGGAGGAGTGCTGCGAGGACTCCGGCAGCTCCGGGGGCGGCGTCAGGTCGGTCGAGTCGCTGGCGTCCAGCAGGCTGCGGAACGGACCGGGCCGGGCGGCGAGCTCGGCACGCGGCCCCTGCTGGACCACCCGGCCGTGGTCCATCACCACGATGCGGTCGGCCCGCTCGGTGGTGGAGAGCCGGTGGGCGACCAGGAGGCCGGTGCGACCGGTCAGCAGCCGGTCGGCCGCGCGCACCACGCGCGCCTCGGTGACCGGGTCCATCCGGGCGGTGGCCTCGTCGAGCACGACCACGTGGACGTCGCGGACCAGCAGCCGTGCGAACGCGACCAGCTGCTCCTCACCGGCCGACAGGGTCAGCCCGCCGGGGCCCAGGAGCGTGTCGAGGCCGTCGGGCAGACCGGCCACCCAGTCGGTGAGCGCCAGCTCGGCGACCGCCGCCTCGACGCGAGCCCGGGGGAGGTCGCCGAAGAGCGCGATGTTCTCCGCGAGGGTGCCGGCGAGGATCTCGGTGCGCTGGGTGACCACGCCGACGGACGCGCGCAGCTGCTGCAGGTCGAGCTCGAGCACGTCGGTGCCGTCGATGAGGACGGTGCCGCGCTGCGGCTCCACGGCGCGGGAGACCAGCGAGGCCAGGGTCGACTTGCCCGATCCGGTGCGGCCGACGAAGGCGCAGGTCGTGCCGGGCTCGATGGTCAGCTCGACGCCCTCGAGCGCGAAGGTGCCGGTGCCGTAGGAGAAGTGCAGGTCGCGGAAGCGCACCTGCGGCACCCGGTCGGGCATCGGCACGCCCCCGGTCGGCTCGGGCACGGCGCCGAGCAGGGTGCGCAGCCGCAGCACCGCTCCGAACCCGGCCTGCAGATCAGGGAGGTGCCGGGCCAGCTGGTCGACCTGGCCGACGAACTGGGTGGTGACCAGGAACAGCGTGATGAGCGCTCCGGTCGAGAGACGCCCGTCGATCACCAGGGCGACGCCCGCCAGCCCGATGGCGGCCAGCAT
>Ga0208331_100658_pt1 | contig 9298 bp, 11 predicted proteins | sample DeeseametaMP1648_FD_184184 | JGI IMG/M metagenome (GOLD analysis project Ga0208331, IMG submission 184184) | Marine microbial communities from the Deep Pacific Ocean - MP1648 (SPAdes) | ecosystem: Environmental > Aquatic > Marine > Oceanic | place: North of Tokelau, South Pacific Ocean | collected... | reverse complement strand
CCCCAGCCATTTGGGCATAGGTCCGAAGCTCACGACCGCTCCGAGAATAGCGTCGATCGGACCGGGTAGGGGGACTGCCCGCCAAAGGTATCCTCGGGTCAGGTCTTTGGCATCGGGCTCAATGGTAGGCGGGAGGACGACCTTACCGCTCTGTTTGACCGCGCTTCCAGAGTAGCCGTCGACCTTTGCTGGAAGAGAATCCGACGCCGCTTGAGTTGGTAGCGGCCCTCTCATCGACCTCGCCGGAGGCTTCGGAACTATGGGAGTGAGAGCGTCCACGACGACTATTATAGCGAATCGCTCAGAGTCTGGGAAACGTGATCTTGATTCAAGTTTCTCAAGAAAATTTTTAAATTATTCCGTAACTTCAACCGCACCGAATTGTTCTATGGAACAGAGTCGCTTAAGTGGCGACAGAAAGGGTTATGATGATGAGTTACCGAGAAGTGTTCTTTACAGCGGTTATGGTTTGCGGGCTGGCGACGTTGCTCTTCGGCACGAATCCTCACGTTCAGGCACCGCTGGAGGCGGAAGCGCCGGCTGCGCAAACGGTGTCGGTGGAGCCTTCGCAAGGGCTCGAGGGCCAGGCTGAATATTCGATTCGAAAAGCAACCTTAGTTGCTTTGTTGGATGCTGGAATCAACGATTTCGCCACCGGCAACCTCGAGGGTAAGCAGGACGGGACGATCGTAGCCGTCTCGTGTCTTGCCTAAGCAGGGCACGATGATGCGCGAGTCGGTGTAATCGGCTCTGCCGACCTGCTCTAGGAGCCAACTCTCTGCGCCTTCCTTGACGTAGAGTCGTCCGCCGAGAGAGTTTTCTCGGCTAAAATCTTCAAGAAGCTTGCGGTAGATGTTGTTTCTGGCGCTTCGAGGATCGGGTGGGATCGGCTCGCGCTCCTCTTGTTCCACCCGTGGGTAGCTACTGCTGTTCGCGTCGACCGGCGGGGCATAACCTCCGCCGCCTCCGGGATAGTAATAGGGGTTGTATCCGTAGCCATATCCGAATCCGCCGCCGTAGCCGTATCCGCCGTAGTTTGGAACGGGCACGTCCACATAACGGATCGGAGTGCCGCCCGCCGTCCTGGTGGGTCGGTTGAAGCCTCCGTCGACATTGCCCTGACAGGCTCTGGAGGGTGCGGTTTGGGAGGGTCTGGATGTGCGGCACGGGGCCGAGCTCGAAGGCGCCGCGGGGCGTGCGGTCCGGACCTGGCTTGGCATCGATCGTTGAACTCTCGGTGCGGCCGCTTGTCTCAGAGCAGGGTTGTGGAGCCCCGGATGTCCGAATTGAGCTTCGGCCGAAGAGAAGGTGCAGGCGACCAACAGGGAGGCAAAAACGATATGTACACTAAGCTTTTTCACATCTCTACCATATCAAACTCCGATGAATGCCTGATGAATGGAATGTTAATAGTTATATGGATTGGCTACGCCTAGAGGCGAAACTAGCAGATTTTTGGAGCGCCTTACCCCCTTCTGCGCGCCTACTCAGTCGTTGGAGTCGGAGTCGTCGTTTCCCGGAACTCACCTATGTTCGAGAAGAGCTTGTCGGTAGCTATAAGGCCAGGAAGTATCTCAGCCTTCTGCCTTGGCTATACGAGCGGGGCTATCGGAAAGTTCGAGTGCGCGGTTCCAGCCATTCGACCAACGTCGCCCAGCTGGGACTTCTCCTTCGAGAGCATGGGATGGAACCGGTTTATCAAATGGAGGGCAGGGGAGGGCCCCCTGCGGGAAATGTCCTCCTCACGAATCTTATCTACGGTCGTGGATTCAAGAAACGGGACGGTGAGGCCGACTTCGAAATCCCGGAAGGAGGGAGTTGTGAAGCAGCCCTGGCGGGGAGCTTGGGGCTCGTCGGCTCTCTGGTGGAGTGCGCTCTCGGAGCCAGGCGCTGGGTGGACGATATCTACATCGATTCGGGGACCGGCTTCACAGCGGCGGCGCTTCTTCTCGGTCTCGGCTTCTTCCGTTTGCCTTGTCGAGTTTTGGTTGTTTCCATGACCGGCCAAAACCGGAGCGACATAGAATCGCTGGTCGAGACCTATAGAACGGAAATGGAACGAATTCTCTCCGTCGCAGTGAGCCTGCCCAAATTTGAAGTTCATCCTCCACCGGCGGGCCCGTCCTTTGGATCGGTGCCTTCAGCTAGCTTGGCCGAGGTGGCGGATTTCGCCCAACGAGAGGGCATTCTGGTAGACCCGATCTACGCCGCCAAGCTCGGCCTTTTCTACCGGGAAAATCGGAACGCCGAGCGTGAAGCTCTGATGTTCGTCAGTGGTGGAGCAAGAGAGCTACTCTGCTTTCAAGGTCCGCTCAGAAAATGGCTGGAGAATCAAGGGTCTTAGGTTCACAGCTAAACCGTTGCTACCACAACTCCCATCTGCTAAAAAGGTTGTATAGATTGGGACCTTATCCGCATGGAAAGGTACCCGCTAAATCAACCAAACCATATCGTTGTCTAAGAAAGACGAGACTGGCCCCTACCTGAGAGGAGGGTACCGAATGTCGACGGTTCTCAGTAACGGCGCTGGACGGCGCCGCAAGTTCAATCTGCAGCAATTCGCCCGTATGAAGGCCGAGGGTGAGCCTATTGTGATGGTGACGGCCTACGACTCCACCAGCGCCAAGCTAGCGGAGATGAGTGGAGTCGAAGTAATTCTGGTGGGAGACTCCGTGGCCATGGTGTGCCTGGGTCATCAGAACACCCTTCCCGTGACCCTGGAAGAGATGCTCCATCACGCCAAGGCCGTTTCTCGAGGCGCTCGCACTCCGTTTCTGATCGGCGACCTACCGTTCTTGAGTTATCACGGTACCCCGGAAGACGCTGTCCTGGCGGCCGGTCGATTTCTGAAAGAGGCAGGGATGGACGCGGTGAAACTGGAGGGGGGAGGCGAGCGAGTCCCTGCTATCGAGGCCATGGTGAAATCCGGCATCCCGGTGATGGGACACCTGGGGCTGACTCCCCAGAAGATTCACCAACTGGGTGGATTCAAACCCCAGGCCACGACTTCCGAGGCGGCCCGCACTCTGCTGCAGGAGGCCAAACGCCTGGAAGAGGCCGGAATCTTCAGTTTGGTGCTGGAGTCGGTGCCGGCCGAGGTGGCTGAGGTGGTGACCAACGCCCTGACTATCCCCACCATTGGGATCGGCGCGGGGGTCAATTGTGACGGGCAAGTGTTGGTGTGGCACGACCTCTTGGGTCTGGACGAAGATTTCTGTCCGCCGTTTGCCAAGTCGTACCGGCAGCTGGGACGCGTCATAGTGGAAGGACTTCAGGAGTACCGTGCGGAGGTCAAGGAGCGAAGCTTCCCGGCTCCGGCTCAGACCCGCAACATGGCGCCCACCGAACTTCTCGATTTCGAGAGCCGAGTCAAGACGTGTTGATCGTCGGGACGGGGGCGGTGGCTACGATGTTGGCCGAGCGGTGTTTTAGGAACGGACGCTCGTTTCAGATGTTCGGGTCTCCCTCGGAGCGACTGCGCTCCTTGGAGAGTCGATTTCCCGGTTGCACCGTCTCTGAGCCGTCTCGTGTTTCCAGACACCGTTTCTGGATTGTGGCTGTCAAGACAGGGCAGAACGCGGAGAAGGTGCGGTTGCTGGAGGTCGCACCGACTCCGGAGGCCGTTCTCGTTCTCCAGAACGGGTTTCGCCCCGAAAGCGACTGGTTCAGGTTGTCCCCTAAGGTTGATAGAGGCCTCTCTACTTACGGAGTAAAGTCTCGGGGTCCGGGGTTCGTGGTGGGCGGAGGCAAAGGTTCGATTACCGTTTTGCAAGGGTCGCCCTTCATCAACGTTTTGACCGGTCTCGGCTTTCACGTCTCCGAAGAGGTCGACATGGAGCCGGCTATCTGGCGAAAGCTCGCCGTCAACGCCTCTCTAAACGTGGTGGCGTCGGTCTACGGCATTCACAATGGAGAGACGCTCGACATCCCGGAAGCGGCCCGGATGATGCAGCTGGCAAGTGACGAAGTGGAGCAGGTTGCTCGTGCCGTGGGAGTGAATTTCGGCCCCCTGTCGGGCTGGGAAATCACCCGTGAGGTGGCCCTCGGTACAGCCCACAACGTTTGTTCGACGCTGGCCGATCTGCGGTCGGGGAGGGTTACCGAGTATCAGGCTATCAACGGAGAGATTCTGAACTTGGCTTCGCATCTGGAGGTGGATGTACCGACTTTGCGCACGCTGGATCAGGAGTTTCATTCGATCGGCTCGGCCGTGGAGGCCGCCTAATGGGAACTTCGTGAAGGTCGTCGAGCGGCTGGAAGCGCTGCGGGTGGAGCGGCTGTCACTCGCCGGAACGGTAGGGTTCGTTCCCACAATGGGAGCTCTCCATCGAGGTCACGGCACGCTTCTGGAGACCGCACGTACCACCTGTGATTCGGTCGTCTGCTCCATCTTTGTCAACCCCACCCAATTCGGCCCGAACGAAGATTTGGACGCCTATCCGCGGACTCTGGCCGACGACCTTCAGTTGTGCCGAGAGGCGGGAGTGGATCTTGTCTGGACTCCGGAAGTCGAGGACATTCATCTTCCAGGCTGCGAGACAGAGGTACGGGTAACCGGACTCGGCTCTCGCTTCGAAGGGGAGTCCCGGCCCGGACACTTCCAAGGTGTAGCCACCGTCGTCACTAAGCTCTTCGGAGCGACCTCGCCACATTGTGCGTTCTTCGGTCAAAAGGATCTCCAACAGCTTTTTTTGATTCGAAAGATGACTCGCGACCTCTTGATGCCGATCGAGATCGTGGCGGTGCCGACCGCTCGAGATCACAACGGGCTGGCTCTTTCCAGTCGGAACAGATATCTTGAAGACCGGCAGCGAATCGAAGCTGCAGCTATTTATCGCGGTTTGCAGGCAGTGCAGAGAAACTTTGCCGCGGGCCGGCGGCAGGTCTCTCTTCTCGAAGAGGTATTCCGCCGAGAAGTGGGCACCATGGAGGATGCTCAGGTCGAACGGTTCGATCTCTTGGATGCCGATTTGAGCAAGAAACTTGAAGAGGGAGAGTCGATGGAAGCCGGATTCTGCAGCGTGGCCGTGCGCTATGCGGGAGTTCGCCTCATCGACAACATCGAGTTGTGCTCTTAACCATCGATATCGGTAACACCAACGTCACACTAGGGGTGTTCGACGGGGATTCTATTCAGGCCGATTGGCGGTTGCGCTCTTCTCGTCACGCTTCGAAAGACGAAGTCGGCATGTATCTGGTGGGGCTCTTCCAGCATGCCGGCCTCACCGCCCAAGACCTCGATGGCGTCTGTCTGGCTTCCGTTGTGCCGCCTCTCACGGGCACCTATGTGCAAGCCTGCAAACAGTATCTCAAGACCACACCTCTGGTGGTCGAGACCGGCGTGAAGACCGGAGTCAAGGTGATGGTCTCCGAGCCGCGCTCGGTGGGAGCCGACCGTATCGTCAACGCATGCGCGGTCAAGGAAAAAGTAGGCGGCCCGGCCATCGTGGTAGACTTCGGAACGGCCACCACTTTCGATGCTTTGGACAAGGACGGCAACTACCTGGGAGGAGCCATCGCTCCGGGACTGGAGATCGCCGCCGACAGCCTCTCCGGTCGGACCGCCAAGCTCCCCCGAGTGGAGCTGGTGGTGCCTCAAAAAGTCATCGGAAAGACCACTATCGATGCCATTCGATCCGGACTCGTCTACGGCTATGTGGCTCTGGTCGAGGGTATGATCGAGCGCATCTCCGAGGAGCTCTCCGACGATCCCGTCGTAGTGGCGACGGGAGGATTGGCCAGTCTTATTTCAAGCCTCACGGATTCTATCGACCAGGTGGAGCCGAACCTTACCTTGGACGGGTTGAGACTTATTTGGAATTTGAATGTTTAGAACGCCCAGCCGGTAGGTTGGGGTCCGTATTCCAGTTCGACGTCTCGAAGACGGTCTTCGTGGAAAGTGATAGTCAGGCTCACAGGCGGCTCAAGCTTCGTGTCGTCTTCCATGCCATCCAGAAAACTGAGAAAGGTTTCACCTTCGCAAAAGGGATTTAAGCCTGCCAGACAGGCGAGAACGTCTCGCCGCGGGCCCTCAAACACTGTTTCGGCCCGGCCTAATTTGAGGCTTCCACCCCTGGCTCTTATTTGGTCGACTCGTCCGTTAGAGTCTAATCGTATGACGGCCCCTCCCGGAGGGGGACCGAACAGGCCGGTCTCGTTTGTTGACTCAGGAGAGTAAGTCAGACTGGTTTTGTTGTCATCCGCTATGAAGGACTCTTGGTATGGAACTCCGAGCGTAGCCAGCACTTGCGCTCGACTATACCCAAGTGAAACTCCAAATAGGATGGTATCCCTTAATCTCATCCCAGCCAACTTCGACCCGCCGACGCTCTAGACCTAGACTACTTCACGCGCATATTAGCTGGGAGCGCCGGCGATTCACCCGCTTCGGGCGAATGGGCGTCTCGGTTTTTCCCACGTGGGGAAAGCAGTCTCCCACCAAATGCTGCGATAGCCAAGGACTGACACCATCTAGATAGAAAGCGGCTCCTGCGGTTGCCTCTCGCGAGGCCGCTCTCAGTTAGATTCTTCTATGTCACCTTTTCTAAAAAGACTCATCCTCATGCTCTTCAGCCTGGTCTTCACCCTGGTCGGGGTGGAGGTCTTCCTGCGTGTCGCGGGTCTTCCCGATAGCCCGATCGCCGGCTGGAAAGCCAAGGACCATCCTCAGAGTGAGTACAACCAGTTTGGGTTTCGGGGCCGGACTTTGGAGGCTAAGGACGATGACTTCGTGGTGGTGCTGCTGGGCGACTCGTTCGTGGAGTGTGTGTCCAGCCCCATCGATAAGATCCCCGAGAGGATGTTGGAGTCGGAGCTGCAGGAGAGGGGTCTCCCGGCCAAAGTGGTGTCGCTGGGAGCGCGCGGATATGGACAGGACCAACAACTCCTGGCCTTGCGCGAGTACTTCAAGACCAACCGAGCCGACATGGTCGTGCTTTGGGTCATTCCCGACAACGACGTCTGGAACAACCTGTTTCGGACTCACTACGGCGGCAGTCCACCCAAGCCCACTTTTCAACTCGACGGGGATACGCTCGTTCCGCCTCAGTGGGAGTGGATGAAGCGGACCGAGCCGCCCGGGCTCGGTTGGCTGATCCGCCGGGCGAGCTTTCAAGGCTACGACGAGGAGTGGGAGAAACATCTCCCGCCGCCTTACCAGCCTCTGGACAAGTCGCCCGTCGATAACCCAAAGATGGACTGGCAGGAGCGCTGGGACAGCAATCCGCTATTCCACGGAGAAGAGTTCGACACCGACCGCAACCACAATCTGCTTCACCTGGAGCCCCGTAGTGAAAGAATCGCTTACGGGATTCGACTCACCGTCAAATTACTCGATGAGATTCAGGCACTTTGTCAGCAGAACGGTTCCGACTTCTCGATCATCTTCACCGGAGGCAACTGGGAAGCCGAAGCTTACGACCGGCCGGTGGACGATTTGGAGTGGTACGAACTTAACGGAAAGTATTACGGATATTCGAGTGTCACCTACTGGGCCAATCTCAGCGAACTGTACGACCCCTTTCCGCTCATGGTGGTTCCTTGCACCGTTGAGGATTGGAAGGTCAGCGAAACCGATCTTCACTTCAATCAGGAAGCCAACAAACAGTTGATGGGCGATCTGGCCGAGGAGATCAAGAAGAGAAAAGAACTAGGCCAGTAGACGACCCTGCTCCCAGGGCTCCCGAAGCGCAATTCGCCGGCCGTTCAGTTTGTCGGCCGGGGCGAGTTTCAACTCTGAAGGCTGCCTTGGGGTGATAGAAATCGGGTTCTCTTGTTCGTCGAAACGCATCTCAACTACACCGGTGTCCGGGTCTACCCGCAGACTCTCCAACGCCTTCCCATCATAACCCTTCAGCCCCGCCTTGGCGGCCGGCCCGTCGTTCCAAACTCGAGGAGCCCGTCTTGGGAGTTGTGCAGAGTCGCCCCAAGCTCGTCGACGCGGTCTTTTGTCTTCGTCGTCGTGCCCGGTTCCGCTCTTCGTGGCTCGGGGTCTGCGGGATCTCCGGGATGTTTTTCCTAGCCAGATAAATTCGCTTCCCAAGGGCGCCCACTTTCAGCGTCTTTCCCACGTGGGATTCTTAATCTTAACTATAAACCCCAGGCCGTTCTGCACGCAGAGATCGAATGGAGCCAGATACGCGAGGTTGTTTCGGTTGCCACACCGGAAACCGAGGAGTTGTGGAAGAAGCTCTGCATTGAGCTCAACTGCAAGCAGATTCAGATTCTGGTTGCGGCCACTCCGAAGGGTGGTGTGCCGGGGGAGATAGCCTCTAAGCTTCCACGGAAAACATCGGAGTATCGTTGTCGCTTTCAGCCTGAAGTCGTGGTGCTGATCGAGCGTGGCCTTCAGAAGATGTCCAGAACGTTGAATAAGCCGGTCGTGTTTAGGGAGGCCGTGGAGAGGTTCTTCACCGAGTTCCTGGCCGACAAACCGTACGACGAGGCAGCGGAGAAGATGTTGGAGGAAGCCCGTAAAGATTTTCTGGCCGGCCGGATTCAGCAGGAGCCTTTGGTTTTGAAGGCTCGAGAAGTTGCTCGGGATTTGGGGTTGTTGAAAGGGACCAAGGAGCCCAAACCCTGCGAGAACTACGAACTGATAGAGTGCCCGGAGCAAGCTGAATTCCCGGGCCGGGTAGGAGTTGCGAACCAACCCGGAGTCCCGGGCGAAGAGAACCTGAGCGCAGGGACTTTGAGCGAGAAGAGCTTGAGCGAGACGGTCTCTTTAAGGCTGAGGCTCTCGAAGCGGTAGAGAATCTTCAACAGGCTATCGGCGGAGATGTTGACTGGGAAGCCTTGCAAAATGGTCAACAACCATCGTCCGTCCTTTCCCACGTGGGAGGAATCAGCTCGACCTCGCGCACTCCGCACCCCTAGGAATGTGAGAACTCTTTCACCCTCGCCCAACAGAATTGCCTGGAGACCTTGGCTAAGCAACCGTTCTCGAATGTCACCCCGCTACGCACGCCCTTGCACAGCCGACCCGACCAAGTCCGATTCGAACTCCAGGCCCCATCTCTCCTCAACGAACTTCTGGCCCACCTGAAATTCAAACCGGACTCCCGGTTCCCGACAAAGGCCCAACGAAAGGCGCTTCTCCGGCGCGACAGATACTGTTGTCGAACCCCCGGATGCACCAATCACCTCTTCTTAGAAATCCACCATATCAAGCGCTACAGCCAGGGCGGCAAGACTCTCCCTCAATTGGCTAGGTTGGAAAGGGACGGAAACCGACTCTCATTGGGCCCGGGCTGTAGGATTCTCGGATTCGGCGGCATAGCAGGTTTGCTGCCGGCAAGGC
>Ga0208331_100628_pt1 | contig 9546 bp, 10 predicted proteins | sample DeeseametaMP1648_FD_184184 | JGI IMG/M metagenome (GOLD analysis project Ga0208331, IMG submission 184184) | Marine microbial communities from the Deep Pacific Ocean - MP1648 (SPAdes) | ecosystem: Environmental > Aquatic > Marine > Oceanic | place: North of Tokelau, South Pacific Ocean | collected... | reverse complement strand
GGAGCCGCGCCGCGGTCAGCGCGTTGTTGAGGTCGTGCACGAGGGCGGAGACGTCGGTGACCGTCTCGTCGCCCGCTGCCGGCTCCCCTGCCGACTCGATTGCCGACTCCGGCTGCTCACCGTCGACAGCGGTCCAGCGATAGCCGGCGCCACTCTCGGTGGCGATGTATCGGGGGGCACTGGCGTCGTCGCCGATCTTGGCGCGCAGGGTGCGCAGGTGCGCGCGCAGCGCGGCCCGGGTCTCGTCCCCGTGGCTGCCGTCCCAGACCTCGGCGAGCATCCACCGGTGCGTGAGCAGCTTGCCCGGGTTGGCCACCAGGGCGCCGAGGATCCGCCACTCGGTCGGCGTGAGGTGCACACGCTCGCCGGCCACGGAGACCGTGCGGGCCGCGAGGTCGATCTCCAGCGCCCCGTAGCTGCGCCGTGCGGACTCCTCCTCGCCGCCGCGGGGTCGGCGCATCAGCGCCCGCAGCCGGGCGAGCAGCTCGTCGGGACCGAAGGGCTTGCGGAGGTAGTCGTCGGCGCCGGCCTCGAAGGCGGCCAGCATCCGGCGCGGATCGGTGGCACCGGTGAGCACGAGCACCGGGACGTCGGACCAGGTGCGCAGCTCGGAGAGCACCTCGATACCGTCACCGTCGGGCAGCGAGAGGTCCAGCACCACCACGTCGGGCGAGGCGGCCGCCGCCGTGGAGAGGGCCTCGGCCTTGTCCCCGGCACCGGTGACGTCGAGGCCGGCTCGGGACAGCATCTGGCGCAGGGCGGCCTGCAGCTGCAGGTCGTCGTCCACGACGAGCGCCTTCACCGGCTCGGCGCCGGTCACCGACGAGGTCGTCATCCCAACAGCTCCTCGATGCGCGGGAGCAGGTCGACGATGCCGTCGGGCTTGACGAGGTAGTCCGAGACGCCTGCCTGGGCCCCCTGCTCGCGGTCCTCGGCACGGGAGTGCGCCGTCAGCGCCCACACGGGTACGCCGCCGACGTCCGCGTCCGCGCGGATCCGTCGGGTCACGCCGAAACCGTCGAGGGTCCCGGGGAGGCCGACGTCCACCAGGGCCAGGTCGGGTCGGACCTGGTGGACCAGCGCGACGCCCTGCTCACCGTCCACGGCGACGTGGACCTCGTGACCCGCGTCGGCGAGCACCGCACTGAGCAGTCTCGAGACGTCGGGGTCGTCCTCGACGAGCACGATCCGCGCCATGCATCCCTCCGTGGTGAAGAGTCCTTGGTCCCATCCCCCCTGTCCGTCAAGACCCTAACCCCTGCGACCTCACAGGACCTTCATACGAGAACTCCATTTGCGGCCGCGGTCTTCACGGGCGGCCGCGCAGACTCGAGGAGCACGGGAGCAGCAGCTCCCCGAGGCGACGACCCACGGGCCGTCGCTGCGTAAGAAGAAGGGATCGAGACCGTGAACGAGCGCAACCTGTCGGTAGCCGGTTCCTGGTCGGTGACGCTGGTGACCCCCAGCGCCGACGGCGATCCCGTGACCCGGGAGACCCTCGAGTGCCTCGAGCCGGTCAAGGGCCGTCCGGTCGAGGTCACCGTCTGCGAGCACCCCGAGCCGGACGACCTGGCCCTGGTGGACCTCGCGGTCGTCGACCTGACCGGCGACGTGGCCTCTCCGGTCGACGTGCTGCTGGACACGGTGACCGTCGGCCCACACATCCCGGCGATGGTCATCGTCCGACGCGACGACCCCGACCTCGCCTCGCGTGCCCTGGTGGCCGGCGCCCATGCCGTGGTGCGGGCCAGCGCCGACGACGTGGGCTACCGCGAGCAGCTCACCTCCGCCCTGAGCGACCTCCTCACCGTGTCCCGACCGGTGCTGGGCGGGCGGCGAGGGATCACCGGACCGCTCGCCCGGAACAATCCTGAGGTGTTCGGAACCCTCGTGCACCGCTACGCTCAGGAGGTACAGGCCCGGGTCGATCTCCGGCGAGGGGCTGCCACCGAGGGCTTGAAGGGACCCCGCCGCAGCGGTCTCTCGGCCTTGTCCGCGGTCCTCGTCGAGCTCGAGGCCGGGCCCCGTGACCTGACCGACATTCATGTCGTGGCCCTGCGCAGTCTGTGCCGCGACACCAGCTCGTCAGCACAGCGCCAGCTGGTCCACGACGCCCGGTTGGCGCTCGTGGAGACCATGGGTCGGCTCGCCGGCCGCTACCGCACGCAGGCGCTGTATGCACGAAGCGAACAAGGGGAGGCCGACGATGGAGCGCTCGCGTGACGTGGTGCCCCTGATGAAGGCTCATTTCCAGCTCTTCGTGCTCGGCCGCACCGCCCGGACGGCGCTGGTCGAGCAACAACTGCGTCGTGCCGTCCGGCACCTCCGCGGCCCGGTCCAGATCGACGTGATCGACCTGACCGAGCGCCCGGACCTCGCCGAGGAGCACGACATCGTCGCGACGCCGATGGTGATGCGACTCCACCCGAGCCCCCAGGTGCGCGTGGTCGGTGACCTCAGCGACCCGCGGGCCCTCGCCACAGCGTTCGACCTCGACGGCGCTGACGACTCCGAAGGAGACGCCCCGTGACCCTCACCCAGATCAAGCGGATGCCGACCGGCTGCCCCGGCCTGGACCACGTCCTGGCCGGCGGGCTCCCGGAGGGCCGCAGCACGCTGGTGAGCGGCACCGCAGGAAGCGGCAAGACCGTGCTGGCCCTGCAGTTCCTGCACGACGGGCTCCGTGACTACGAGCAGCCCGGCGTCTTCATCACCTTCGAGGAGAGGCCCGAGCAGCTGCGCGCCAATGCCGCCTCGCTGGGCTTCGACATCGCCAAGCTCGAGGAGCAGGGCAAGTGGCTCTTCGTCGACGCCTCGTACAGCCCCGACCGCGACGAGCAGCAGGTCGGCCCGTTCGACTTCGGCGCCCTGCTGCTGCGCCTGCGCCACGCGGTCGAGCAGGTCGGGGCCACCCGCGTCGCCCTCGACTCCATCGGGGCGGTCTTCACCCGCTACCAGGACGCCAACGTGGTGCGCCGTGAGCTGATGCGCGTGACCGAGCTGCTCCGCGAGCGGTGTCACCGCGGTGGTGACCAGCGAGCGGGCCGAGGAGTACGGCCAGATCGGCCGCCACGGTGTCGAGGAGTTCGTCTGCGACAACGTGATCGTGCTGCGCAACGCACTGGAGGAGGAGACCCGCCGCCGCACCATCGAGGTGCTGAAGATGCGCGGCGTGGACCACCTGACCGGTGAGTTCCCCTTCACGATCGTCCCGCACTCCGGCATCGTCGTGATCACTCTCGAGAACACCGCTCTCAACGCCCCCAGCGCCGACGAGCGCATCCACTCCGGCCTCACCGAGCTCGACGAGATGTGCAACGGCGGCATGTTCCGCGACTCCATCAACCTCGTCTCGGGCGCCACCGGGACCGGCAAGACCCTGCTGGTCAGCGAGTTCACGCGCGGTGGCGCGAGCCGCGGCGAGCGGTCGTTGATCTTCTCCTTCGAGGAGAGCCGCTCCCAGCTGTTCCGCAACGCCGCCGGCTGGGGCATGGACTTCGAGGACCTCGAGGCGAAGGGGTTCATCCGCGTCGAGGCCGCCTACCCCGAGATCCGCTCCCTCGAGGACCACCTGGTCCAGATCAAGCGCGTGGTCGAGGAGTACCAGCCCCACCGCATCGCCATCGACTCCCTCAGCGCGCTGGAGCGCATCGCGCCCGAGCGCAGCTACCGCGAGTTCCTGATCGGACTGACCGCCTACATCAAGCACTGCCAGGTGGCGGCACTGCTGACCTCGAGCGCCCGCAACCTGCTGGGGGCCACCTCGGTCACCGACGCGCACATCTCCACGCTGACCGACATGATCATGCTGCTGCGCTACGTCGAGATCGGCGGCGCCGTGCGCCGTGGGTTCATGGTCCTGAAGCTGCGGGGCTCCACCCACGACAAGCAGATCCACGAGTTCGTCATCGACAGCAACGGCATGCGCATCGGCGCTCCTTTCCGCGACGTCACCGGTATCCTGGCGGGCTCGCCTCAGCGGGTGGCAGTCTTGGAGGAGGAGTACGATGACATGAGGTACATGTTCAACGGCGACTGATCCACGGCGACTGACACGCGAGAGGCAGGCCCATGGCCGCCGAGCCAGGCGAGAACCAGGCCGAGGTACTCGGCCTGCTCGACGCTGCCCCCGACGGGGTGCTGGTCGTCGACGCCGAAGGCATCGTGGTCTGGGCCAACCGGGCGGCGCACGAGGTCTTCTCACCGCGCGGCGGCGCGTTGACCGGCCGCGCCTTGGGTCGCCCCGTGGTCACGGGGGTTCCTCAGCGCATCGAGGTCATCGACTCCTGGGGCAGCTTCCGGGCCGCGGAGATGGTCGCCAGCCAGGTACCGCTGGGGGACGGTGCGATGTACGTCATCAGCCTGCGCGACCTGACCCGGCACGACCAGCAGCACCAGCAGCTCAAACGACGCCTGGACGAGCAGGACGAGATCCTCGCGGTCGTCTACGACGACGCCAGCCACAACGTCACTTCGCTGCTGCTGATCATCGACGAGCTGCTCGCCGGCTGGGAGCACATGACCGACCGCGAGCGGCAGGGCATGGTCCGCCTCCTCTCGGTGCGCCTCGAGCAGCTCTCGGACCTGCTGACCTCCTGGACCGGAGGTCTCCTGCGGGACCGGTCCTCGTTGCTGACCGACGACTTCGAGGCCGTCGACCTGTTCGACGTGGTCACCGAAGGCCTGGAGTCCTGGGGTGAGCACTCCGGTGAGGTCAAGGTCGTCATCGAGCCCGGACAGATGGTGCACGCCATCTCCAGCCACGTCTGGTCGGTGCTGCGTGAGCTCCTCGACAACGCCTTCACCCACGGGGACCCCCCCGTCGTGCTCGCCGCGCACTCCAGCGCGGACTCCACCATCATCGAGGTGATCGACCACGGCGAGGGCATCGGCGAGGAGGTCAAGGAGCGGCTGCAGCTGGGCTTCGCCCATCGCGGCGGCACGGGCAGCCGCTCGACCGCCGAGGGCAACGGTCTGTGGATGGCCCGCGCCCTGGTCAAGGCCTACGGCGGGTCGCTCCACCACCAGAACGTCCTCGGTGGCGGCACCCGGTTCGTGGTCAGCTTCCCCTCGCGGCCACTGCACCCCTTGGGCTAGCGCTCTCGGGTGACCCGGCCCCGCCCCGGGCTCCCTATCCTGGGCCCCATGGGCATGCGCGTTCTGGTCACCGGAGCCACCGGCTTCATCGGCGCCCGTCTGGTGCCCGCCCTCCTCGAGGCCGGGCACGAGGTGCGGGCGATGACGCGCCGCCCGGATTCCTACGACGGACCCGGCACCCCCGTCCGCGGCGACGTCTTCGACCCCGGCTCGCTCGCCGAACCGTTGGAGGGCGTCGACGCCGCCATCTATCTCGTGCACTCGCTGGACGCCCAGGACTTCGAGCGCAAGGACGCCGAGGCCGCCTCCGCCTTCGGGCTCGCAGCAGCCGCCCAGGGCGTCGGGCAGATCGTCTACCTGGGCGGCTTGGGCAAGGACGGCGAGGACCTCTCGCCCCATCTGCGTTCGCGTCGTGAGGTCGAGCGGCTGCTCGGCGAGGCGGGTGTGCCCGTCACCGTGCTCCGCGCCGCCATCGTCGTGGGCGCGGGCGGCGTGTCGTGGGAGATGACGCGCGAGCTGGTGAAGAACCTCCCGGCCATGGTGGTGCCGCGCTGGGCCTCGACCCGCACCCAGCCGATCGCCGTGGACGACGTGATCCGATACCTGGTGGGCGTCGTCGGCAACGAGCAGGCCAAGGGGCGCGTCTTCGAGGTCGGAGGCGCCGACCAACTCTCCTACAAGGGGATGCTCCAGCAGGCCGGCGAGGTGATGCACGGGCGCCGGGTGCCCATCCTGCAGGTCCCCGTCGGTACCCCGATGCTCAGCGAGTGGTGGATCAAGCTGGTGACCGGCGTGGACGCGACCACGGCGGGCAACCTCATCGAGTCGATGGGCACCGAGGTCCTCCAGACCGACCACAGCATCCGCGACGTGGTGCCGGGCGAGCCGCTGACCTACGCCGAGGCCGTGCGGCGTGCCCTGGCCGAGGACGGCCGGGACTGACGCGTCCGACCCGCAGGCGTCGACACGTCGCCGTGCAGCACGGGGTCGGCAGCGGGCAGGTCGAGCTCGAACGCCTTGGACCAGCCCTGGTGGTCCACCACCGCGATGCCGCCCCCATGCCGCTCGACGATCCGGCGACACACGGCCAGGCCCACGCCGGTGCCGGTGGAGTGCCGCGCACCCGCAGCCCCGCGCTTGAAGATCTCGAAGACCAGCTCACGCTCCTCGACCGGTAGCGGCAGCCCGCGGTCGCTGACCCGCAGCAGCACCCGGCCCCCGGCCCCCGGCCAGGCTCTCGGTGGCCACCGCCAGGTCGACCGGCCCGTCGCCCTCGGTGTACTTCACCGCGTTGCCGATGAGGTTGGTCAGCAGGCGTCGCAGCAGACGTTCGTCCGCGCGGACGGCCGCGCACCGACCAGCGTCCAGGTCGATGCGGCGCCCCGTCGCCTCCCCCACGCTCGCGACGACCTCTGCCACGAGGTGCTCCACGTCGACCCGCGTCGGTTCGACCGGCACCTGTCCGACCTCGCCGAACTCCAGCAGGTCGTCGATGAGGGTCATCCCCCGGCTGGCGGCGGCGTCGATGCGCCTCACCACGGCGGCGTGACGCTGGTCGTCGAGGGCGTGCAGCATCTGGACGCCGAGCACCACCGCGCTCAGCGGCCCCCGCAGGTCGTGCGCCGCCGCCGCGGTGAAGTCGCTGAGGTCGCGGTTGGCCAGGCGCAGCTCCTGGCTGGCGACCCTGAGCTCGGCGAGGGCACGGTCGGCGACCTCGCGGGCCTCCTCGGCCTCGCTGCGGCGTACGTCGGCAGTGGTCAGGCGTGCCCCGGTCAACCAGACCAGGCCGCCGCTGAGCAGCGCGACGCTGGTGGCGTAGAGCGCCATCACGAACCCCGGGCCGTAGTCGTTGCGCATCATCCACAGCCCCACCCAGCCCAGCACCGTGGGGATGACGAGGACGGCGGGCAGCAGCGTGCGCGCGAGTCGGCCGCCCAGCGTCCGCGAGCGGGCCAGGCGCGTCAGCCCCACTTCCCCGTTGGCGGCGACCAGGGCCACGCCGAGCAGGGCGATGCCGAGCGCGGTGTGCAGGGCCAGGGTCTGGAAGTAGCCCACGCTGTAGAGGTCGCTGGGACCGAAGGCGTACCCCGAGAGGCCCACCAGGCCCAGGGTCAGCGCCAGGACACCGGCCGCGTGCGCGACCAGCACACGCCCGAGGGCTGCTGCGAGGAGTGCGGCACTGATGATCAGGTGGGCGACGGCCGTGATGCCGGACATCCGCCCCTCGTTCTGCGCCATGTCGCCAAGGATCGTGATCGGGTACCGCCAGCCGGCGAGCTCGGTGACCAGCGCCGTCCCGGCGACGACCGCGACGGTGAGGACGGCCAGGAGCGGGACCGCAGCCGGGACCCGCGACCTCGCCCACCCGCAGTGCAGGCCGACGGTCGCCACTCCGAGCAGGGCGAAGTCGAGGGCCGTCGCTGGCTGCATCGCCACCAGCTGCGGCAACAGGCGGGTCAGCCCGTCGGAGTCGATGGCCCACCCGAGGAGGACCACGCACCCGAGCGCTGTCACGGCCAGACCGAGCACAGCGACCAGGAGAGGGCTGCGCCGGGTGGGCTCCACGTGGACCTCCTCGTGCTCGCGGCGGCACCGGAGGGACCATCCTCGCACCCCACGGCCGTCGTGAAGGCTCAGCCGCGGCACGGGCCGGGATGACCTGCAGGGGTCGGGGTCGGGGGAGCCTGAGTCGGGGGAGGTCAGGCGGGATCGGCGCGCTTGGCGATGGACTCGTCGAGCAGCCGGCTCCGGTGATCGGCGATGACGGTCTCGAGCGCCTTCAGCCCCTTGCGCATCACCGACGGCTCGGTCGTGGGCAGGGCCGACCAGACGCACACCGGCAGGTCGGGGTGGCTGCGCGAGAGTCGGCTGCGCACCTCGGCACCGTCCATGCCCCCCATCCGCAGGTCGGAGAGGACGAGGGCGGGCGGGGAGGCGTCGACCAGCTCCAGTGCTCCCTCACCGGAGTCGGCCTCGACGACCTCGAAGCCCGATGCCACCAGGTGCAGACGTACCAGGGCGCGGAAGTCGTCGTCGTCGTCGACGACGAGCACCGCACTCCGTCCCATGACTGTGTCCCCTCAGTCCCTGCACCGGCTCGGCGTGGACCGTCTCCACGCCCGCCCTCGACTACACAGTCCCCGAGAAGGGCACCGGCACGCCAGGGCACGGGCACCATCTTCATGGCTTCCTTGCAGGTCAGCAGCACGCAAACGTTTGCCACACGCCGTCTTCACACTTTCCTCACGTTCACGGCGGCGCCGTTCACACGGCCTTGTCGACACGCCTGGGACCCTCGGTGGACGTCGGACGAGGAGGTCTCGAGATGGAGCTGGTGCAGGTACGACGCAGCACGGCGTGGCTGGTCTCGCAGGACGGGGAGCCGATCCCCGCCGAGGACGTCGCGCACGGCGACCCGGCGGCCTGCCTGGGGACGCGGGTGGTCGTCGAGGACCTCGACGGGGCCCTCCACCTCGCCCAGATCGAGCCCGTGGTGACGGCGGAGGGACGCATCGACCTCGCCGTCCGCCTCCGTCTGCGGGTCACGGTGACCGAGGCACTGGCGCTGGGCGCCTACCGGGACCCCTCGGTCCAGGTGCCGTGGGAGACGACACCGTCGCTGCTGCGTACCTTCCGCCGCGACCGGCAGCTGATCGTCGACCGGTTGGAGCAGGAGCGCCGGACCGACTGACCTCGCTCAGAGGAAGATCAGCGGCAGCAGCACGAGCATGGACAGCGACCAGGTCAGGTGGGTGATGATCGGGGCCAGGATGCCGCCGGACGCCCGCCGCTCCAACCCGACGACGACGCCGAGGAGCACCGCGGCGAAGCTGAGCATCAGGTTGCCGGTCGCCATGGTGGCGATGGTGTAGGCGATGGTCGTGACGGTCACCGGGTGCTTCGGCACAGCGGCGTACGCCGCGCCGCGGAAGAACAGCTCCTCGGCGACGCCGTTGACGGCCGTGATGAGCGCCAGCACCCACAGCGAGCTCTCGTCTGTGTAGGCCAGGACGTCCCGGATCTGGGCGGTGAGCGGATCCAGGAACGACAACGAGCGCACCAGCAGGCCGCCGAGGGTGAAGATGCCGACGATCACCGCCCCCACGACGAACGGCGTCAGCACGGGGCGGACGTGTGCGTCGCGGAGCGCGATCCGTCCCAGGTGCAGCGGGCCGGAGGCGAAGGCACCCACGGTCCAGAGCGCGGCCATCACCAGGGTGAAGACGTAGAACTGGGTCGAGCCCGGCTCGGTGCGCAGCGAGAAGCCGAGCACCACCGCCCCCACCAGGACGAAGGCGACCACCACGAGCTGACGGCGCCGCAGCGCCCGGGGCGACTCGCGGTGGTCCCGCGGGACCATGTCCCACAGAGCGCGACGCACCTGCGACCTCATGGTGATCTCCTCCTGCTCCTGGGGTGCGTCCCGGGTCAGCGCGCCTTCGCGCTGAA
>Ga0208331_100627_pt1 | contig 9549 bp, 11 predicted proteins | sample DeeseametaMP1648_FD_184184 | JGI IMG/M metagenome (GOLD analysis project Ga0208331, IMG submission 184184) | Marine microbial communities from the Deep Pacific Ocean - MP1648 (SPAdes) | ecosystem: Environmental > Aquatic > Marine > Oceanic | place: North of Tokelau, South Pacific Ocean | collected... | reverse complement strand
CGAAACTATGCTGATCTGAATTTGAAATTGTAATTATTAACCTTTCAAAAACCTTTATATTATACTACTTTTTTATAAAGTAAGAGTAGCTCAGTGTCTTCAAATTGTATTCGGTTTAATAATCTAGAGCGTAGAAAAAATTTAGTATAGAATTTATTTAAATGAAGGAAGTGCTTTTCGCGATATTTTTGAGTTTAGTGTTTTGCAATACAGGATTTGCTGAATCTTATTATTTTAAGAAATGTAAACTAAGTGAAAACGCTTCCGGTGATTATTTAATAGATTTCGATAAAAATGTAATTAAGGTAACTTTAAAAACAAAAGATGGAATTTCTCAAGAATTAACAGACAAAATAAAATTAATTACGAAAGATCAAATTGTTAGCGACATAATACAAAATAAAACAAACAAGAAGTATTATTTGCAATATAATCTAAATGTTGCTTCTAAATCAATAATCAGACAAAGATATATAAAAAAAAGTAAAGATGCTTTTTTATTACCAATTGGTCCAAAAAAACAAGCTTATTGTGCAAATGTTAAAGCGAACTGGAACATGGAAGAATGGGACGCAAATAAAAAAGAAGAAGCTGAAGCTAAAAAAAAGCAGGAAGAAAGTTTACAGATAGAAAGTGCCTTAACTGAATGTCAAGGAAGCGATTCCAGACAGTGGACAAATTGTAAAGGCACATACACAACTGAAAATGGATACAAATACGTTGGAAAGTTTAAAGATGGAAAAATTCTAATAGGAACCGCCACATATTCTGGCGGAGCAAGATACGTTGGGGAATTTAAAAATGACGAACCGCACGGACAAGGAACTTTTACATATTCTGACGGATCAAAATACTTTGGACAATATAAAGATGGCAAACGACACGGGGAAGGAACTTTAACATATTCTGATGGAAAAACTTATATAGGTCAGTTTGTTGCTGGTTTAGCGTATGGAAAAGGACTTTGTATAAATCAAGATGGATCGAGTGTTGAATGTAAAATGCTGAAAATAGAAAAAGGAGAGACTTCTGCGGGAAAGAATAGACGTAGCATTACAATTGAGGCAAAGAAATGGGTCAAGCTTAGTGAATATGAGTCTGCCTTAGGTAAAGGAAAAAAAATTATGGATCAATTAGAAAATAATTTCAGCGCAAAAGCATCTGAACTTTGTTCATCAACTGGAAATTTTAATATATTGGAAAAAAGAATGGAGATTTTGGAAATAGATGAAACTCCTGCTTTTGGTATAGAACCCAAAATTAAAATAGGCATTAACGGTGTTGTTGAGTGTATATAACTTGACTAACTCTAGATGGTAAAATTATTCAGTAGAATTAAAATTTAAATCCTTTGTCAGCAAGATTGAATAATATATCTTTTACAAAATTATTTTTATTTAACGTTGTAATAATTTTATTTCTAAAATCTTTTAAAGATTTTTTTTGGAAAGAAAAACAATTTTTTAAAAAATCAATACCCAATGAATAAATGAAATTCCTTGGCTGAGTTTCATTCGAAACTTCCGATAAAATTTCAGAACTACCAATATCTAATCCTAAATTAATTTTATTTTTTAATATTCTTTCTAGACTTGCTAAATCTCTAAGCACCATATTAAAACCTTGACCAGCCAGAGGATGAACTACATGTAAAGCATCCCCAAATAAAAGAACTCTATCTTGGTAATATTTTTTTCGGATTAATAAATTTAAATTTTTGTATTCTATACCAGTAACAAATTTTACTTTTTTCAGAAAATATTTTGTATAAAATTTTATTCTTTTTTTTAAAAGTAAGTTATTTTTGTTTTTATATTTATTCATTATATCTTTCTTGACCGACCAAACGATAGATGTTTTTGTATTTGAAATTGGAAGAAGTGCTAATATTTCATTATTTAAAAATATTTGTCTTGCAACATTATTTTTAATAAAACTATGTTTTACTACTGTAGTAATGGATACCTCTCCATAAGAATGCTCAAAAGACTGACCATTAAAAAGAGTTTTTACTAAGTGGGAATTGCTTCCTGTGCAAATAATTATCAAATTATATTTTGAATTATCTTTACTTTTGAATTTTACACTTTTTAATAGTCCAGAAGATATTATCCCAGAAATTTTTTTATGAGTTTTAAGTGAAATTATATTTTTTTTCTTAATACTTCTAATCAGATGTTTCGCAATTATTGAATTTTCCATTATATATAAAATTTGTTTTTTTTGTTTTTTATCTATGTTTAATCCAAATATTTCAGTAAATTCTTTCTTTTTAGCTTCCGTATATAATTTCATTTTTGAGCAAGGCCAAAATTCTTTTTTTGAAAATTTAAAAATTTTTAATTTTTTCAAAAAATCGTAATTATTTTGAGAAATTGCTATTGTTCTATTAGATTTTATATATTGATTAATATTTCCAGTTATTAGATCTATCTTTAGATTGAGTTTCGAAAGAGTTATGGCTGTTATTAACCCTGTTAAGCCACCTCCAATAATACAAATTTTTTGTTTTTCCATCTTTTTATTTTTATAAATTAATTTTAACAATAATTAATAAATGATACAAAGTTAATTAATTGATTTGAAAAATTATGTATTCTCAAATTTTAATAAAGATTAACAGTTTTGTTAAAAAAAGATTTATTGAATTTTCGGGTATTTTATTAGTTATAACCAGTATATTTCTTTTAATTTCAATTTTAAGCTATGACCAAGGTGATCCATCCTTAACATACGCTCCTGAGACTAATCTTCTAAAAAATTTGGGCGGATTCTATGGAAGCGCAATTGCAGACTTTATTCTTCAATCAATTGGGCTGGTTTCGTTTTTTATCATTATAAATTTATTTAATTGGGGATTTGCACTGATTAAAGAAAAAAAAATTGATAACTTTATTACAAAAGTTTTTTTTATATTTCCATATATTGTTTTTGGCACAACTTATTTAAACATTTCTTATTATCATTCATATTGGATAAACTTTCATGGAAACGGTGGATTTGTTGGTCATATAATTAAAGAATTTTTTTATTCGTTCACAAATATAATTGATAATCAATATATAAATTTATCATTCTTAATATTAGCTATTGTGTTTTTTATATTAAGTTTAAATTTAAAAATAAAAGAAATTATAAAAATTTTATCTTTACCTTATTTTATAATAAAAAAAGTTATAGTTCTATTTAAAAGAAAGAAGAAAAGTAATACAAATATTGATAACACAAATTTGGGCATAGATATAAAAGATTCGTCAAATAATATTCTTAAAGAAAGACAACAAATTTTACCTTTCGTAACAAATAAAGAAACAAAAATTACTGGTAATAAATTTAAATTACCGTCAATAAATTTTTTAGAAAAAAACCCTGACCTTAAAAATACAAAAAACAATAATAATATAGAATTAAATAAAAATTCTGAATTTTTAGAAAAAATTTTACTCGACTTTGGCGTTGAGGGCAAAATTAAAAGAATTAGTTGTGGTCCTGTTGTAACTCTAAATGAATTTGAGCCAGCATCAGGTATAAAAGTATCAAAAATAGTTAATTTGACAGATGATATAGCAAGATATACTAGTTCCATATCTGCAAGATTAGCAACAATACCTGGAAAAAATACAATTGGTATAGAAATACCCAATGCAAAAAGAGAAAATGTATTTCTAAATGAAATTATTGCAGATGAAAAATTTAATAAAAAAGAAATAAAACTACCCATAGCTTTGGGGAAAAGTATTTCTGGCGTTCCAATCGTTAGTGATCTTTCAGCAATGCCTCATTTATTGATTGCGGGAACTACTGGTTCAGGAAAATCCGTATGTATCAACACTATAATATTATCTTTGCTTTACAAATACTCTCCCGAAAAATGTAATTTGATTTTGATTGACCCAAAGATGCTAGAACTATCTACTTATGAAGGAATACCACACTTGCTATGTCCTGTTATTACCGAAGCAAAAAAAGCTACAGCTGCGCTGGGGTGGGCCGTAAAAGAAATGGAAAATAGATACAAATTAATGACAAGTGTGGGAGTAAAAAATATAGATGGCTATAATGTCAAATATAAAAAACATATGCCTTATATTGTAGTAATAGTCGATGAAATGTCAGATTTAATGTTGCTTGCTGGCAAAGAAATAGAAAATTATATTCAACGATTATCTCAGATGGCAAGAGCTGCTGGAATTCATATTATTATGGCGACACAAAGACCAAGTGTTGATGTAATAACTGGAACAATTAAGGCAAATTTTCCAACTAGAATTTCATTTCAAGTAAGTTCAAAAATTGATAGCAGAACAATTTTAGGCGAACAAGGAGCAGAACAGTTACTAGGTAAAGGCGATATGCTGTTCATGTCATCAGCAAATAGAATAGTGAGAATTCATGGTCCATATGTTTCTGAGTTTGAAATAGAAAAAGTTAATAGTTTTCTCAGATCTCAAGGCGAACCTAACTACATTGATGAAATTACAATAATTAAGGATAATGAAATTAATATTAGCGGAAATGATAATAAAAAGGATGAGTTATATTTTAAAGCACTAGATATTATAAAACTCGAAAAAAAGGCTTCAACAAGCTTTTTACAGAGAAAACTGCAAATTGGATACAATAGAGCTGCAAGAATTATGGAAATGATGGAAAAAGAGGGAGTTGTAGGCCAAGCCAATCATGTAGGCAAAAGAGAGATTCTATAGGTTAAGTTTGATAAAAAAAATAATTTTTCTTTTTCAAATTTTTGTAATCTATTTTCTTTCTATAAATATTTCTTTTGCAGATTTACAAACAAATCTTATTAACAAAATAACAGCAACTAAAACTTTATCTTTTAATTTTAAGCAGAAAATCGCAGAAAATGAAGAAGTTGGAAGTTGTGTCATTAAATACCCATTATTAATGAAATGTGATTATGAAAATTTCAAGCAGAAGAGCGTAATTTCAAATGGGAAAACAGTTGTTGTGATAAAAAAAAAATATAAGAAAATTTATTATTATCCTATAAGAACAACACTACTTTTTACTATTCTACAAAAGGAGAAAATTATAAATTTAATAAGAAACAATAAACCAACTAAAATAAATTCAAGCCTAATTGAATTTGAATTAATTGAAAAAAAATCAAATAAATTCAAAATATTTTTTGATAAAAATTCGTTAGAATTTAAAGGTTGGGAAACAAAAGATGCTTACTCTAATAATGTAAGCTTTATAATTTCAAATTTAAAAGTTAATAAGATAATTGACGACGAATTTTTTAAAATCCCAAAAGAAGAAGATCTCTAAACCTAATAATAATTAAGAGACCATTTTTCCGACCTTTTCTCCTCCAAAAATATGGAAATGTAAATGAGGGACTTCTTGCCCACCATTTTCTCCAACATTAACTAAAGATCTATAGCCTCCTCCTTTAACTTCTTCAGAAACTCCAATTTTTTTTGCCACTATACTTATTCCTTTTATTAAACCTGAGATTTCCTCCTTAGATGCTTTTAATGAGAAATCATCTAAATCTACATATTCACCTTTAGAGATAACAAGGGCATGTACCTTTTTTTGTGGATTAATGTCATAAAAAGCAAGAACGTGCTCATCTTCGTAAATTTTTTTACAAGGAATTTCTCCTCTTAAAATTTTAGCAAAAATATTATTTTTATCATAAATCATATTCACCTATTTTTTTTTTCTTCAAAACCCGAAGTGCCTTCTCTCTTTTTTAGTTCCGTTATTATATCATCAAAATTTATACCAGCAGATTCTAAGGTAACCAACAAATGGTAAATAACATCTGCTGTTTCATGTACTGTATTTTTTTTATTTTTAATAGCATCTTCAAGTTCAGTCACTTCCTCTTTGAGTTTATTTAAACAGTGATCATTTCCCTTAGATAATAAGAAAGCAGTGTATGAAGATTTAATATCTCTTCCTTTTCTTGATTTAATTGTTTTTACGAGTTTCTCTATGGTCTCTGACATAATTAAATTCTAACAGGTATACCTTTTGAGTCCAAATATTGCTTAGCTTCTAATATTGTATGTTCTCCAAAGTGGAAAATTGATGCTGCAAGGACTGCACTTGCTTTCCCAATCTTAATACCCTGGTGTAAGTGCTCTAAGTTACCAACTCCTCCTGAAGCAATTACTGGTATGTTAACAAGGTTAGATACTTTTTTAGTTAGATCTAAATCATAACCTTTTTTGGTCCCGTCTCTATCCATCGAGGTAAGAAGTATTTCTCCAGCACCTAGAGATTCCATTTTTTCTACAAATTTTAAAGCATCAATACCTGTAGATTTTCTTCCACCATGGGTAAATATTTCCCATTTATTATTACTTACTTTTTTTGCATCAACCGCAACAACAATGCACTGGGAACCAAATTTTTCAGAACTTTCCATAACTAAATTTTTATTATTTACCGCAGCTGTATTTATTGAAACTTTGTCAGCACCAGCTAATAGTAAATTTCTTATATCTTCCAATGTTCGGACTCCTCCTCCAACTGTTAGTGGCATAAAGCATTTTTCCGCAGTCTTTTTAACTGTACCCAATATAATATCTCTATTTTCATTTGAGGCTGTAATATCTAAAAAACATAGTTCATCTGCACCTTGTTCATCATATATTTTTGCTTGTTCTACCGGATCTCCAGCGTCAACTAAATCCACAAAGTTAATCCCTTTAACCACTCTTCCATTTTTTACATCTAAACAAGGTATAATTCTATTTTTCAACATTTTAAATTAACTCCGTTAGATCACTAATTTTTATATCACCATCGTAAATTGATTTACCAACTATCACGCCTTCAATATTTGAATTATTTAATGATTTGATTTTTTTTATATCTTCTATTGAAGAAACTCCTCCTGAAATAACTAAAGGAATTTTTACTTTACTAGATAATTCAACCGTATCTTTTATATTCGGTCCTTTTTTTGTACCATCTTTATTTATGTCTGTATAAATAATTCTAGAAACTCCAAAATTTTGAATTTTCTTTATAAAATCTATAGCAGAAATATTAGTTTGTTTTTTCCATCCAGATAAAGCAATCAAACCATCTTTGACATCTAGGGCAACAGCAATTTTATTTTTAAATTTATTGCAAGCAGTTTCAAGTAAATCTGTATTCTCTACAGCAGCGGTACCCATAATAACCCTATCAACACCCATTTCTATCCAACTATTTATATCATCAATTGTTCGTATACCTCCTCCAATTTGAATCTTTAATTTAACTTTTTTTATTATTTCTTTAACAATAATAGAATTAACTGGCTTCCCCTGAAGCGCACCATCTAAATCAACAATATGAATATCATTAAAACCACTTTGGGAATATTTTATAGCTTGAGCAGTTGGTGAATCTTTATAAAAAGTTATTTTATTAAAATCACCTTTTATAAGTCTTACACACTTGCCGTCTTTAATATCAATGGCTGGAAAAATAATCATTTAAAGCTTCCATTTTAAAAAATTTTCCAAAATTTTTAATCCATTTTTTTGACTTTTTTCCGGATGAAATTGAGTCCCAATAATATTTTCTTTAGCGATCGCTACAATAATTGAATTGCCATAATTAACAGTGGCAATTATACAATCTTTTTGTTTTGTTAAAAATTCATAGCTATGGAGAAAATACATATGAGATTTATTTTTTAGACCAGAAAAGAGAGTAAAATCTTTTTTAAATTCTATTTGATTCCAACCCATGTGTGGCAGTTTTAGTGTTTTATTAATATTATTTATTTTTTTTACTGTTGCATCTACCCAGCCAAAGCCTTTTGTTTCTTGGGATTCATAACCAATTTTAGCAAATAGTTGCATACCAACACATATTCCAAAAATAGGTTTTTTTTTAACTAAAACAAATTCGTTTAAAGCATCTTCTAAACCTGAAATTTTTTTTATACCTAAATAGCAATCTCTAAAAGATCCTTGCCCTGGAAGAATAATTTTTTTTGATTCCTTAATTACTTTAGGATCAGATGAGACTACTATTTTTTCATTTATATTTGTATTGTTAACAGCAGCTTCAAGTGCTTTAGCTGCTGACCTCAAATTGCCAGAACCATAGTCAATTACTGTAATCGACATTTTTAATTTTATAAAACGCCCTTAGTTGAAGGAACTCTATTTTTAACTCTTTTGTCTATTTCTAAAGCTTCGCGTAATGATCTTGCAAGACCTTTGAAACAAGACTCGATTATATGATGACTGTTATCACCATAAATATTTTCAATATGTAAAGTGATGCCAGCCGCTTGTGAGAATGCTTGAAACCATTCCTTAAACAGCTCAGTATCCATTTCTCCTAACTTTTCTACTTTTAATTTAACCCGCCATATTAAATATGGTCTGTTAGAAACATCGATCGATACTCTAGTTAATGTTTCATCCATGGGTATCAAAGCATGAGCATATCGTTTTATTCCTTTTGATGAACGAAGTGCTTTTTTTATACATTCTCCTATAGCTATGCCTGTGTCTTCAGTAGTGTGATGTAAGTCAATATGCGTATCTCCTTTTGCTGTTATTTTTAAATCAATCAAAGAATGTTTGGATAATTGTTCGAGCATATGATTTAGAAAACCTATTCTGGTATTTATTTTATAGGATCCCTTCCCATCTATATTTGCTTCTACAACAATATTGGTCTCCTTGGTTTTTCTGCTTATTTTAGCTTTTCTTGTCATATGATGTCTTTGTAATAACTAGATATATAAATAATTCAAGAATATATCAATAAAATGAATTTTTAGACTTGAAGATACCAAATAAATCTCCACATAAGTTAGTGTAATGAATAATAATTCAAATTGGCATGGAACTACAATTGTCTTAATTAGAAAAGATAAAGATGTTGTTGTTGCTGGAGACGGACAAGTAAGTTTAGGTAACACTGTATTAAAAAGTACAGCTAATAAGGTACGAAAAATTGAGAAGAGAAATGTCATAGCGGGATTTGCAGGATCAACCGCAGATGCTTTCACTTTATTCGAAAGATTAGAAGCTAAATTAGAAAAACATGCTGGAAATCTTACAAGAGCGGCTGTTGAATTAGCAAAAGATTGGCGAACTGATAAATATTTAAGAAGATTAGAGGCTCTAATGGCTGTTGCTGACAAAGAAAAAAGTTTTATAATCTCTGGCACTGGAGATGTGCTCGAACCTGAAGAGGGAATTATAGGCATAGGCTCAGGTGGTAATTATGCTTTAGCTGCAGCAAAAGTATTAATGGATTCTAAAATGTCAGCAGAAGAGATTGCAAAAAAATCAATTCAAGTTGCTTCCGAGATATGTGTATTTACAAATAATAATATAACTTTAGAAAAAATTTAGTTAAATGAAACGAAAATCAAATGTAACATCTTTACCGTCAAGAAAAACGGCACAAGCAATTGATGATCATTCAGTAGTTTCATCTTTGTCTCCTAGAGAAATAGTTTCTGAATTAGACCGATACGTTATCGGCCAAAAGGAAGCTAAAAAAGCCGTCGCAATTGCTCTTAGAAATAGATGGAGAAGACAGGCATTAAAG
>Ga0208331_100623_pt1 | contig 9557 bp, 10 predicted proteins | sample DeeseametaMP1648_FD_184184 | JGI IMG/M metagenome (GOLD analysis project Ga0208331, IMG submission 184184) | Marine microbial communities from the Deep Pacific Ocean - MP1648 (SPAdes) | ecosystem: Environmental > Aquatic > Marine > Oceanic | place: North of Tokelau, South Pacific Ocean | collected... | reverse complement strand
TCCCGCCAGTGCGTCGCCACGCGCTGGGATGCCCTTCGCCACACATATCGACCATCCGATGCCGCGTGCGCTGCGGGAGCATGCCGCCAGCAAGACGTTCGACGAGTTCGTTGACGAATACGCACCGACGGCCGGACCGGTGCGACTGGGCCAGTGGACCTGTGACGACGAGAAGCGGTCTGCCCGCCGGATCGGGCCGCAGGCGCGCACCTACCAGGCGACGTTGGCGCTGGGGGACTTCATCGACACCTCCCGGGCCGCGGCGACCGGACCCGTCGCCGCGTTGACCGCGATGCTCTACGAGCGCGGGATCGCCGTCGAGATGACCGCGTTTCACCAGCTACCGGCCGGTGAGCACACCGCGACGTTCATCCGGGGGTGCGACGGCACCCGCAGCGAGTGGGCTATGGGCTGGTCAGCCGACCCCACCCAGTCCGCGCTGCGCGCGGTGATCGCCTGCGCCAACCGGTTGCTCGCGTCGGCCTGAAATCAGCGCCGCAGTGCCCAGGCCCCGAATGCGACGGCCGCGGCGGGGACGCCGACCATCGCGGCGGCAGTGACGCGGTTGACGCTGGAACCGGCGAGCGCGCCGGCCGTGCCGTCGGCAACGTCGCAGGCCAGGCCCACCTTTGCCCATGTCCGGCGATGCGAGCCCCGCGTGCTCACGGTTGCCAGCCCGATCACCGCATCCCGCACGCCGAACAACCGCCACAGATAACGGGCCTGCCCGTCGGGCGCCGACATGCCGAACGACGTGGCCGCGACGTCGGGGCGTACCCAGGCCACGACACCGACGGCGATGCGCATCGCCGCCAGCATCACAATGCCCGCCTCGGCGACGTGTTCCCGTTTCTGTGCCATGAGCTCAGCGCAGCGGGCGCAGCACGATGGGCATGCCGTCGACCGGGACCGCCATCCCGCCGTAGTCGTAGCGCGGGGTATACCCCGGATGGGTGAGCTCGAGGCGGTACTTGCGCAGCAACCGGTGCATGACGGTCTTGATCTCCAGCTGACCGAACACCATGCCGATGCACTTGTGGGCGCCGCCGCCGAACGGAGCGAACGCGTAACGGTGCTTCTTGTGCTCGTTACGCGGTTCGGCGAAGCGTTCGGGATCGAACTTCTCCGGGTCGGTCCACAACTCGGGGAGACGGTGGTTCAGCGCCGGCCACGTCATGATCGCGGTGCCCTCGGGGATGTAGTACCCCAACAGGTCGGTGTCGCGCACGGCCTGGCGGAAGTTGAAGGGCAGCGGGGTCTGCATCCGCAGCGCCTCGTTGATCACCAGGTCGTAGGCCTCGAGCTTGTCGAGCGCCTCGATGTCCAGCGGGCCGTCTCCGATGCGCTCGGACTCCTCGCGCAGCCTCTCCTGCCACAGTGGGTTGGCCGCGAGGTGATAGGCCATCGTGGTCAGCGTCGACGTCGAGGTGTCGTGTGCGGCCATCATCAAAAAGATCATGTGGCTGACGACATCGTCGTCGGTGAAGCTCTGACCGTCCTCGTCCTGCGCGTGGCACAGCACGCTGAACATGTCGGTGCTCTCCGAGCGCCGCTTCTCGCCGATACGCGCGTTGAAGTAATCCTCCAGCGTCTTGCGCGCCTTGATGCCGCGCCACCAGCTCAGCGGCGGCACCGGTTTGCGCACGATGGCGTTGCCCGCCCGCGTGGTGGTGGTGAATGCCTCATTGACCGTGGTGACAAGTTCCTTGTCGGTGCCGGCCTGATGCCCCATGAACACCACCGAGGCGATGTCGAGGGTCAGCTCCTTGACGTGGGGATAGAACAGGAAGCGGGGATCGTCGGCGACCCAGTCGTGGGCGATCACCGCCGAGGCCACCGAGTCGATGTGCTCGACGTATCCGGTCAGGCGGCTGCGGGTGAACGCTTCCTGCATGATCCGGCGGTGGTACATGTGATCGTCGAAGTCGCGCAGCATGAGCCCGCCCTCGAAGAACGGCCCGATCACCGGATCCCAAGCGCGTTGTGAGAAGTCCTTGTTGCGGTTGGAGAAGACGGCCTGCGTGGCGTCGGGTCCGAGCGCGCCCACCGCGGGCAGCACCTGCGAACCCGAGTAGTAGATCGGTCCCCACTTGCGGTACTGGTGCAGGATGAAGTCCGGCCCGCCGCGGAACATCTCGATCATGTGGGCGAGGATCGGCAGACCCTGGTCGCCCTTGACGGCCTTGAGGCCACTGCCGGCCGGCGGCTCGGCCAGCGTGATCTCCTTGAAATCGTGCGCCAGCAGGCGCTTCTCCACCGAGCCCATCCCCGGAATGGTCACCGGGGTCGGCTTCAGCCGTCGTTTGGCCTGGTCAATCCAGTAATCAGTGCTGCTGATCGTCGTCATCACACGCTCCTGAGCGGGCATACTGTGGTCGATGTCACCTGAGCTCATCCTGGTAGCCCGACTTGACGCATGTCAAGTTTGGCCGTGCGCGAGTCGTGGTGCGAAGGTCTAGGCCATGACTGCCGAACCCAACGACACCCGCCAGAGCCGCGGCGACCGGCAGCGTGAGGCGATCATCACCGCGGTCCGTGAGCTGCTGGAGGAGCGCTCGTTCGCGGAGCTGTCCGTCAGCACCATCAGCGAGCGGGCCGGTGTCGCGCGGTCGGGCTTCTACTTCTACTTCGAGTCCAAATACGCCGTGCTCGCGGTCATCGTCGCCGACGCGATGGAGGAACTCGACAAGCTCACCCACGACTTCGCCCCGCGAGAGCCGGACGAGTCCCCCTCGGAGTTCGCCGAACGCATGGTGGGTTACGCCGCGGCAGTGTTCGCGTCGAACGACCCGATCATGGCTGCGTGCAGTCTGGCTCGCAGCACCGACGCGCAGATCCGCGAGATCATGGACGACTTCCAGGACACCGTGGTCGACAAGATCGTCGGCCTGGTCAGTCAGGACACCGGCGCGCGGCCGGTGTCACCGGACATCCGGGGTTTGGTGCGGACGCTGACCGCGGTGACGTCGATGACGCTGTCGCACGACAGTGCTTTCGTCGGCCGGGACCAAGACCCTGCCCGCGCCGTCGAAATCGTGCAGCGCCTCTGGCAGTACGGCCTGTGGGGCCGCGACGACCTGCCGGGCTGACGGCGGGTCGCCGGTAGGGTCGGCTGTCATGGCGCAGCAAAGCGGCTCGAAACCCGGATTCCGCACCGGATTTGCGGGGAAGCGCTGCTTCCTGACCGGCGCGGCGAGCGGGATCGGCCGTGCGACGGCGCTGAGGCTCGCTGTCGAGGGTGCGGAGCTCTACCTGACCGACCGCAACGCCGAGGGGTTGGTTGCGACGGTCGCCGACGCCCGCGCGCTGGGCGCGGTGGTGGCAGCTCACCGCGTGCTCGACATCTCCGACGTCGACGAGGTCGCCGCGTTCGCGGCGGACATCCACGCCAGTGGGCCCGCGATGGACGTGGTGATGAACATCGCCGGTGTGTCGGCCTGGGGCACGGTGGACAAGCTGACCCATCGGGACTGGAAGTCGATGATCGACATCAACCTGATGGGCCCGATCCACGTCATCGAGAACTTCGTGCCGCCCATGATCGAGGCGCGCCGCGGCGGGCACCTGGTGAATGTCTCGTCGGCGGCCGGGCTGGTCGCTCTGCCCTGGCATGCCGCCTACTCGGCGAGCAAGTACGGTCTGCGCGGTCTGTCGGAGGTGCTGCGGTTCGATCTCGCCCGTCACCGCATCGGGGTGTCGGTCGTGGTGCCCGGGGCGGTGCAGACCCCGCTGGTGGATACCGTGCACATCGCCGGGGTCGACCGCGAGGATCCACAGGTGCGCAAGTGGACCGGACGGTTCTCGGGTCACGCGGTGTCCCCGGAACACGCCGCCGAGAAGATCTTGCGGGGCGTCGCCAAGAACCGGTACCTGATCTACACCTCGCCCGACATCCGCGCGCTGTACCTGTTCAAGCGAACGATGTGGTGGCCCTACAGCATCGCGATGAAGCAGGTGAACCTCGTGTTCACCCGGGTGTTGAAGCCGAAGAAGGCGAAGCCGCAACAGCGTTGACGCCAAAGCCGCAACGGTGCAGACGCCGAAGGCGCAATCGGCGAGGTTCACCGCGTGCCCCAGTCCCACGGCGGTGTGGTGAGCAGACCCTGCTCGGCGATCCGGGTCTCGCCCCAGTCCTTGTAGAGTTCGAGCTCCCATGCGTCGCTGTCCTCGGAGCCGAGCGGCGCGGCGCCCAGGCACTCGCGCAGCGTCGGCGAGTGCGTCACGACGATCAGCTGGGTGCGCGTGGCGGCCGACGCGATCAGTGCCGCCAGGGGCCGGACCAATTCGGGATGCAGAGAGGTCTCGGGCTCGTTGAGCACCATCAGCGAGGGTGGCTGCGGGCTCAACAGCGCAGCCGCCCACAGTAGGAAACGCAATGTGCCATCGGAGATCTCGGCGCTGCGCAACGAGCGCAGCATGCCCCGCTGGTGGAGCTGCAAATCGAACAGGCCATCGTTGACCGCGACCGACACCGTCGCACCATCGAACGCGTCGGCGACGGCGCGGGCGAGATCATCGGTACCGGTCTCGATGATCGTCTGCACGGCCGCGGCCAGGTCGGCGCCGTCATCGGCGAGCACCGGAGTCCGGGTGCCGACCTGGGGCCGTCGCGACGGCGCCTGGGTGTCGGCCCGGAAGCCGTCGTAGAACCGCCAGTCGCGCAGTCGCTCCCGCACCATGACCAGCTCCGGGGCCGCGCCCGCCCAGTCGGACAGGACACTTCGATGCGCAGGCAGGTCACGGACGAGCTCGTCGAAGCCGTGCCCGGCATCGGCTGCGACCTCGACGTATCCGCGCGTCCTGCGTACCAGCGTCGTCGCGCGCCGGACGGCGGGCCCGGAGAAGATCACCTCACGTTTGACCTCGGGGTCGCGCCCGAACGCGGTCTCCTTGGCCTGCGGCAGGCCCAGATCCACCAGATAGCCGAAATCGTCGGAGGCGTAACCGAGTTCGATCGACACCGAACGCGTACGCGGACCGCCCTCGGCGGTGCCGGTCCGACGCGCACCACCGAGGTGTTCGGGGCCGGCCCACAACGCCGAAGCGACGCCGCCCTCACGGGCGAAGGACCCGATCACCTCGCCGCGCCCGCAATCGGCCAGCAGGCGCAGTGCCCGGTACAGCGATGACTTGCCGGTGCCGTTGGCGCCGGTGACGACGGTGAGCCGGCGTAGCGGCACCACCAACTCGCGCAACGACCGGTAGCCCCGGATCGCGACCGTCTGCAGCATGGTTGCGACGCTAGCGGTCCCCGGCGACATCACCGGCGGCCACTCTGGGGGCCGGCATGGGGGCGGACGCGGGGGCGGGCATCGCCAACTCCAGTCGCACGCCGAGCAGGCGTACCGGCCTGTCCAAGTCGAACAGGTCGAGCAGCGCCAGAGCCGTGGTGACGACCGCGCCGGGGTCGGTGGTGGGCAGGTCGAGCTTGCGGATCCTGGTGCGGGTGAAGAACGAGGCGGTGCGGACGGTGACCGCGACGCGGGTGACGACGCGGTGCTGTTCCACGACCTCGGCCAGGGTCCGGTGGGCCAGGTCGGTGACCGCGTCAGCCATGTCGGCGCGGTCGGTGAGATCGTCGGCGAAGGTGACGACGTGGCTGCGTGATCGCGGCACCCACGGCTGCGCGCTGACCGTGTCGTCGCCGCCGCCCTTGGCCAGCAGCAGGATCCACAACCCCGTCGTCGGGCCGAATGCCGACGTCAGGGTCGCCGCGTCGGTGCCGGCCAACTCGGCGACGGTGGTGATGCCCATGGCGGCGAGTTTCTTCGCGGTCTTCGGTCCGACGCCCCACAGCGCGTCGACAGCACGGTCGCCCATGGTGGCCATCCAGTTCTCGTCGGTCAGGGCGTGGATGCCGGCCGGCTTGCCGAATCCGGTGGCGACCTTCGCGCGCTGCTTGTTGTCGCTGATCCCCACCGAACATGTCAGACCGGTCTCGGCGGTGACGAGTTCCTGGATGCAACCGGCGAGGTCGACGGCCTCGCGCAGCTCGACGAGGTCACCGCCCACATAGGCCTCGTCCCACCCCCACACCTCGACAGGATGGCCCAGGTCGCGCAGCAGACCCATCACCTGCTCGGAGGCGGCGTCGTAGGCCGCGGGATCGGACGGCAGGAATGTCGCGTCGGGACAGCGCCGGGCGGCCCTGCGGAGCGGCATGCCGGCATGGACGCCGTAGGTACGTGCCTCGTAGGAGGCACACGTGACCACCTTGCGCGGCTCGGACGGGTCGCCGCTACCGCCGACGATGACCGGCAGGCCGGCGAGTTCGGGATGGCGCTGCAACTCGACCGAGGCGAGGAAAGCGTCGACGTCGACGTGCAGGATCCACGGTCCGCCCGCCGGGGTCATGTCCCGCAGAGTTTGCGCGCCACCGTGTCCCAGGCATCGCCGAGGTCGGCGAGGCTGCGTCCGCGGTCGGTGAGCTCGTGCCGCACGTAATCGGCGTCGAGCAGGTCGAGCAGTGCGGTGGCCTGGGTGTCGAGATCTCCGGATGTGCCCGCGCTCTCGAGCAGCAGCCGGATATGGCTGTGATGCAAGGTCATCGGCGCGTTGAACCGCATCTGCGGATCGCGGTTGACGTCGGAGAGCAGGGCGTGGTGGGCGTCGACGAACTTCAGGCGCTCGCGACCGTAGGCGAGCAGGCGCTGCAGGGGAGGTGCGCCCGGCCCCAGGGGCGGAGGGCCGAACAGGATGGCCTGCTGCTGGGCCTTCTCGTCCTCGTCGAGCAGCACCACCATCAAGCCGGCACGGCTGCCGAAGCGGCGAAACAGCGTGCCCTTGCCGACGCCGGCCGCCGCGGCGATGTCGTCGGTGGTGACGGCCTCGGCGCCGCGCTGGTCGACCAGGCGGCGTGCGGCCTGCAGCAGCAGCGCCCGGTTGCGCGCGGCGTCACCCCGCTCGGGCGGGCCGGCTTCGCTCACCGTCAGCGTCGGCAACCGGTCAGACACAGGCACCTGACAACTCTATCCCAGCCGGAATAATTCGGACTCAAGTCCGGTTAGTGGGGACGATGGCGAGCGAGCGGAGGGTGGACGTGACGGAGAACGGGAACGCGACGGTGCTGGTGCTGGTGGGAAGCCTGCGGGCTGCCTCGGTCAACCGCCAACTGGCGGAACTGGCCGCGGAATCGGCGCCGGCCGGCGTGCAGGTGACGATATTCGACCGGCTCGGTGAGGTTCCCTTCTACAACGAGGACATCGACGGACCGACCGCACCGGAACCGGCGCAGGCGCTGCGCGAAGCCGGCGCGCACGCCGACGCCGTGCTGGTCGTCACTCCCGAATACAACGGCAGCGTGCCCGGGGTGCTGAAGAACGCGATCGATTGGTTGTCCCGGCCGTTCGGCGACGGGGCGATCAAGGGCAAGCCGCTCGCGGTCGTCGGCGCGGCGCACGGCCGCTACGGCGGCGTCTGGGCGCACGACGAGACCCGCAAGTCCTTCGGCCTCGCCGGCGCGCGGGTGGTCGAGGACCTGAAGCTGTCGCTGCCGACTGCCGAGCTGGGGGACCGGCATCCGCGGGAGAACGCCGAGGTCACCGCTCGTCTACGCGACATCGTCGGCAAACTGCTGGCCGAGACCGACTGACGCTCATCGGTCCGGGGCGACGTTGCCGCCTCGGGCCTGCGGCCCCGGTGGGGCGCCACCGAGCGGCGCACGCAGGTGGCTGAGCGCGGCAAATGCTGTCTGGCTCTCACGGTCTGGTGTCGGCGAAGTGTTTGCTGTGCAGTTCTGACGGCGAGACCTGGGGTCCGCGTCTTGTCGGTGCCTGCTGCTACACAACACCGGTGGCTTCCCGACACGCCGATGTGACGCGCGACACGCCGGACGCCGCGCTGCTCGCAGGCTTACGACCTGGGAATTTCAGAAATGTCATTCAGAACATCTTGTATCCCTTCGTAATGTCGGACACTAGGTGTAGTGTTTCGAACACCGACGGACCCCCAAGATCTGGTGGTCGGCCGGAGTCACCAGATCCGGCGGAGTCGGCCTACCGGCCCGGCGGAGCGTGGCCCGGACGGCCAGGAATTTCACGGGCCGACGGGCCGCTGAACCTCAGTGGGACGCACCATCCGACCAGTTGCCAGCACCAGCCGTTGACTCGCCTCATTCTCGACAGGAGCCGTAGCGCAGATGACTCAGCCCGCATCCGTCACCGTGTACACCAAGCCCGCCTGCGTGCAGTGCAACGCGACCTACAAGGCGCTCGACAAGCAGGGCATCGCCTATGACGTCGTCGACATCAGCCTCGACGACGAGGCCCGCGACTACGTGATGGCGCTGGGCCACCTGCAGGCGCCCGTGGTGGTCGCGGGCGGCGAGCACTGGTCGGGCTTCCGTCCCGATCGGATCAAGGCGCTCGCCGGCGTCGCCGCAGCGTCTGCCTGATCCGTCCCACCTGCCGGCGGGCCCCGGAACCGACCTCGAGGAGTCATTGTGAGTCATCTCGTCTACTTCTCCAGCGTGTCCGAGAACACCCACCGCTTCGTCACGAAGCTGGGGCTGCCCGCCGAGCAGGTCACCAGGATCCCGCTGCACGAGCGCATCGAGGTCGATGAGCCCTACGTGCTGGTGGTGCCCACCTACGGCGGTGGGAAAGCCACACCCGACATCAACAGCGGTGGCTATGTGCCCAAGCAGGTCATCGCGTTTCTGAACAACGAGCACAACCGGTCGTTGCTCCGCGGCGTCATCGCCGCGGGGAACAACAATTTCGGCGCCGAGTTCGCCTATGCGGGCAACGTGATCTCCCGCAAATGTGCGGTGCCGTACCTCTATCGCTTCGAACTCATGGGAACCCCGGACGACGTGGATGCCGTCCGTGCCGGACTGGAAGATTTCTGGAAGGAACAGACGTGCCACCAACCGTCACAGCTGCAGAGCCTGTAACCACCGACGGCGCGCACGCGCTCCCGGGCGAAACGGATTACCACGCGCTCAACGCGATGCTGAACCTGTACGACGCCGAGGGCAGGATTCAGTTCGACAAAGATGTGCTCGCCGCCCGCGAGTTCTTCCTGCAGCACGTCAACCAGAACACCGTGTTCTTCCACAATCAGGACGAGAAGCTCGACTATCTGGTCCAGAAGAACTACTACGAGCGCGAGGTGCTCGACCAGTACTCCCGCAACTTCGTCAAGACGCTGCTGGATCGCGCGTACGCCAAGAAGTTCCGGTTTCCGACCTTTCTCGGCGCGTTCAAGTACTACACGTCCTACACCTTGAAGACCTTCGACGGGAAGCGCTACCTGGAGCGCTTCGAGGACCGCGTCGTCATGGTGGCCCTGTCGCTGGCGGCAGGCGACACCACGCTGGCCGAGCGACTGGTCGACGAGATCATCGACGGCCGCTTCCAACCCGCCACCCCGACGTTCCTCAACGCCGGCAAGAAGCAGCGCGGTGAGCCGGTGAGCTGCTTCCTGCTGCGCATCGAGGACAACATGGAGTCCATCGGGCGCTCCATCAACTCGGCGCTGCAGCTGTCCAAGCGTGGCGGCGGGGTTGCGTTGTTGCTGACCAACATTCGCGAGCACGGCGCACCCATCAAGAACAT
>Ga0208331_100597_pt1 | contig 9885 bp, 13 predicted proteins | sample DeeseametaMP1648_FD_184184 | JGI IMG/M metagenome (GOLD analysis project Ga0208331, IMG submission 184184) | Marine microbial communities from the Deep Pacific Ocean - MP1648 (SPAdes) | ecosystem: Environmental > Aquatic > Marine > Oceanic | place: North of Tokelau, South Pacific Ocean | collected... | reverse complement strand
AAAGCCAGAAACACGTATAGAGATAGTTTTGCAGACAATTTAAAAATTACTTTGAATAGCTTTTTCTAAATTTGTGACACTTTGAGCACCTGATATAAAATTTTTTCCTATCTCAAAAAATGGAACACCATTAATTCCTTTTTGCCTTGCAATTTGACTATAAGAATTGACTTGATCAATATTTTCTCTCAAATTGAATGCAGATCTTATTTGATTTTCGTTAATTCCATTTTCTTTTCCAATATTGGCTAAAATATTCTCATTTCCAATATCTAAACTTTTGATAAAATATGATTGATATAAATTTTCAAGAATTTTTGTTTGAGTGTTATATTTTTTACCAAGATTTATTAAAATATGTGACGATACTGTATTTGGAGTTTTTTTAATTTTATCTAAATTAAACTCTAAACCTTCTTTTTTTGCCTCACCAGTCATATGATCATACATGGATTGGGCATTTTCTTTTCCTCCAAATTTAGATATTAAATATTCATCTCTATTTATTCCATCTTTGGACATACCTGGATTTAGCTGAAAGGGAAAATGTTCAATCTCAAACTTAACGTTTTTAAATTTTTTCGTTGCTTTTAAAAGTCGCGTATGACCAATAAAGCACCATCCACAAATTGTATCCGCAAATACTTTTATTTTCATTTTTAATTAATGTGATGGTGATAAATGTACTTTTTCGCCTGCTTCAATCCAATTTAATATTCCACCTACCAAATGATGAATATTGCTATTTTTTAATTTTAGTAAAGCAAGATAGGTTCTTTGACCGGTATGGCAATACAATACAAATTTTTCACTTGGTTGGGGTAATTCAATATTTTTAAAAAAATTTTCAACTTGCGCGTAGGGAACGTGAATAGAATTTTCTATCGATCCATCTCTTTGAATTTCAAAATTCTCCCTGACATCGATTAACTTAATCACTTTTTGATCTATCATAGTTTTGAGTTGTTGAACATTGATACCATTGGATTGCATTTGAATTTCTAACGGAACACCATGTTTTTTATTTTTTGGCACAACAATATCCATTAATTTTGGATTTGGTAAGTTTAGTGAGTTCATTAAATCCACATATTCCTGTTTGGATTTTACTTGTAATCTTGGATTGGTTTTTCTTTCAAAACCAATAGTAGTCACCGTTTCACCTTTATAATCGTGGGCGGGATAGACCAACACACTATCATCAAGTTTCAAGACAACATTAAATAACGAATTATATTGATCTTCTGCGTTACCATTTTGAAAGTCAGTTCTACCAGTACCTCCGATTAAAAGGGTATCGCCAGTGAATATTTTGTTATTCAATAAAAAACAGTAGGAATCATCTGTATGGCCAGGAGTAAACAAAGCACGTAATTCAAGATCACCTACTTTGAATTTTTCATTATCGCTTACCTCCATAGATACAATCTCTGATGCATTTTGTGATTTTCCCATGCAGGCAATACACTGTGTTTTATCTCTAAGCTTCGAAATCCCAGAAACATGATCAGCGTGAACATGGGTATCTATAACTTTTACCAATTTCAGGTCCAAATCTTTTATAGCTTTTAAATAATTTTCAATATGTTCCAAAACAGGATCAATGATACAGGCTTCCGCACCTTTTTTATTTGCAATAAGGTAAGTATAAGTTGAAGAGGTTGTGTCGAAAAATTGTCTGAAGAGCATAATTTAAGTATATAATTTTTTTATTTTAATTCGTACACATCCCAGTTTGTTTTTACTGAAACTCTATCATATAAAGATTTAGCTCTAGTATTATCATCTCGCGTAATCCATCTCACTAAATTCCAGCCTTTCGACTTGGATATTTCTTTTATTCTATTGATTAACTTTTCACCAATTTTTCGACCTCTATATTCTGGTGTAACAAACAAATCATCAAGAAATCCCATATCTTGACCTTTTAAGGGCCTGGGCATTCTTCTATAGTGAGCAAGTCCAACTACTTTGCTGTCAACTTCGTAAACAATCCCATTAACTTCATGATTTTTATCATGTAGCCAACTCCATACCGTTTGTAGGATTTTATCATTCATTTCCACCTTATAGAAATCAGCATATCCTTTATAAAGTTTTTCCCACTGGTTTTTGTCTTTTAGCTGAATTTCTCTTATGGCCTCTTTAACCATGTAAACTAACCTTAGTTTTTTTATTTATTATTATCTTTCTTGTTTAGGAGCTCTATTATTGTATCAAGTTTCTTATGTACAATCTTAATGTTTTTATACGGAACAAGATAAACAAATAGTCCCAATCCTATTAAAGCTAATATCCAAATTAGTATTGTATCCATTTATTTAAAAGTGGGAGCATTATAGTTTAAAAGTGGAAAAGCTTTAACTAAAACTATTATAAGTTTTTTCATAAATAATTATTTAATAATGTTAAAAGTATAGCTGATAAAACGGTGGGGTAAACTAGATTTTTTTTGCTTATGATAAATATAATTATGCTTATTATGATGACAATTAATCTAAGCCATAAATCAGCCTCTTCTAAAACTCCAGCGGGGAAAATAACAATTCTAGCAATAAGTGCAGCTAATATTGAATATGCAATACAATTAAACCATCTAAAAATTTTTGATTTTGCATCTATTTTTTCTGAACTAACTACTCCTAAAAATCTAGACAAATAAGTTGCAAATGAAGTAACTAAAATAACCAAAATAATATTACTAGACATTTCGCTCATTTAAATTCTCCAACAAAATAAGCTAAGGTGCCAGCTAAAACTCCACCATATAAAATCGACCACTCCGGGGAGACGAAAAAAAACAATGGGCCAAAGATTGCACCTAGAATTATTGACAAGTTTATTTGCAAACTTTTCATTGCTCCAACCATCATGCAGGTAAAATAAACTGGATTAACAATAGCTAGCCCAATCATCATATCTTTATTTAAATAATCAGAAACCAGAAAACCGATGATAGTTGACACTATTGCTATGGACCATGTGCCTGTTCCAATGCCCATCCAAAAATCTATTCGATATTTTTTTTCGATGGATTGATAATTGCTTTTCATAATCAGCCAGGCTGAAACAGCTATAAAATGGCAAGATAAATAATATTTCCATCTGGGTTGGCTTTTGTGTAACAAAAGCGGCATTAAAGAAACCGTCATTGGATATAAACGGGCATTCACCAACCAAACTGCTAAAAATATATTAATTAAGGAAGCTCCAACTAGAAATGATTCTGCCATTACCAGAGAACCGGGTAATGCATAAGTTAAAAAAGTTGAGAAAATACTTTGCTCTAGGTTGAAACCAATATCTTTTAATAAAGCTCCTATCGCTATGAAACTGGCACCTAATGCGAATGCTGGGCTATCAAAACTCTTTACGGATTTAAATCCTTGAAAAAAGTACTTTGAATTTATCATTACCCACCAAGAAATAATCTACCTACATCGGGATTGTTTAATAAATCATTTCCTTTTCCAGCAATAGCTGTTTGTCCTGAAACTAATACATATCCAATATCTGCAAATTCCAAACCTTTTTTTGCATTTTGTTCAACCAAAATAATTGTTTTCTTTTCATTTTGCTGAAGATCTCGCAAAATTTCAAAAACCATATCGATATATTTAGGCTCCAAACCAATGGAAGGTTCATCTACTAACAAAACATTCGGTTTCATAACTAAAGCTCTTGAAATTTCAAGCAATCTTCTTTCGCCACCCGATAAAACTTTTGCGGGTTGACTTCTTCTGTTTCTCAAACTTTCATATTTTTCTAATATTTTCTCAGCCTCTTGATAAGACTCTTCAGTCTGATCTTTAAGGTAGCCTCCCATAAGTAAGTTTTCCTCAACAGTCATATCGGGAAAAACAGAATTATCTTGAAGGATATATGCTACTCCAACAGATTTAAGTTTTTGAGCAGGGGTCATTGTTGTAATTTCTTTTCCTTCAATTTCTATCTGACCCGAGAAAATATTGGTAAATCCATAAATGGAGTGAAGAATAGTAGATTTGCCTGCACCGTTAGGTCCAATTAAACACAAAGACTGTGCCTTACTTACAAACAAATCAAAGTCGTGCAGGATCTCCATCTTTCCATAGCCAGCACTAAGTTTTTTTATAGTTAAATACACATCATCTTGAGAAAGTTTTTTCAATTCATCAGACCTTGGTGCTTTACCTAAAACTGTATATTGATCTGTTGCCATTTATTGTGCTCCTAAATAAGCATCAATAACTCGCTTATCATTTTTAATTTGTTCTGGTAAACCTTCTGCTAGCAATTGACCATGTGCTAAACAAAATATTTTTTGTGCTAAATTCATTATGACTCTCATATTGTGTTCTATAACTAATAGAGTGATACCAAATTCTTTATTCACCTTTATTAACCGATCAATAATTCCATTAATTAAAGCTGGGTTTATTCCTGCTGTTGGTTCATCAAGAAGAAGCATTTTGGGCTCATTCATTAGAGCCATTGCTAATTCCAAAAGTTTTTGTTGACCAAATGATAAATCTCCAGCTCTAAGTTTTCTCTTTTGATACAATCCAACAAACTCTAATAATTTCTCTGCTTTTTCTGTTAGGTTTTCAGGAATTTTTGAAAATACAGTAAAAATATTATCCTTTTCAGGTTTGGAACTAATCAACATATTTTGAATACAGTTTAATTTTCCGTAAATTCTTGTTTGTTGAAAAGTTCTGAGTAACCCTAATTTAGCAACAATAGGTACAGGAAGTTTTGAAACTTCTCTATCTTCAAATTTTATAGTTCCTTGATCTATTGGGTGCGTTCCAACAATTGAATTAAATAAAGTAGTTTTTCCTGATCCGTTAGGTCCTATTAATCCAACAATGCTTCCTTGTTCAACGGTTAAAGAAATATTTTCGTTTGCTTTGACTCCTCCAAAATATTTATAAACTTTATCTACTTCTAATATGGTACTCATTATTTTAACTCCACTTGAGCTTTTCTATCGGCCTCATCAATAACCTCGCCAAATTTTTCAGGATATTTTTCTCTAAGCCATCCCATTATTCCTTCAGGAAAGAAAACAACAATAATTACAATAAGCATTCCAAGAGCAACGTACTGCCAACCTAAAAAGAATATCCAAAAGCCTTCTTTAAAAATATGAAAAATTATAGCTCCAATCACGGGTCCCCAAAGTGTTCCTTTTCCACCAAGAATAGCCATCAGAACCATAAAAACTCCATAAGTTGCTCCAGCAAAAGCAATTTCCGTAGGTTCAATATATCCAACCATATTTCCCATTAAGCCACCTGCAATACCAACAAAAAAAGCTGAAACAACCCAACCAATAATTTTATACCTCATAGTATGAATTCCCATTGCTTCTGCTTTATCTTCATTGTCTCTAATTGCATTCAGAACTAAACCAAATCTTGTTTGATAAGCCCACCGTAAAAATACGAATGTAGCGACCATTAATACAAAACATAGGTAGTAAAAAAATTCTGACCTTAATTCTGTATCACCTATTCCTTTTGGCCACGGAGGTGTGGTCATTCCCTGGCCAGCTCCTATTAATTCAATGCCGCCCGCTATTTCTCCAGCAGCGATACCTAAGCCTAATGTACAAATTGCAAAGTAATGACCTCTTAATCCCAAAATACCGTATCCAATCGTTGCGGCTACGACAGCAGGAACAATGCCAGCTAAAATCAAACCGATAAAAAATCCTTGAAAATACTGAGGAGGAGTATGTATGAAAGTTTTTTCGCCTCCACTGGAAGTCCATTCCGCAAGAGGAAAGAACATTCCTATTTGAACACCTGCGCAGACATACATTCCTATCCCAAAAAAAAGAATGTTGCCAAAACTATTGTAACCCATTTGCCCTCCCTGTACATCCCAGGTTAAGGCTAAGATTACTAGTATCCACATAAAGGAAATTTGAAGTTTAAATGCAGGAAATAAAAATGGGGCAGCCAAGCCAAAAACTAATAGAGCAGAATATAATATAATATTTTTTTTCATTATTTTAAATACTCTCTTTTTCTAGATAATTTAAATCTTCTATAAACAAGAATTAAAACCAATAATAAGAATACGGATCCTATTCGAAATTCTGTACCAAGAATATAATCCGCAAATTCTTCAAAAACACCTAAACCCATTCCAGATAAGGCAACACCTGGTAAATTTCCTAAGCCCGCTATAATTACAATCATGAAGGATCTTACGGTATAGGGTAAACCGACATAAGGATGAAGTGTAAAGGTTATAGAGATCAAAGCTCCAGCCACTCCACACAAAGCAGCATTAATTCCAAATGTTGCTGCATACACTTTTTCAGTATCTACTCCTAAAATCTTTGCTGCTCTTGCATTTTGTGCAGTTGCTCTAATAGCTCGCCCTAGCTTAGATTTTTTCATATACATTACTAAACCTATGGCAAAGATGATGCTTACGAACGCTGAAAAAATCTTTGAATTTGGCAAAGTAACCGAACCATCAAATAACATTGTGGTGCCGAAATTAGATTGAGCAACAACAACATCAGCTCCAAAAATAAAATTCATTAATTGTTGTGTCAAAATACTAATTCCAAATGTTGCCAAAATTGAAATAAATAAATCCCTATCAACTACTCTACAAATTACTAATTTATAAAGAATCCAACCAATAAAAAACATTATTATGGGCGAAACAATTACTCCAAAAGCAGGATGAATGCCCATCAAGTACATGGTGTAAGCAATGTACCCACCTAGAATAACCAATTCTCCCTGAGCAATGTTGATGATGTTCATTACTCCCCATTGCAATGCCATTCCGTAGGCAATTAAAGCAAAAAGAATACCCAACAATATGCCATCCATTAAAGCCTGAACCATCAGGATTGGCGCTTGAAAAATTAAAAGATCCATTTAGCGCTCAAAGAAAAATGCCCCCTAGAATTTAGGGGGCATTAAATTAATATTTTATCTTTCAGACCACTTAGGTACTGGGTGAACCAGTTTAGCAGAAGCCCATTTAGTTGGCGCGACCACTTTATTTTCACACTTATCCCCATCGCATATTACTTGAAATAGTACCATTGGCTTAGCAGTGTTCTGACCTCCAGAACCAAATTTTATGTTTCCATAAAAAGTTTGCATGTCAGTTTTTGCTAAAGCATCTCGTACTTTTTCTGTGTCAGTAGAGTTGGCTCTTTCAAAAGCATCTTTCCATACTAGAAGTGCAGCTGATGATTCCGCAGCTTGATAAGGAGGCGTGTAACCATACTCTGCGTTGAAATCTTTGTCATACTTCATTCCATTACCAAAGTATTTATCTTTGTAGCTTAAAGATTTATGCCACTGTGCTGCGCACAATGCGTACTCAGCTTTTTTACCATGCTGTTTAGCTAATTTTGAAGCATCACAATGCGTCATAGCTAACATTGGTATATCTACTTGCATTTCAGATATTTGTCTGATTGCAGTTAATGCTCCTTTAGAGTGACCAGATACGGTTAGTACATCAGGATTAGTTGCTTTAACTTTTGCCAGTGTTGCGGCCATATCATTTAACTCTTTTGGCAACTTATCATCAATAATAATCGTTGATCCTGTTCTTTTTGCTGCATCAATAACACCCAATCTCACGTCTTGTGAGAAAGCATCTTGCTCAAATGCCATAGCAATTTTAACTCCTTTACCGCCATTTTTCTCAACTGCTAAATCTATGGCTACCTCAAGATATTGGTTTGCTGGAGATAATACTGCGAACAAATATTTATATCCCTTTGTAAACAATGATCTTGATGCGCCATTTGCTTCAACCATTGGAATTTTATTTTCCTCAGTTATTGGTGCAATGGCTTTAGTCAAACCTGAACTGTAAGGTCCAAGCATGTATTTAACACCGTCTTGTTTAATAAGTCTTTCTGCTAATTGAGCAGCACGACCCGAGTTAGACTCGTCATCATAATAAATGATATCAAATTTATATGTTTTTCCTCCTACTTTGACTCCGCCCATTTCATTTATTCTTTTTACAGCAAGGTTATAACCATTTTGTGTATGTTTGCCATTTGTAGAATATTTTCCAGTGAGAGAAACCGCGGCACCTAAAATTATGGTATCGCCTTCAACTTTTGAAAATGAAGTTGTAGTTGTTCCTAAAATTAGGCCAAGTGTAGAAAGAAGAACCAATGCAAATTTAACTATTTTTTTCATTATATTTCTCCTTAATAATTATTAATCTTGGTATTAAACAATCTTTCAAAAAAAATGACAACAGATAGGTCAAATTGATTTAAATAATTATAAAAAGATAGATATTGCAACGATTAGTAAGGCACACGCTTACATTGCATTTGTAAACCTTTGTTTTGTTACCATATAATCAATTGTATGAAACAAGTGGAAATATATACAGGACCCTTATGTGCATTTTGTGATAGAGCAAAAGCTTTATTAAACAAAAAGGGAGTTTCTTTTAAGGAAATCAATCTTGCATCTGATCCCAATAAAATGGATGAAATGATAAAAAAAACAAATGGCATGAGAACTATTCCTCAAATTTTTATTGACGGACATCACATTGGTGGCAATGATAAGTTGCAAGCCTTAGAAAATGAGGGAAAACTTAACTCTCTTTTAGGTGTTTAATTTATGAAAAATAAAATTTACGTCATACATGAAAATGATGAATGGGTCGAACCGCTTAGAAAAGAATTACAAGAGATAAACGCGCCCTTTGAAGAATGGCATTTAGGAAAAAGAAACATTGATCATTTAGATAAACCTCCTCAAGGTGTTTTTTATAATAGAATGAGTGCAAGTTCGCACACTAGAGGACATCGTTATGCTCCTGAATATACCGCGGTTGTTTTAAATTGGCTTGAGAAAAATAAAAGAAGAGTCATTAATAATTCAAAAGCGCTAAATTTAGAAATTAGTAAATCCCTTCAATATAAAGAGTTAGAAAATTTTGGAATTAAAACACCAAAGACAATTTATTGCAGTAACAAAGAAAGCATTCTTAAATCCGCAAATATATTTCGTAAGCCTTTTATTACAAAACATAATCGAGGCGGAAAAGGTTTAGGTGTCAAACTATTCAATAATAAAAAAGAATTGGATTCCTATGTGAGTGGCAAAGATTTTGAACTATCAATTGATGGCATAACTCTTCTTCAAGAGTATATAGATTCTAGTCCTAAAGTTATAACTCGAGTTGAATTTATAAATTCTAAATTTTTGTATGCTGTTGAAGTCGATGCTTCCGAAGGATTTGAATTATGTCCAGCATGTCCAGAAGATCAGGACGAAATTCCACAACAACAAATCGCTGGTGAATTTTGTCCAACAATCGGAAATAAATTTAAAATTTTAAAAAATTATAAAAAGAATGCCCTGATAGAAAATTATGAAAAATTTATTGCAATAAATGGAATTGAGATAGCTGGTATTGAATATATTATCGATAAAAATGGTACAATTTATACCTATGATATAAACACCAACACAAACTACAATTCACAAGCTGAAAAAAGCTCAAAAATAAAGGGAATGAAATCAATAGCCAAGTTTTTAAAAGAAGAACTTTTACTTTTGAGCAATATCAGAGTTGTTGCATAAATTACTTATTTTTTTGCAACAAAAACCAAACACAATCCATTGTTGCAATATCTTTTACCAGTAGGTTTTGGACCATCATCAAAAATATGTCCATGATGTCCACCGCACTTTTTACAGTGATACTCTGTTCTCGGAGATCCAATTGAATTATCGATTTTAGTTTCAAACACATTTGGTAATGCATCAAAAAAAGAAGGCCAACCGCTACCGCTTTCATATTTTCTGTTAGACTCAAAAAGTTTTGTTCCGCAACCAACACAATAGTAATCCCCTTTCCTTTTTTCATAATTTAAAG
>Ga0208331_100591_pt1 | contig 9924 bp, 10 predicted proteins | sample DeeseametaMP1648_FD_184184 | JGI IMG/M metagenome (GOLD analysis project Ga0208331, IMG submission 184184) | Marine microbial communities from the Deep Pacific Ocean - MP1648 (SPAdes) | ecosystem: Environmental > Aquatic > Marine > Oceanic | place: North of Tokelau, South Pacific Ocean | collected... | reverse complement strand
CCCCGCCGCATCCGCACCGAGCTCCCCGCCGAGCGCCAACCGCGGATCGTGGCGATGACCGCCAACGCGCTGGTCGAGCACCGGACCGAGTCGCTGGAGGCCGGGATGGACGACCACCTCGCCAAGCCGGTGCGGCCCGAGGACCTCGTGGCCGTGCTGCAGCGCGCCGGTGCTGTCGTGGACGGGGCCGGGACCGCCCCGGCGTCCGCTCCACCGGCACCGCCGCGCGCTCCGGACGCCGCACTCCCGCCTGCCACTTCCCGCACAGCCGTGGTCGACCCGGCCGTGCTCGACGGATTGGTCTCCGCGATGGGCGCCGCCGGCGCGGAGGTCCGCGAGCGACTGGTCTCCGCGTGGGGACGCGACGCGGCCGAGTCGGTGCAGCGACTGGCCACCGCGGTGGCCGCGCACGACGGCGCGACCGCCTCGGGCATCGGGCACGCCATGAAGAGCGCCTCGGCCTCCGTCGGGGCGATGCGCCTCTCCGAGGCCTGCGCGGCGCTCGAGGCGCAGGCACCGGACGCGGACCGCGCACGGCTCTCGGCCCTGGTCGCCGAGGTCACCGCCGAGGTCACCGCGGCCACCTCGGCGTTCGGGCGCGAGGACCGCCCGGGCACGATGGGGTCGTGAGCTTCCAGCGCTACGTCGCCCTCGGCGACTCCTTCACCGAGGGCGTCGGCGACCCCGACCCGACCCGACCCAACGGCGTACGCGGCTGGGCCGACCGCGTCGCCGAGGTGCTCGCCGAGCGCGAGCCCGACTTCGGCTACGCCAACCTGGCGATCCGCGGTCGCAAGCTGCTGCCGATCCTCGCCGAGCAGCTCGAGCCGGCCCTGGCCCTCGAGCCCGACCTCGTGACCGTCTACGCCGGTGCCAACGACATCCTGCGGCCCAGCGTCGACGTCGACATGCTCGTCGCGGCGTACGACGACGGGTTGGCGCGCCTGGCTTCGACCGGTGCCCGGGTGGTCGTCTTCACCGCCTTCGACCCGGGCGGCTCCGCGACGTACCGCCTCCTGCGCGGCCGCTTCGCGCTCTACAACGAGCTGGTCCGCGAGGCCGCCGACCGGCACGGCGCGACCGTCGTGGACTTCTGGCGGATGCGGGAGTACCGCCACTGGGGCTACTGGGACGAGGACCGCATGCACATGGGCCCCGCCGGCCACCAGCGGATGGCCGTCGCCGTCCTCGACGCCCTCGGCGTGGTGCACGACGTGCCGATCCCCGACCCGCGCGAGATCACCGAGCTCGCCCGTCGCGAGCAGTGGCGCCAGCACGCCGCCTGGGTCCGCGACTCCGCCGCCCCCTGGGTGCACCGCCGCCTCACCGGCCGCTCCTCCGGCGACGGCCTCGACCCCCGCTGGCCCACGCTGGCGCGGCCGCCGCACCGGACCACCACCTGATCGTCTAGCATGTGCGCGGCTGGTCACACCGGCCGTGCGGATGTAGCTCAGTTGGTAGAGCGCGACCTTCCCAAGGTCGATGTCGCGAGTTCGAGTCTCGTCATCCGCTCCGATGCAGGTAGGGCGCTCAGAGCGCGACGCTCAGCCCACCGTCGATGTCGCGAGTTCGAGTCTCGTCATCCGCTCCATACCCCGGGACGTCATACGGACAGGACGTCCCCTCCCTCCGGACGTATGACGTCCCACGGCCGCCACCTAGGCTCGGGCCTGTGGAGTTCCAAGGCTTTCCCGTCGCCGCGCTCGACTTCTACGACGACCTCGAGGTCGACAACACCAAGTCGTTCTGGGAGGCGCACAAGCACGTGTACGCCGAGTCGGTGAAGGCGCCGATGACGGCCCTGTGCGCGGCGCTCGAGCCGGAGTTCGGCAGGGCCAAGATCTTCCGCCCCTACCGCGACGTCCGGTTCGCGAAGGACAAGACTCCCTACAAGACCCACCAGGGCGCGTACGTCGGCGTCGGCCCCGCGACCGGGTGGTACGTCGAGATCAGCCCGCGCGGCCTGCGTACCGGCGCCGGCTTCTACGAGGCCTCGGGCACCCGCCTGGCCGCGTTCCGCGAGGCCGTCGCCCACGACACGTTCGGACCCGAGCTCGAGCGACTGGTCGCCGATCTCGAGGCGGGCGGCTTCGAGGTCGGCGGTGACACCCTCAAGACCCAGCCGCGCGGCTTCGACGCCGACCACCCGCGCATCGGGCTGCTGCGGCACAAGGCACTCACGCTCGGCCGGCAGCACGGCTTCGAGCCGGTGATCCACACCCCCGAGGCGCTGGACCTGGTGCGCGAGGACTGGCGCACGCTGCGCCCGTTCGTGGAGTGGGTCCAGCGGAACGTCCGGGACTGAGCGGCGCACGTCCGACCACTAGAACACGTTCCAGTTCCGGCGTACGATCCCGCGGGTGAGCACCTCCACCGACGCCTCCCGACCCGCCGCGATCACCTCCGACGCCATCGACTGGCGCGCCGCCACCGACGAGCACCCGGCCCGGATGGCGTCGATGCGCTCCTACTCCGCGGTCGCGAAGGGCGACCTCGCGGAGTGGCTGACGGTGTACGCCGAGGACGCGGTGCTCGAGGACCCGGTCGGCCCCTCCATGTTCGACCCCGAGGGCCGGGGCCACCACGGCCACGAGGGGATCAAGGCCTTCTGGGAGCTGGCCATCGCACCGATCGCGACCTTCGAGTTCACGATCACCGACTCCTTCGCCAACCCGGGCAGCAACACCTGCGCCAACATCGGCTCGATCCGCACCTCGTTCCCCGACGGCTCGCACACGACGACCGACCTGATCATGGTCTACGTCGTCCACGCCGACGGCCGGGTCGCCTCCATGAAGGCCTTCTGGGAGCCCGAGCGGACGATGGCCACCTTCACCAAGGCTTAGACCGCCCGACGGTCGGACCACCACCGACCGTTCACCTGCCGCTTCCCTGCGCCGGTCACCCTGCGGGCATGGCCAAGCGCAGGTTCGTGATCCACATCGGCCTCCCCCACGCGGGCGGAGGCTCCCTCGCCGGGGCGCTGAGCGACCACGCCGCCGCCCTGGCCGAGGTCGGCGTCCGCGTCCCCGCGCGCAGCGCCGACGAGGCGCGCCGTGCCGCCCTGGAGCTGCGACGACTGCACTCGACCTACGGCTTCAAGCGCAAGGAGGTCGAGGGCACCTGGGCGCTGCTGTGCAAGCGGGCCCGCAAGGAGGGGGCGAAGTCGCACGACGCGGTCGTCGTCTCCGACGACCTGCTCGCCGGGGCCAGCCCCGAGCAGATAGCCCTGCTGCTGGACAGCCTGGCCGGCTTCGAGGTCCACGTGGTCGCCGTCCTCGCCGACCCCGCCCGACAGCTGGCCGCCGCCTGGACCGACGCGGTGCGCGCCGGCTCCGAGCTGGAGCTGCGCCGCTACGCCCGGCGGGTGCTGGACCCCGATCGCCGTCTCGACGAGGCGGCCACCTTCTGGGCCGACCAGGACGTGCCGGCGGTCCTGGACCGCTGGGCCGCCGAGCTGCGGCGCCCGGACCGCGTCCACGTCGTCGTCCCCGGCACCGAGCAGGACCCCGCGCGGGCCGGCTGGGCCACGATCGCGCGACTGGTCGGGGCCGACGCGGACGCGCTGCCCGTGACCGCGACCGCCACCGCCCCCGACGCGGCCTCGCTGGCCGTGCTGCGCGACGTCAACGCCTCCGTCGACGGCCGCGCGGACCGGCGTACCCAGCGCCAGCTCGTCGAGGCCCACCTCGTGCGCAGCACCGACGCCCCCGCCGCGGTGCCCGCCGACCTGCACGAGGAGCTGACCGAGCTCGCCGAGGCGTGGGGCAAGGCGCTGGCCGAGGGCGGGTACGCCGTCACCGGGGACGCCTCGGACCTGCTGCCCGCCGCCGCGCCGGTCGCGGCGCCGGCCGACCCGACGCTCGAGGAGCGCCTCGCCAGCACCACGGACGCCCTGGCCGACCTGCTCGTCGAGCTGGCCCGCACCCGCGAGCGCGCCGAGGAGCTGGAGAAGCGCAACGCCAAGCTGGAGCGGAAGAAGGCCAAGCTCCGGACCCGGCTCGCTGCGGCGCTCGCCGAGGGCTGAGGGGCTAGTCGGCGAGTCCGAGGAACACCAGCAGGGCACGATCGAGCCGCACGAGGTCGGCGTCGGCGAGGCGGCCCACCCGCTCCCCGAGATTGGCACGCGGCATCGTGGTGACCTTGTCGACCATGATGCGACTGGGCTGCCGGATGCCGCTCGTGTCCGTCGGCTCGACGGGGATGCGCAGCAGCGGGGCGTCGAGGTCGTTGGTGGTCAGCGGGCAGACGGTGACCGAGGCGGTCGCGTCGAACCGGTCGTCCTGCACGATCACGACGGGCTGGGGCTTCCCGGTGTAGGCACCACGCGCCGCCGCGACGCAGATGTCGCCGCGCCTCACGCGTCGAGGTCCGCCTCGTCGTCCCAGTCCACACTCAGGGCCTCGACGAACTCCTGGTCGGCCGCCTCCTGCTCGCAGGCGGCGACAGCCGCGGACTGCCGATGGGCCTCCGCGACGAACTCCGGGGCTCGCACGTCGGGCACCCAGATCTGCACGGGCCGGAGCCCCTGCTCGCGCATGCGTTGGCGGTGCTCGCGCACTCGCTCCCGGGTCGTGGCCATGGACCAACGTCACATGTAACGGCCCGGCGGCCTCAAGGAATCAGTGCGGCGCCCAGGCGTCCTCGTCCGCCGTACGCCGCCTCACGCACTCCGGGAGCCGCTGGTCGGCCAGCTCCTGGATCGAGACGTGCTCGAAGACGTCGCGCAGCGAGCGGCGCGCGGCGATCCACACCTGCTGCAGCGGCTCGGCCCGGTCGTTGTACTCGACCGCCTCGGGCCGCAGGCCGTAGACCGAGACCAGCGGCCCGTCGACGGCACGGATGACGTCGGCGACCGTGACGTCGCCCGCCGCCCGAGCCAGCTTCCAGCCGCCGGACTGGCCGCGCTGGCTGATGACCACGCCGGCGCGACGCAGGTCCGCCAGGATCGCCTGGAGGAAGTTGCGCGGGATGTCCTGCAGCTTGCCGAGCTCCTCGGCGCTCACCGCCGCCCGGTCGGCGCGGGTGGCCATCTCGATGAGGGCTCGCAGCGCGTAGTCGGACTTGGCGGACACACGCATGGGTCCAGTGTGTCAGACGAGTCGATCAGATCACTCGACTTCATGGACTTGGTGCGCGGGCAGCGCGATGGGCAGCGCGATCGCGTTACCACACAGGCGATCCGGACCACCCCGAAGTGGTTGCACGCTAAGTTACCCACGCGTATCATTAAGTTACCGGCCAGTAGTACGCCGACGTACTGCCCTGCATGCGAAGCCGGTTCCCGAGAACAGAAGGTGGGCCCCCGTGAGCCACTACAAGAGCAACCTGCGCGACATCGAGTTCAACCTCTTCGAGGTGCTGGGCCGCGACGAGGTCCTCGGCACCGGTCCGTTCGCCGAGGTGGACGGCGAGACCGCCCGCGAGGTGCTGGCCGAGGTCGAGCGCCTCGCCCGCGAGGACCTCGCCGCGTCGTTCGTCGACGCCGACCGCAACCCGCCGGTCTTCGACCCGGCCACCAACACCGCTCCGCTCCCGGAGTCGTTCAAGAAGTCCTACCAGGCCTGGATGGACGCCGAGTTCTGGCGCCTGCAGACCTTCGCCGAGCTCGGTGGCACCCCCGCGCCCCCGACCATCTCGTGGGGCATCGGCGAGCTCGTGCTCGGCGCCAACCCCGCCATCTGGATGTACGGCGCCGGCCCGATGTTCGCGGGCGTGCTGCACCGCAACGGCATCGAGCGTGACAAGAAGATCGCGCAGATGATGATCGACAAGGGCTGGGTCGCCACCATGGTGCTCACCGAGCCCGACGCCGGCTCCGACGTGGGCGCGGGCCGCACCAAGGCCACCCCCAACGAGGACGGCACCTGGAACATCGAGGGCGTCAAGCGGTTCATCACCTCCGCGGAGTCCGACCTCTCCGACAACGTCATCCACCTCGTGCTCGCGCGCCCCTCGGGCGTCGAGGGTGCCGGCGGCCCGGGCACCAAGGGCCTCTCGCTCTTCATCGTCCCGAAGTTCCACTTCGACCTCGAGACCGGTGAGCTGGGCGAGCGCAACGGCGCCTACGTCACCAACGTCGAGCACAAGATGGGCATCAAGGTCTCCAACACCTGCGAGGTCACCTTCGGCGACCCCGCCGTCGGCGGCGGCGAGCCGGCCCGCGGCTGGCTGCTCGGCGAGGTCCACGACGGCATCGCCCAGATGTTCCAGGTCATCGAGAACGCCCGCATGATGGTCGGCACCAAGGCCATCGCGACGCTGTCGACCGGCTACCTCAACGCGCTGGAGTTCGCGAAGTCCCGCGTCCAGGGTGCCGACCTGACCCAGTCCGGTGACAAGACCGCCCCGCGCGTGACGATCACCCACCACCCCGACGTGCGCCGCTCGCTGATGACGCAGAAGGCCTACGCCGAGGCGATGCGCTCGCTGGTCCTCTACACCGCGTCCTGGCAGGACCGGGTCGCCATCGCCGAGCACAACGGCGAGGAGGACAAGCTGGCCGAGGCCGTCAACGACCTGCTGCTCCCGATCGTGAAGGGCTACGGCTCCGAGCGCTCCTGGACCCTGCTGGGCACCGAGTCCCTGCAGACCTTCGGTGGCTCCGGCTTCCTGCAGGAGTACCCCATCGAGCAGTACGTCCGCGACGCCAAGATCGACACCCTCTACGAGGGCACCACCGCGATCCAGGGCCAGGACTTCTTCTTCCGCAAGATCGTCAAGGACCAGGGCAAGGCGCTGGGCCACCTCGCCGGCGAGATCCAGGCGTTCCTCGACGCCGAGGGCGGCAACGGCCGCCTGAAGAACGAGCGCGCCCTGCTGGCCACCGCGCTCGACGACGCCAACGCCATGGTCGGTCACTTGATCAACGACCTGATGTCGGCGCAGGAGGAGATCCGCAACATCTACAAGGTCGGCCTCAACACCTCGCGTCTGCTGATGACGCTCGGTGACGTGGTCTGCGCCTGGCTGCTGCTGCGCGGCGCCGAGGTGGCCCTGGAGAAGCTCGGTGGCCCCGACGGCGGCGGCAAGGACAAGGCGTTCTACGAGGGCAAGGTCGCTGCGGCCCAGTTCTTCGCCCAGAACGTGCTGCCCAAGCTCGCCGCCGAGCGCGCGATCGCCGAGGCGACCGACCTGTCGCTGATGGAGATCGACGAGGCGTCCTTCTGAGCCCCAGACTCAATGTCTAGCCTCAACGCCTGAGCTCAAGGCCTGAGCTGAAGGCCTGATCCGGCGTACGACGGCCCGCTGCCCCTCCGGGGTGGCGGGCCGTTGCGCGTGGTGGCCTGGCCGTGGATCAGCGACGCAGGTGGGCGGAGGCCGCCCGTCGCACCGCCTCGGTGACCCTGCCCAGGAGGAGGGAGTCCACACGCCAGCGCTGCCAGTGCAGGGGTACGTCGACGGGCCGGTCGGGCCGCAGCCGCACCAGCCGCCCGGCGGCCTCCAGGGGCAGCAGCTGCGTCTCGGGCACCATCCCCCAGCCCAGGCCGAGCACGACCGCCTCGAGGAAGTCGGTGGACGTGGGCACACGGTGGGTGGACGGCTCGTGTCCGGTGGCCACTCCGACCTCGGCCAGCAGGTCGTGCTGGAGGGTGTCCTTGGCGTTGAAGACGACCACCGGCATCCGGCTCCAGTCGGGCTCCCGCGACCCGGAGCGCTCGAGGAGTGCAGGCGCGGCAGCCGCCAGGTAGCGCATCGTCCCCAGCGGCTCGACCGAGCAGCCCTGCACCGGCTCCGGGTCACTGGTGACCGCGGCGAGCGTCTCCCCGCGACGCAGCAGCTCGTGGGAGTGCGCCTGGTCCTCGACCTCGAGCCGGAGCACCGTGTCGTCCCAGGTCGCGGCCTCGGCCAGGACGTCGCGGAACCAGGTCGCCAACGAGTCGGCGTTGACCGCCAGACCCAGCTCGGTCCGGCGGCCCTCGTCGGGCTCCAGCGCGGTGCGCGCCTCGGCCTGCAGCAGCGCCTGGGCCCGGCCCAGCCGGACGAGGGTCGCGCCGGCCGGCGTCGCGGTGCAGGGGCTCGCGCGGCGGACCAGCACCTGCCCGACGGCCGACTCCAGCGCCCGGATGCGCTGGCTGACCGCGCTGGCCGTGACGTGCAGCTCCCGCGCGGCCGCCTCGAAGGTGCCGTGGTCGACCACCGCCACCAGGGCGGCGAGCTGCGGGGCGGGGAGTTCCATGAAGCGATGCTAAGGGACCCGCAGATTCTTTCGCTTCCCTTGTGGCGCTGCGCTGCCTAGCGTCGTCGCGTGCTCACCACCGCCCTGACCGGCTTCGCCGCCGGCCTCACGCTCATCGTCGCCATCGGCAGCCAGAACGCCTTCGTCCTGCGCTGCGGGCTCGCCCGCCACCACGTCGGGCCGGTGGTGCTGGTGTGCGCGCTCTCCGACGCGGTCCTGATCACCGCCGGCGTCGCCGGGATCGGCACCATCGTGACCCGCGCACCGGTCGTCCTGGACGTGGTGCGCTGGGCCGGAGTGGTGTTCCTGGCGGCGTACGCGCTGCTGTCGTTCCGCCGCGCCTGGCAGGGCGGGGAGAAGCTCTCGGCGGGCGGCGGGCCGGTCGGTTCGGCGGCCGCCGCGGTGAGCACGGCCGTGGCGCTCACCTGGCTCAACCCGCACGTCTACCTCGACACGGTCCTGCTGCTCGGCTCGCTGGCCAACGGCTCGGGACGGCCGTGGTGGTTCGCCGTCGGCGCGGTGCTCGGGTCGGTGGTGTGGTTCACCGGGCTCGGGTACGGCGCCCGCTTGGCCTCCCCGCTCTTCGCCCGTCCCCGCGCGTGGCAGGTGCTCGACGTGCTGATCGGCGTGACGATGCTGCTGATCGCGGTGAAGCTGGCGCGGGGGTGAGGTTCATCGGGGCCCCGATAAACCTCACGGGTCCCCGCTGCAGCTTCATCGGGGGACCGTGAGGCCGGCACCTGTTGCGCGAAGAAGCATCGGCGCCCCGCTGAACCTCACGGCAAGAGGGCGCAGCTTCAGCGGCGCACCGTGAGCGACAGCGGCGCCCCGCTGAACCTCACACACCCCCCAGCGGCAGCCGCAGCTCCGCGGGAGCCCCGTCCTCGATCCGCACGGGGATGCCCCAGTCCTGCTGGTGCATCCGGCACGCAGCGCCCTCGCCGCCGTCGGCGTCGCAGGACGCGGCCCGGGCGGCGACGTGGAGCACCCCGTCGCCCACGTGCGGGTCGAGCTCGAGCACCCGGGTCAGCGCGGTGTCGCGGCCGCCGCCCGAGCGGATCAGGCCGGGCGGGGTGGACTCGACGACCAGCTGCGAGGGCGGGCCGAACCGGTCGTCGACCTTCTGCCCCGGCGGCGGGGTGAAGGTGACCTCCAGCGACACCGACGCCGCCACCGGCGTGACCGGCCGCTGCGTGGAGTGCGCGAACCCGTCCACGGCCACGACGCCCGCCAGCGGCACCCGGGTCAGCCGGTGCGCGGTGGACTCCACGACCACGAGCAACGGCTCGTCGTCCTGCCCCACCTCCACGTACGCCGACGACGGCTCGGACAGGCCCTGCGCGATCGTGGACACGTGGCCGGTCGCCGGGTCGTAGCGGCGCACGGCGCCGTTGTAGGTGTCGCAGACCGCCACCGAACCGTCCGGCAGCGCGGTGACCCCGAGCGGGTGCTGCATGAGCGCCTCGTCGGCCGGACCGTCGCGGAACCCGAAGTCGAAGAGCCCCGTGCCGACGACGGTCGTCACCGAGCCCTCCTGCACGTAGCGCAGCGCCGAGGTCTCGGAGTCGGCGAGCCACAACCGGTCCCCCGCGGGCGCGAGCCGGGAGGTCTGGGCGAACCACGCCTGCTCGAGCGGGCCGTCGAGGAGCCCCTCGTTGGTCGTGCCGCCGGCCACCTCGACCGCCCCGGTCAGCGGGTCGAGGGTCCACAGCTGGTGGATGCCGGCCATCGCGATCCAGACCCGG
>Ga0208331_100581_pt1 | contig 10023 bp, 7 predicted proteins | sample DeeseametaMP1648_FD_184184 | JGI IMG/M metagenome (GOLD analysis project Ga0208331, IMG submission 184184) | Marine microbial communities from the Deep Pacific Ocean - MP1648 (SPAdes) | ecosystem: Environmental > Aquatic > Marine > Oceanic | place: North of Tokelau, South Pacific Ocean | collected... | reverse complement strand
ATTTGAGGAAAATTTTGCTTCGGGAGACGGAAAATGAACAAGTTTGGCGACTGAATGCTGAATGTCAACAGACCCTAATGAAAAAGGTCTGGAACGATTGCTGACGGTCGAAAGTAAAGGTGCTTCTGGGATGGACCTCCGCCCGAGAGCCGGGATTCAGAATGTCGACTTGAATCGTGTCCGGGGTGCCTCCGGTAGTCTGATTCAGGCGTGGTATGGCGGAAACATCCATCCTCAAACTCAGCGAACCGAATTGCTGAGAATCGGCACTTCCGACATTCTCCGTTCCGCTTGCGCCCCCGCCACAACCGGAACACAGCGCCACCAGCAGAAACGCAAGAAGATAATTGATTGATTGTCGACGAAAATCCAATGGAGAGCCCCCTGAGAAATAAATAGGACTGCCGGATCAGCAGCCCTTTTTAGTTATTTTTTCTATTGGGAAGGTCCTGCCTCCAGGCGGGCGCCGGGCCTACGCCTAGACGCCTGCCGTGAGCCGCGCCTGCAGAGCGGAGAACTCTTCTGGCGACTGCCCAGAAGCCGGCTGTAGCATGCGAGCCGACTGAATGTCATCGATCATTTGATGTCCGTAGCTTCGATTGGCCGCGAGTTGTTCCGAAGACATCTGGGCTACCGAAACCCGATGGCTATCGAGGGCCTTGTCGACTTTCTCCGCGCGTTCGGCCCGAGAAAGAGAGATAGGTGAGTTGCCGCCACTACTTCCGATGTTATTGATCATCATGTCCTCCGCGATTCTTTCTACATTATCACGTGCAATTCGGACACGTCTAGGCCTTTTGTAAATTTTTTGTTAACACATCCCTCATTGACCAGCAGCTTCTTTAAAAATGCCATCAACTGACACTAAACAGTGTCAGTTCCAAGAAAATAATCCAATCCCGCTCTGACCTCAAGCTGGAGTGCTCGCACTCGAGACAGGCACCCGTTCAGCTGCTCGTCATCGCCGCCCAGCAGGGCCTGCCTTAAAGCGGCCAGCTCGTCTCGGAGGCGCCTTGAAAAGAGAGGCTCGGGCGCTGCCATTTTCCATTTGGGCAACTCAAGACTCCGCAAAACAGCTCGCAAGGCCCTTTTTTCCCCAGAAGCCCACACTCTTTCCGTGTGTTCGCCTTGCAACTCGCGTGTGGGTCGCTGACCGGAAGTTAGACGCAGAAGTTTCGCCGTATCTCGCTTAGAAAGACCCAACATAAAGCTGGTGACGGAACGAACGGCCTGCTTTCGACCCACGAAATGAGTGAGGCGCGCCACCAGAAAATTGCGCACCCTCCGCCAGGGCGGCGTGGCGGGATCGGCTGAATCGATCATCTTCACTCTGTCCCTGAATTCACCGTTGCTCAAGAAATCCGCTAGCAGTTGACGAGCCAACTCCTCCGCGCCGGCTCCGGTAGAAGTGGCCGGCTTGACCGGTTCTCGAAGCCTTTTCTTGATCTGGGTAAGCTTCCAACCTTCTTCTTGCAGCTTAAGAATGTCGGAGATTTCGCCGACAACCCTGGTCGGGAAATATTTCTTTCGGCCGTCGGCGTGCTTGAACGGCTTTCGTAGGGGCTGCTCCAAGATACCCTTACTTATCCAAAACCGTATCGTTCGCTCGGCTACTTCCATGCCCTCGTGCTCCAGGGCATACATCAGCTCTTCTTGGCTCAGATAATCGGACTGCATCAGCCCACGTGAGCCGACCCGGACCACTCCTGATCGTTCTCGACCGAATGCTTGATGGACGTCATGATGTCGTCACCTTCCTCGGCCAGAGCGAGACCTTCCTCGAGACGCGAGAGGTCTCCGGACTCCAGATAGTTGAAGATCTCATCGATACCGAGAAACATCAGTTGCAGCGCCTCCATCATCAGTTCGCGCAACATCTCGGCTCCGGGTGGAGCGCCCTCTGCTTCGTAGTCTTGATAGATCAAGGCCAGATGCTCCTGAGCCATCCGCAGCGTTTCCACGGCCTCGTCGATGTCTTCCAGCTGATCTTCTTTGAGCTTCTTGGCCAACCCCCGAAGAAACTCAAGCAGAATGTTATTGTCCACTCTTCTCGCTCTCCATTATGTTGGCAAGCTTTGCCTGAAAGGCTTGAAGGTCCTGTCCGACACGGCTCCGATAGCCGCGAATACGCTCGATGTCGACACCATCTTCGGGAAGCCCGGGCTCCTCGGAGTCGAGGCAATGAAAAAATTTGGCCAGCGCCTCCTCCCAGTTCTTAAGAAGCTCCAGCTCAGCTTTCAAATAGTCCTCGTCAGCCGGCACGAAAGGACACCATTTCGGCCTGGGTGGGGAATTTAGGGGGCAGCCTGAGTCGGGCCACTTTCGGGTAATCTCCGGCTTTCACAATATCCAAACCCCACTGGCTCAACTGCACCTTGTCTTCACCCCAGCGCACCCCCTCCGTGCCTCGGGCGACCACCACTCCGACGGCGTGAAAGTCGCGATGAACGGACTTGGGGTCGAGGGCCAGAGAGGTGCTTAAGGTCCTGGCAAGGTTGCGACTATGGATCTCGTGTTCTGCCGACACTTCGATCGACTTGCTGGTGTGTTCCGCCGGCAGCCATCCCATGGCACCGACCGTCACCATCATTTTTGAACGAGGTACCGCGATATCGCCGTCAAGAGTAAGGACCCGGCCCTGCTCCAAGCCGTCCACGCGGGCGATCGCCTCCAACAATCTAGCTTTGTAAATCTGGAGCTCCCCAGGGCTGAGGTCGACACCGAAAAGAAGCTGCGAAAGCTCCTCCTGAACCTGTTCCTTTCGCTGCCTTCTTTGGTTTCTCGCGGGGGGCGAGAACTGGGCCAGAGCCCATCTCTCAAGGGAGTCGATACCGCTCCCGCCCACACCAACTTGAGCGATATCAGCCACTAACCAATTGCTCCAGTCTCTTCTTGCATCGCCTGGTTGTGCGCTCCCGCTTGACGACGCACCTCTCTGAGCGTTTCCACTCCGTCCTGCGTTCGCACCAATATCTCTGATGCCAGGCCCGGGATATCTTCTTCCACGGCGAGCTCCAGCAAATCCAGAGCGTCGAAAAACAAAGCGTAAGCTTCAAGCAGCGCACCATCCAGCGCCTCCAGCCCTTTCGGCGCGGGATCTTCTTCAATCTGAGCGGCGAGTTCTTCCAGATTCTCTCTCGCCTCGTCGATAGCAGGCAGCACCACGTCCGGCACCAGATATTCGCCTAGCCTCATCTTGTCGGCGCTTTGGTAAAGAAAATCCTCTACCGTCACTGGGCCCTCAAGCGAAGGATCTCTTTGTGCCCGGGAATCTTAGGCCAATAGCGAAGACTGGCCACCGAAGTCAGCATCTCTTGCTGGAGAATATCTTTGGCTTGAGCTGACGCCACCACCGTGTCGGCCGTAGCGAAGAGCTTGGTTCCCGCAAATCGATAGTTTGTTTTGGTAAGAGCCATGATGTCCTGACCCGCTTGAGCACAGATCGGACAGTTCTGGGCCTGGGCAGCGGGCAACTCGGTGCCGCAGGTAGAGCAGGTTCCGCTTCCTCCGCCGCCTCCTTCGTTCCGAGAGTCTTCAGTCTGCTCTGCCAGGTCCATTCGAACCAGGCTTATCTTCAAGCCGGTTTCGGTGTCCAGCTTTTCCCTGTGGAGGCCACCCAACTCTTTCTCTTTACCGTCGGAGCGCTCCCTAGGAAGCTCTTTCTCCTCTGCCGAGCGGCGGGGTTTCGCGCGACCCTGAGTACGAGTGCCGCCACCGCCGCCACCCTTACTTTTTGGAGTGCCACCACCCCCACCTGTAGTCTTTGGTCTGGCCGCTCGACCTCGAAGCTTCCTGACCGAAATGTCGGATTCGTCTTTTTCGGGTCCCGAGTCTTGTTTCTTGGTTGGAGCCGGCGGAATCTCCAGACCGCTAGCTTCGGTCGCAGGCCTGGAGCGCCGATAGATTCGCGATTCACGAGAGTTCTCCACCGAATCGACTTTGGCCGTCATATGCTCGATAGCAGACTCTTTCTTCTTTTTCTTCTCCTCCTCGCTCTCGATTTCAGGCTCACTCTGATACGGGAGAAATTTGGGCGTGACCGGCCGTGGTCTCGGCAAGAACGGGTCACGCTCGGGCTCGAACTCCGGCCTCTTTGTCTCTCTTTTGCTCGTGTTCGTGATGATGAGTTCGCGACCGGTCTTTTCCTTGAATTCCTGTTTTAGGTAGCCCACCTGAGCCCAATCCTTGACATCGAGATCGACGACCTCCGCGTAGACCTTGGAAGTATCGTGGGTCATCTTTACAGACCCTATCTTGATAGCCGACCGGGTCAAATCGAGGAGGGTTCTTTTGACTATCTTCTGCTCCTTATTGAGCTCACCCCAGTTGTCCGATTCAAGAGCGTTATTGTTTGCTTTACTCCAGACTGTCACAGGTGGAGGGACTTGATTGTTCTCCAAGGCTTGTTTGCGGAAAACTACACTCTCTTCCACATTAGGCTTCGGATCGGTCTTGCGCCGGTTCAGGAGAAAAATTTCGCTTCCGTCATCCTTCCGCTCGGCTACGGTCTTGCGCTCGAAGAGGGTCTGGCCGTCGTCGGCTTGGCTCCGGGGGTCGTCTCGCCTCCGAAGGGGTCCCTCATAAACGATATCTTCTGCCTGTGAGGACTTCGCTTCGGACACCTGGGCCTCCGAGCGATTACGAAACATCGCGGGGGGTGTGTGAGTCTCCTTGCCGGCCGCCTCCAACTTGGGGCTTGACGTCGGGGTCACGGAGGGAGTCGACACAAAAGTTGTTTTGGAAGCGTCCTGTGTTTCGCCGGGCTTTGGCGCTCGGCCACTTTGTCCAAACTCCCGAACCACTTCTTGCTGAACCTTCGATGATGTTTCCATTCGGATAGGCTCAGCCTGTATCTCGACCCTTTTAGGTCGCTTCACCTCGAGCGGCTCTGTGAGCGAGCCTTCTCGATTCTCGATTCTTGCAGATTGGGCGGCAGCGGGATTGGCCGTCTGATCCGAGCGTTCACGGGCCGCTTTTTGGAGTTTGCCGGGTGGTGGAGAAAACTGCTCCGCCATCGATTTCTGTGGTTCGACAACTCTGTCGTGAGGAGAGCTCAGAGCGTATCCCATTGTCTGCTGAACCTGCTTTGCCGATGACGGCTCGAGTGGAGAGTGAAGCTCCCCTCTCGGCGGCCCTTCATCGACCTCCGACGAGAAGTTGGCAGCGGGCTCCTTGGTCGGCAATATTCCCGACAGAGACTGAGCTTTGGTGACCTGAGGCAAGATGGGTCCGGATTCGGCCGCGACAGGGTCGGGAAGAGAGCGCGACTTATTCGGTATGCCAAATGGCGGTAATTCAGGAAGAGGTCCTGTCCTGAAGGAGTGTTCTAAACTCTCCGGCTCTGGAAACGGTCCGGTCAGCTCGGATTGGCCGACAGGGGCTGCCATCGGTAGCTTCGGCCCTGAGCCTGTGGGAGCAGTCGAGACTGGCTCGACTTTTGGCGGAACCGGCTCTTCTATTAGAGGCGGGGCTGCCACCGGCTCCGCTTTCATCGGCTCTTTCATCACCGGTAGGCCGAAATTCGACTCCACCGGCAACTCCGAGCGCACCGGCTCCAAGTCCGGTAACTCGCGCGGAGGCTCCGCCTGAGCAGGCTCCTCGAGTCTAGGAACTTCCACCACCGGCACTTCGACTCTCGGAGGTTCGACCGGGGCTGCCTGAATCGGTTCTTCTATCGGAAGCTCAAAAACAGGTTCGCTCTTTGGCGGCTCCACCGGAGCAGAGCGCACGGGCTCTTCCACTCTCGGTGGCTCGGGCTCCGGGGTCTCGACCCGAGGCGGTTCGATAACCGGCTCTGATGGCACCGGCACTTCGACGCGAGGTACCTCCACGACCGGCTGCTCGACCGGCGTCTCGATCACCGGCTCCGCTTTCATCGGCTCTTTCATCACCGGCAGACCGAAGTTCGACTCCACCGGCAGCTCCGAGCGCACCGGCTCCAAGTCCGGCAATTTGAGAGGAGGCTCCGTTTGAATAGGCTCCTCAAGCTTGGGAACCTCGACTACGGGCACTTCGACTTTCGGAGGCTCCACCGGGACGGCTTGAACCGGCTCTTCTACCGGAAGCTCGAAAACAGGCTCACTCTTCGGCGGCTCCACCGGAGCAGAGCGCACGGGCTCTTCCACTCTCGGCGGCTCCGACGCTTCGACCGGAGGGAGTTCGACGACCGGCTCAGCCTTCATCGGCTCTTTCATCACCGGCAGTCCGAAGTTCGACTCCACCGGCAACTCTGAGCGCACCGGCTCCAAGTCCGGTAACTTGCGCGGAGCCTCCGCCTGAGCAGGCTCCTCAACTTTGGGAATCTCCTCCACCGGAAGTTCAAAAATAGGCTCGCTCTTTGGTGGCTCCAACGGCGCCTCATTCCGGGGCGGCTCGACAACCGGCTCTTCAACTCGAGGCAATTCCGCCACCGGCTCAGCCTTCATCGGCTCCTTCATCACCGGTAGGCCGAAATTCGACTCCACCGGCAACTCTGAGCGCACCGGCTCCAAGTCCGGCAATTTGAGAGGAGGCTCCGTTTGAATAGGCTCTTCAAGCTTGGGAACCTCGACTACGGGCTCTTCCACTCTCGGTGGCTCCGACGCTTCGACCGGAGGGAGTTCGACGACCGGCTCAGCCTTCATCGGCTCTTTCATCACCGGCAGACCGAAGTTCGACTCCACCGGCAACTCCGAGCGCACCGGCTCCAAGTCCGGTAACTTGCGCGGAGGCTCCGCCTGAGCAGGCTCCTCAACTTTGGGAATCTCCTCCGCCGGAAGTTCAAAAACAGGCTCACTTACCGGCGCCTCCACCGGCATAGACCGCACGGGCTCTTCCACTCTCGGCGGCTCTGGCTCCGGGGTCTCGACCCGAGGCAGTTCGACAACCGGCTCTGATGGCACCGGCACTTCGACGCGAGGTACCTCCACGACCGGCTGCTCGACAGGCATCTCGACCACCGGCTCAGCCGTCATCGGCTCTTTCATCACCGGTAGGCCGAAATTCGACTCAACCGGCAGCTCGGAGCGCACAGGTTCCGGGTCCGGCAACTGAAGAGGAGGCTCTGTCTGGACAGGCTCCTCGAGTCTAGGAACTTCCACCACCGGCACTTCGACTGTCGGAGGTTCCACCGGGGCTGCCTGAATCGGTTCTTCTATCGGAAGCTCAAAAACAGGTTCGCTCTTTGGCGGCTCCACCGGAGCAGAACGCACGGGCTCTTCCACTCTCGGCGGCTCAGACGCCTCCACCGGAGGGAGTTCGGCGACCGGCTCAGATTTCACCGGCACCTCGGCTCGGGGCGGTTCGACAGCAGGCACTTCAACCCGTGGAATTTCCACAACCGGCTCTTCAACTCGAGGCAACTCCGCCACCAGCTCAGCCTTCTCCGGCTCGCCGACAGTAGGCTCCACCGGCCCGCTCTGCACAGGCGGCTCCGGCCCCGAGAGTTCAACTCGCTCCACCTCCAGCGACGTACCCAACCCCAGACCCTCATCCAGTCTTTGTATGTCGACCGAAAGAGAAGCTTCAGCCTCATCGCTCAACGGCTTACCCACGGTCGCCGCAACGCCCCTAGCCTCCTCCAGGGAAGCCAGAGTAGCTTCTGTCTCCGCCGTCTGCGCATTCGACTCGACCTGAAGAGCATTTGCCTCAGACAAAGCGACCTTCGCCTCAACTCGTGCCTTAGCTGCTTCTGTCTGCAAAGACCGAGCGTCACCCAGAGCCCGATCTGCTTGAGCCGTTAGGAGGTCAGCTTGCTTTGAATCTTCCGTTTCGGCTGCCCTCTGCCTCAAATGCTCGGAGAGGTCCTGAGCCTTGGTGACCTCATTCTTCGCCCTGGAAACTTCAAGTTCGGCCTGCCACCTCTCCGCATCGGCCAGGCTCTGGGCGCGCTCGGCTCCAAGCGCTTTCTCGTAGACTTCCAACTGAGCCTCAGCGACTTGCTGCTCTTTGACCTCCAAAACTTGCTCGGCCTCAAGATGAAGATCCTCAGAAGCTTCGTTAGGACCCTGCTCGATATTTGGAAGGGCCGCCTTCAGCTCTTTTTCCAGTTGCTCTCGAAATTCATGATGCGCGGCCTCTTGCTGCCGTCGCGCCTCGGCCTTCTGTATCTGCTCCGCCTTGTGTTTCTGCTCCGCCTCCCGCCGCTGCTTCTCTTCCTCTTTCTTCTTCTGCTCCGCCTCCCGCTGTTCTCTATCCTCCTCCAGCTTACGACTCTCTTCTTCTTTCTTCAGATGCTCGTCCTTCTGAGCACCTTCTTCATCCGGTATCCGTTCTTGCTCCCGAACTCCCCGGTTCTCGCCAGAGGTCTCTTTGTCCGGCGGCGAAGAAGTCTCGGCTCGCTCTTCTTCCCGCGGCAAGGACAAGTCAGCCCGCTCCCCCTTCGCACCAGTCTCGGTCTTCTTGTCAGGAACGGTGGAAGACTGTTCCGACTCCTTTTCGGCGATCTCCAGCTTGACTTCATTCTCACGAACAACTTCAACGGTCTCCTTGAGCGCTTCACTCTGCTCGGCCCGCGTCTTGCTCTTAGACTCGGCGGCCTTCTCCAGATCGTCGGCTTCACGCTTCCTGGCCAGAGCACCGGCCGCCGTGATGGTGTTCAACTCGGCTGCGAAGGCCTGGCCGCGAGCGCGCTCGGCGGCCTTCTCCGCCTCTTCCGCCTCCCGCTCGGCGTTTGCGACCTCACCATCGAGCGCCTCGGCAACCGCTTCTGTCTTCTCAGCCTTCTGAAAAACTTCGCGCCGCTGCTCGGCCGCGGAAGGACCACCAACAACATCCGGTTGACGACGCTCGGTACCAGAAGCAGACCGAGATCCCTCATCGGCGGCCCGAGCCATGCCGCCCAGAGCCTCCTCTTTGGCAGAGCCACCGTCACCACCGGCTGCCTGCACAAGCTGCTCGACACTTTGAGCTGCAACCTCTCCAAGCTCCCCTGCAACGGTCTTCTCGGCCTCGGCGGCAAGCTCTCCAACCTGCAGCTGCTGTTCGGCCTGGGACTCGCCGGCCAACGCGGCTTCAGATTGGACCGAGGCGTCGTTTAAGTCCGGTCCCACCGGCTTGAGCTCTAAATCTCCTAAACCCTTGCTTCCAGTACCGGAAGGGCTATTCTCGTTCACACCACCGGAGCCCGAGATGTCTAAACCTTCTGAATCGAGGGAGGTCTCCAACTTCACCTCGTCCTCAAGCCCTTCAAGATTGAGGGGTTTGGAGGTGTCCGACTCGGCGCTCAGCGCCTCACCCAGGGTGGCGGCGACACCTTTCGCCTCTTCAAGCGAGGCCAGGGTTGCTTCCGTCTCGGCCATCTGCGCTTCAGTTTCAGCCTGCAGAGCGCTAGCTTGGGTCAAGGCCACTTTTGCCTCCGCCTTGGCTTTGGCTGCGTCGACCTGCAAAATCTTGGCATCGGCTAGAGCCTGTTCGGCCTGGGCCATCAACATCTCAGCCTCCTCGGGATCTGACGCCTCGGAGGCTCGTTCCTTCAGATGCGCGGCCAGGCCCTGAGCTTTTTCCAACTCGTCCTTGGCTCGAGAAACCTCCAAGTCAGCCTGCCATTTCTCCGTCTCCGCCTGAGCCTTCGCCCGGTCGGCCTCCATCGATTTCTCGTAAGCTTCTCGCTGAGCCTCAGCCGCCTTCTGCTCTTTCTCTTGGACGACTTCGGAAGCTTCCCGATACCGCTCCTGAGTTTCTTCTCGACGCTCTTCCCGCGCCTCCTGGCGGCTTTGCTCTCCAGGGTCGGGCTCGCCGAGCCGCTCTTGCTCGCGTGCTCTCTCCTCCTGCTGAGCTTGCTCTTGCTCCCGAGCCTGCTCCTGCTCTCGCTCTCGGGCCTGCTCCTCTTCGGTAGGGTTCTCTTTTTCCACAGGTAGCCCAAACTCGGACTCCTCACCGGTCTTCTTGTCGTCGGCGTTCTCTTCTACCGGCAGACCAATCTGAGACTCCTCCTCGCCCGGCTTTTCGAGACCCAGCTTCGTCTCCGGCTCAAGTTTTGTGGCTTCCCGTCCACTCTCCAGAGCCTGCTCATCCTCCACACCGAGACCTATGTCAGAGCCCGGT
>Ga0208331_100563_pt1 | contig 10265 bp, 12 predicted proteins | sample DeeseametaMP1648_FD_184184 | JGI IMG/M metagenome (GOLD analysis project Ga0208331, IMG submission 184184) | Marine microbial communities from the Deep Pacific Ocean - MP1648 (SPAdes) | ecosystem: Environmental > Aquatic > Marine > Oceanic | place: North of Tokelau, South Pacific Ocean... | reverse complement strand
AGCGCAGCTGCCGGGGCTTCTTCTTGCTGTCCCGCAGCATCGGGTTCGTCCACGAGTTCTCGGTGAAGCCGGGGTCGCGCGGATGCAGCGCCGGCCAGACGTCCCGGTACGCGGGCGAAAGCCACCGCTCCTCACCGTCGCGCAAGTTGAAGTCGCCGAGAATCACCGCCTGGTCGGCCGACACCGCACGGAACACCCGGCGCAGCTGCCAGGCCCGCAGCCAGGCACCGTCCTGACCACTTTCCAGATGCACCGAACAGATGCGCAATGTGCGGCCATTGACCGCGAGGTCGGCCTGCACGAAACTGCGTCTGCGCCGGCTGGGCAACCGACTGAACGTCGCCGCAGCGATCGGCAGCCGCGACAGCACCAGCATCCCGTAGCCACCGATCCTGCCGCCGACGACTCCGACGCATCGATATCCCTCACGCACCCACGGCTGCTCCAGCAGCACGGTCTGCGCAGCGGCGGTGACCTCCTGGAACACCATCACGTCGGGCCGGTCGCACTGCAGCAGACCGGCCAGAGCCTGGTAGCGCTGCTCGGCGAAGAAGGCCTTGTTCCACACGTTGAACGTCGACACGCTCAGTTCGTGCACCTCGACCGCGGCGCCGTCCGACGGGGCGCCGTCCGACGGCGCGTCGACCCACCTGTCGCGGTGAGCGTCGAATCTGCGCACGGTCAGCCGGCGCCGACCGAACACCGCAGGGATCACTGCGGCGACATCGCGGTTGCGAACAGCGAAACGGCGGCGTTCGCGGTCGGGTCGATCCCGGTCATCCCGCGATGATTTCAGACTCCCTTTCGCGGCTCCTGGGTACCCCGAGGCCATGATCACCGCACTGCGGCGCGCCGCCACCGTCCTGACCACCGTGGGTCTGCTCGCGGCCTGCGCCGACGAGCCGCCGTCGCCGGCCCAGCCGTCCGCCGACGCGGCCGGCGACGTCGCCACCGATCTCGACGTCCCGTGGGGTATCGCGTTCCTGCCCGACGGGAGCGCGCTGATCGCCGAGCGGGACAGCGCCACGATCCAGCGCATGGCCGAACCCGGGGGCGTCGCTCCGGTCGGCCGGGTCGCCGACGTGGTCTCGCGTGGCGAGGGCGGACTGCTGGGGTTGGCGACCGCGGGGTCGACGGTCTACGCCTACATCACCACCGCCGCCGACAACCGGGTGGTCACGATGCAGTTCGACGGCACCGCGCTGAGCCCGCAGACACCACTGTTCACCGGCATCCCGGCCGGGACCATCCACGACGGCGGCCGCATCGCGTTCGGGCCTGACGGCAAGCTCTACATCGCCACGGGAGAGACCGGCAGCCCGCAGTTGGCACAGGATCCGGCGTCTCTGGGCGGCAAGATCCTGCGGATCAATCCCGACGGTTCGGTCCCCGCCGACAACCCGGACCCCGCATCGCCGGTGTTCTCGCTCGGGCACCGCAACGTCCAAGGGTTGGCGTGGGACGCCGCCGGCAGGCTGTGGGTCAGCGAGTACGGCGCCAACACCTGGGACGAGCTCAACCTGATCCAGCCCGGCGGGAACTACGGCTGGCCGACCGTCGAGGGCCGCGCGGACCGCGAGGGACTGATCGACCCGGTGCTGCAGTGGCGCCCCGACGAGGCGTCGCCCTCAGGACTGGCGTTCCACAACGGGTCGCTGTGGATGGCGGCGCTGCGCGGCGAGCGCCTGTTCCGGATCCCGGTCCGAGCCGACGGCAGCGTCGGTGATCCGGCGTCACTGTTCGTCGGTGAGTTCGGGCGGCTGCGCACCGTCGTGGTCGCGCCGGACGGCGCGCTGTGGTTCACCACGTCCAATCGCGACGGCCGCGGTGACCCCCGCCCGGGTGACGACCGGATCCTGGCGTTCCGGCCGTAACCGCTGGTCAGTCGAGGTGGAGGTCCATCTCCATGCGCTTGTGCAGAATTCGCACGACATCGATCATGTTGCCCTCGACGCGGTAGAACAGCACGTGCGATCCGTCCGGATGACGCCGATAGCCGATCCGCACCTCATCGCAGACACGTCCGATCATCGGGTTGTCCGCGACCCGGTCTATGCCCCGCTGGATTTCCCGTAGGTATTTCTCGGCTTGATCGCGGCCCCAGCGGTCGACGCTGAAAGCCCAGATCTGTTCCACGTCAGCCTGAGCGGCGGGAGAAAGGAGATAACGGTTCACCGGCGAGGCGGGGCCTCGGCACGCTTGCGTGCGATGAAGTCGTCGAAGTCGAACGGTGTGGATTCCCCACTGCGTTCACCGTCGATGAGCGCCTGCCGCAGAGCCCGGAGCCTCAGCTCGCGTTCCTCGAGCAGCCGCAAAGCAGTGCGCACGACATCGCTTGCTGAGCGGTAGCGGCCGGAGGCCACTTCTCCCTCGATGAATGCGCTGAAGTGCTCGTCGAGACTGAATGAGGTGTTCTTACCCACGACGCCAGGTTACCAATTATTGGTATCGGCGTTGCTCGATCTTGTCGCCCTCGGACCCGACCGCACATCGCACCTGCAGCTACCGTCGAACCATGTCGAGGCTGCGCGTTGCCCGCGTCTGCGGCAAGGTTGCGGTTCTGCTCGCCCTCGCCGCGGTCGCGTCCTGCGGACGCCCGGCACCGCCTGCGGCCACCAGCACGACGTCGACGACCGCCGCGTCCGAAGCCGTCGCGCCCCGCACCGAGATGCCGGCCACCACCACGCCGTCGGTGGCTCCCGCCCCCGAGTTCGCACCGATCGCCCAACTGGTGAACGAGGCGGTCGCGGCGCGTCGCCTGCCAGGAGCGGTCGTGCAGATCGGGCACAGCGGACGGATCGTGTTCCGCCAGGCATTCGGTGAGCGCAAGCTCGCCGGCGAACCCGGACTGGACGGCTCCCCCGCGCCGGCCGAACCGATGACCGAGGACACCATCTTCGACCTGGCCTCGCTGACGAAGAGCGTCGCGACCGCGCCCGCCGTGCTGCAGATGTACGAACAGGGCCGGATACAGCTCGACGATCCGGTGCAGGCCTACCTGCCCGGGTTCAACCCGGACAACGACCCGCGGCGCGCCCGGGTCACGCTGCGCATGCTGATGACGCACACCTCCGGCATCGCCGGCGACCTGAGCCTGGACGGCCCATGGGGACTGTCCAGCGCCGACAAGGCTGAAGGGCTGCACCGGGCGCTCGGCGCGTGGGTGGTGTTCGAACCGGGCGAGCGTTTCCACTACTCCGACATCAACTTCATCCTGCTCGGCGCGATCGTCGAGAAGCTCACCGGCGAACCGATCGACACCTATGTGCAGCAGAACGTCTTCACCCCGCTGGGCATGCGCGACACCCACTACCTGCCCGCGACGAAAGCCTGTGGGCCGTACCGAATCCGCGGTACCGCCCTCGCCTACGACCCGAGCTGGCCGCCGGACGACTGCGCCGCGGACACCTGGAACACCGACCTGCTGGCCCGGATCGCCCCCACCGCCCTCGACGAAGACACCCCGGGCCCGAACCCGGACTACGGCCATCAGCTGCGCGGCACCGTCCACGACCCGACCGCACGCCGGATGGGTGGCGTGACCGGCAGTGCCGGGGTGTTCTCGACCGTGCACGACATCGGCCTCTACGCGCAGGCACTGCTCGATCGACGAGCCGGCCGGCCCAGCACCTTTCCGTTGGAGCAGGCCACCGTGGAACTGATGACGACGCCACAGCAGCCGGGCGACGGACCGGATCAGCGTGGCCTCGGCTGGGACATCGACAGCCCCCATTCAGCGCCGCGCGGCGCCATCTTCCCGGTCGGCAGTTTCGGCCACACCGGCTTCACCGGGACGTCGCTGTGGCTGGATCCCGGGTCGGACACCTACGTGGTGGTCTTGTCGAACGTCATCCACCAGCGCGGCGGACCCCCGATCGTCACGTTGAGCGGGAAGATCGCCACCGCCGCGGCGCGGGCGCTGCACCTGTACGGGAGCTAGCGGACGGGACGCGCCCGTCAAGCAATCAAGCCCCCTCGAAGGGGGCCTGACCTTGGTGGCAGGTAGAGGATTCGAACCTCTGTAGGCGTAAGCCGACGGATTTACAGTCTGCCCCTCTTGGCGTTTGTGAATATTGGCATTTTGGACTAGCGACCATATCGCTGGTCAAAAGGTTGGTTGAGGTTGGCAGCGCTGCGAGATGGTAAAGCCACTGCGGACGGACTGCGGACTCAGAGTGGTTCTCATGAATGCATACGGGTAGCGGACCTGACCCGGTGTGGTGGCGGCCGTCAAAGCTGAGAGTGTCCCAGTGTGGAGGGCCAGTCACTTGTCCCGGCGTTTTCTCCGCTGTCGCACTTCGGGCACATTCAACACCGGCACTGACCTACGCATGAACTTGTCAAAGTGCGGGACCGTGAACGCAGCGTAGCCGTGGCTGGGCGTATACAGGAGTCCCTTTTCGATCAGCCCCGACCTTGTTGGACCACATTGTTCCGAAGTTCGGTTCAGCAGCTTGGCCACCTCACCTGCGAGCTGAGGTTCTGGGCCGAGCTCAGCCATGGCCCGCAGGTATGCAGTTTCCAACTCTGTGGCACGGTCGAGTCGCACCCTGAAGAAGCTGCTGTCGAGCTTGTCCTCATAGACCTCCTTAGCGGCGTCCACATCAGCTCTGGCGATGCGGTCGTCAGATGCAAGGGTCCAGACGGCATAGCCCAATTCCTGAATGAAGTAGGGATACCGACCAGTGATCTCAGCTGCCAATTCAAGTGCGTCGTCTTCGAACACCGCTTTCTCGTCTTCTGCCGGCCTGCCAAGAGCGGCGCGCGCGTCGCTCTCCGAGAGCACACCGATTTTGGGGAATTTGAACAGCCGTTCCGCATATGACTTCGCCTCCCCGGCCAGCTCGGCGATTTGCGGAAGGCCGGCGCCGACCATCGTGATCGGAAGCTGCCTTTGCACGGTCTTGTGCAGCGCGGCTACGACAGCCTCTAGTTGTTCACGGCCAAGGAACTGAATCTCGTCCAATAGCAGAACTACCCCGGTGTCGTGATCGGCGGCGGCTTCACCAAGCGCCACGAGGAGGTCCGTGAGATCTGCAGAGAGATCGCCCGAATCTGCAATACCTTCCGCAGCATCGGTGTCCAATCCGGCGGTGATCCGGCCGTCAGGGTCGACCGCAATGGTGAACGATTTGATGACTGCGGCGGCTCGGCGCCCGCGATCGCCCCAACGGGCTTTCGGAGAGATGCCTAGCAGCGCTTTTCGAAACTCACGCGCCATCTGAAGCCGGAAGTCATCGTTGTCATGCTTACTGACCTCGATGTCGATGGTTGCCCATTTGCGCTGCTCCGCCTTCTTTCGGAATTCGCCAAGCAGAACCGTTTTTCCCACACCTCGCAGGCCAGTGATGATCATTGACTGTTCAGTGCGACCCTTGTCCAGCCGCGCCAGGAGTAAGTCGAATGAGCTGAGCTGGTCATCGCGGCCGACGATGATCGGCGGGCGAGCCCCCGCGTTCGGCGTATAGGGGTTGGAGATGGCGTCCACTTTGTAGATCTTATAGGACTTTTTTAGAAATAGAAAAGATCTAAAAAAGCTTGCAAGCAAACTCGGCGCAGAGATGACGCAAGGTCAGGCCACCACCATCGCGCAGATCGCCAACAAGCACATGGCCAGGAACTGAGCAGTCCCTGCGCCGATGAGAAAGCCCGTCTTGATCTGATTTCCGGATCGAAGCGAATGCAGCACTCCTGGGTCACAACTCGGCGGTGGCTGACGCTGGACCGATACGGGCATCTGTTCCCGGACGATCTGGACGCCGTGGCGGACGCTTTCGACGTAGCTGCGAAAGCTACTGCGGACGGGACGCCCCCTGAAAGCAATCAAGCCCCCTCGAAGGGGGCTTGATCAGGGTGGCAGGTAGAGGATTCGAACCTCTGTAGGCGTAAGCCGACGGATTTACAGTCCGCTCCCATTGGCCGCTCGGGCAACCTGCCTGGATGCTGCACATGCGCTGCACAGCGCGCGTTACAAGATACAACGAGGGTGGGCCCCCAACACAAACCGGCGGGTGGGGGGCGGTGTTCGCGCCCCCGGACACGACGGGTGAAGATGGACGCAAGCACCATTTACCGAGCCCATGAACTACGTGAGCCCAATAACTACCGAGGGAGGGACGAGTCCAATGGCGGATTCATCGTTCGACGTCGTCAGCAAGGTCGATCGCCAGGAAGTCGACAACGCGCTCAACCAGGCGGCCAAGGAGCTGTCCACCCGCTTCGACTTCCGCGGCACCGACACCAGCATCGCCTGGAAGGGCGAGGAGGCCATCGAGATCGTCTCCTCGACCGAGGAGCGCGTGAAAGCAGCCGTCGACGTCTTCAAGGAAAAGCTGGTTCGCCGCGACATCTCCATGAAGGCGTTCGACGCCGGCGACCCGCAGGCCAGCGGCAAGACCTTCAAGGTGACCGGCACCCTCAAGCAGGGCATCAGCAGCGAGGAAGCCAAGAAGATCACCAAGATCATCCGCGACGAGGGCCCCAAGGGCGTCAAGGCGCAGATCCAGGGCGAGGAGATCCGGGTCAGCTCCAAGAAGCGCGACGATCTGCAGGCCGTCATCTCGCTGCTCAAGGGCTCCGACCTCGACGTCGCCCTGCAGTTCGTCAACTACCGCTGAGCGCGGTCATTCCTCCAGAGGGTGCCGCCAGGTGATGCGGCGGAAGCGGGCGAAGCCGCGATCGGCGCTGTAGAACGTCGCATTGTTCTCCAGGGCGTAGGCCGCCAGGTACGCGTCCGGCACGTCGTTGCCGCGCGCGTCGATGTCGGTGGCGAGCTGCCGGAGCAAATCCCAGTGACGCTCTGTCGGCCGCAAAGCGACGACCGCAGGAGCGTCGCGTAGCGCCTGCACAGCCGCCCACGCCTCCGCGGGGCTGGTGGGCTCACGAAAAACCCGCCGGTTGGTCATGATCCGCACGAAACCGCTCAGCACCACGTCTGGGACACCAAGGGGTTCATCGTCGTTGGCCCAGATCTCGAGTATTTCCCGATAGTCGTTGTGCTCGACGAGATCGGACCGGTGCGCGTAGACGAGGACGTTGGTGTCAACGCATCGCACCGGGGCTGTCCCCTTCCTCCATCACGTCCGACACCGCGGCATTCGAGGCAAGGTCCACGCCGGGTCGCAACCCGCCGCTGCCGCTCGCCTGCACCGCGAACCGGCTCCGTGCACCCCGGTCGGCCGGGTTGAGGCCGCGACGCACCGCGTCCTCGAGCACCGCCGCCACCGTGCGGCCGGACCGGGCCGCGCGCTCCTTCACTTCGCGGTACAGCGCGTCATCGATGCGGATGGTCGTACGCATACTGGCACCTTAACATCAGGCCTGAGCATCAAGATGCTCCATAGTTTCGGGTGGTCGCCAGGGGCTCCACACCGGCACCGCGAAATCCACCCTCGTAACGCCCCCGCAGTCCTAATCTGATCGCCATGGCACCTGCACAGCGCGAACCCAAAGTCGTCGTCCTCGGGGGCGGATCGTGGGGCACCACCGTTGCCTCCATCTGCGCCCGGCGCGGCCCGACGCTGCAGTGGGTGCGCTCGCAGGAGACCGCCGACGACATCAACCAGAACCACCGCAATTCGAAGTACCTCGGCGACGAGGTCGAACTGGCGCACACCCTGCGCGCCACCACCGACTTCTCCGAAGCCGCCGAATGCGCCGACGTCATCGTCATGGGGGTGCCGTCACACGGATTCCGCAACGTGCTGACCGAACTGGCCCGCGAACTGCGCCCGTGGGTGCCGGTGGTGTCGCTGGTCAAGGGCCTCGAGCAGGGCACCAACTACCGGATGAGCCAGATCGTCGACGAGGTGCTGCCCGGTCACCCGGCCGGAATCCTGGCCGGGCCGAACATTGCCCGCGAGGTCGCCGAGGGTTACGCCGCAGCGGCGGTGCTGGCCATGCCCGACCCCCATCTGGCCGCGCACCTCGGCGGACTGTTCCGCACCAAACGGTTCCGGACCTACACCACCGACGACGTCGTCGGCGTCGAGATGGCCGGCGCGTTGAAGAACGTGTACGCGATCGCCGTCGGCATGGGCTATTCACTGGGCATCGGGGAGAACACGCGCGCGATGGTGATGGCCCGTGCGGTGCGCGAGATGTCCAAGATGGGTGAAGCGCTGGGCGGTCACCGGGACACCTTCGCCGGGCTGGCCGGCATGGGCGACCTGATCGTCACCTGCACCAGCCAGCGCAGCCGCAACCGCCACGTCGGCGAACAGCTCGGCGCCGGCAAGCCGATCGACGAGATCATCTCCTCGATGAACCAGGTCGCCGAGGGCGTCAAAGCCTCCAGCGTCATCATGGAGTTCGCCGACAAGTGCGGCATCACGATGCCCATTGCGCGCGAGGTCGACGGGGTGGTCAACCACGGCTCCACCGTCGAGCAGGCCTACCGCGGGCTGATGGTGGAGAAGCCCGGCCACGAGGTGCTCGGCTCCGGTTTCTGAGCCTCTGGTTCCTGAGCCGGGGGTTTCCGGGCCGGAGGTCTCCAAGCCCCTGGTTGCCGGGACCGCTACTCGGGCGCGGCTCCCTAGTTGAAGTACGGGTTGGTGCCCTCGGGCCGCACCAGCAGCGGATTGACGGCGTTGACCCATGACGCATCCGGGGTCACGACGAAACCGGCCTGGTTGCGGCTGTCGACACATGCCGTGGTCGCACCATCGGTGCCGCAGCTGACCGTGCCGAAGCTCAGCCGGGTGTTCGGCGGCAGCGCGGCGACCTCACCCTCGAAGATCGGCCGCGGCGTCGAACCGAAGCCGGGCACCCCACCCGCTGCACCGCTGATGACGTTGGCACCTTCCGGCGCTCCCGGCAGCGGGCCCTGGCATCCGTAACCGCCGGAGCGCTGCAGCATGCAGGTCAGCGGGCCGGCGGTGAACGCGTAGGCCGTGCCGTCGAGCACCGCGTAGTCCTGCGGGTTGGCCGGCGCCCACGCGTTGACGTTCGGCGGGGGTGGCGGCGGAGGCGGTGGCGGGGGTTGAGCCGCCGCGAGGCCGGGCAACGCGGCCACGCATGCCGGAGCGACCAGCATGCCTACCAGGATTCTGCGCAGCACCATCACAGACTAGATGTCGCCGCAGAGGCCAGCAGTGTTTCAGAACGTGAAGCTGCCCGCCGGGCTGAGCACGAACCCGGACTGGTCGAGGCTGTTCACGCAGGACGTCACGACGCCGTCAGTGCCGCAACTGACCGTCTGAAAACTCATCCGGGTGTTCGGCGGCAGCGGACGCGGATTCTCGACCGAGCCGTACATGGGCCGATCCGACACCGCGAAACCCGGGCTGCCCTGCGCGTAACCGGACACCATGTTCGCGCCGTTCGGAGCCGCAGGCAGCGGACCGCTGCAGCCGTAGCCGCCGGTGCGCCGGTCCATCACGCACGTCACGCCGCCCGGGGCGCCGAACGAGTACGACGTCCCCTCGTTGACCGCGAACTCGGCCGGATTCACCGGCGGCAGGGCGTTGATGTTCGGCAGCGGGCCGGGCTGGGCGACGGCGAGGCCGGGTACGGCGAGGCCGAACGCACCCGCGGCCGCGACACCGGACAGCATTCTGGTCAGCACGTCGCACACCTTAAGCGGATCGGGCGCGGTAGAGCACCTCGAGTGTCGACTTTCGCGCCGAATTCGCTAGTAGCGGTCGGGGCTCCGATAGTCTCCGGGCCCGGCCATCGCCTCCAGCCGCGCGATGCGATCGGCGACCGGCGGGTGGGTGGAGAACAACTTGCCGATCTTCTCCCCCGCGCGGAACGGGTTGGCGATCATCAGGTGCGCCTGGTCGGCCAGCTGCGGCTCCGGCGGGAGCGGCGCCCGCTCGACGCCGACGCTGATCTTGCGCAGCGCACTGGCCAGCGCCAGCGGGTCACCGGTCAGCTCGGCGCCGGACTGGTCGGCCTGGTACTCGCGCGACCGCGACACCGCCAGCTTGATGACCGTCGCGGCGATCGGACCGAGCAACGAAACCAGAAGGATCGCAAAAGGATTCGTTCCACCGTCGCGGTTGCCGCCGAACATCGAGGCGAAGAACGCGAGGTTGGCCAGCGCGGTGATCACCGACGCCATCGCGCCGGCCACACAGGAGATCAGGATGTCGCGGTTGTACACATGCGACAGCTCGTGGCCCAGCACCGCGCGCAGCTCGCGTTCGTTGAGCAGACCCAGAATGCCCGTCGTGCAGCACACCGCCGCGTTGCGCGGGTTGCGGCCCGTGGCGAACGCGTTCGGCGCCGCGGTGTCGCTGATGTACAGCCGCGGCATCGGCTGG
>Ga0208331_100542_pt1 | contig 10559 bp, 10 predicted proteins | sample DeeseametaMP1648_FD_184184 | JGI IMG/M metagenome (GOLD analysis project Ga0208331, IMG submission 184184) | Marine microbial communities from the Deep Pacific Ocean - MP1648 (SPAdes) | ecosystem: Environmental > Aquatic > Marine > Oceanic | place: North of Tokelau, South Pacific Ocean... | reverse complement strand
CCCGCCACAAAGTCTTCACGGAGTAGCTCTTTCAACGGGAGACTATCGGTGCGGGGGAACGGGCAGCGGACTCGGACCACCAGGCGGCCCTCGGGGAAAACAGGAGCCTCTTCCTTTCCTTCGATGGACTGACAGCGGAGCTCGAGCTGATAGGTACCGTAGTCGGGTTGGATTCGGGAGTACGAAACGAACCCGGACCCGTTCTTCACCAGGTGGGTGGCCCAATCTTGAGGCAGACCGTTGCGCCGGGCATAAATTTCGCGGGCGGCGGCTACCCTCGAGGCGGTGTCGGCTCCGTTGTTGAAGTCTCGCACCACCCTCAGGCTATCCATCACAACGGCCTCGAGGTGAGCCGGTTCATCGACCTCGAATTCGGCTCGCACAACTTGACCGGTCGAGTCGCTCTCACTTTTCAACGTCCCTGGAATATACGTCATCCGTCCCGAGAACCAGAATGCGATACCCGAATTTTCAGCGGGAAAGGCGAAGACCGTTCGGCCGTCCGCCTGATGCACCAGGTGCACTTGGGCATGTTGGTTGTCGAGGAAGATGTTTTGGCGACCGGCTTCTTCTATGAGAAGTTCTTGAGCCGATGCGCCGATAGCAGTGACGAGACAGAAGACGACGAGGGCCTTGGCAACATTCATGAGCCTCCCATTCTCGAATGGAGTCCTCACAACCCTCTCCGCGATCAGGGAAAGGGATGTCGAAGAGCGACCTGAACGAAGAACGGAAACATCGTCAACACACTCAGGGGGTACGCGTGCAAACTATCGATAGGATCGCTCAGAAACTAGATCTCACGGCACAAGATCTGGTGATGTTCGGGGACGACAAGGCCAAGATCAAATTGGAGTCGATTCCGTCGACTCGCAACGGAAAGTTGATTCTGGTCACGGCGATGTCTCCTTCTCCGGCGGGGGAGGGCAAGACCACCACCTCCATCGGGCTGACCGATGCTATGAATCTCATGGGTAAGAAGACCGTGGTCGCTTTGCGAGAGCCGTCGATGGGACCGGTCTTCGGGATGAAAGGCGGGGGCGCCGGGGGTGGGAAGGCCCAACTAGCACCGGCCGAAGAGATCAACCTGCACTTCACCGGAGACTTCCACGCCGTCTCCTCGGCTCACAACCTCCTGGCCGCCGCCAAGTCGAACCATATCCACTTCGGAAACAAGCTCGGTTTCGATGTGAGGAAAAGCATGTGGGAACGGGTCATGGATGTGAACGACCGCTCTCTTCGCTCCATCGTGGTGGGATTGGGCGGTCGACTGGGAGGGGTCCCTGAAGAGAGCCGATTCGACATCACCGCGGCAAGCGAAATCACCGCTATCATGGCTCTCGCAACCGGTTTGGACGATCTACGGCACGGACTGAGTCGGATCGTTCTGGGGGAAAGTCTGGACGGAGAATTGATCCGAGCCGACCAACTCAATGCGGTGGGCAGCTTGATGGTTTTACTGAAGCAAGCTCTGCTGCCCAATTTGGTCCAGACTCTCGAAGGAAGTCCCGCTCTGGTTCATTCCGGCCCGTTCGCCAACATCGCCCACGGCACCAGCTCGGTGCTGGCCACCTGGGCAGGGATGGGGTTTGCCGACTATGTGATTCAGGAAGCCGGCTTCGGGGCTGACCTGGGTGCGGAGAAATTCCTCAATATCTTTTGTCAGGCGGCCGAGGTCAGACCGGCCGCGGTCGTGCTTGTCTGTACTCTCAGGGCTATTCGCTTTCACGCCGGAGTACCCAGGGGGGAGATCGCGAAATCCAATCCCGAGGCGGTAGCCAAAGGGTTGGTCAATCCGATAAGCCATCTGCGAAATATGGAGAGCTTCGGGCTTCCGGTGGTGGTGGTCATCAACAAGCGGCCGGAAGACACCGAGGCCGATTTGAAGGCGGCTCTCGACGGCTTCAAAGAGGCGGGAGCCACTGTGGTGACTCATAACGCCTATGCCGAGGGTGGAGCCGGTGCCACCGAACTTGCCGAGAAGGTGGTGGAGGCGGCGGAGGCAGGGCCGTCGGGAGAGCTTCCGACGACCTACCAGAACGAGGACTCCCTGAAGGTGAAGATTTCCAAGATAGCCACCTCGATTTACGGGGCCAACGGTGTAAACTACAGTTCCGCGGCCGAGAAAAAGCTACACGAGTTCGAGAAGAGAGGCTTCGCCGACTCGCGGATCTGCATGGCAAAAACCCAATACTCGTTCAGCGACGACGCCGACCGAGTCGGCCGACCGAAAGACTTCGAGCTCGAAATTCGTGAGGTCCGTTTAGCGGCGGGCGCGGGCTTTGTGATTCCTATCTCGGGAGACATGATGACCATGCCGGGACTTGCCAGTGAGCCTAATTTGGAAAAGATCGACCTCGATGAGAACGGTAAAGCTATTCTCTTCTAAAGGAGTTTAGCTGCCGGTGCAGTCAATCCATGACGAATTTGCCGTCGAATTCCGGAGGGTAGACCACGGAGTAGCCGTCTCCGCGGTCGACTCCCACGACGGTGGCCAGACTCATATCGTTGTCTTCGAACGGCTCGTCAAAAAGGTGGTCCAGAAACGGCTCCACCTGAAAGGTATCCTCACCGACCATGAAGAGCAGAAGCTCTCCATCCTTGGCGTAGTCGTACCCGTCTTCGCGTAACTCGCCGTCGGAAAGGTACTGAATATGCTCGGGGAGCTTGTAGCGAACGTCGGCGCTACGATTGGCCAACTTAAACAGGTTGATTTTGAATGCGAGGGCTAGCACTTCGACTAGTTTAGTTTGCGAACCGGCTTGACCTTCCGCGGGTTAAGAGCAGTAACAGGCCTTTGAGTCTTCAAGACGGAAGGGCACGCCCCATTGACTGAAAGGATTTTCAAAAGTGAAACCACTGAAAGACACGTTCGTAGCCGGAGTCTCCATAACCCCGTTCATCGGTAAGGGGCATCCGGATTTTATTTGGAAGAAGCATCCCGACTTCGGGACCCGAGAGAACCTTGACTTGGAGGGCTACCTGGGTCTGGCCATCAACGAACTGTTCGATCAAGGGTTTGACCCCGGTCATGTGACCCGCGGCTATGTCGGAAACTTCGCCGGCGAACTGTTCAACCAGCAGGGCCACCTGGGCGCTCTGGTTTCGCGGGTGAAGCCGGAACTGGCCGGAGTCGGTATCGGACGCACCGAGGCGGCCTGTGCTTCGGGCGGAGTGGCGTTGATGGCCGCGGCCGAGGCCATCTGTGCCGGTCACGACGTGGTCCTGGTGGCCGGAGCCGAGTGCCAGACTACGGTCAAGGCCCGAGAAGGCGGCGAGTATCTGGCTCGGGCCGCCCACTTCAAAGAGGAACGGCCGATCGACGATTTCACCTTTCCCGCCCTCTTTGCCCGTCGCATCAAGGCCTACCACGAAAAGTACGGGTTGGACCTTTCCGAACTGGGCCACTTCACCATGAAAGCCATGGAAAACGCCCGCAAAAATCCGCTGGCCCATATGAAAGCCAACAAATGGGACCTGAATTCGGCCTCCACCGCGGGAGACCACAACCCCAACTTTCTAGGCAACGAAGAGCTTCGAGACTACCTACGCATGTCCGACTGCTCCCAGGTGACCGATGGTGGCGCCGCTCTGCTTCTCTGTTCCGAAGAGGGTCTGAAGAAGCTCGGCGTGGACAAGTCCAAAGCGATCCGACTTCGCTCCTACCATCTGGCCACCAACCCCCTCGGACAGACCGCCGACCCTACCCGCATGGACACGGCGGGGATAGCTTTCTGCAAGGCGTTCACCGACGGCGAAGTGAAGCTCTCCGACGTGGGAGTGGCTGAAGTCCACGACTGTTTTACCATAGCCGAGCTGCTCATGATGGAAGCCATGGGGCTGGAAGAACCCGGCAAAGGGGTCAACGCCGTGAAGTCCGGTAAGACGACTCTGGAAGGCGAACTTCCGGTCAATACCGGCGGCGGTCTGGTCGGCTTCGGGCACCCTGTGGGCGCGACCGGAGTCAAACAGGCGGCCGAAATCTATCGCCAGATGAAGGGCCAATGCGGCGACTACCAGCTGGCCAACATCCCCAAACTCGGAGTGATGGCCAACATGGGTGGCGACGACCGGACCTGTTTCACGGCCCTATTTGAGAATCAGGGTTGAACCCACTTGATGCGCGCATCAAGTGGGTTAAGCTGCCGATACTACTGACCGGCACTGTAGTCGCAGGCTGAGGAGATCACGGCTCCACCGACGATGAGAGCGGCGGCCGGAGTGGTGACCCCGGTGGCCATCGCGAAGTGTCCGGCTGCCGAGATGGCGTCTCCGAGTGCGGATATAGCCACTTTCTTCGGATCGGGCTGATTCATACCCCCGGTACGAGAATAGCCAAGACTGGAGAGCCCGTCGATTCCGCGACCGAAGGCGCTGACGCCCAGCAGTACTCCGGTGAACACGCCGGCTCCGTTCATGAAGGCGGCGTTGGCTGTGCCGGCTCCCATAGTGGCCAGACTGCCCGCCATAGCGCCGAGGCTGGCGACGTTGGCGATGGTGCGAACCGGGTTGTCGGTGAGGACTCTACCGGCGGAAATAAATCCGTCTTTGATTCCGCCGCCGTTATCCTGGTCTGCGAAGGTGATGCTGCTCTTCGGAGCGGCTTCCGCTTTGAATGTAGGTTGTTGGTTTATGCGAGTGCTTGTGATGTTCATTGGCGGAGTATATTCTGGAAAAATCATGAAAGCGTTAAACGAACCAAATAGAGGAGGCTCATGACAGCGCCCGAGCTTATCGAACTAGGTTTTCAACCCCAAACTCTGAAGTACGTCTATCCTCAATTGCAGAGGATGTCGGAAAGCGGGATGTCCGCGAAGAAGATGGCCCAGGCCTTGAAAAGAGTGGTCGACCATCCCCACAACTTCGTGAAAGACGACCACTTTGGGGAGCTGGCTCAAGCCATGCTCTCGGCCAAGCCGGCGGTGGTCTTTCAAGAGCGCAAAGAGTCCGCTCCCTGGCAACAGTGGGGAGAAGGCTTGGAGAAACAAGCCGTCGACCAGATGCGCAACGCTTGCCGCTTACCGATTTCGGTACGTGGTGCTCTCATGCCTGACGCCCATATGGGCTACGGGCTGCCTATCGGCGGAGTGTTGGCCACTCGCGGCACCGTGATCCCTTATGCCGTCGGAGTGGATATCGCTTGCCGGATGAAGCTGACCGTACTGGACATGCCGGTGGGTGCTCTCAAGGAGCGCGAGGAAGCTTTAACCCGAGCCCTGGAAGAAGAGACGGCCTTCGGAATGGGAGCGAACTTTTCGCGTCCTCGCGACCACGCCGTGATGGATGAGGACTGGGGCTTCGTACCGGTCACTCGCCGGAGTAAGGACAAGGCTCGGTCTCAGCTGGGATCGAGCGGAGGCGGAAACCACTTCGCCGAATTTGGTGAGTTGCATCTGGAAGCGCCTCAACTGGGCCTGGAACCCGGCCGGTATTTGGCCTTGCTCACTCATAGCGGCAGTCGTGGAGCGGGCTCGGCGGTGGCCAACCACTACTCCCAACTCGCCATGGATCTCCACCCCGAACTGCCGAAAGACTTGCGTCACCTGGCCTGGCTCGACCTGGATTCGGAGGCGGGGCAAGAGTACTGGGAGGCCATGAACCTCATGGGCCGCTACGCGGCGGCCAATCACGACTGTATCCACCGGGAAGTCGCCCGCCACCTCGGGGTGGAAGTGCTGGCTGATGTCGAAAACCATCACAACTTCGCCTGGAAAGAAGTTCATGACGGCGAGGAGGTCGTGGTCCATCGTAAGGGCGCAACCCCGGCCGGTGAAGGCGTTTTGGGAATCATCCCCGGCTCCATGGCTAGCCCCGCTTTCGTGGTTCGCGGCCTCGGCAACGAAAGCTCGCTGCGCTCGGCTTCCCACGGCGCGGGTCGTGTGATGTCGCGGACCAAGGCTCTCGATACCTTCAGCTGGGACGAGGTGAATCATCAACTGAAGAAAGCAGGGGTGACCTTACTCAGTTCGGGTCTCGATGAAGTGCCGGGAGTCTACAAGGATATCCACGAGGTGATGGCGGCTCAGGATGAACTGGTGGAGGTCCTGGCAACCTTCCATCCTCGACTCGTGAAGATGGCTCCGGCCGAGGGACGGGGACGAAAGTGGGGTAAGAAAAGACAGTAATTACGTCGTCCGGATCTGATCCAAAGAGCGCTTGATGTTCTTGCTGATCTGGTCGAGCGGTAGGTCGTCGCTGTCGGTGCCGAACGGCTCTTCCAACTCTTCGGCCAGTATCTCCAGGCCGATGAGAAAATAGGCCAGTGCAAAACCGAGAACGGCGTTGGTGATCGTCGCTTCTACTCCCAGCGGCGTGATGACCAGATAGATGAAGAGCAGTTGAGGGATGAGCGCCCGGTGAGAGAGTGGTGGCGGCGTGTTGCGGATCCGTTCGCACTTGCCGCAAATGTCCATGAGAGCCGAGACGTGCTGATCCATCAGATGATGCTCCAGCCTGTCTAACGAGCCTTCGTCCTTCCATTTCTTCAGCTGAGCAAAGAGCTTTCCACTGATATAGGCGGGAATGTGGCTGATCTCGTCCGGCACCGGCTCCGGTAGCTCGGCAACAGCATCCTCCTGAGGGATTCCGCACCGCAGGTGGTCTCGAAGCACGAAGGGGAAGGCGACCGACCATTGGATGTAACGCTTTTTTTCTTCCACCGGAACATTCGGGAAAGCCATAACTTTGAGGGCCAGGTTGCGGGAGTCGTTCACCAACTGTCCCCAGATCTGGCGCCCCTCCCACCAGCGAGCGTAGGCGGAATTGGAACGAAGCACGAGCAAGAGCGACATCACCCCGCCCAGGAGCGTCATTCCACTGAAATCGATCTGCAGTCGGAAGCCGAAATAGTTCTCCACCAGGTGTCCGACCGCCACATAGACACCGAACACGAGACACGCACCGGTGGTCTTTTTGAAAACGGTCGAACGAGCAAAAGTGCTCATTCGAGCACCCCAGTTGCTGACTTGACGCTGTCCTTCGAAGAAATCTATCGGCACGGGCCGCGCTTTCGGCGCTCGCTCCTCTCACCCTGTGGAAAGGTGGAGATTTCCAGCCAACGAAAAGCTAGGAGTGACCGAACATCGGCGTACATGGTTGAAATCGCTGCCTTTCGTGGCACTTTCGATACTTGCTCTGGTCGCCATAACTCGGCAGACCGCTATTCCCTGGCGCTACTTTTTTACCGACCTGCCGGTGGTACTTCAAGTACCCGTGATGGCCTGTGTGTTTACCAGTGCGTCGGCGGTCCTCTGGTGTTCCTCGGGACTGATTGCTCTTTTTGCTTCGACGCTCTGTTCACCCGACTCGAAAAGGCCTTTGCGAATACTTGGTGTCTTGTCCGTGGTCTTGGGAGCCGACGACCTGGCCATGATACACGAGACTCTACTCCCGCGAGCTTTGGGCATGACCGAGAAAATGCAAGGCATCGCTGTGGAGTCGGTCGTTTTTCTTTCCTACGCCTGTGTTCTCTTGGGCTGGCTGATTGCTTATTTTAAGAAGGTCGGTTGGGACGCCCGACCGTTTCTCATCGGGGCCATCTTATGTTTTGCTTTTTCTCTAGCGGCCGACATGGCTTCTTCACTGAAGCTGTTCGGTCGCTGGAGCCGCTTTCGTACCGACTACGATTTTCAGATGCTGGTGGAGGACGGCCCCAAGTTTGTGGGAGTGGTCCTATGGAGTATCTTCGCCTGGCACTACAGCCGTTCGACCCTGACTAGCGGCGGCGATGCCAACTGACGACGTCGAGCTTCGTGGCGCCGTTTTGGTCCAGTAGATTGGCTACGTAGCTGGAGTCGTATTGCAGTTGAGCGTTCTTGGCGTTGACGTTCACGTAGCCTGCTCCGGACCGGTCTCCGGGCATCTCGCCTGCCGCGCTGTCTCCGCCGTAGGCCACCATGACTCCATGCAAATGGAAATTGGAGCTGGTCCCAAGGTTGATATTGAAATTGCCCTGGGCGTAGATCACTCCCCCGAAGGCGACATCCGTCGGATGGGGCACTCCAAAGGGAGGGAGGGCCCCTTCGAAAAAGTCGATGATTCCACCGCCCCCGGGAGACGAACTCGGGGCCGGTCCCGGTCCCGGTATCGCCCCCCCTCCGGCCGGAATGATGTTAGGAATGATATCCGCTGGAATAGCCTCGATGTTGATGTCCTGCTTTGAATAGATCGCGACCTTGTTGTCACTTTTGGCTTCGATGACACTCTCACCCTGAAAAGTGATATCTCCCTCCGAAGTGATGGATCCGTCTCCTCGAATTCGACCCTGCAGGTAGATCGGTCCGGTAGCTGTGAGAATCGGTGAAGGGTCGTCCGGGGTCGGAGCGTCTAGTTCCGCTTCCGGTCGGCGCTGGAGCGCGGGGATCAGCCCCGGTTCACTAACGATGGCGAGTCCGCTGGCGGAACCCGCGGGTTCCACCAGGACGTTCTCGGTAAAAGACATCTTTATTCGAGCGGGATTCAGCTCCACGGCACCGGAGGTAGAGCTGGGTAAGTCGGCTGTGGAATTGTATGTCGCGTCAGGGGTGCCTGTGGGTGGGCCCGCGACCGGGTCGTACTCTTGGGCGTAATAATCCAGGCTACCGCCGGTCCTCCAAACGTAGGTCCCGGCCGGCAGTCTCGGGTCGGAACTGGATGCTTTGTCGATTTCGTCCCAGCCCAACTGTAGAAATTCACCGCTTGAGTCGGCTCTTGTGGCCGCCGGGTCGCTAGAGTCAAGGGAGTTGACCGTGAATGTCCCATCGCCGGGCTTGACGTAGGCCTCCCCGTTATCCCAGTCAACCGGATCGGAGCCACCGCCACTGACGGCGATGTTGCCCATGGAACGGGCCCTGGGAGGGGTCGCGGTGTCACTACTTTCGACGATCAATTCATTGGAGATGTTGATGAGGATGTCGCGAGCCCCGTAGAGAACGGAGTCGCCGTATTTCGAAGCGTCGCGGCCCAGAACGACCTCCAGGGTCGCGGTGGAAATCGCGCCGGATTCCGGATCGGTCGAAAGCTGGGTGGGAGAGGCGTCGCGTACACCGTCGCCCGCGAACCCGTCGCAATAGACGACGGCGGAGTACTTGGGGACATCGACGGGGGCTATAGTGTCGTCGACGGAATATCCGGAGCTGTCCGCTCGATACTGTGGCTGGGATGTGTCTCCGTTTAAGTTGTTATGAGAGACGAAGACACTCTCCACGATCATATCCGAAGGTGGGTCGTCGAAGTCTTCATCGCTGGATCCCCCGCCGGAACCGTTTTGGTAGTTGAACCTGATCTTGAAAAGAGAGGGCTCACCGTTCGACGACCAGAGAATTCCGACGACGTTTCCATCCGCCTCCCTGACCCAGATGTCTCCGGGTTGATCAATCGTGATGGCATCGGCGTCACCGCGCCAGGCCGGATTCTCTTGCAACCGGGTTTTGGCATACTCGATCCCTGCTTCGGCGGCTTGCAGGGCTTGTTCGTGGGAGTCGACGCTTCCCGACATAAGCCTGGAAGCCGGTAGTAGCGCGTAGGCTGCGCTAAGCATCATCAGCGTGACCACCAGAAAAAGCAGAGTCGTAACAAGCACAAACCCCTCTCTTCGATTCCTTTTTTTCATAGCGTCTCCTAGCTTAGTTTTTCAGCTTGTAGGCCATCTCTCGAAATACTGTCAGGGGATGCTCCTCCAGCGAGACAGTCCCCACGGGGATCTCTCGCCTGGCCTCGTCAATGCGAAGTGCGGATGCTCTCACCGAAACGACCGTGCCGTCGCTCTCTACCTCGAAAGAAAGCATTTTATCGCTCACCAGCTTATAGTCTAGCACGTTTGCTTCGGTGTTGAAGGGACTCAGAGAATAATCCACCGGCGGCGTGATGTAGGCATCGATATCAGAAGGGCTCAAAAGAGTCTCCGGGTCGGAGGGGGTGTCGATGACTTTCCTGATAAGGAATTTGTGAGGAGCGAAAAAGTCGTTGTTGGGGTTGGGGTCGATGGAGGCTGTCAGGCCGTCGGCCACATCGCTGTAATTGACGGGTCTAATCAGATAGTAAAGTATCTGAGTTTGGTAAATTGGGGCGCCTGTTTCCCCGCTGCGCCGGAAACGAAGATCGGGGTCCGACTCGGTCGGATCTTCGGCGGAGAGAAACCAGACAGCGTCTCCGTTACCCGAGGGAGAAGCGACTCTCTTGTGCTGGATCTGTCCCGGGTCTGCTTGCGGCAGATCTCGACTGAGCCAGGTATGCGCTTTGTTGAGACTTATCTGGGCTTGGTGGCGCGCGTTAGATGCTTGAACCGCCTCCATGCCCTTACTAAAAACAAGGAACAAGAGAATCAACAGGAGGCTGAAGATGCTCACGGTAATGAGCAGCTCCGGAACGGTGGTGCCCGCGCCTCTAGCTGTCGAAATCGGAATTCTCATTAATCAATCTGGTTGCTTCGAGTTGTTGACGACCTGCTCCGAGCCTGACCTCGTCTTCCTCATTGCCCCACCAAACGACAACGTTGAGCTTCTTCAGTCGATTCTCGTTGGCGGGCGGCCCACCGAGAGCGCCACCTCCGGATGCGAGAACGAGCCTGTGAGAGATCCTGT
>Ga0208331_100526_pt1 | contig 10773 bp, 8 predicted proteins | sample DeeseametaMP1648_FD_184184 | JGI IMG/M metagenome (GOLD analysis project Ga0208331, IMG submission 184184) | Marine microbial communities from the Deep Pacific Ocean - MP1648 (SPAdes) | ecosystem: Environmental > Aquatic > Marine > Oceanic | place: North of Tokelau, South Pacific Ocean | collected... | reverse complement strand
GTCTTGAGACCGCCCCGCTGAGCCACGGCGCAGCCGGTGGCTATAGCCTGCCCACCTTCGGGTATGACTCGCAAAGCGCGGCGCAGCATCTGTCGAGACTTCCTGTCGGCTTCGGCTGTGACGGTGCATGTATTGACCACAGCGCAGTCCACCGATTGACCAAACGGACGCTCTTCAAAACCTGCAGACTCCAGAATCGCGCGGAGGCGCTCGGAATCAGCTTGATTAGCCCGACAACCAAGAGTGGTGATAGAGAAGGTGGGAGTCACGAGAAACGCCTGGTACTGGTCTTCAGTTCAACGAATCGATCACAGCCGAAACGACCTGATCCCGGACCGAACTCAAGGAGCCTGTGACCACACATCCGGCGGCTTTCGCATGACCACCTCCGCCGAACTGGGCGGCAACTCCATTGATGGCGGCTCGACGAGAACGTAGACTAACTTTCACTCGGGAGTTCGACATCTCCCGAAAAATGGCGACCACTTCCGGTCCCTTGACCCGGTCGATATCGTCGATGAAGAATCTGGTCTCGCTGTCATCCACTTGAAGCTTTTGGAGCTCTGCGAGTGGGAGCTCGGCGTAAGCCAACCGACCGTCACCGGTCAACTGGACGCGAGAAAGAACGGAACCGAGGAGCTGAACGACGTTCGGCCGAGCCTCCTTGAACAGCCGTCGTGAGATATCGTCGGTCGGCAGATCGAACTTCATCACTTCGGCCAGTCGCAAATGAGTGTGGGTCGTCACGCGTGAATACTGGAAGGACCCGGTATCGGTCAGGATGGCTGTGTAGATACCGAACGCCATCTCCCGGTCCAGCTTCACTCGCAGCTCTTTCAGCAAGTCGAAGATCATTTCGCCCAGAGCAGCCGCATCAGGCTCAATCCAGAGCACGTCACCGTAGTTCTCATTATCCGGGTGATGGTCAAGATTGATGACGTTGACCCCTTTGGCTTGAAAAGCGGGTATGTCGATCCCCTGTGGCAGCCTCTGCACATCCGGGCACTCGAGGGTCACCAGAGTGTCGGGAAGGTCTTCGCCGAGAGTCTTATCGAGCTTATCGAGATCGGGCAGGAACGCGTACGCGTCGGGGACCGTTTCAGGCAGATAGCAGCGCACGGTTTTACCTACTTGGCGCAGGGCTCTCGCCAGGGTGAGCATCGAACCGAGATGGTCTCCATCCAGCCCCATGTGAGCAACCAGTAAAAACGATTTTCCGGCGTTGAACGCCTCGACAATTTCTTTTGGGACGTTAGATTCGTAAGCCACGTGAGTCCTAGTTCCGCTCCATCAGCAGAGGTTTTGCTTTTTGTTCTGGTCCAGGGCTGTTCGCCCCTGTCTGATGGGGCGTATTTACCATGGCCTCGCGAGAATCACCTGCCCTGCCCCCTAGATGAAGCTTATTTATAATGGCGCTGTAAGTATCGATCGCGGTGGGTTCGGTCCGCGGGACATATCCCTGAAGCGCGAAAAATGCGCAAAGAAGCTTCGGATTGAACTGGGTGCCGCACCCCATTTCCATCTTCTTGAGCGCCTCTGCCTTCGGAAACCCCTTTCGATAAGGCCGGTCGTAAGTCATCGCGTCGTAGCAATCGGCAATAGAGATAATCTGAGCGCCCAGGGGGATCTCTTTTCCCGCTTTGCCGTCTGGATAGCCTCGACCATCGAACCGCTCGTGGTGATGGCGCACCATAGGCTCGACACCCTCCGGCAAAGAGCGGATACCCCTAAGAATTTGGGCACCGTTGGCGGCGTGCTGTTTCATAATTTCATACTCTTCGTCGGTCAGCGGTCCGGGCTTCAAAAGAACCCTATCGGGCGTCGATATCTTGCCCACATCGTGAAGAGTCGCAGCTATGGCTAAAACTCTGGTGTGCTCTCGATTCAAGCCGATCGTCCTGGCGATCTCGACCGAGAGATCTCTCACGCGTCCTACGTGGTTGGAAGTATAGCTATCCTTGGCCTCAATCGCTTGTGCCAGCGCCTGAATGAGCTCCCAGTGAGACCTTTCCAGCTGGACCGTGAAGAGAATATTCTTGAGAGCGATAGCCGCATTGGTACAGAGAACGGAGAGATAGCGAGCCTCTGCGGTAGAAAAACCTTTGTCGAGGTTGTGATTAAAAACAAGAAGAAGCCCAAAAGCCTGAGAGTCGAGCGCTGTTGCCAGAGGTACTCCGACCAACTGACGGATTTGGATCTCCGTGGCACTTCTTTTTGCCTGGGGGTCGATGAGACGCGAGAAGCGCTGCAGTAAGCGCTTGTTGGCCGGGTCTTCCAGAGCCGGATCGTCCGAGCCAAAAACGAGAGGACGTCCCGAGTCGGACATCTCCTTGAGAAGCTTAACGTCGACGCAGTTTTCGAGAGTGCGTACCATGGGATCGGAGAGGCCGACCTCGGCTCGAGCAGAGAGCTGGCCGTCCCTCAAGAGAAGAACGACCGCGTGCCGTGCGGTCAACTGGTCGCACGCGACCTCCACGATCTTGGAAAGCAGCTTTTCCTGTTCTCGCTCCTGAGCCAGACCTTGAGCTACATTGACCAGACCTTCGAAACGGCGCTTCTCTCGATGCAACTCCTCTTCGTGTTCTTGCCGCTTGCTGGTCTCGCGCCGAGCGATCTGGTAGGCCTTGTCGAGCTTGGTGAAGTCCTGCTCCTCATTCATTCCCCGCCTGACAAACTCGGACTGCTTCAGGGCCAGGGCACCGAGAGGCAAAACAACAGCCAATTGGGCCAAAACGATCTGCTGTTGCAGCATACCGCCTCGGAAGAGTAAGAACGCCGCGATGACGGCGCCGCTTGCCACCCCGTACTTCCAATGGTGTTCGATGGAAATCAACAACGGAGCCACCACACAAATGCAGGCGAACGGTCCGGCCGCGCCACCGAAGAGCGAGACAAAGAGGATGGCGAGCGCGGTCTCTCCCATCATGAGCCCTAAGCGGGGAAAAGTGAGCCGATCGGTGCTTGGCAACTCGGTGAGTTGATAGAGAATCAAGAAGACCGCGAGAGCTCCGGCTACCCATAAAGACCGAATGACGTTCACTTCTTTGCCGCCGGCGAGATAGGGGACCACCATGGCTGAAATCAGAAAAACCGCATAAACCAGCCATCTGAAGTAGATTAAGGGTCGATTTGCCGGAGAGCCTAGCATCTCAACCGGGTTTCGACAACGTCAATGGTTGTCCTACAGAGCTTCCTCTACGCCGGGTTCTAAACTTCTGCGCAGAAGTCTAGGTCCAGCCGTCGCGAAGGAACATAAGAACGCCGTCGATTCTCACCAGCAGAAGAGTCACGCCACACTTAGTGCAGACTGTCTCCTCGTTAAGTGAGAGCTTACCGGCCTCCTGGGGAGTGTCACACCCGGGACAGTTCAGAAGTTCGAGTCTCGACGAAGTGCGAGGACTCAGTTCGAAAGAGCTCAACGAACAGCCTCGTTAGCGATACTGCAGACGGGATCCGGCTCGGTCAGCGAACCGAGCGCCACGTAAGTGCGTGCCCTGGAACCACCGCGGCACGAACGGAAGTAATCACAGCTGTTGCAGACGGGGTTGCCCGGAGCCGACCGTATATTCTTAAACACGGTCGACTTCTGCCAAATATCTTTCAGGCTAGTCTCACGAATATTACCTGCAGGCATCGTGTCGACGAGAAGACCGCTCGGAGAGACCGTACCGTCGGAAGCAACGAAACAGTAAACCTGACCCTCTTCGGAACCGAAACCCTCGAAAAGCCGCTTCTGTCCGTAGGGGGGTGGAATCTTTCCGGGCGTCTCGATCTTGATGCGACTGCTCTGCCCGATACGTCGAGCCAGGTCTAGGGCGTTGTTGATCTCTTCCACGGTCAGGAGAATCTTGGGATTCTCTCGCGCGCGTCCGGCCGGAACGACGGCCTGGAACACGATGCGATCGACGTTGTGCTTCTCCGCCTGCTTCACCAGCGAGGGGATCTCGGTCAAATTATCCCGCTGAAGAGTGGAGATAAAATAGAGCGGAGCATCGACAGAATCTTTGAGATTCTTGATTCCCCTCATAGCCTTCCGATAAGACCTCACTCCGGCGATATAATCGTAACTCTTCTCACTGGACGCATCGAGACAGACTTCAATCTCCGCGATATCCAACTCACCAAGCTTGCCGGCGACGGCCTTGGTCGCCATGGTGGCGTTTGTGGCCAGAGAAACTTTCACGCCTTTGGAATTGGCGTAGGAAATAATGTCGAAGATATCACTTCTACCGAGCGGCTCTCCACCGTCGAGCCTGAGCTTAAAGACACCCAACTCAGCCATCTGGTCCAGTAAATTCTTGACTTCTAAAATCGTCAACTCGCGCGGACGCGGCTCTCCCGATCCCGCCCAGCAATGCTTTTGCTCAAGGTTAGAGTAGCGGGTGGCTTGAAGGTGCACCTCGATGGGGGCCGTCAGAAGGTTGAGGCCGTCCTGTGCGTTGTTGATGGAGGCGCCCTGAAAGACTCCGTTCTCAAAGAGGCCGATCGAAGAACAAAGCTGTATGAAGGTATCGAAGGACTGTCGAGTTGTCGAATCGGCGACCGACTGATAGATCTCGTCGAGGCTCTTGGTCAGAGAGGCCTGAAATATCTCCGAGGCTTCGTGGTCAAAGGCGATATAATCGCTATTTTTTCGATCAAAGACCAAACATCCGAAGTACTCGCTTCGGGAAACGAAAGGGGCTAAAGCTGGATCTCGTGTTACCGTCAAAGGATAAAGCTAACTCGTCTTAGTTTCTAGAATTGAGAAAGCAGAGCCCGGTCTAACCCAGGGACTCGCCTTCCTTATCGTGGAAATCGCACTCCTCGATGCAGTCCCGAAAACTCTCGAGAGGGCGAGACTGATAGGGGTGCGTGCAGTTAATGAAGATCCTCGGATGCTCGCCTTCGAGAGAGAAACCGAAATCAACATAGGAGCAGAATCGGTCTGGAACATTTACCAAGCAGAACTCATAGAGCTCATTGTAGATCTCTGGAAAGGAGTGCTGAAACATGTGTTTCTCACACTGGAACACTCCTAGTACCGAACTTCTGAAACGACAAGGGCGAAATGCCATATTTCGTAAACCGACCTTCTAAATTGCAGTAGCGAGAACAGCTTTGACTCGCTCGTGGCACCCCCTTCTTGGGGTGACCTTCAGTTCCTCTCCTGGAGAGCCAAACCTTTTAAAAAAAAGAAAAAAGGGAGCAAAATCTCCCTTTCTCTTGTTAGTTTGGTGGAGCTAGGCGGGATCGAACCGCCGACCTCTTGCATGCCATGCAAGCGCTCTCCCAGCTGAGCTATAGCCCCTCGACCTGCAGATGATAGGATAAGAGGCCTGCCTTGTCAAGCAGTTTTTTCTGGTATTCTAGAACATCGGGATGGGCGGGATGCCGTCCATCAAAAGGTGGATGGGCAGCGGATTGTTCCCCAAGCCGGGATGACCGACACCACCGCCGCCGAAGCCGGGATTGGCGTCTCCGAAGCCACCGAATCCGGGGTTTGAAGCGCCGAAGCCGAAACCGGGATTGCCGAAACCGGTAGTCGTGAATCCGGGGTGTTGGGGAAACGCCGAGTTGATTCCGGGTGCGAAAATCAGATTATTGAAGCCGGGGTTCACGAAGTTCATGTTAAAGCCCGGATTCTGAAAGTTTCGGTTGAAGCCGGGGTTCTGAAAGTTTCGATTGAAACCGGGATTCTGAAAATTGAGATTAAACCCGGGATTGGGGAACGGTCCGAAGGAGCCGCCTCCGCCAAAGCCACCGCCACCGAAGCTACTCCAGCCGGAAAACAGACTGGAACTGGTGGTCAGGACTTGAGATAGGAAACTGGCTTGAGCTGCAAAGCTCGGCGGGGCCCCTACCGAGGGGGAACCGAATCCACCGACACCTCCGAATCCTGCTGATACCTGGAAGTTGCTTTGTGGGAAAAATCCTATTGTAGCCAAACGAATCACCTTCTCTGGAATGATAGCCTTAGCATATCAAATTTAGTCCACGATTTTTAGGGACTATTTTGTAAAAGTTGTAAAAAACATGTTAACTTTGGACGTGACCATGGGAACGGTTGTTCTGTTTTGCCGCGGTCGAAGGCTGATTCGGAAGTTCGGCATCAGTCTACTAGAGGTCGCTCAGCTCTTCGGGATACCAACTTCTCAGAGTCTGAAGCTGCTGGTCGTCGAGACCCCAGTCTTGCGCTTTGGCCTCAAAACTATCCCTCAACTCGCGACCTGTCTTGGATTCCTTGAGATTCTGAAAATGTCGGTCCAGCAGAAAGAGCTTAGAAGCCATCTGCAGCTCACGAACTCTCTTCTCCGGCAACATAAACCCTCGACAGAGCTGGTTCAAGTGCACCATCTCTTCATAATCCAAATGGCCGTCGGCGTAGGCCATGGCCCAGGCCAGCATAAGAATCGTTTCCTTGACCTGTACGGTTGAGGTCTCGGCCAACTCCGCGACCGTGATGCGAGGGGCCTTGGAGAGCCTGTCGATCGTCGCTTCGTCTGAAACGATCTCCTGTAGGAACGCCTTCTCCTCTATGCGCAACTCCGAATCCGAGCGCGACACCTCCAGCAGAACTCGCACCAACACCTCTATATCGTAGTCCTGAACGATGGGGTTAGAGCGAAGTTGTTGGTCGAAGTACTCACTGGGATGTTGTTCTTTATGAGCCCGAACCCAACGACCGTTAACAAACCTCAATCGAGGGCGAAGCTGCTGGAAACCCTGACAGGTGAGGGAGGCCTTCTCTTCGTGGCTGAGCGTTTCAGGGTTATCCTCGTGACCGAGCAGGCGCCGAACACGAGAACGGACCCAGCTTCCGAGCGCGATTCCGGAACGGCCGGCCGCGCGCCCCTGCTTCTGCCTTGCCACCGAGACTGTCTGCTCCAACTCTCCACAGTCGCTGCAAAATTCTATATCGACGAACTCGGGCTCTACTCGCACGGCTCGCACCAAATGAGATATGGAGTCGTAGCTCAGGTCCACGGGCTCGAGGTGAGTCCCGAGTATGTTTTTGAGGAACTCACCACATGATCTCCATCATGGAGCAGTTCAACCCACTACCAATGCCCATGAGAGCCACTTTATTACCCGAATTCAATCGCCCTCGCTCCAGCGCCAATGCCAGAGTGAGGGGTACGGAAGCAGGTCCGACATTGCCCAGAAACGGATAGGTGATATAAGCACGATTGGCATCCAAACCGAGGCTCTCAAAAAGGAACTCATGGTGACGTTTGCCCACCTGATGGCAAACGAAGAGATCGATATCGTCCGGACGCCAGCCAAACTCGGTCTCAGCTTCGGTCCAGGTCCGCTTTGCCAGGTCCACGCCGGCCTGCATCAGGGGTCGAGCGTGGACGATCATCTCCGTAGGTTGACCCAGGCAGAGGTCGGAGTGACGGGTATCGGCCAAGGCCACGTGTCCGGTCACACGGTGCCCGGTCTTTGAGATGCTGGCGTGAGTCAGGACGGCTGCAACGGCCCCCGAGCCCAGCGTCAGAGCGGCAAAATTGTCCCGGAAGTCATCCACACTCGTCTCGGTGGAGAGAAGTCGGGATATGGTCTGCTCGATCACGTCACGAGCCGACTCGGCGTCGACGATCAGGGCGGCTTTGAAGCGCCCCTGTTCGATCATGTCAGCCAAAACGGACATGCCGTTCAAAAACGCCAAACAGGCGTTGCCTATATCGAAGTTGAGCGACTTCGGCGGCAATCCGAGCCGCCCGTGGACGAGACTGGCCATCGACGGTTCGATATAGTCTTTGCACACGGAAGTGCTGATCAGACAACCGATGTCGGAGGCCTCCAGACCCGACGCCTGGAGAGCTTTCGCGGCCGCCTGAGCGGCCACTTCCGCGATCGTCGTCCCCCGGGGCCAAAAGCGCCTCTCCTCTACCCCGGAGGCCGCCTGAACGCCGCTCGAGGGAATGCGTAGACGCTCCAGAAGCGGCTCCAGCTGCTCGAAGGTATCCTCCATACTCATCACCTCTTGAGGGAGGTGATAGGCTATCGACTCAAGACAAACGTTAGAGTGCAGCATGGGTACTAATTAGTGAACAACCTCGTCGGTCGGAGGCGCCACGGCCAACACCTCTTGCTGGAGTTTCTTGGTGTAGTGCTCCACCAGTTCGGCCACCCGATCGGCACTCTTCGCGCTGACCAAAATGCCGGCGTGATGCTCCTTGCCTTCTTTCCACACCACCTCGGGAGCGTCGAATCCGCTCAAGTCAGGGTCCTTGTCCTTGGCTAGACAGACCAGCAGACCCGCGTTATCCTTGCGAGCTTTGGGTGTCTTGTAAGGCTCTTTGTTGAGGTTGGCAAGCTCCAGTCTGGCCCATTCTTTCCAAAGGTCGATGTCGCTAGAAGCCACCACGAGCTTATCGATGTTCGCTCCCCCGACTCGTGCCGCTTTCTCAAGAAAGTAAAGCTCGCCGTCCTCGCCCTGAATAAATTCCGTGTGAGTCACACCGCGGACCAGCCCCATAGCCTCGACCATCTTTTCGTTAAGCTTGAGCAGCCGCTTGCTCAGGTCCGATTTGAGGTCCAAGCTCTGACTCGAGAAGACTCCGCCATGATTCCACACGTCGAAAGGAGGAACACCGTAGCGATGGGCCCGCCCAAAGAGAACTTTCTTGTCATAGACGACCGAATCCACGTGAAAAACGTCACCTTTCACGTACTTCTCCGCCAAGTAGTAGCTCTGTTTGTCGCCCAGAGCGTGAATGTACTTCCACAACTCATCCGCGGATTGGACCTTCTTGATCCCCACCGCACCGGCTTCCGAGCGAGGCTTGAGCACCCAAGGCGGGGCAACGCTGTTGGCATATTCGTTGACTTGCTCGTAGTTCAGGATACCGACGAAGTCAGGAACTTTGATGCCACAGTCCTTCGCTTGCACTCGCATAGCCAGCTTGTCACGAAAGTAGCGGGCGGTGGTATCTCCCATTCCGGGACATCTCAGATGCTCCCGGAGTGAAGCGGCCGTCTCGACATCGAAATCGTCGAGCGGAACAATCCGATCGATCCGGCGCTCACGGGCCAAATAGCTTACGGCGTGGGTCACATCCGGCTGTTTGTACAGGTCGGACATGAAGAAGCGCTCATCCACGCATTCCCACGGCCAATCCTTGTCTTTCAACGACTCCAAGGTCAGCAGAAGTGTCCGGATGCCAAGTTCGTGACAGGCTTTGAGAAACGGGGTTCCTTTGTAGTAGCTAGCCAGGCAGAGAAATGTTGGTTGTTTCATAACGCTTTCGATCCTCGATTAAAACTCTTGGAGACACTATCGCGCTTGGGGTTCTGGCTTCCTGCAACGCTAGACCCCTAGCCGGATCGAAAGAAGGCCCTGAAACAGGGCCTTCTTTACTCGCACTCGCCTTTTCGGTGAAGCTAGTAGGTCTTGAGAACTCCTTTCGACCCTTTGCGTTCACCACTCGAGCCGGCGCGTTGGGTCGGGCGATAGATCGGAATCTCTTTCATCGTCTTGGCTGGTGCAGCCGGGGCCGGGGCCGCGTTGCCACCTCCGCCGTTTCCGGAGTTACTGGTTCGACGCCCACCACCACGACGACCACCCGAACTCTTCTGGTACTGCGGCTGACCCAGAGTGAAGGAAGGCTTGGGACCGCTCGACTGCCTCACCGGCTGCTGACGTTGATAGGTCTCGACCGGAGGAACATACTGGGCAGGTGCCAGAGCCTGACTGGCCTGGTTGAGATACTTTTGATATCCCAGACTGGGAGCCAGGGCCACCGCCTGTTTGAACTCATCCTTGGCGGGCGCGTACTCTCGGCCGTTCAGATGTCCTCGTCCTATGACACCGTGAGCGTCGCCCATCTGTGCGCGGCTACCGCCATACTCTTCGTACAGGTCGAGAGCGTCGCGACCCAATCGCTTCACCGACGTTATCTCATTCTTGGCGGCATATTTCTTGGCTTCATCCAGGTAGCCGTTGGCCACGATCCGAAGCTGTCGGCTGGTCTCATCGATACCGGACTGTGCCTCGGCCTTGTATTTTTCCTGGCCGCTCTCTTTCAAGCTGGCCCAGTGCTTGTAAGCCTCTTTGTACTCGCCGTCGGCCATCAGAGCCCGACCGAGTAAAACTTCCGTCTCGTAAATTTCGTCCTGAGGTGCTTTGCCGTCGGACAAAGCCACCAGAGCTTCCTGAAACTGCGGAACGGCCAGACCGGGCTTACCGGCCTCCAGGTCTTTCTTGCCGCCTGCCACGGTGGCCCGACCAAACTCAAGCTGCTTGAGCGTCTCTTCCTGAGCCGTCTCCTCGGGCGATTTCGAATCGTTTTTGGCGAACATGATACCGCCACCCACCAGCAACACCAAGACGGCTACCAGGAGCATCTTAAGGAAAGCTCCCCCAACCTCCGGCGCCGGCGGGGCATACTCGGGAATCTCCAGGTCGTCAAACTCGTTATCCCGGATCTCCTCGTCGACCCAACTGTCATCGACAAAGTCGTCGGCTTCCTCCACACTGATAGCGTGGTCGACCATCTCGGTCATACTTGGTCCACCGGCATCGGAGCTGTCTCCTAGCCATCCGCCGCCTCCCGACTGCTTGCGAGGAGCATCCTCGGCGGGCCCGTCGCCCAGCCAACCGCGGCCGGGTGAGGCTTCAGAATCTACTCCTCCACTGTTGGCTAACCAGCCCGAACTCGAGGAACTGGACGCACCGGCCCGAGGCCCGGGGTCGTGTCCTCCCCCACCGCCCAGCCATCCGTCCTGTTGCTCTTTGGCCGCGGGACCTTGACTACTAGCTCCGGCACCTCCACCCCAACCGTCTTG
>Ga0208331_100513_pt1 | contig 10872 bp, 5 predicted proteins | sample DeeseametaMP1648_FD_184184 | JGI IMG/M metagenome (GOLD analysis project Ga0208331, IMG submission 184184) | Marine microbial communities from the Deep Pacific Ocean - MP1648 (SPAdes) | ecosystem: Environmental > Aquatic > Marine > Oceanic | place: North of Tokelau, South Pacific Ocean | collected... | reverse complement strand
TCCCAGGTCAGACAGTCCGGGTCCTTTTGCAGGTGGTGGTCGGCTACTTCAACGTGTCCCAGCGCACAGGCCATGAAGATGTCCGTCTGACAGCCTTGCTCGATGAGGTACAGGCAGACTTCGGGTCGGTCGCAAACCATGTATTGGGCGGCGGTGCTGTCGTGATCGAGACAACGCGCATCGATCTCCGCACCGTGACTTAATAAGAGTTTTGCCATATCCACATCTTGCGCGTAGTGCAGCGGAAGCTGCCCGTCGGGACCACGCCGGCGAACGGCCTTCTCATCGTCCAAAAACTCCAGTACGAGCTCGGTTCTGTTGTGCTCCACCGCGGCGTGGATGTCCCACTCTGCACCTCGCTCCGCCAACGCGTCGACGACGGTCGCCTTGGTCTCGTTTAGGACGCCGTAGCTACCCGGTTCCCAATTTGAACGGGCGTTGATGTTGGCGCCGAACTCCAGGAGAACGTCAAGCAGAGGGAGGTTGTTTCGGGCACAGACTACCGCCGGTTTCCCAAAAGAAAAGAGAGGCCGGTTGAGGAGACTCTGAGCCTCTTTGTGCACGGCCAAGAAGTTGCGAAGTCCCGCAGCGTCTTCACGGGACATCAACTCGATGAATCTAGTTTTGAGGGATGCAGTGTCGGTCATCGATAGCTTCGACTTCGACAGTGTATCTGTGGCCTCATCTTTGAGTCCCGGAATGGCGGAGTTCAAACGGAATTGGCGAACCGCAATGTGTGGACCTGGCTCATACCCGGACTTGTCACCGGAGAGGAGTTGGCGCCCCGAAGTGGCAGTGAATCCAGGTGAACGATGACTCGAATCAGCTTTCCGATTACCTGAGCAAGCAATCCGCCGACGGTACCCGCCTCGACGACGATCAAAGCTTTACCATCTCGCCGGAGAAAGCGTGGGAGAAGGTCTCGGTGCACGCTCTTCCTTTTCCGGAAGCCTGGGCCCTGGAACTCGTGAAAGCCGCCAACCTTGCCGGATGCAGCGAGCTTTCGGTCACTCAGACCACGGAAGTCACGGAGTTTTGCCTGCGCAAGAATGCCGGCTGGAACAGAGACTGGCTCGTCGAAGTCCTGGTCTCCTTCGACGGGAAGGTTCCCCGGGAATACTTCCACGTGGCCACCGCTGCCCGAGTCTTGGCCAAAGTCCTGGGGAATCCTTACAAACTGGGGCTTGGGTTGGACTCGCTGATCAAGTGGGACGGAGAACGCCTCCAGGTCGAAGACGGACACGACGGTCTGGTGAAGGAAACCCTCCGCCTCTCCATTTCAAACAAGGCGGGCAACCAGAGCTCTTTCTTCGGCAAGCTTTTCAAGTTTGAGGAACGCGGCTTCATGGCCGATATCGCGAAGATTCTTCATTCCCGAGCCTTCTGCAGCTCCGTCCCGGTTCGCATCGATTCTCGCCTCATCAGGGGCTTGCACGCTCATCCGGAGTTCGCCGTGTCCAGGCTCTCCAAACCGCTCTTCTACTTTCAGACTCCTCCCTCGAAAATCTTGCCCCCCTTTCGGATGGAGGAACTCGCTCCTTGGGAGGAGATCAGAAGGGATGCTCCCATCGAGCTGAAGCCTCCACGAGGAAACTCCCTCGCTCACATCCCTCCGCACGGCGATTTGGGCGAGGTTGGTGCGGTGGCTCTCCTGTCGGCGTTCTTCAGTACCAAGACTCGCTCGGCATCATTCCTCAGCAACAAGAACAAGATTTTGGCGCTGGGCCCTGGAAACAGGCGTTCCCGCCTTGTGTGGCTCAAAGATGGAGTCGTCGTCGAGCAGGAGTTCCTGTGGGAAGGTGCCTTTGCCGTCCTCATCGCCGCTTCCGCTGAAGGGCTGAAAACCGATATCTCAGGCTATCAGCTAGTCAAAGACGACCTGTATTTATCTCGGAAGGACGAGGTGGTGGGTTCCATCACTCGTGAAATTCTCAGTTTTCTGAATGCCAACTCTCTCTCCAATAAGCAGGTTGTCGCCGTGGATACCATTGATGTTGTCATGAACACCATCTTTGGTGTGGTCGGTCTCGTCTTCGTCATTCCAGGCCTTCTCTTCTTCGCGGACCTTGCCTACGGAAGCTCCGCGGCGCGAAAGCTTTCGAAGGAGTGCGAAGAAGGTTTCCGGGATGAGTTCGCTCGCTTTCTCAGAGAGCTTCAGGATCAAGGCGTCGCCACCTCCACCTGAGTGGTGCCGACTACATCACCCAGAGTAGCCTGAACGGTGAAATCGGGATTGTTGATGACCGGACTGATGAAAATCAAGAATCCCGGAATCGAACCGTTGATTGAAGCCTCGAAAATGGGATAGGGGGAACCGTCGGGCAACAGAAGCTCCCAGCTTACCTGGCCGGTGACGTCTTGCAGGGTTCGGTCGTCGTAATAAGCTGTTGCTGTGAACGGAATATCCGCCGACGTATCATCAACGATCAGATTGCTCGGACTAATGACAATGCGGGTCAACTCGCGGACCGGGGCAGGCGAAGGGACCGGCACCGATAGGGTGGCTTGCAGCTGTCTGGATTGTCCGGTAGCTGAATCCATTCCCTGGATGGTGGCGGTTATCGTCTGGGCCGCTAGCGGTCCGGCACCCGGATGCCAGGTGAGGGTGCCGGAATCTTCTCCCAGGTTGTCGACTTCCAGCTGTTCAGGGTTGCTGCTGGTCCACACCGTGTACTGGGAGATATCTTCCCCGTTCAATGTCGCCGTCACCGCTGTGCCGTCCGGGGATAGGGTGAGTTGTGGAGCGGTTGTAGGGCGGAAGCCCGACGCCACAATATGTTCGTAGGTCTGGCTGGAGTCGAAGGGCAGATAGTTGACCTGAATGTAGGAGATTTCGGCACCCAGCAAGTCAGTTTCAAAGATCACGGACTCGTAACCGCCGGCGACGCCGTCTATAAAATCGTAGACCTTGAGAAAATAGTTGCCGCTGAGTCCGTCTACACCAGGCTGGTCGTAGTCGGGAAACCAGAGGTCCCCTTCCCAGCCAGCGGTGGAGAATCCCAACAAGGCGAGCCCGTTGATAACATTGTCAGGATTTGCTTGGAGCGCCAACGCCCGAAGCTGTTGGAGTTCATCCAGGCTTGCCAGACGCCAACCGCTTGGATATCCGGGAGCCTGAAAACTCTCCGCCTGGTCGATCAAGGCCTGACCGTCGTCGTTGAAGTTGGGGTATCCGACTACCGGAGCCTGAATCTGAGTGTAAAAAAGCGTTCCGGAAGGTGTCGACGGAAGTGGCTCTTTGCCTCTCCCTTCGAACGCAGCCTGCGGGTTGGCCAGGTAGAAGTCGGAATCCAACGGGAAGCCGCGCTCCCAGTACTGCTCGACCAAAGCGTGACTCAGGGCGGTCGCCGTGTCCCGAGCCTCCTCTACGGTTGCCTGGTCTTGCGAAAGGTTGGCGTTCTCCACCAACAGGTTTAAGGCCAATGTTTGAATCAAAAAGTAGTAGTCGGACAGGCGTTCGAAACGATCGAAAATGAGAGTGTTGGAAAGGACGGGAGTGGAGGCGAACACGGGGGCGGGAGAGGTACCGGTATCGATAAGCGGTGGAACACTCTGATAGGCCAGTATTTCAAGGTAAATCTTCAAAAGGCTGGGGGACTGATTTCGTCCAAGCAACGTATCCACGAGTATTCTAATGTCGGATTCCGCGTCGTAGGCGGCGATCTGGGATAACAAATCCGTGAGATCTGAGTCCGGGCTAAACGGCTCGTTAGTGATATCGCTCTCCGTGGCTTCGGTCGCCAGGTCTTGAGTCGCCACTTCGATCCCGCTGATGGTGTCTTCTAGAGAAATGGTGAGATCGGTGTATTCATCGACAAGGGTCTCAAACGCGATAGCTGTTTCAAGTTGGTTGAAATCGGTCTGAAGTTGGCTGCTTAAACGATCGATCTGACTCTGGATGTCGGACAGTTCCTTCGACAGATCTGTGACCTCGTCGTCGTCGCCGATGTTCAGCCCCAGCGCCTGGGCGACTGAGCCCGCCACCTCTCCGATAGCGTCGGTCGCCAGGTCTGCCACCAATGTAATGGCCAGCGTGGTAAGGATCTGGCCCGTTACGGGTCCGTTCTCAATCAAAGCATCGATGCGCCCGGCGACACTGCCTCCGGCCATCTCAGTTAGAAAGACGGAGTGCCGAAAAGCCGAACGAGTTGATTCGTCGAGACCCCAGCCGATATCGACCCCCGACGGTATGTCAAAGATGCCCCGGACCCATATCGCCGCCTCTTCAGCGGTGACGCCCTTTCTCTGCCGATAGAGGGCGGCGGCTGTAGTGAGGATGTTGCAATAGACGCTTTTGTCTTCGTTATAATCGCGGACGTCGGCGACTATCGGAAGGTCCCAGGGGGAGGACCCGTCTAGTCGCACACTCACCCGAAACTCAGGGGGAAGGGCGGCTATGTTAGTTTGGATTCGGAAATTTCCGGTCTCATCGACCTCGGCGGGCGGATATCCAAGCGGTACTCCCGAGAGGTCGGTCAGCTGAGCGGTCGCCCCCGCAGCGGGCTTGTCCAGGAGGACTCGGCCGAAGACCACGTCCTCACCGCCTACAACTCCGGAGGAGAGAGTGGATACATTGGAACCCCCGCACCCGGTGAACACGAGTAAGAATAAGAGACCCAGTAAGTATGCTTTTTTTATTGTCATTGTCGTCATCCTCATCTCCCTAAAAGGGGGTCACAACTTCGAGTTGAGTGGTGCCGCTCACGGAGCCCAGAGTCGCTCTAATTACGAGGGTCGAATTTCCAAGTACCGGGCCGGTAAAAATCAAGGTGCCTGGTATGCTGCCGTTGATCGTTGCCGTACCGGCCGGGTAAGGAGAGCCGTCGGGCAACTCGAGCGACCAGACAACCTGGCTAGTCAGGTCTTCGAGCGACTGGTCGCTGTAGAAGGCTACCGCCCTAAAGGGAGTGGCGACGGAGGTATTCTGCAGTATCGAATTGCTCGGTGAGAGCAAGATGCTGGTAACGTCCCGAGTAGGCACGGGGGTTGGGACAGGCACCTCTAAGGTGGCCAGCAACGTCTCATTGAAGCCGTTGGATTCATTCATCCCCTGTATTGTTGCGATCACGGTTTGAGTAACTAAGGGGGGAGACTCTCCCGGGTGCCATACAAGCGTTCCGGCGTCCTCGCCCAGACTGCGCACTTCAAGCTGACTGGACGAGCTGGTCCAGGTGCAGTACTGGGAGATGTCTTCCCCGTTCAATGTCGCCGTCACTCGCGTGCCGTCCGGAGACAAGGTAAGCTGCGGAGCGGTGGTGGGGCGAAAGCCTGCCGCCACAATCTCTTCGTAGCTGCGACTGGAGTCGAAAGGCAGGTAGTTTACCTGAATATAGGCAAGGTCTTGTTGATACAACGACAGGAAGGTCGTCTCGTCGTAGCCTCCGATAGCCCCGGCTGAGAAAGTATAGACCTTGAGATAGCGAGGGCCGGTGAGGCCGGGGACAAACGGATCATCATAGTCGGGGTACCAAACGGCTCCACCCCAGTTCGCCGGCACGGAAAATCCCATTTTGACCAGCCCGTTGATAACGTTGCCGGGATCCGCTTGCAAGGCCAGAGCCCGAAGCTGTTCGAGTTCATCCAGGCTTGCCAGACGCCAGCCGCTTGGATATCCGGGGGCTTGAAAACTTTCCGCCTGGTCGATCAACGCTTGACCGTCGTCGTTGAAGTCGGCGTACCCGAGTACCGGAGCTTGAAGCTGAGTGTAAAAAAGCGTTCCGGAAGGTGTCGACGGAAGTGGCTCTTTGCCTCTCCCTTCGAACGCAGCCTGCGGGTTGGCTAAGTAGAAATCGGAGTCCAACGGGAAACCTAGCCGCTGAGACTCTTCCAGGATGGCCGTCTGAAATCTCTGAGCCGAGACGCGTGCATTGGCCACCTCGGAGGGAAGAATGGAAAGGTTGGCATCTTCGGCCAGAAGATTCATCGCCAGAAGTTGCTGCTGGGCATAAAAGAAAGCGAACTGTTCGAAGGGGTCGAAGATGTCGGTATTGGTCAATACCGGACTGTTGGCCCAAACCGGAGAAGAATCGCTTTGGGCGGTCTCGATCGGGGCTACACCTAACCGGAAAGAGAGTAACTGCAGGTAAGTATCGAGCAGACTGGGCGATTGATTTAGGCCTAGCAAGACCGTTTCAAACTGAACTAGCGCTTTTTGGGCATCGAACCCCGAAAGACCGGTCAGTAAGTTCTGCAGACCCTGCTGGGGTGTGAACGGAGCGTTGGTGATGGTGGTGTCGTTCGCCACCCTGCTCAGGTTCTGGGTTTGAGCTTCAAGATCCGCAATAAACGGCAGCAATTGGGTTACCAGTTTCTGATATCTGAGTACAAGCGTCTGGGCTTCGGTAATGTTTTGCAAGGTAGCGAAGTCTTGATCGATGCTGGCGCCCAACGCGTCCAGACTGTTTTGAATGTCCGTCAGTTGGTCGGCGACTTCCTGATTTTCATCCGAACTGCCGATATTCAGACCCAGAGACTGGGCCACCAACCCGAAAACCTTGTCACCTAAATCAATGATGATATTGGCTCCGATATTGACAATGATCGAGGTCCCGATATCACCAAAACCTTTCAGAACACCGTCGCCCGTCGCGGAGTTCTCCAATTGACCGAGAACGGGCTGTCCGTTCAGGAGTGCTGTCAGGTAGTCGGAGGGTCCACCGTTGGCTTCGGCCTGAGCGAGGAAGGCAGAATGCCGAAAGGGCGAGCGACGCGACTCATCGATCCCATAGCCCAGGTCGATGGTGGCCGGAATCCCGAACTTGGACCGAACCCAAGACGTTGCCTCGGAGAGGCTCCCGCCGTTCTGCTCCCTGTAAAGCGCGGTCAGAGTGGTGAGTATATTGGGGAAAACCGCCGTCTGACCGGAGAAATTTTGTACATCGACGACGATGGGAAGATTCCACCGAGAGCCGGAGCCCGGAGTGACTCGGACACGAAACTCCTGGGGTAGCGCGGCGTCGACCGGAATCCGAAAGTTTCCGGTCGAATCGACTAAGTCCGAGGGATAACCAAGCGGAACGCCCGCCAGGGAAGTGAGCTCCGCGGTTGCCCCTTCCAAAGGGCCGTCCAGGACAGCCCGTCCGTAGAGCAGCTGGGTGCGAGCCTTACCCGGTGTGCCGACAAAAACCTCGGACGAACTCCCGCATCCACCCAGGACTACTCCTAGCACCGTGAGTAAAATTAAGGTTCTATATACCTGCGTCCATGAAATCATGACCAAATCCTCACCTAAGTCCCAAATATGCCTTCGTATAGAGATATGTACAAAGATCTTGTGGACTCTCTTTCAACTCTGCATTATTTGACACTGTCAATTCGCTCACTCGACAGCAACCAGTTTAAATCCCACGCCCCGAACCGCGACTATCCGGACCGAGGAATTGTGTAACTTTTTCCTGAGGTTACCGACATGAGTGTCGAGCAGTCGCCGGCTCCCCAGGTGACTTACCCCCCACACCATCGTCAAGATCTTTTCCCGACTCAGGACACTGGGGGAATGGCTCATAAAGAGCTTGAGGAGGGAAAACTCGATGGGAGTGAGAGAGAGAGGCGAGCCCCGCTCGGCGACCTCGTGGGTAAAGGGATTCAACTCCAGAGTGCCGAGGGAGAGAACCTCTCCGTCCTGATTGGGCGCCGAGCCCATTTTACTTCGGCGGAGTAGGGCTCGCACTCGGGCTAGCAACTCCCGGGGGTTATAAGGTTTCCCGAGATAGTCGTCGGCGCCCACCTCTAGGCCCACGATTCGATCGTTGTCTTGAGAGAAGGCGCTCAACATCAAGACCGGCACCTCGCCAAGGGAGCGGATGCGCCGACAAACGCTCAGCCCGTCTAGCTTTGGGAGCCCCACGTCGAGAATCACGAGCTCAGGGGTCATCTTCTGAAAGAACTCGAGCGCTTCTTCACCACTTGCAGCCGTAACGACTTTGTAACCGAACGGCTCAAGCTGCAGTTGCACCAAGCGCAACAGCCCTTCATCGTCATCGACTGCCAGGATCGTTTGAGTCATGGGTGTTGAAGACACTCTTGCTTCCTCAGACGTTCCACTCCTTGCCACTACGGCGAAAGAACCAGGTCCACGGTGACGGTATCCTGGACCGGCGTTCCGAATGTCAGGGCCTTGGTCGTGCGATCAATCTGAATGGGAATGAGAGTCTGACTACCGTCACCCGCGACATGCATGAATTGTCCCAGTCGATCGATAACCACTTCCCGAGGCCTACCCGCGCCGGATGTGATCGAGGTGGTGGTGGCAAGAGACAACGAACCGTCACTCGCGATGTCGAAAGTATAGATAAGGCGGTCGAGGCCTCGGATGGCAAATAGAGTGGTCTCGTCGGGGTCAAGCGCCACAACCTCGGGGGATTCGGGAGTCTGAAACCAAGATTCCTGGGTCAAACGACCGTTCGAGTCGTCCAGGGAGAAGGTCACAACCCCTCTGCCCACTGACGAGGTGTTAGGGGCGAAGACGAACTCCCCACCCAGAGTCGCCGCCAGGTTGTTCGCGTACAGAAAGGGACCTTGTCCGCCATAAGTTCCTCTATAACGGGAGCCGGGAGTTCCCGTCAGACTGGAGTCTGAGTAGGCATATCCATAGAGCCCTGATTGAAGTGCCGAAGCGTAGACGAAAGGAAGACTCGGATGAGCGAACATGGCAGCGGGAAACTCGCCGAAAGGATTAGGATTAGGAGTCTGAGCAGCGATCAGAGTGGGAAGACCGGTCTCCTGGTCTATTCTGTAGCTCTCGACCCTCTCTGCCGTATAGCCGGCAAACAGGAATCTACCGTCGAAGCTGACCTTCACATCGGCAAGCCCGGTCGTTGTTCCCTCCACGGAGCCCGCGGGCGTCAGGGTGCCATCACTCAGGTTCACGCTATAGATCTCGATGATCTCGTCTCCTCCACCTGTTCTTGCCAGGTAGACAAAACGACCGCTGGGGTGTATCGAGACTTTCTGGGGATTGTTGGGGACAATCTCTTCGTCGATCTCGGTCAGTTCGCCGTTGGTGCTGTTGATGCTGTAAGCTTTTATCTTTCGAGGGTTTGCGGTATCGGTCTGGTCGTTGGAGACGGATACGTAGAGATAGCGACCGAGGAAGACATCTACCGAGGTGCTCAGGTCGGATTGAGTGTCGTCGGCCGTGATTTGGGTTGACTGGCCGATGGTGCCGTCCATAGAGGCGAGACCCGTGTCGGAGGCGACGCTCACGATGGAGGGATTGTCGCTGGAGAACGTGACACGGCTGTTGAAGTCGAATTCCGAACCGTCGGTGAAGACCCCCACCACATCGAAGTCTCGACTGGTGCCCGGCGTGTTGAGAGTATCGCCTTGAACGATCCGGAGCGAAGCGAGGACCGGGTCTGTCACCGTCAGGCCGGCTGCCGGGGAGTCGACTCCGCCGAGGCTTGCCCTCACCAGAGTGTTGCCGGTGGTCAGAGATTCTGCTACGGCACCGTTCATGGTCGCAACGGCCTCGTTTGAGCTGGACCAGGTCGCGGAATCGGACACATCCTGAACCGTCTGGTCGGAAAAGGTGGCCATGGCGACGAAGGTCTGGTCGATGCCCAGAGGGATCTGGGCCGGCGAGGGTGTTATCTCAAGCTCGGTGGGGACGGCATCGGTCACGGTGAGGTCGGCGGAAGCAGTGATGCTTCCAAATTCGGCGGAAATCTGCACTTGGCCCGGTGTGAGACCTCTCGCCAATCCGGCCGAGTTGATGGTGGCCACGTTTTCCGACTCGGAAGACCAGCGAACCAAATCGGAAAGGTCCAACTCTCCCCCCGTGATACGGGTGCCGGTGGCGGTGAACTGTTGAGTGGTACCGGCGGCTATGCTCGGAGCGGTCGGTGTGATCGTTAGGCTGCTGAGAATGGTACCTACGTCCTCAAACTCAAGCCCTGATAAAAGATATTCCTCGCCCGGAATCAGTTGCACCTCGGCAACAGCGAGACCGACCAGGGTGTTATCCGCAAGGTACTCGACTCGCACCAAGACCACCGTCGGCGGAACGTTCTGATAAACAATTTCCTCGGCCTTATCCCGCGTCTGAGAGTAAACGGCCACCCCCTGGGCATCCTGGCCCACCAGCCGAATGGCGGTGATCACCTCGGGCACGGCTCGCGATCTCTCCAGTTCGCTGATCAAGCGAATGCTGGCGGGTTCCACGGTGGCCGGTAGTTGAGTGCCTGTGGCGACAGTCACTCCGGGTCCGTCGGAGCCACAGCCCGAGACAAGGAGTGCGACAATGAGATAGAACCACGAGGTCCATTTATAGGCCGGATGCGAGCGCATTCAGTCCCTCCAAGAAATGAATTTCGCATTCAGCCTTCAAGAACGATCCGCCGGCGCCTTGACCCTGAGTCAATCTTTGGGAGATCTTGGGGGTATCTTGTATGAATCTTGTAAAAGAGAAGCTTACCAGGAGCTATACACAAGTCGTACAAGTGAGAAGAACAGATTGTATGGTACGGCAAACCTTATCTTTATTCTTAAGGCTCTCAGCTTGGGGAGTGGCCCTATTCGTATGCGAAGTAGGTGTCGGAATCTTCGCAGTTTTCTCTTTTTCCTCAGGTCTGGCCGTCGCTGCCGTCTTTAAGGAAGGTCGCTCTGCCGTCTTTCCGATTCTTCTGGCCGCGTGGTTTTCTTATCTCTACCGTGGTCACCCACCGGCTCTCGGCTTCTTTCTTTCGTTTATCCTCACCGCCACCGCGTTCTTAACCCACTTCCTACTGACACGGTTCATAGGCCCCGACTGCGCCCTGGACAGAACGCGCCAACTCTTCAGATATCTTGTGCTGGCCGGTCCACTGCCCTACCTAGGAGGGACGGTCTTGTTGGTGCTGGTCCAACGGTTTTACTCGGCTCCCGTGGAGATAC
>Ga0208331_100512_pt1 | contig 10880 bp, 10 predicted proteins | sample DeeseametaMP1648_FD_184184 | JGI IMG/M metagenome (GOLD analysis project Ga0208331, IMG submission 184184) | Marine microbial communities from the Deep Pacific Ocean - MP1648 (SPAdes) | ecosystem: Environmental > Aquatic > Marine > Oceanic | place: North of Tokelau, South Pacific Ocean... | reverse complement strand
GCGACAGGTCATGCAAACGGCGTGTTTGTGATGGGTGACGGCCACGTAGTTGCCCTGAATAGGGGTGCCGCAATTGTAGCATTTCGGGAGGGCCTGATTCAGACAGTTCGGACAATAGAACCGCCCCTCCCATTGATAACCGCGGTCCACCATCTTTTGGCAACTCACACAGCGGAAGTTCTCGGCGGAGGCGATTGTAGCAGTGAAAAGGAGAAGGAAAAGTGAAAGCAGGCTTACTCTTTGATGTAGCACCGACATCCCCAAAGAAGCACGACCACGGAGAAGAGACCGCAGACCAATCCCCAGAACCAGAAAGGAAGAAACAGGGCTTCCGACATCTGGGCCACGTCGGACGGCAAGTTCGGGCCGGCCCATCTGGTGAAGAGATAGTCGGCTCGGGTGAAGACCGAGAGTCCCAACTGCACTCCGATGAAGACGACGAAAGACTCCAAAACCTGTCGGTTGAGCTTTGCCGAAAGCGCTAGCAAGACCGCTCCGAGTCCAACCGTGAAGATGAGAGCCCAGACACTGCGTGCGGTGAGAATGCCCGCCAGCAGCAAAGCCACTCCAAAAATTCTGGTCGTGAGAAGGAAGGTCTTGTCGCTTCTGCGGGCCGACCAGAAGAGGAGCGCGGCCGCGATGGAGGGGCCGATGAGGCCACCGGCAGCCACCAGGCCTCGAACGATCCTTCCGGTTCCTCCGGACCAACTGGTGACACCGGAGCCGTCCCACTTGATGACGAGTTGTTGGAAGTCGCCCCCGACGAGCATGGCCATGAGGCCGTGACCCATCTCGTGGGCCAGAGTGGAGAAAAGAAGAAGAACGCGGCCGAGGATGCCTATGGCGGGCAAGTAGGAAAAGTACATCAACGCCAGGGATAAAACAACGGCCAGGATAAAAGTAGTGCTTCTTTTCAAAACGGCTCCGCCTCCGCAAAGATCTTCTCTCTATGGAAGTTTAACACCCCGAGACGGCTTCCTGTTTCGGTCAGTTCGGCTCGTGTTTTTCCGACTCCTCGGCGGCAGGCTCTTCTCCCACGTCGAAAGGCAGCGAGATGTCTTGCAACGGTTCGCCCACCGCGACTTCGTCTCGATCGCTCTCCGGTATGGGGCGGGGTTTTCGGGGAGCTTCGAGTTCGGCCAGGTTCGTGGGGAGTTGATTCGGGTCGAGATTGACCGTCTGGGCGGTGGCCAGAGGCACGGTCGGAGTTGGGGTGGGGGGAGTTTCGGGAGCGGGCGACTCTTCGTCCGCGGGCTGTTCAACATTATCGGTGACAGCTTCATTCACCAGGGGGGGAGGTTCAGGAGGCGCGGGCGGCTCGGTCCGAACCTCCACGTCCTGTCCGAAATTTCTAAGCAGCAGGGACAGATACTTCTCCAGGCCGTAAAAATAGGCTTCCATGTCGGCTTTAATGGTCGGAATATCAAGAACGAAATCGGACAGCCTGTACTTGCCCAAGTCCACCAGCACGTTCATCGCCACGACCAGCCTGGCTCCTCGCAACTCAAACGACATGCTGCCGGGCTGTTTGATGTCCGGCGGGCTGTGAAGATAGAGTTTGGGAAGCGTCTTGCCTCCCATGCCACCAAGAAATCCGCCGAACTGTCCCCGAGAATTCACATTCATAGCTTGCCGGAGAACATCCGGGTCGCTGGTATAACGCGACAACTCCAGCCCGAGTTGGGCGGTGAAGCGTGCCTTGGAAAGGTAGGGAAGGTCGGTCCGGTAGGGGACGATGAGGACTCGACACTGGTCGTTGTCTCGCTGCTCGAAATAGAGCTCCAAGTTCTTTCCGCCCGAGGAGGCCGAAATGTTGGTACCGGCGGCTCTCATGGCTTGCATTCGTTGAGCGCTGGACTGGCCGTGAGCGCCGAAACTCGACGGTTGGTGAGATTGTTTTTCGATGTTGCTCAGTCGAAAACCTAACTCGCGAAGGGCTTCGATGACTCCGCCGGCAAAGGTGCTGAAGTATTGGACCTTGCGTCGGATCCCGTTGAACTGGCGCTGGCTTCCGAAGGTCAGTTCGTGGAAGACTTGATCGCTCATGCTTTCTTGAACTTTCTTAGAGTCTCTTCTAGCCTGTTGACGATCTCCATGAGGTCGGATTCGAGTTGAGCCGAATTCACGACTCCGCGAGATTCGAGGTAGGAGCTAATCTTCTTGACCGAAGTGCTCTTGGCGTAGATCGTATTGTACTCGTGGTTGACTTTGATCTGCCCTAACAGCGGTATCTTGGTGATGTTGGAAAAGTCGGTCTTGAACATCGTGATCATATCGTCGGGGTCGGCCATTTTGTTTCTGACCTCGGCGGTGATGCTGAGAATACCGGCGCCGGCAACTTTTTTGTCCAGCGAGACCCGAATCGCGAAGAGGACCTCACCCTCGATCAGAAATCGCCCGGACTGAAAGCCTTCGTTGGCGGTAAATCCGATGCAAGGGTAGCCTTTCTTCTGGAAAATCCTGACCATCTCTCCGAAGACCATCTCGTCTTTGGCTTTGAACTCGTCGTAGGATTGGGACAGATCCGAAAAAAACTTGAGTAGTGCCATGGTGCGTTACCTCATAATCCCGGCCAGGTATTTTTCCAGCGATTGGTAGGCGGCCTGAATGTGAATCCAGAGCTTTCTGGTGTCGACCTCGAGAGTGTGCTTGTTCACGTAGTCCTCGAGATTAAGCAGGAGGGTGGTTTGGCAGACGGCGATGGTTCCTTCGATATCGACTTTCATCACCCCGGGGTCGGAAAAGCCGGCCACCCGTCCTTCGCCCGCCATGTCGCTTTTAAATTCAGCCTTAGCTGCCGCCATAACCTTGGACAGGTTCGGGTAGGAGCGGCCCACTCCAAACATACAGGCACATAGGTGGCCGACGGTTTTGGCGAAAAGATAGTCTTCACCCCGAGTGTGATCGACTCGGACCACGTGCCGGTTGCGCTCCTGGTCGCTGAAGGTCAAATAGTGGGCGGCTCCGTCGGAGTCGGCGGAAAGCAGAAACATGCCCGCGTCCAGGTGGGCTGTCACCACGGCGCCGACAAAGACATCATCGAGCCAGCCGGCCCTTTCCATATCGTCGTAACGACGCCAGCTTTCCTCGACAAGTTCAACGAACCGGTCTTCTAAGGCCTGATTGAATTCAAAAGTGGTCAAGGATTGATACCTCCCTCACAGACCCATTCCCCGCCCTTCTCCCAAATCTTGCTTCGGGGGGAACGGGTCCTGCGGAAGCAGAACTTTAGTTGAGTGGACGAACAAGGACACGGTCTGGACGATTTAAAAGTCGGAGATAGACTCACAGTAGAGATCGAAGACGTCGCGGCCGGAGGTGAGGGCGTCGGCAAGCTTAACGGATTCGTACTTTTTGTGCCTGCAGCGGCTCCAGGAGATAGACTGGAAGTGGAGTTGACGGCTCTCAAGAAGAAGTACGGGCGAGCTCGAATCTGCAAAATTCTGGAGCCCTCTCGAAGGCGTGTGAAACCGCCCTGTCCGGTCTATGAGCAGTGTGGCGGCTGCCAGTTTCAGCATCTCGACTACGACGCTCAGCTGAAATTTAAGACCAAGATGGTTAAGGACGCTCTGGAGCATCTTGCCTCTCTCTCCGGAGTGGAAGTGAAGCCGTGTAAAGGCATGGACTTACCCTGGTACTACCGCAACAAGGCTCAGATGATGGTCGCTGGACGTCCTTATTTGGAGCGCGAGAGGCAAGCGGGGCCGGACGGCCCCAGAATTCGTCCCTATTTTGGATTCTATCGAAGACGGACGCACCGGGTCGTGCCGGTCTCGGAGTGCATGATCCAATCCTCCGAGAACAACGCCATCCTGCAGGCTGCTCGAGACATGGCCGAGCGTCTCGCCTGGCAACCCTACAACGAAACCACCGAGTCGGGTTTTTTGCGTTACGTCCTGGCCAGGTCCAATACCAAGGGCGAGACCATGCTAGTGCTCGTCGTCACTCAGCCGAGTTTGCCTCACGTCAAGGAATTTGTGTCCGGTGTACGGGGTAGGGTCAAAGGCCTGAAGGGCGTTCTTATCAATCTGAATCCACACCGGACCAACGTCATTCTAGGTGGCACCACTCGTCTTTTATGGGGCCAGGACCATCTGCTCGAGGAGATAGGAGGACTGAAGTTCCGGATATCTCCGGCTTCCTTCTTTCAGGTCAACCCGTGGGGTCTGCGCGCCATCTACCAATGCCTGGACCAGGAGATCAAGCTACGCGGTCGGGAGGCCGTACTGGATCTCTATTGTGGAGTAGGAAGTCTCTCGTTGTATATGGCCAAGCGGGCTAAACGAGTGGTCGGCATCGACAACTGCGCACCTGCCATCGAAGACGCGGTGATCAACTCGGACCTAAACGGTTTGAGCAACACTTTCTTCGCCACCGGGGCTGCCGAGAAGGTTCTACCGCGTCTTTACCAGCAAGGGGAACGCTTCGCCTCAGTGGTGGTCGACCCACCCAGGAAGGGGTGCGCGCCGGAGGTTTTGAACACAGTGGCGCGCATGAGGATCCCCCAGGTTGTCTACATATCTTGCAACCCGGCCACCCTGGCCCGTGATCTGGGGCTGCTGGACGAATTGGGTTATCAGACCGAAATGATTCAGCCTATCGATATGTTCCCCCACACCTATCATGTAGAATCGGTGGCTACGCTCACCCGAAAGAGGCGATAATGCCCCTCCACCTGTCGGAAACATCAGAGAAGGTCAAAGCACGGGCCCAGGACCTGTCGGCTAAATGGAAACACCATTATCTCTCCTGCGAGCACTTCTTCCTGGCCTGTTGTATCGAAGACCCGCGTTGTGAGAACTGGCTGGCCGAGCACGGTTTCAGTATCGACGAGTTTGAAGAGCGGGTGTTGGAGTTGGTCCCTGTGGGCGACGATAAGCCGATCTGGGAAGGTATCCCTGAAAGCCCGAGGCTGCGTCGAGTTTTCAGCAAAGAGGCGCAGGCCGAGGCGGAGCGAGACCGAGCGATGAGGGTGGAGCCCATGCACATCCTCAGGGCCGTCATCAAGGAAGGCAAGGGGGTCCCGTGCCGAATCGTGCAGGAGGGAGAACGAGAAGGCCGAGCCCCCGCCGAGCGTTCGGGTGGTTCCGCGTCTCGACAGCCTTCGGCGGCACCGAAGGCCGGCCGCGAAGATTCGAAAAAGAAGACCAAGACCCCCAACCTGGATAAGTATTCGCGCGATATTGTGCAGATGGTGGCCGACGGTAAGGTCGACCCCATCATCGGACGGGCCGACGAGGTTCGGCGTGTTTTGCAGATCCTGGCTCGAAAGACCAAGTCGAACCCGGTGTTGATCGGAGAGGCGGGGGTAGGGAAAACGGCAGTAGCGTTTGCACTGGCTCGTCGTATCTATGAGGGCAAAGTACCCGACGCGCTTAGAAACACGAAAGTCCTGGAGCTCTCCTTAAGTTCCATGGTGGCCGGCGCCAAACACCGGGGTGAGTTTGAAGAACGTCTGGAGGGAGTGACCAAGGAAGCCATCGCCGACCCGGACATGATTCTTTTCATCGATGAGATTCATCAACTGGTGGGAGCGGGAGATTCGCGGGGCGGGATGGACGCCAGCAATATTCTCAAGCCGGCCCTTGCCAGAGGTGAGCTGAGGGTCCTGGGGGCCACCACCACCGACGAGTTTCGAAAGTACATCGAGAAAGATCCGGCCCTGGAACGCCGATTTCAGCCGGTCCTGGTAGGTGAGCCGTCCGAAGAGGAAGCTCTGCTCATGCTCAAAGGTATCCAGAAGCGGTTCGAATCTCATCACGGCGTGAAGTTTCAAGATAAGGCTCTGGCCAGTGCCGTGAAGCTTTCGGTGCGCTATCTACCTGACCGCAACTTGCCGGACAAAGCGATCGACTTGATCGACGAAGCGGCGGCTCACGTGAAGACTCAGTCCGGCGTGTTTCAACTCGACGCCGAAGGGCGCGCCAGCATTTCGGTGAGCGAAGATGTTGTGGCTGAAGTGGTGGCCCGGTGGACAGGCATTCCCGCACAACATATGACCGAGCAAGAGACGACCCGGCTCCTGAAGATGGAATCGGAATTGAGCGGTCGAGTGGTCGGCCAGGACCACGCCTTGGCTGCGGTGGCGCAGGCTATCCGGGTAGTGCGGGTGGGGCTGGTAGCGCCCAACCGACCGGGCGGAGTCTTCCTTTTCATGGGGCCGAGCGGCGTCGGGAAGACCGAGCTCGCGAAGGCGTTGGCCGACTTTCTGTTTGGCAATCCGAACGAGATGGTCCGGTTGGACATGTCGGAGTATCACGACAAATCATCGATCAACCGTCTGATCGGGTCGCCGCCGGGCTATGTGGGCCACGACGAGGAAGGCCAGTTGACCAAGGCTGTACGCAGCAAGCCCTACAGTGTGGTGCTTTTGGATGAAGTGGAGAAAGCGCACCCCGAAATCTTCGATCTTTTCTTGCAGGTGTTTGACGACGGCCGGCTCACCGATTCTAAAGGCCGGACGGTAAATTTTACCAACACCATCATCGTTCTGACGTCGAATCTTGGCGCCAGGGAGCTGTTTGAGGCGGGAGGTCCCAACCAGGGCTACGCCGGACAGTTAGACAGTTTACCGGAACAGTACCAGAAGGCGTTAAGAAGCCATTTTCGACCGGAGTTCTTGAACCGGCTGGATGAAATCGTCGCCTTCCGCTCACTGGAGCGGAGCGACCTCCACGGCATAGCCGAGATCCATCTGCAGGTGATGAAGGACCACCTTTTCGAACGGCGCGGAGTGACCCTGGAGGTCACTGAAAGTGCCGTAGGACTCCTGCTGGAGCAGGGTTATCAGCCGCAGTTTGGTGCTCGTCCGCTCAAACGCGCTATCGATATCCACCTGGCGCGGCCTTTGGCCGAGGAGATGTTGAGACGCTCACCCGCTGAAGGTGACGTCATGGTGGCGCGCCGCGACGGCGACCGGATCGTCTTTACCTCGCCGGATGAGGTCGATGCCAAACCGCTCAAGCAAACCTTCGCCTCCGAGCCCACCGAACAGTTGCCTCCGGAATCACGACTGCCGCGACCGCCCTCACCTCCGGACGAGCCGCCACCTGGATCGCGGTCGCCCCAACGGCCCTTGCCTCCGGACGAATCGGGGCCCTCGACTCTCTTCCCTGATGACCCGTTCGAGATGGGCGGGAGCAGCATTTCCTCGGGTTCTGACAATTTAGGAGACGACCCTGGCGAGCCGATTTACGAGAACCGACGGTACTTTGAGCCGGAACCAGAGGAAGAGGAGCCTCTTCAGCATACCGCTGTGCCCCGAACCCCAGCGGCTCCACAACCACCGCCCGACCTTTTTCAAAGGCCGGCCGCTCCCAATCCACCTGCCAAGCCCAAATGGTCCGAGCCCTCTCCTCCGCCTCCTCGCCAGTGGATCGAGCCCGAGGCTCCGACCCCACCGCCGCCTGAACCCGAACCGGAGGCCGAGCCGGAGCGGGAGCGGGAGCAGCGTCAATCTCAAAGCCGCCCTCAGCCCGAACGACGAATTCCACCCCAGGGGCCGTACCGGACGCCGTTTACCCCGCTGCGTTCTCCGAAGAAAGGGGATAGCTGATGAGGGTCAATCTGGAAGTCTTGTCAGGGCCCTTGGACGGTCATATATTCCAGTTCAACGGCACCTCGGATATCGGCCGGGAAGCCAAGCTGAAGCTGGCCATCGATCGCTTTGTCTCCCGGCGACACGCGATAGTGGAAATTCAGGGCGCCACCGTCTTCTTGGAAGACCTGTCCTCCACCAACGGCACCTTCGTGGATGACGAACGGCTCAACGGTCGGGTTCAACTGAGCAACGGTAAGGTGTTCAGGGTGGGGCGGACCTGGTTGCAGATCACCTGGTAGAGCATTTGACCTCCTCGCGCGCAGCGGAGGCACGGCTCTCGATCGTCGACGAGACCGACGACTATCTGGTTGTTGATAAGCCGGGGGGTCTGGTTTGCCATCCCACCAAGGGAGATAGTTTCTCCAGTCTGATCGGACGACTTCGTCTTTATTTCGAAGGCACGGACGTTGAGCCTCGATTTGTTCATCGCCTGGACCGGGAGACCAGCGGATTGGTCTTGATCTCGAAGAACCGGCCGGTCCACAAATCTCTCTGCCGAGAGTTGGAGCAGGCCTCCAAGACCTATCTTGCGGTGGTGGAAGGAAGCCCCGAGAAAGCGGGAACGGTCGATCAGGATCTCGGCAAGGCGGTCGACTCCGAGGTGGTGGTCAAGCAAGCGGTGGTCAGGGAGGGCAAGAGCTCCCAAACCGACTGGAGGACGCTGGAGTCGAACGACGGATACAGCTTGTTGGAAGTTCGCCCCAGGACCGGTCGGATGCACCAGATCCGAGTCCATCTTCAGTGGCTGGGCCATCCCATCGTGGGCGACAAGCTTTACGGGCACGACGACACTTTATATCTGGAGTTTACCCAGCACGACTGGACCGAGCGACACCAACGACTGCTGGGAGCCAGGCGCCAACTATTGACACTCATTCGGCTGGAAACCCCGAGCTTCTGCTGGGATGCCGAAGTTCCGCCGGACATTCTTGAGGTGCGGGAATGGGTTCACTTCCGTCGAACTCAAGGATAGACGGGGGGGAGAGCAACGCTTCTGCTCATGTTTTGTGATAGACTGAACGCTATGGACAGGCGGCGACGGGGGATCACCCTGATTGAGACCATTATGGCTCTCTCCCTCATTACTATTGCCGCCCTGGGTCTGATAGCGGCCTTGACCAGGCTCATGATTGCTCAGAGTTCTTCTTCTCACCAGACGGTGGCCCGGATCATCGCGGACTCGGTTCTTCAGAGAGCAACGCTTGCGGGACCCCCTAATTTTAGTCAGATCAACCTGGGAGACGTTGAATTTCAATCCGCCCGGGTCGGTCAGAATTCCGAATTGGTGGAGTTTTCCTATCAGGTGCGGGCTGAAGAGGTGGCCCCGCCCGGAAGTTTTTATCCCTCGGGAGAATCGGTCCCCGATATGGGTTCGATGTGGGAAATCACGGTCGTTGTTTGGTGGAACAGTGAAGATGCCTACGAAGGTGCCGTGGAGAGGGGGACTCAAACGGTTGAGGTCACAACGCTTGCCTACATTGAGACCTGAGAAGTCGTCCGGCACGACCTTGATCGAGTTGATCGTCGCCATGGCGATGCTCAGCTTGCTGACGGCGCTTCTTTTCGGAGCGTTCGAGATGGGGACTCGCGTCTTTCGAGACACCACGGTTCGTCAAACCTCCGAGAATCAGCTTCGCAGCATCAAACTCCTGTTAGAGCGTGACGCCAATCATACGAATTTCTGGTACTGCAATAAAAACGCCCTTCCCCGGTCCGTCGGGGGAAAGAACCGAGACGCGCTGGCCATGTCGACTCTTGACGATTGGGAGGCGCCGGCAAACTTCGATTCTTTGACTCTAAGGCCGGTTTGGAATCGTTATATCGTATGGTATGCCGATCAGAGTTCGCCTACCGGGACCCTCTACCGACAGTTGGTGGAACCTCCCTTGCCAAGTCCGCCGGATCCGCCCGGCTTCATTACGCCCTACGGAGCCCTTGGCGCCAATATCAATGAAGAACCGGCCCTGAACGAAGATGTCATCTACACCCGGAGTATGTCGGAAGACGTGATCGATTTCACCGTCAATTTGCGCTTCGAGAACGGGACGATCGAAACCATCCTTCAACTCCGCGCCGAGGGAATTCAGAGACCGGGCACCCAGGACCGGACGGAAGAAAATCTGCAAGTGAGATTTACCTTTCAGCCGAAGAATACTTGGCCACGTATTTAGACTCACTTTCCAGGATAGAATAAAAGTAGACCGCAGGTCCAATGCACAGTCGGTCACTTGTGATAAACTGGAGTCAGAATGGGGATTGCATCGTGAGAACTAAACGTGGAATAGCGCTGGCTCTAACACTCTTGGTACTAAGTGTGATGACGTTAGTGTCGATCGCCTTTTTCCAGGCCTACCATTCTCACTTCTCCATCACTCGTGCTTCCCGAGATAGCGAGACGGCCTTCATGGCTTGCGAGGCGGCCTACGACTACGTCGCCTACCGCTTAGAGCACGACCGAGATTGGGGTGCCACGGCCTTCACCACCGACGACCTCGGTAAGGATACCGACACCATCTATCTTGAGATACTCTCCAAGGTTGGTACCCACGAATTCGAGGGCAAGGTGCTTGGTTCCGGGGCCACGATAAAGGGAACGATATACAACAACCTGGGAGGATTGCTGGCCGAGGACGCTGTGGTACCACCGTCGGGAACGGCGCGCTGCCAACTGGAATGCCAGAGTGGTGATGCGACCAGGCGGGTTGAGTTTCTCGTTCGTGTCGCTCCTCTCTTCGACTCTTCCGCACTGACCAGAGCCAACCTGAACGTGGACGCGGAAACGCTGACGCTGCGCAGTTTGGACACCAATCGCAACATGCTCCGCGCCGAGCAGGATATCTTCGTACCGGATATGCTCACAAATGACAGCACGCAGTTCTTGCTGCCCGGGACGGATTCGCCCGATAACAACGGATTGATGTGGTCAAAGGGCGACATCTATTCCTACGATGCGGCCGGCGACCCCCAGAAGCTCGAGGATGCCGATGATTTTGCCCAGGCCAGTGAGTCGAGCCACGGCAAGATGGTGGCAGGGGCCGACTCCCACTTTTCGGTATTCGACCTGGACAAGGAGCTTATCAAGGTTCCTGAGGGTCACACTTCAATCCCTCTGAACAACCCTTTCACCGGAGCCCCTATGCCGGGACGCTTCACCTTCACTCGTCGTTCGGCTAACGTGGCGTTTAACACTCCATACTACATCGCCGACGGAGCAGACTCTCGGACCAGAGATATTCCGCGTGTAGCCAACGGCATTTATATCGACGTCTTGGAATACTAC
>Ga0208331_100511_pt1 | contig 10904 bp, 8 predicted proteins | sample DeeseametaMP1648_FD_184184 | JGI IMG/M metagenome (GOLD analysis project Ga0208331, IMG submission 184184) | Marine microbial communities from the Deep Pacific Ocean - MP1648 (SPAdes) | ecosystem: Environmental > Aquatic > Marine > Oceanic | place: North of Tokelau, South Pacific Ocean | collected... | reverse complement strand
CGACACCGACTGACCCCGATCAAACGAAAGCCGCCCCGGCATCAAAACCGGGGCGGCTTTCACCTGCCTATTGACAAACGATGCCTACATATCAGCTGTCGGCTCCGGAATGCCCGGACCGCGCGAGCGCGTTGCGGGGACGCAGGAATCCGGGCTGCTGCCGGGCGCGCACAGCCCGAACCGTTCCCAGCGGGATGACGCGGGTGAAGAACCCGCTGGCGTCGAAGCAGCGCCGCACCTCCCGCACGAAGGTCTTCGGCAGCCCGAACCGGATCAGCCCCTGGCTGACGTCGATCAGATCGGCCCGGCGCATCGCCTCTGCCAGCGCGGCGTGCGGCCGGTCGGCGCCGTAGCGGGTCAGCCGGTGGTGTTCGGCGATGACGACCGCCAGTTCCTCCGACCAGGCCTGCCGGCCCGTTCGTTGCAGCCACCGGTCCTGCGCCTGGATCGAGGGCACCAGGTAGTCGAGGGTGTCGAAGACTGCGAGGTCGTGGAACGCGGCAGCGGTCGCCAGTTTGTCGTCGCCATCTGGGGCCGTCGGGCACAACGCGCGGGCGAAGTTGATGACCCGATAGACGTGCGCCCGGTAGGAGTCCCAGCCCGCATCGTCCCCGCGGGCCAGGTACCGGTGCGATTCCAGAATCTCCTCGGCGAGTGGCGCGTGGCGCACGATGTCAGGGACGGGCATGGTTCACCGCCGAGCGAAGCGGGCGGCCACGTCACGCAACCGCGGTGACACCCGAAAGGAGAAGAGCCCGTTGAACACATCTTCACGCAGCCGCGTCAACGTCGAGGTCTTGAATCGCCACCGGTCGTCGATCTTGACGTACGTCTCGTGATAGTGGCCGTAGCCGTTCAGGTTCAGCCCCGACGCAAGGCGGACAACGTCATTCAGCGCCCACACGCCGGTGGCTTCTGTGGCAGCGACGAGTTCGATCTCCGGTGCGTGGACCTGGTGCACCGTCGGCCGCGAAGGCTTGCCGAGGTGCTTACGCACGAAGGCCACGAACTCATCGGCTCCGTTGATGACCGTGCCGCCGGAGGGTGACGTGTCACTGACGAAGTCGTCGGTGAACAGTTCGCGCCACGCGTCCCACTGTTTGGTGTCCAGCAGTCGGCAGTAGCGCGCCTTGAGCTGCTTGATCGCTTCGATCTCGGTCAGTTCGGTCAGCTGATCCATCCACCACCATCCTGCCCACGACATGTCGATGATCGCCTGAACCGTAACACCTACCGTATGAGCCGTTGGGTCGCGTCATTGCACCAGGCCGGTCCCCGACACGCCAGCGATCTCACGCGCCGTGCGGCTTCTGGTCGGATGCGCCGGCAGGAACGCGAGCACCGCCACCGCGCCGACCAGGCAGACACCGGCCGCGGTCAGGCAGCCGGCATGCAGCCCCGACATGAATGCATCGCTGACGACCTCGCGCAGCGTGTCGGCGACCGCGGGCGGAGATTGCGCCGCGACGGCGAGCCCCTGTGCCAGACCCTCCCGGGCGGCCTCCTGAGCCGGCACGGGCGCGGCGGCGAGCACCTCATCGGCGGACAGGTCGCGGATGTAGAGCGTGGAGAAGATGCTGCCCACGACCGCCACCCCGAGCGTGCCGCCCACCTGCCGGGTCGCATCGTTGACCGCCGAGCCCGCGCCGGCCTGCTCCGGCCGCACCACCCCCATGATGGAGTCGGTCGCCGGCGCAGCGGTCAGGCCGAGTCCTCCACCGAGCAGCACCATCTGGGCCGCCACCACCGGGTAGGACACGTCGACGTCGATCGTGGCCACCCAGGCGAACGCCGCGGTGAGCATCACCAGCCCGACGAAGACGACCACCTTGGTGCCGACGCGTGTCACCGCCAGGCGGGTGCCGAGCACCGACCCGGCCGCGATCGACAACGCCACCGGCAGGATCCGCACCCCGGTCTCCAGCGGGCCATAGCCCTGCAACAACTGGAAGAACTGCGTGATCAGGAAGATGAACCCGAACAACGCGAAGAACGCGACGGTCACCGCGCCGCTGGCGGCACTGAACCTCAGGTTGGCGAACAGTCCGACGTCGATCAGCGGATCGCCTGCACGGCGCTCCCACCAGACGAACGCCACAGCTGCCGCCAGCGCCACGGCGAATCCCGTCAGCGTCTGCGCGGAGGTCCACCCGTGCTCGGGCGCTTCGATGATCGTGTAGACGAGAGCACCCAGCATGACCACCGAGAGCACCAGCCCGCCGCGGTCCAGGGCGGTGTCTGCTTCCGGGGCCGACCTCGGCACGAACAACACCGCTCCCAGAGCGGCGACCAGCGCGATCGGCACCAGCGCCAGGAAAAGGCTCCCCCACCAGAATGTTTCGAGAAGCGCGCCGCCGAGTATCGGTCCGACCGCTACGCCGAGCCCGGTCACCGCCCCCCACACGCCGATCGCGGCGGCGCGTTGCCGGGGATCCCGGAAGGTGTCGGTGATCAACGCCAGTGTCGTCGGATAGATCAGGGCCGCCGAGATTCCCATGATCAACCGCATGGCGATCAGCTGACCGGTCGAGGTACACAGGGCCGCGGCGACGCTGCTGACCGCGAAGAGCAGCAAGCCGGCGATCAGCGTGCCGCGCCGCCCGAACTTGTCACCGACGGTGCCACCGGCCAGAACCAGGGCCGCGAAGGCGAGGTTGTAGGCGTCGACGATCCACTGCAGCCCGCGCGTCGTTGCGCCCAGCTCCGAGTTCAACGTCGGCAGAGCGACATTGACGATCGTCGTCTCGACGTTGATCGCGAGTGCCGCGATGAGGACGACGGCCAGAACGAGTCCGGGGCGGTGTCGAAGACGACTGTGCCCCACGGGGCGGCTAGGGGTGATGGTCACGGGGTCTTACCGCCTCGTTCTCGATGTTGACGACGCTAACATTCGGATACGATGGCAGACGATGTTAGTGCTGTCAACATTTACGCGGTGGTTACTGCAGGCCGTCTGCGATCACGTCGAGCAGCCGGTCGATGATCAACTGTCTGCGCGCGTCGTCGAGGCCGCTGAGCGGGCCGTCGAGAAGCAGGGTGGACAAACCGTGCACCGCCGCCCAGGCCGCCTCGTCGAGTCCGTCGCGCCGGTCGGCGGCCAGCACGCCGGTGGCGATCAACTCGTCGATGCAGCGGATGAGAATCTGGAACGGATGGTGTTCGGGCACTCGCACCGGCTCATCGGCCGTCCCGCCGCCCCCGGAAGCATTGTGGGCGAACGCCGTTCGGAACAGTCCCGGCTCGGCCAGCGCGAAGTCCAGATAGCCCTGCCCGGTGGCACGAAACCGCGCGAGTGCCCGTTTGGCCTTCGGCCCCCTGGCGGCTACGGCGTCGAGTCGAGCTGCCATCGCGTCGGCGAGAAGCGTCTGGGCATGTTCGGTCACCGCGGCCAGGAGTTCCCCGCGGTCGGCGTAATGGCGGTAGGCCGCCGAATTGCTGACCCCGGCCAGTCGCTGCACATCGCGCATCACGACGGCGTCCGGGCCACCGGTGCGGGCCAGGTCGACGGCATGGTCGAGAAGCACCTGACGCAGGTTTCCGTGGTGGTAGGTGTCGGAGCGTCGGGGGGTCAGCGCGACTCCTTCCCAGAGCTGATGTTGACGACACTAACATCTGTCACCGAGTGCGGTCAGCCGCCGTACCGCCCCACCTTCTCGGCGAGGTCGTCGAGGATGCGCAGTGACGCATCGCGGGGCTTGGTCGGCAGCAGCAGGCCCACATGGTCGAATCCCACGTCCTCGGCGGCGCGCCAGTAGTCCGGATCCGGCGGCGCGGCGAAGATCATCAACGGCACGCAGTAATCGGCGTTCTCGCGGATCTGCGCTACCCGCCGAGCCAGTCGGTCCGCGGGTAGCGGGTTGGAGATCCACCCCGCCCGGTGGCGGATGATGCGCCGGACGGTGGCGTCGGAGTCACCGCCGATGTAGACGGGCGGATGCGGTTCACGCACCGGTTTCGGCCGCTGATACGACGGGTCGAAGTCGACGTAGCGGCCGTGGTACTCGGCAGGCTCCGCGGTCCAGAGCTCTTTGATCGCCTCGATCCGCTCGTCCAGCAGCGCTCCGCGCGTTCCCGGGTCGGTGCCGTGGTCGCGCATCTCCTCGAGGTTCCATCCGGCACCGACGCCGAAGACGAAGCGACCCCCGGAGATCACGTCCACGCTCGCGGCTTCTTTGGCCGTGGTGATGGGGTCGCGCTGAATCAACAGCGCGATGCCGGTGATCAGGTCGATGCGTGACGTCACCGCGGCGGCTGCAGCGAGCGTCACGAAGGGATCCAGCGTGCGGTAGTAGATCGACGGCAGGTCGCCGCCGAGTGGATAGGCCGACTCCCGGCTGGCCGGGATGTGGCTGTGCTCGGCCACGGCCAGCGACTCGAAGCCCCGCTCCTCGACGGCACGGGCGAGGGTCACCGGGTCGATGGTGTCGTCGTTGACGAAGGTGGCGATCCCGAACTTCATACCTGAAGGTTGTACACCTTCGTCGAGGCCCGCCGTTTCGGCCGCGTAGGCAGCGGGAAGAACCCCATCACGGTTCGATGGTCGACAGCGACAGGGAGGAAGGCCCTGTGATCCGTGCTCTTGCGGCTCGGTTCGCCCGGCGGGTGGGTGCGGTGTTTCCCGGTGTGGCGATGAGCGCCGACAACGCGTTGATGTTGATCAAGGCCGTCATCGCCGGAACGATCGCCTGGGCGCTGGCCACCGAGGTGTTCCACGCCAGCAACGCGTCGTTCGCCGCGTTCGCCGCGATGCTGCTGATGCAGCAGACCATCGCCGATTCGGTGCAGAAGGCCCTTCACTACACCGCTGCGGTGCTCGTCGGGATCGGACTGGTCAGTGCCGTCGCGCTGCCGTGGGGTCCCGGCCTGTGGCTCTTCCCGCTCATCCTCCTGGTGAGCATGCTGATCGGCCGCTGGTATCGGCTCGGCAGTCAGGGCTTCAACGTCACGGTCGCCGCTGTCTTCGCCTACGGCGTGGTGGCGATGCCCGACGCGGGCAGGTCGCCGCTGATGCTGATCGGCGATCTCGCGGCCATGGTCCTGCTGGGGGCGGGGATCGCGGTCGGCATCAATCTGCTGATCGCTCCGCCGCTGCGCTACCGCAGCGCCGAAGACGCCGTCGGCGCGTACTGCCAGTCGGTGGTCGCGCTGCTCGACGACATGGTCGCCGGGTTGGGCGACGGGGCGCCCGACGACGACCAGGCCAGGGACTGGCGCAGGCGCAGCGACGAACTGCCGGGCCTGTCCGCTCAGCCCCGCAGCACCATCGACCACGCCCTCCAGACGTCGAAGTTCAATCCGCGACGGCTGGTGACCCGCGGCAGCCCTACGTTCGACGGGCACCGGGTCACCGTGCACGTCGTCGAACGAATCTCGCAGCAACTGGTTTTCGTGTGTGCCGGGCTGCTGCGCTTCACCGGGTCCGACGAGGACGAGTCGGCCGGTCGCCGTGCCCGCACGGAGTTCTTCGGTCAGTACGCAGCGGTGCTGTCGGCGGTACGGGACGCGATCGCCGAGAGCGCGTCGCTGCACTCCATGTCGGACCTGCGGGCCGGGACCGCATTGACCACAGTGAACGAGCAGTGCCGGTCGGCGCTGGACACGCTCAGCAGCGCTGCCGCCGTCGAAGGCGAGCACGACAAGCCACGGCAGTGGGCATTCTTCGGCGCCCTGTATGCCGACGCGCAGCGCATCTGCGAAGAGATCGAATGGGCCGACGACCAGTTCCAGCAGCTGGCGCAGTCCTCGGCCGGCCGCCCCTGAGTCTCGGGCTTTCGGCCGGACTACGGGGTGAGGGCAGCCGGCCAGCTCAGCGGGTTCAGCTGCCGGAACGGGTCGGTGGACCTGATCTGTTGCAGGTCCTCGAGCTCGGCCTCCAGCTGTCGCTGCACCCGCCCCTTGATTGCGGGAGTCCACGCGTCGGCCTCCCCCTCGGTGGGGGTCGTGGCGATCGGCGGACCGAACGACAGATACATCCGCTGCGGTCTGGGTACCAGGGTCGGGCCGATGCCCCGCACCAACGGCATCCCCATGTCGGAGCGGCCACTGAGACGGTGGCTGAGCCACCTGCTGGCGCGACCGAGACGGCTGTCGCGACTGACGATGCTGGTGTACACGTCGTCGCCGCCGACGAGTGCCGCGGTGACGATGGGATAGCCGTGCTCGATCGCGATCCGCGCGAAGCCATCTCGGTTCTGCCAGCTCAGCGTGTACTCCTCGCCTTTGTACTTGGCGATCTCCCGGGCGCCGCCCGGGAAGACGAGGATCGTCTCGTCCTGGTCCATCAACCGGTGGGCGGCGTCGGGGGTGCCGACCACCGCCCCGTAGGCGGTGACGAGGTCGGCTTGCAGCCCGCGCATCCGCCCGAACTGCCGGTCCGCCAGCGGACGGACGCGGGTTCCGATTGCGCTGCGTACGTAGTACGGGATCAGGAGCACCTCGGACGAGTTCTGGGTGTGGTTTCCCACCAGCAGGAATCGGCCATCGGCCGGCAGATTCTGCAGGCCACGGACATAGGGACGGTACAGGCGCATCAGCGGTGACAACGCGTCCGTTGCGGTGTCCAGCAGGGTCTCCAACGCCCGCACACTCGGCGAGATGGCGGGCTCGGTCATCGGGCGGCGGTCCTGTCGTCTCGGGTCACTTCCGCCATTGTCCACGCCGTGGGCGTCTGCCTCGCTGATCGCCTTCGGCTGCGCTGCCACCGGATTAGGCTCCACCGCATGCAGCCTGGACCGTCCGCACCACCTGAGCTGACCGGCGTGGCCTCGGCAGAAGGCCCCCTGCCCGGGCCGGAACTCCTGGCCGGGCGTCCCTACGCACTTCCGATCGACCTGCTCGCAGAACTGCACGGACCGCTGTTCTATGCCGACTTCAACGGCGAACGGAAGCTCTACGCATGCTCGGCGCCACTGGTCGAGGAACTCTGCGACGAGACCCGCTTCGCCAAGAACCTCACCGCGTCGCTGGCCAGGATCCGGCCCCTGGCCGGTGACGGGCTGTTCACCGCGTTCTACGGGGAATCGAACTGGCAGAAGGCCCATGACGTCCTGCTGCCGGGTTTCAGCTATGCGGGGTTACGCAACTATCACTCCGCGATGCTCGACATCAACGCCCAGTTGATCAGCCGGTGGGACGCCGCCGCGGGGCATGACGCGGTCGACGTGTCCACCGATCTGCAGAAGCTGGCGATGGACACCGTTGCGCTGGCCGGTTTCGGTGCCCGGTTCGAGTCGTTCGATTTCGCCGGGATGGCGCCCATCCCGGCGAGCTTCACCGCAGCGCTGGGCGAAGTCTTCCAGAACGGGGTGACGCCGGCATTCACCGACGAGTTGACCACCCTGCACACGTTCTTCGACGAGCTGGTCGCCGGCCACCGATCCGGTCGCAGCGACGATGTCGACGACCTGCTGTCGGTGATGCTCGGCCACGACGCCAACGGCGCTCCGTTGCTCGACCCGGACAACGTCAAGAACCAGATCATGACGTTCCTGATCGCCGGACAGCTCACCACCTCCGAGCTGATGCCCAACACTCTCTACAACATCGTGCGACACCCCGCCGTGCTGGAACGCGTCCGGGCCGAGGTGGACCAGGTGTTCGGCCGCGACGACGACTACCTGCCCAGCTACGACGACATCGGGAGGTTCGAGTATCTGCGCCAGGTCATCAGCGAGACGCTGCGGCTGTCTCCCCCGGTGCTGCAGTTCGACCGGATGGCGCTGTCCGACACGGTGATCGGTGACCGGTACCCGATCAAGAAAGGTGAGGCGGTCAGTGTCCTCACCGGTGCGCTGCACCGCCAGCCCGGCTGGGGGGACAACGTCGAGCTGTTTGACCCCGAGCGGTTCTCCCCCCAGCACAGCCAGTCCCGGCCGGCAAGCCTGTTCAAACCGTTCGGCACCGGCGCGCGCTCGTGCATCGGTCGCCAGTTCGCGCTGCACGAGGCCACCATGGCGATCGCCCGCATCGTCCACCGCTACCGGATGATCGACTCGCGACACTACGTGCTGCAGTGGGACGGTCCCGGCAGCCGGCGCCCCGTGGGCTTTCACCTCGATCTCCTCCGGCGCACCGCGGACGAACGGGCGGACCGCCCGGGCCCCGACGCCGCACCGGACTCGCGTCCCACCAACACTCCCGGGTCCGCCGTCAAGGCGGGGACGACGCTGGCCGTACTGCACGGCTCGAATCTGGGCACCTGCCGGGCGTTGGCCGCACAACTCGCCGAGGAAGCCGCCGACCACGGGTGCCAGGCCACGGTGGCGCCCCTCGACAGCGCGGCCGGGGCGCTGCCGTCGGCCGACGTCACCCTCATCGTCGCCGCCTCCTACATCGGACAGCCCACCGACGACGCCCGGGCGTTCATGGCGTGGCTGAACGACCCCGACACCTCGCTGGCCGGCAGCCCGCTGTTCGCGGTGCTGGGGGTCGGCGACCACAACTGGGCCGACACGTACCAGGCCATTCCCCAGCAGATCGAGGAACGCCTCACCGAGCTGGGCGCCACCGCCCTGGTTCCACGAGCTTCAGCCGATACCTCCGGTGACCTCACCGGAACGGTCGAGGAGTTCTCCGCGGCGTTCTGGACGGCAGTGGCGCAGCGCTTCGGTGATCCGGATGCCGCGCCCGTCAGCGATGCCGATGAACCGCTCTACGAGCTGCGCACCATCGTCGGTCCCGTCACCAGTGCCATCGACGCCCGCTTCGACGTGACGCCGATGACGGTTCTGGAGAACACCGAGCTGGTCAGCGACACCGCCTTCGGACAGGCCAAACGTTATGTGCGGATTGCGCTTCCGGAGGGCATTGAATACCACACCGGCGATCACCTCACCGTGCTCGCCGACAATCCACCCGAACTGGTCGACACGGTGATCCAGTTGTTGGAGATCGAGCCGGACCTACGGCTGTCGATCAACCCTCGACGCAACTCGCGGCGGCTGATCGCACTCGACCGGGAGGTCAGTGTGCGCGAGTTGCTCACCCATTTCGTGGAATTGCGCAAGCCGGCCACGAAGAGTCAGTTGACGCGATTGGCGGCGACGAATCCGTGTACACCCGAACGACAACGGCTCGAAGAGCTCACCGCGTCAGCGGAGCCGGCCGTGCTCAGTCCGCTGGAGTGCCTGCTGGAGTTCCCTGCCTGTGAGATCACCGGCGCCGAGCTGCTCGAGCTACTCGAACCCATGACGCCGCGGCACTATTCGATCGGCTCGTCGTCGCGATTGTCGCCTCAGGTGGTCGGGCTGGTGGTCAGCGTGCTCGACGCGCCGGCGCGCTCCGGCCGCGGGTTGTTCCAGGGCGTGGCCTCCAATCACCTGGCGGCGGCCAAACCCGGTCAGGTCGTGCGGGCCCGGGTGGACGCCGCGCGCCAGGCATTCCGGGCGGGCGCCGAACCCACCCGAAACGTGATCCTGGTCAGCGCCGGCACCGGGGTCGCCCCGTTCTGCGGTTTCCTGCTCGACCGCCTGGCCGCCCAACAGGCCGGTGAGCCCTTCGCCCCGGCACTGTGCTTCTTCGGCGTCCGCGATCCCGCGGTCGACTACATCTTCCGCGAGCAGTTCGAAGAAGGTGAGGCGCTCGGCGTCGTGCGCATGCGGCCGGCGTTCTCGCGGGCGCCGCAGGACGGCGTGCGGTACGTGCAGGACCGCATCGCCGCGGACGCCGACGATGTCTGGGACATGCTGGGTGACCCCGCCAAGGACACCTACGTCTATGTCTGCGGTGACGGCGCGCGCATGGCACCCGCGGTCCGCGAGGCGTTCACGGACATCTACCGGTCCCGCACCGGCGACGACTCGGACGCCGCACAGCGGTGGCTCACCGGCCTGGTCGAATCCGATCGCTACGTCGAGGACGTCTGGGCCGGCTGACCGACGCCGTCACCTGTCCGGCAGCCACGTGGTGCGGCGCTGCCACTGCCATTCACTCCCCGCGGGAACAGACGCCGCGAGTCGACGCCGGAACGCCCGGATGCCGAGAACACCGGCGAACGGCAGCAGCACCAGCGCGGGAAGCTGATAACGCCAGGAGAATTCGAACGCGGCCGAGAGAATCAGCATCGTGAGCGCCATCCCCAGGGCCAACGCGATGGCCGACCGCACGCCACTGGTGCGGGCCCAGCCCACGCCCAGCGCGGCGGCCAGGGCGATGAGCCCGAACACCGCCAGCAGCGGCCCCGGCATGTAACCGACGCTGAGCTGGTAGCCGCGCAGGAACGCGGCCAGGCCGGGCACGGTGGTCGGGTCGCGCCCGCTGAACTCCTGCGCGACATCCTTGGTCAGTTCCCGGTCGGCGTTGGGGAACTCACGCTGGAACTGCCATCGGCTCACCGGCACGTCCCCGGGCGCGTCGACGCGGGTGGGCCGAAATCCTTTTGCGAAGTCGACCGTCACCGCCCACGCGAAGTCCAGCGGTTGCTGCCCGATCACGGTCCAGCCGAACTCCCGCTGGACCTGGTAGAGATCCGTGCCCGGCGGGAAGCGGTCGCGGAAACCCTTCTCGCGCTGGATGTGGGCGTAGTCGTCGAGGCGCCGGCGGTCGTCCAACGGCTCGGTGGGGCAGGCCCGTTCGAGCAGCGCATCCAGCTCGAGGGTGTCGCAGTCGGCGATCACCGCGGCACGCCCGTAGAGCACCTGGCTGGTGGTGCGGGTCAAGCCCCACTTGCCGGTCTCGGCGTGGAAGTAGGTCGCGTACCCTCCGAGCACCGCGCCGCAGGCCAGCACGAAGGCCACGATGCGCAGGCCGACCGTCCGCCAGCCGGGCGCGGTGCGCAGCAACCGCCACGCACCGCCGGCGATGAGCAGGTAGCCGAGGATGGGAACCACGAGGGCCAGCGCCACCAGGCGCAGCATGACCGCCATCCCGACCAGCAGCCCGGCCAGCGCCGCCCGGCGGGGGCTGGG
>Ga0208331_100500_pt1 | contig 11073 bp, 8 predicted proteins | sample DeeseametaMP1648_FD_184184 | JGI IMG/M metagenome (GOLD analysis project Ga0208331, IMG submission 184184) | Marine microbial communities from the Deep Pacific Ocean - MP1648 (SPAdes) | ecosystem: Environmental > Aquatic > Marine > Oceanic | place: North of Tokelau, South Pacific Ocean | collected... | reverse complement strand
AGACGGCAGTCAAGCCGATCCCTTCAATAGTCTGGACGACGCCATCGCCGCAGCCGGCAACGGCGACACGATCTTCGTTTACGCGGGAGACGGCGCAGCCACCAATCAAACGGGACTATTTATTCTACCTCCCGGCGTGAACCTGATCGGTCAGGCCCAGGGATTGGTGGCGGCTCAAACCATCGAACCCGCCGGCAACCGCCCTGTCATCGCCGGCACGGTACAACTCAGCGGTAACAACGTGGTAGCCGGCCTCGAGTTCAACGACGCGACCGGCGCTTCCGCTATCACCGGCGACGGAGTCTCGAACGTGACTATTCAGAACAACCTGTTCACCGATCTGGACAACGACAACATCGAGTTTGACGACATGACCGGCACAGTCACGGTCGCGGACAATGAGTTCACCGCTCCCGGCGACGGTGATACTTGTCTCAATATCGATCAAGAAGACGCTAACGCCACCTTCAGTATTGCCGGTAACACCTTCACAGATAACGCGACGTTCAACCCGGATGACGCATTAGAGTTCGAGGCTATCGGCAATTCGCAGGTGACCCTCAGCGTGACCGATAATGAATTTTCGGGGGACACCGCGTCGACCGCTTTCGTTTACGGAATAGAAGTCTCCACGGATGACACGGCCGACCTATCAGTCACCATTACCGGCAACACCTTTACCGATGCTTCCGAAAATGCCGCTATCTACATCGAATCGGAGTCGACCATCGGAGTTGACGCCACGATCTCCAACAATATGGTCGATGGCAGCAACGACGACGGCATCGACTACTACTGGAATATCGATGTTGCTAATACGTTCGTGGTGAGGATGGAAAACAACAACCTGACCGACGTGGGTAGCAAGCCTTTCGACATCGATGGAGACGGCAGTACCGGCATTTTCTTCGTCAGAAACAATAGCGGAGATAGCAACTCATCGGTCTCCTTCCAGTTCGACCTCAACAGCGCGGCTAACGCCTGTCTCGACCTTTTCGGCAACACCTTTGCCGACAACGTGAACCTCAGCGTCGGAACCGGAACGTTCGATGTCGAGCGCTTCGATGTGAATGACGGCGGCCCGCTGGACGCCACCGGTGTCAACTCTATCGGAGGCACTCTGAACGCGACCGGAATGACCTCTCAGGAGCCGGGTTTCTGCCAGGCGCAGCTGCCCTAGAGCTTGACTCTACGCCAAGGCCGGGTCGCTCTCGAGTGGCCCGGCCTTTTTGTGTTTTTACGTAACGAGTTTTCTCATCACTCGCGGACAGCAGGCGGCCTTCTGGTAATCCGGATGGGACCGGCTCAGGGTGTTTGCCTTGTTCGGCACGATGTCTCTCACAAATCGGACCACTTCGCTCAGACCACCCGCACGATGAAGGTTTGCCATCAATTCGGTGCCCTCTGCGTAGGCCACTTGCGCCTGTGGTACGGGTCCTTCCAGCACTCGCTGCAACCACACGACCCTGTGCTCTCTTCTTGCGGCCAGGTCTGCCTGGTCGCCGGGGAAGGTCCGGCTATCAGGTAGAGTCAGAAGATGATCGATAGAGAGCAGTTCAAATAAGACTGCGAAACCCTCGCTGAACGCTCGATTGGCCCGCATAACGTCGGTCCCGGCTGGGACTCCGAGGAGGGCGTCAAAGGTGGCGTGGGCATACTCGTGAACAAACGAGATCAGGTCGGACACCCCCCGCCGAAACTGATAGGTGGGGTTCAGAGTGCCTTCGGTCTTCTGCAGACACGGATTGTCGGCCAACTGTCCGGAGGTTTGGAGAGTGAGTCGGGAGCGGCCCTGGACCCACTCGTAGCCCGCGTTGTTTCGTGCACCGACTTCCGTTTGGATGAGCAAATCCAGAGTGAGAAATTGGTCCGCGAAATACTTCTGGTACAAGGCCCGAGTGTGGTCTGCTAAGTTTTCAGCATAGCGGAGGCCGGGGTCGACCTGGATCGATCGCGAAGGGAAACAGTTTAAGGCGAACTCTATCGGCGGTTCGGTCGCGGCCAATAAGGTCGTGGGTGTGGAAGTCCGACGTGGGCGCAGATAGTCAGCCGTGAGACCCTGCTGGATACCGGGGAGTTCGGGAGGAACAAAATCAGCTACGGTATCTGCTTGAGCCTCCCTTTCGTCCACGGAAGGGCCGTCCCATCGCTCCGTCGGGCCGCTGTTGCTTTCCCGGGGAGCTGACGATTTTGGTTTGGCTGTCCGAGCCGGAACGCCAAGCGGAGGCGTCGCCGAATTTCGCTCGACCCTCATTCTTTCTCGGTGTCGACCACGTCCGAGAAATGTGGCTCGTGAAGGCGCACCGGTGTTCCCTTCTTCTTGGACCGTAGATTGAGGAACTCTACAAATGCCGAGAAGCCCATGGAAAAATAGATGTAAGCCTTGGGTATATGATGGCCCATGCCTTCTCCCACCAAGCTCAAGCCAATCAGGAGAAGAAAGGATAGGGCCAGCATTTTCACTGTGGGGTGCTCGTCCACGAACTCGCTAATGCCGTCGGCCGCCCACATCATCGCACCTACCGCGATCACGATGGCGGCGATCATCACTTCCACCTGGTCTACCATGCCAACGGCGGTGATCACCGAGTCCAAGCTAAAGACGATATCGAGAATCGCGATAGAGAGCAGCACTCTGCCGAAAGAGTTGGCCCCGGCGTGTTCGGCCACGGCTTCCTCTTCGTCTCCCTCCATTTTTTCGTGAATCTCGTGGGTTGATTTGTAAAGAAGAAACAATCCGCCACCGAAGAGAATGAGATCTCGGCCCGAGAAGGCTTTCCCCCAGTAGGGTACGGTGAACAGAGGCGTGGTCAGATGCACTAACCAGCTTAGCGTCAAGAGAAGCAATACTCGGGTCCCCATGGCCAGAAAAAGACCAAGTTTGCGTGCTCGCGGTTGTTGCTCTTTCGGCAACTTCGAAGCCACGATCGAAATAAAGATAATGTTGTCGATCCCCAGCACGATTTCAAGAACCGTGAGAGTAATCAACGCGATCCAGATTTCTGGATTAGCCAGCCATTCCATCCTTCGGGATTTTAGGTGGGGCTGCCAATTCCTTTAGTAAACATTGGACTGCAGAGTTTTCTCTATCAAATAAAATTTGGACTATCGCGTGCCCGCGAACTTGCCTGACGGAGGCTGCCAGGCGGGCAGTTCGCAGAGGTCTCCACTGACGAAGAGATGATGCCATAGCTGAGTCGAGATAACACCGACTAACCCGACCTCTTTGAGCATGTGAGGACCTACTCTGAGGTGCGGTCCGGAAAGGACATTCTGAAAATGCCGAACGGTGGGGATGTCAAAGAGACCGGTTTTAGCCAAGCTCTCTTCCGAGAGCAGTTGCTCCACGTACCGAGGCGTGGGGTTGAGGAAGCTACCGGTGTAGGCGGCTCTGAAGATATGTTTGGGTCGTTGGGAGACGGCCCGATCGAGATGTTGGTCTGCATAGCGCCTAAGCAAAAACTTGTCTTTGCTGAATCCTCGGAGCTTCAGTTCGGGGCTAAGCCGGTTGCAGAACGCGATCAGGTCCCGATCGAGAAACGGAAATCTCGCCTCCACCGAGTTGGCCAGCGCCGGTCGGTCGCCCTTATGAGTCATGAGAAGTCCGGCCAGCATGATCTTATAACCCAGATAGAGTGAGCGGTTCAGAGGGTCCCACCGCTGCATCTTGTCGAGGGGTAGCTCGATGTCGGCCGTGGCATCGATGCCCGCGCGGTGGATTTCGTGGAGAAAATCCTGGTGAAACAGGCGCGAACCGGAAAGGCCGCAGAAAACGTAGAGATCGCTCATGGCGTGATATCCGCCGAGCCGGCGGTAGCGTTCCTGGTAAAACTCCCAGGGGAGGCGGTGTCGTCCGGCCCGACCGGTGAACCGCTTTCTCCAGCGATCTTGCAAGCCGATCTTATCCAGGATACGCAAGACCTTGGAATACTTGTGCCACGGGTATCCGCCCATGGCCTCGTCCGCTCCCTCGCCGGTCAAGGTCACTTTATAGCCGCACTCGTTCACCTTGGAGGCAAGCCGATGAAGGGCCGCCGAGGAGGTATCGATCACCGGAGTTTCGGCACTGGCTATCAGGGCAGGGTAGGTCTCGGCAATCTCCTCTTCGCCACAGGTGATGGTGATAGGATGGGTGCCCAGGAGCCTGGCCGTTCGCAGGGCCAATTCCGTTTCGTCCAGCTTCGGATGGCGAATCTGAATGGTGAACGTCTCCAACGCTTTGCCGCGTCCACTCAGGACCTTTCCCGCCAGGCGCGCCACCAGGCTACTATCCACTCCCCCCGAGAGATAGCTCACCACCGGCACGTCGGCCCGCAAGCGCAGATCGACCGAGCGTTCCAGGAGTGACCCGAATTCCGACGCCAACTGATCGAGATCGCCGGTGAGCTCGCGTCCGGAATCGGGAAAATCGTGGTCGAAGAACTGGAACTCGTCGATCTGGCCATCCCCGTCGACGACAAGACTGTGCCCTTGAGGGAGCGACTCGACTCCCCGAAACATGGTTCGACGGGTCCCCATGGCGAAAAAGGTGAAGATGTGATCCACACCTCGATGGTCGAGTTCGGCTTCCAGCAAACCGGAGGCTAACAGCGCCTTCACCTCGGAAGCAAAGAGAAGCCATCCGTCGGGGGTTCGGTGGATGAAAAGCGGGCAAATCCCAAACGGATCTCGGGCCAACAGCAGTGTTCGAGCCTTGCGATCGTAGACGGCCAGAGCAAACTGCCCTTCCAGGTGGTCCACCAGGGAACGCCCGTGCTCTTCCCAGAGATGCACCAGCACCTCGGTGTCGGTGGAGGTGCGAAAGCGATGGCCTTTCTTTTCCAACTCTTGCCGAAGCTCCAGGTGGTTGAATATCTCCCCGTTGAAGACGGCCACGACCGAATCGTCTTCGTTGTAGATAGGTTGGCTACCGTTCTCCAGATCGACGATGGAGAGACGCTGATTGTGGAGAGCTACCCCGGCATCAAAAAAAGAGCCCGCTTCGTCGGGCCCTCGATGTTCGATCGCCTGACCCATGGCGGAAAGCCTGGGGGCTGAGAAAGTACGGTCGTCCGTCAGATCAAAGGCGCCCGCAATACCGCACATCAGGACACGTCCTATACATTAAACCGGAAATGCATGACATCTCCGTCTTTCACCACATATTCCTTGCCTTCCAGCCTCAAGACACCCTCTTCGCGAGCACCCTTTTCGCCGTTCAGCCTCACGTAGTCGTCATAGGCGGTGACCTCGGCGCGGATAAAGCCCTTCTCAAAATCGGTATGGATGATCCCGGCGCACTGAGGGGCCCTATAGCCGGTCTTGAAGGGCCAGGCACGGACCTCTTTCTCTCCGGCCGTGAAGTAAGTTTCTAAGCCCAGGAGGCGGAAGGCAGCCTGAATGAGTTGGTCGACACCGGAAGACTCCACGCCCAGGCTGTCCAGGTAGTCCTTCTTCTCCCCTTCGTCGTCGAGACTTTGCAATTCGGCTTCGATCTGTGCCGAAATGGACACGATCGGTCGTCCTTCTTTGGCAGCGAGTTCCGAGAGGGCTTTGTAGTGAGGGTTGGACATCGGATCGGCTAGATCTTCTTCGGCCACGTTGCCCACATACAGGATCGGTTTGACGCAAAGCAGCCCCGATCGCTTCAGGATGACTTGCTCCTCATCGCTGAAGTCGGACATCTTGATGGTATGCCCCTCTTCGATGGTTGGAAGGATCTTTTCGTAAAGCTCCTTTTCGGCGATGCCTTCGGCGTCCCGAGCCATCACGGCCTTCTTGAGACGGGGCAGGCGTTTCTCGATGGAAGCAGCGTCGGACAGACAAAGCTCAATCATGATGGTGTCGACATCGCGGACCGGGTCGACGGAGCCCTCTACATGCTGGATGTTTTCGTCCTCGAAGCAGCGCACCATGTGCACCACCGCATCCACCTCCCGGATGTTGGCCAGAAACTGATTGCCGAGCCCTTCACCCTTGGAGGCTCCCTTCACCAATCCGGCGATATCCACGAATTCGAAAACAGCGGGGATCACTTTTTGGGTACCGACGATCTTCTGGAGCACCCAGAGCCTCGGATCGTTGACCTTAACGACTCCCGTGTTCGGCTCGATCGTACAGAACGGATAGTTCGCACTTTCGGCCGAGAAAGATGACGTCAGGGCGTTGAAAAGCGTGGATTTTCCTACGTTGGGCAGTCCCACAATACCGGCGTTTAACATATCGGAGCGCGGTTCACGCAGCGTAGAGAGAGTCCTGCTCGTACCAAAAATCACGGTCTTTCGGTCGCCAATCTTCTAAAGTTGAAGTATGAAAAACAACAAGAACTTCGATAACACAAACGCTTCTCAAGCCAGAGACTTCTGGACCGCTCGTTTGGACGACTGCCCTCACGAGCGATTGCGAGAGGCCCTGAAGTTTCAACCGCTCCACGCCGCACCCAAGCAAGTCGTGAAGACGGACGGGCAGACCAATCTCCGCAAGGTGGCATCGCCCAAGACAGAGGCTCCCGTCAACTGGAGGGACAAGTCTCCCTTTCAGGTCCAGCTCATCCTCTGGAAACGCGAAGTGATCGCTCTAGGTCGGACGGCCTACGCTTTTCTAGCCGGCTTTCTCGGCTTTCTGCTCTCTCAATCGCAGTAGACGTCGCAGGAGAACGAATCGTCAACGACAACCTTCTTTAAGTGGCCTTGCTCGACTTACTCAGGCGCCATCCTTTCGAGATCGACGCCTTCTTCGAATACTCTTTGGTGCTCACGTACGCGCTGCCGGCCGAGCTTTTACAGGGATTGCTCCCCCCTCGTTTGGAGGTCGATCGACACGGCGATCTGGGTTTCGTGGCCATCGCGCTCGTGCAGACAAAAGCTCTGCGCCCCACCGGCTTCCCAAGCTGGTTGGGACGGAACTTCTTCCTTTCCGGCTATCGGATTTTCTGTCGTTTTCAAAGCGGAACCAAGCGCTTACGAGGTCTGAAGATTCTGCGTTCCGACACCGACCGATGGAGCATGGTTTGGTTGGGCAACCTTTTCACCGGCTACGCTTATCATCACGTCCGAGTTTTTGAGGAGCGAACGGCTACGGGTCTTGAACTCCGCGTTCAGAGCAAAGACGGGCAAACCGATCTCGCCCTTCGAACTCACACCGACAATCCGTCCTTGCCGGAGACCACTCCTTTCGAGGATTGGCGGGAAGCTCGTAAATGGTGCGGGCCGTTGCCGTTCACCTTTAGTCCGCGAGCCGACGGTCGGATGGTGGTGGTGCAAGGGGTGAGAGGAGAGTGGCAGCCGAAGCCGGTCGGAGTGGACATTCAAAGAGTAAGCTTTTTCGAGCAAGAAGCGTTTCGTGGCGTCACTCCGCGTCTGGCCAACGCTTTTCTGGTGGAGAGAGTCCCGTACCATTGGAAAGCCGGGGTCTTAATGTGAGCCGAACTCGCTTTCAAGGACTCTGGAATGTGGTCCGGTTCAACTGGGATATGTATCTGAAAGCAGGCCTGATTTTGTTGGCCGTCTTCCTGCTTCCATGGCCGCAAAGTCTGCGCTTCTGGGTCCACCTGGGAGCCGCCGGGGCGATCTATTTCCTTTTCAGTTCCTTACTGGCCAGTCACTTGATCTACGACCTCTCCGACCTCTATCGATGGCGATGGCTGCAACAAAGAATTTCGCCCCCCGCCCGGCTGGTCAATATCCACTCCGGATTCGACGAGACGACCCGCCAGCTTCAGTCTCTCTTCCCCAAGTGCGAAGTCACGACGCTCGACTTTTACGACCGGGAAATCATGACCGAGCCTTCGATCGCCAGGGCTCGTAAAGCTTACCCGGATCATCAAAGCCGGTCCGTCGCCTACCATGCCCTGGAGCTTGCCGACGGCTCCGAACAACTTCTGACCTGTCTCCTTGCCGCTCACGAACTCCGGGAGCATCAGCAGAGAGTCGACTTCTTCCGAGAAGCTTACAGGGTTCTCCAAGCAGACGGTCAGTTGGTGCTCCTGGAGCATCTCAGGGACTTCCCAAACTTCTTGGCATTCGGTCCCGGATTCGTGCATTTCTTCAGCTACCACGATTGGCTTGCAGCGCTGGGCGAGGCGGGATTTTGGGTTGAAGAAGAGTTTAAGATAACGCCTTTCATCAGCGGCTTCGTAGCTCGGAAGACTCGAGTATCGTAGCTCCCCACTTCTCCACGACCGCTCTTAACTCTTTGAGCCGGAGCGGCTTGGTGAGATAGTCGCTCATCCCCACCTCAAAGCAGCGCTCCCTGTGCTCTTTGGTGGCGTGGGCGGTGAGCGCGACGACCGGGGTCGACAAATTGAGAGAGAAGCGAGAGTCCGACTTCAGCTGTTCGGTCGTTTCGAAGCCGCTTATACCCGGCATCTGAAGGTCCATCAGGACAAGATCGTAGCGATCTCGAGCTAGATACTCCAAAGCCTCACTTCCGTTTGTAGCGGTATCGAAACGGGCGCCGATTTTCGAGAGCATTTTAGCTGCCACTTCCTGGTTGACGAGGTTGTCTTCGACTAACAGGATCCGGCAGTCCAAGTTCTCCGAGTCCCGGGTGGTGGGCTGCTCGCCGGAGGGCTCCAGGGAGGCGGCTAGGAGCTGCTCAAGTGGACGGCGGCGGAAAGGTCGGGTCACGATACCTCGAAATCCTTGCTCGGTCACGTTGGCGTACTTTGCCGCGTCGCAAGCCGGGACCACGAGGTAACGAGCAGCCTCCGGGTGGGCCGGCTCACTGCCACGGAAAAGAAATTCCACCTCCGCGTCGCTGTCGACCGTCTCGATGCCTAGAAACTTGAGGGCCTGAACGAGAGACAGCCTCTCTTTGGGCCGCCCTCCGGTCATCGCGACTCGTGTTTCAAAGGACACCTTGTCGACCAGCGGTGTCTCGACATCGATTCGCGGAATCTTGAGCAGAAAAGATGTTCCCAGCCCGGGGCGGCTCTCCAAAGTGAGCTTGCCCCCCATGAGCTGAGCCAGTCTCTTGCAGATGGCCAGGCCAAGCCCCGTGCCACCCTCGGAGTTCAGGCTCTTTCCCTGGGTGAACGGTTCGAAGACCCTCTCTTGCTCTTCCGCCTCGATGCCTGGTCCGGTGTCTCTCACGGTGAAAGTCAAATGCTTCTTGTCCGCGTCCAGAAGCAGCGTCACGGCACCACTCTGAGTAAATTTGACGGCGTTTCCCATGAGGTTGATCAGAACCTGGCGCAGTCGTCCCGGGTCAAGTTTCACCTGTTGAGGAACCCGGGCGCTCACCCGGTAGAAGCAATCCAATCCTTTCCTCTGCGCCTCCAAGGCCAGAAATTCCACCAGATCGTCGACGGCATCCCGAAGATCGACTTCCTGCGCGTCGAGTCGAACGGCTCCCGACTCCACCTTCGAAAAGTCCAGGAGATCGTTGATGAGAAGTAGCAGGGCTTCGGCGCTTTTTCTCACGATGTCGACGAGATCTCTCTGTTGGGGCGTGAGCTCCGTTTCCAGCAGGACCGTCACCATCCCGAGAACACCGTTCATAGGAGTTCGAATCTCGTGGCTCATGTTGGCCAGGAATTCGCTTTTAGCCAGGCTTGCGGCCAGAGAAGACGCGGCCAACTCTTCCAGGCGCTCGTTGCTTTCGGCCAGTTGGGCGTTGGAAGCTCTCAGCTCTTCCTCTACCATTTTGATCGGGGTGATATCGTAGTTGAAACCCACCATCCGGTGAGCGCGCCCACTCTCGTCTCGAGTGGCGTGGGCGACTCCCTTGATCCACCGGATACGGCCGTCGGTGAGTCGAATCCGAAACTCGGTGTCGAAGTCTTTCTCCCCTCTGATAGCGGCCTCCAAGGCACTGACGGCGTCCGGAAGATCCTCGGGAAGGACGTTGTCGGCCCAATCCTCGAATCTCCCCACGAACTGACCCGGGTCGACATCGTAGAGGTCGAAGAGCATGTCGTCCCAATGCAGAACCTCGGTGTCCGGGTCGTAGTCCCAAACTCCAAAGCCCGCCGACTTTTGGGCGAAGGCAAATCTCTCCACCAACTCGGCCAAGCGCTCACCGGTCTCTCGTTTCTCGGTGATATCCTGGACGGCACCCGAGAGAGCCTGGCAGACGTCGTCGTCGGATTCTGCCCGCCCAAAGACGCGAACCCACTGTCTACGACCGGTCGAGGGAGACACGAAAGGCAGTTCAACCTCAAACGCCTTCCCAGTTTCGATCGTTTGTCGGCACTTGTCCCTTAACAGTTCAAGATGGGGAGCATCGAAGATCGAGGCCATCGAATCGGACGTGACATCCCAGTCGCGGGCAAGCCCGAAGACCTCGTACAGCTCTTCGGAAAACTGCAGTTCTCGATTCTCCAAAAGATATCTCCAGGCTCCGACTTGAGAGAGCGACATCGCCTGGCTGCAGAGCTCGAGGCGCTGTTCGGCTGCTTGACTCGGGGGCGGAAAAGAGACGAGAAAATCTCCCGAAGGCAAACGGGAGACTCGGTCTTTGCCGACTCCCTGGGAGACTTCGATGCTATGCTCCGGCAAGACCTCGGCGCCGAATGCGATTTCGTAAGCGCGATTGCAGAACTTCGGCTCGAGACCGGCACTGAAGACCGCCAGGGGCGCGGGTATGATATCGAAATCGGATGACATCCCTCTTCGCCTGGTTCGTAGAACGTTGATTGAATCATTTTTTTTCATGTCTGTGGACACTTTATGGATAATCTTGTCAACTAATGAGAAATGATTGCCATAAAATAGCTAGAGCCGGACCCGTGTATCCCTCTGGTGTTGACCGCTCTTAAAAAAACATCTTCACGGAGTTCGGTTTTTTGGATCCTCGAGTAGACCCTGCTTGCGCAACCCCTGGAGAGCCGCTCTTTGCTCTGAGGAAAAAGCTTTCGACTCCCGTAGTGACTGGAGCAGGCGACCCTCGGCCAAGGAGAGGTCGATCGCTTGGAGACATCTCTCCGGCCACTCCACCCTCCAGCCCGAAGGACCTTGCCACAGCTCGGCTTCCGCATGGATTTGCGGCGCCCAGTCATCGGGAGGCACGGTAGACTGAGCTTCGGCAAGCTCTTCGAGCCAGGAGCCGACCCAGGGTTGGGGGGTGAGGGGGAAATCGGATTCCACCTCCACA
>Ga0208331_100499_pt1 | contig 11083 bp, 9 predicted proteins | sample DeeseametaMP1648_FD_184184 | JGI IMG/M metagenome (GOLD analysis project Ga0208331, IMG submission 184184) | Marine microbial communities from the Deep Pacific Ocean - MP1648 (SPAdes) | ecosystem: Environmental > Aquatic > Marine > Oceanic | place: North of Tokelau, South Pacific Ocean | collected... | reverse complement strand
GCTTTGAGTTCAGCCGATGTGCGGTATTGCTGAGTTTCGATGTCGAGGATTTGTGGACCATCCCGGCTTTCTTGATGTCGCCGGTGAATTCACGACTTACCTTAAGCCGCTGGACCACGAGCACGTTTTCATCTCTACAGCACAACTTGAGAGAATGCTTTTTAGAGACTTGCTCAGCCGAGGAAGTGGTCGAGCGCTACTGGCCGAGTCTGGAAACGCCGCCGATGAGAGTCACGATAGAAACTGGCTCTCCTGAAATAATCCTAGCCGATTGACGACGACCGCTGGTGGAGGAAATCCATGAAGACCCGAGACAAGACGCTTCTCACCACCCTACTTGTCCTGCTTTTTGTCGCCGTCATCTCTTCCCTGTCCCACAACGTAGACCAAGACCCGAAATCGGATATCGCCAAAAAGACGCCGGAAGCGGTTGCTGAAGAGACAGAATCCGACTTCGGTCGCTATTCCATCGGCGGCGTCCACCTCGGGATGAACGAACAAGAGACTCAGAAGGCTCTGGGACTTGCATCGCCTCAATTAGTCCGGGGTGGATTCATGCTTATCTGCTTCGATTGCGGGGCCGTCGACTTCAGCCTGAGCTGCGGACATCCGGCCGAGCGCTCGGGGACGATAGTGCTCTCAGGCGGCCTGGTGGACGGCCTTTTCGCTGCGAACCTTGAAAAGGACGGGAAGCTTGTTCTGACGCTCAAGGACTCGATGGAAAAGGTCGTTGACGTGCTCGGAGAGCCACGCGAGCGCGATGACGATTACGCGGGCCAGATACTGTTTAATTACCGGCAAGGAGACGACACCCTCTCCGTGAGCTTCGAGGCCGGTGGTATTTACGACATCTATCTCGTGCGGGAAACCGAAGCCGGAAATCGGAAGATACAGGAGTGGGTTGACCGATCCGGAGAAGAATGACGTTTGTGACACCGGCCTGTAGCCGGCAGCTTGGCTCGATCTTGAACCCAGACCTTATCAACGCGGGCACCAACGTACTCCGCTAAAATCGAGCTCCGGCCCAACGTATCTGGAATAGAGCCAACCCTTCAGGTAAAAGTCCGAACTGTCAAGATAATCGATCAAGGCCTCAAAGTCGTAAAGACGATAGCGGGGCCCGGTGATCTCTATCTCAAGCCCGTCGTGCTTGAAATCCAAATCGGGTAACTCACGGGCAAGAAATCGGACCAAGTCCTCGGGTTCGGCCTCGCGAACTCGATACGTCCTCGATAAAATCGCCCGCATGTCAACATCGCCGTTAGAAAGCTCTCGCTTTACTTGAAGTAAATCCTCCCGACTACCCAGAGCGTAAAAACCGGTCGGCTCGGAGCGAACGGCGAATTCTACGTTCTCGTATTCGGCCTTGAGAAACTCGACGACTTTCTCGACCGAGCCTTCTTCTAAAATCAACTCTGCGAGATACAGTCTGTCGGGAAGTCTCCCCGGAATTCTTGGACCGAAAATAGCCTCGATTTTTCTCAAGTTATCTTTCCGACCGACAAATACGCCTGGCGAACCTTCTTCAAAGAAGAGATACTCGTACTCGTGGGGTTGCATCGCCAGGACGCGGACGAGAGCCGCCTCCGGGGTGATGCCCCATAGATTCGCGGAGACTGTACCTTCCACTCCCCAGTCGATATGAAGAGTTCTATTCATGTTTCCGGCCAGGAATTGAAGTGCTGAAACGAGGTCGGTGTCCACGAAGACGACAGATATTTCGGCCTGGTCGCTCTTCTTCCGTGGTCGATCATCCGGTTCGGCCACGGACGTCGCGAACAAAGAAAGACAGAGCAAGCACAGAAGCAGTCGCATCACGGTATATTCCTCGATGAAGTTCGACATCCTGGACGCTTGGAAGGTCGAAGTTCGGGCACTTCCGAATCCCGGCTGCCATCTTCAAAACCTAGGAGCTTCCTGTGGGCCGACCTCGTTTCTCTTCCAAGCAGCTGCTTGCCCGTTCGCTGTTCTTTATTGGTATCACTCTTAGCGCGGGGTGCGGAAGCTCGGACACCGAGGCTCCATTTGCCTCCCCGCTCCAAACCGAGGGTACGGTAAACGCTCAGGGTGGAGCGATCTTCACTCTTGAGTCGACTCTCGACGCTTCTCCTATCAGCGCCAAGAGCATCGAAGATGGAACGAGCGTTCTCAAGTTCAAGACCTTCGACTCCTCGGGCAATCAAACTTCGACCTCCGAACCGATCGAGGTCTCTCCTAAGATCTCCGTGCGCGTCCCCGCCGATACCGCCCAGGTGCAGATCGAGTATCTCGATTCATCCTCCAAGCTTCAGGAGGTGTGGGGCTCACCTTTGCCTCCTCTGGATCCCGAGTCGGAGTTCGTGGTTCGCAATACCAATCCGGATCCGACGATCGGCGTCACCCGAGTGGAGGTTACCGGCCCGAAGTTGGTCCCGTTCGGCATTCCGACTCAGTTTCAAGCGCGCGCCTTTTATCAGGACGGTTCGTCCCGGGTGGTGACCAATTCCGCCACCTTCGTCGTCGACGGCCGCAGCCGGTCTATTCCCAACGGCCTACTCAATCCCGACCTCGTGACGAGCGATGCGACAACGGTCAAGGTCAACGCGACTTTCGGTGGCAAAACCAGCGACGGAATCAGCACCAGTTTTGCAAGGATTAAGCCAACCAGTGAACCCTTCTTCACCGACTCGACGGGAGAGTTCAATCTGGCCTCACTGATACTGGAAAGCTACGGCGTTCGGGCCCAATTACGAGCTTTCAGCGACTTTGAGGACGGTGTGCGCCGCGAGGTCACTTACGCCCTTGGATACCTTGCCACTCCCACCGGCATCGTGGATGTGAATAGCTTGGCCCAGGTGACCGGTTTCGACGCCGGTACCACCACGGTCAAAGGAGAGAACACGGAATTCCCGGGCGCAGCCGCACTCGAGGTGACGGTCGAGCGAGACCTACTAGAGACAATCTATGACGATGTTCGAACCCTGCCCACCAACATCACCGGACTCTCCCCCATTTACGGACTGGGAGACCTCAACGGCGACGGCAGAACGGATCTCGCCGGACTCCTGTCCATCGATCCCAGCTTCGACCCGGATGAGGGGGTCGCATTTTCCTCAGAAGCGGACTTCACCAGACTTGCCATCTACCTGGGCAACGGAGACGGCTCTTTTCAGAGCCCCATTTTCGTTGCGCTGCCCTTCTCCAACACCGGTCCACTCTTCGGTCAACTCGAGATGGTCAGTTCTGATCGAGCGACCTTTGCGGTCGTCTCCAAAGAGGGCGACAACCGCCTGGCCATCGTGGCCGGCCCCACTCTCCCCCGCGCGCGGGAGGGTCTTCCGGCGCGAGTGACCACCCAAACGCTCCCGGTCGCCCCCAAACAGCTCCTCGACGCCCGGCAAAGCCTTCTTCTGGTTCGTGGAGAGGACGACAGTCTTCACTCGGTATTTATTGCCGGTTCGACGCCCACCGTCAGTCAGTCGCCGCTCTCCTTCTCCGGACTGGGAACAGACGACTACCTGGGAGCCCACGACGGCATCATGGTTCAATACAGAGTGACAAATCAATCGCTCCGTTTCTTTGAAGCCGGCGACAGCAACCCTACACCGATCAGGACCGTTTTTCTGAACAGCCCGGGCGCGCGCGCGACCGACTTTTTGATCTATCGACGACAGGAAAGACGCTCGGAGGAACAAGTGACCGCCCTCGTCGCCGTCCCCGGATTATCCACCGCGGATTCAGGAGAAAGCTTCAACAGTATTCTGATCGACCTGGGCAATCAAGGTCGTGATCCTGCCCAACTCTCCCTTGGTGACAGACTCAACTCCAGGCTCTCACCTATGATTCTGGAGGCTGCCAACAGACGGGCACACAGCCTCATGGTGAGTGGAGCAACCGATCCGTTCACCGGGGGTGTCGCCGACCCGTTAGCCACGACACTCCCCGAGCTTCATGACCAACCAAACCGGAGCACCACGGTCACCGGCTTTCCCTCCAGGAGCTTCGATCGCTTCGAGACAGGCGACGTAACGGGAGACGGCACAACCGATATCGTGAGTTGGCGAAACGGCATTCTCACAGTGTTCCAACTTGCGGCGGAAGCACCCTGAACCACAGGACGGCGCTTAGCCGTTACTCCGCAATCAAGTGAGCCCGCGCAATCCCAGTGGTGAGGAGGGCGTGAAGGAACTTGCTACTGATACTCTCACGACCATCGGGTTCGGCGCGACGCGGAGGCAGCGGACCCGCCGCGGGAAGCTCTTGTCCAGGTCGGGCTCCCTGAGTCTTCCGGGGATTGACGAAAAGTATCCGGTCATCGAGAACCCTTTCGGCTGTGAGCAGCGCATCCTCGCCTCCGTCACTCAAGCTCAAGACCACTGTTGAGCCGTCGCCAAGGGCTTCTAGCACCTGCTCCGAAGTCTCAAGGGGACTGAGGGTCTGACCCGTCGTGAGCTGAAGCATCGATTCGTATTCGGCTAGTAATTTACTCTGAGACATGGCGCTCTCCTCACTTCAATTCCGTGTAGACCACACTCTTGTAGACCGCGATCAAATCTTCAGGTGTCATAATGCTGTATCCTTGTTCAGCGCGTTCGGCCCCCAGGACGGCCACGTCCACGGTCCTCGGGGGACCGCTTCGGACCATGTCGCGGGAATTCATCTGGGGGTTCTTGATGATGAAGTTACCATCCGGCGTCTGCCCCGCCAGCACTACGGCATGCCCACCTCCGCCCCACTTTAGCCCCATCTGGACGGCGGCGTTGCCACTCTCTGCTTCCATAGAGAGGTACTTGAGATAGTCGTGAAGCTTCGCGATATCGGGGTGATTGATATCGACTTTCTGCCCGGGCTTCAGTGAATCAAGATAGGCCTGCTCCACGTCAAGTAATCCGTGGTTTCGCGTCCTGTAGCCCTTTTGATCAAGAAGCTTCTCAAACAGGAACTTCTGCTCTTGAGGCGTCAGGCCGTCAGAGACTTCGCGGTACCCGTCGACAAGCTTATCGACACGTTCGCCAGTCTTGGCGTCATAGGCTCGAAAACCACCGCGCTCGTTGGAGTACTTGGCAGCCCACCCTTCGAGCTCCCTGGTGATCTCGACCTCTTTCCCGTTGGCGTCTATACGTTTGACGGTCTCGGTCCGCATGTTCGGATCGTACTCATACCTGACGCCGTTCACCTGGTGAACTTTGCTGGCCTGGTCCATCAAAGTCGGCTGATAGATTCTCGACACGATGTCACGGGGATCCGCGATCGGTTCTCCTGTTTCGCCGTCGAACAAGGTCGTGGAGCGATCGTTGACCTCCATGAATTCCCCATCCTTCATGAGTCGGGCCTTGCGCTCGGTAGAGAGTTCGTTGATGGTTCTGACATAGTCAGCCGGCCGGTGATTGGCTTGATTGATCTGAGCGCTGGTGGCCGCACAGGTCCCGTTGTCGCCCTGGTGGATGGAGCCGATGTCATCCACGTGGCGGACCGTCGACTCGTAGATATCATCGGAGAGGTGCCTGAAGTTCACGTGGCGTGGATTCTCTTTAAGGGCGACGAGATTGTCCAAGAGGGTCTTACCGTCCATATCGGTTTTGCCTAGTTTGCCGTCTTCCAGTAGCCTCAGTAGAGCGTCATCGAGCTTATCGCTCTTGCCTGCGGACCCCAGGAGTCTGTCGAAATCAGCTCGAGCCTCCGGTGCGAGATTGGTGTAGGACGAGCTAGCCTGATAGCTGTCCCTGGAGAGGGACGCCATTCTGCGGGTACCGCCGGCGTTTGATCCCATGTCCACATCCGGTGCTCGGGAGGCGGCAAAGCGGCTTCCTCCATCAAGCTCTACCTGGCTGGGCACCGCGTCGCCTCCTCTGCCGACGGCGCGGCTGATCCCTTTCATCCCCATCTCCATGGCCGGTCCGACCACCGCCCCGGTGGCCGCTCCCATAGCCGCACCGAAAGCGGCGCTCTCCCCCATTTGGAGCAGGCCGCTCCCGAAGCCGTTATTCCAGGTGCGCTTGTCCATAGCGACTTCGGTTGCCCCGGAGAGCGCACCACCCACCAGGCCGTCGGCAGCGCCGTCGACTGCCATAGCTCCCCCTCGTACAGCGATGTTGCGGATTCCGGAGGTCGCGGCTCCCTTCAACATGGTGTTGCGAGCGATTCCGCCGACCACGTTACCAGCTTTGGCCCCCAGACCTTCGGCGGCTCCCACGGCCAGGTCCTTGGCCAGCTCGTTGTGGTCGTAGGCTCCCCCCTGCATCCCCATTCGTACTCCGGCATTGGTAACGGCTCCGGTGCCGGCAACGATGGCCGTGGCCAGGACCGGTCCGGCGGCTCCCGCGGTGGCGACAGTGGCGGCCACGACAGCTGCCGTGGTGGCCACCTGCGCAGCGACATCGACGGCCCCATCCTTCTCACCCTGGAAGACTTTGATGTCCTCCTTCACATAGCCGGTCAGTTCGTCGAAACGAGCCTGTCTGAACTCGACTTCTTCAGTGTCTCCGCGCTTCTGAGCGGCCTCAATCAGGTCGAGTTCCCGGCGAGCGCGAGCATTGTTGTTGTGCATGGTCTCATCAGTGTTGGTGAATGCCCCGGCCAGACTGCTCAGGATATTGTTGTCAGCATCTTCAAAGCGAGTCTTCTCCTCCAGCCGTCCGAGCAACTCGGCGCGAGTCTTGGGAGGTTCGCGCAGGGCGTCTTTCATCTCGAACTGATCCCGACCACCGAATTTCGCGTTGGCGTCGGTGGCCAGGTTGCGGCCATTGGTCGCTTCCGTGTAGGCTTTCTGAGCGTTCTCCGAGCCCATTTGCTGAGTGAGGTTGATGGCCACCGAGGGATCATCGATGCCGTTGATGGAGTAACGAAGTCGTTCGCCTTCGGTCAAGGTCCCGTTGCGGGCCAGTGCCAACGACTTGTGCTGGGCCTCGCCGGAATGCTCTTTCTTGATTCGACCTTCGAGATCGGGTGGTCCGTAGAGGCTGTTGAACTCTTTGTTCCGCGCTTCCATGTAGGCTTGGCGCTCCTCGGGGTCCTTGATATCGACCTCCAGCGTATCCCAGAGCTTGTTCTTATTGGAGCCCCAGCCATCCATGGAATCCTGCAGTCGAGCAGCGTCGGCTCGGGCCCGATTACCGTCCATCAGAGCGAGCGCTTCCGTCTTCTCGGTACCCTTCAGGTTTTTCTCCACCAGGCCTCGGACGTCGAGCCCCTTCTTCTTGGCTTCCTCAACATACTGCTTAGCTTCATCGCCCGACATGGAGCGGAAGGTGTTGATGACGTGGTCTCCGTCGGCCCCGGAGAAGAGCCCTGTCTGGAGTTTCCTCTCCATCTTAGCGATGCTGCCGTCCTGCCGGCGCCCCTCGGAGAAAGCGATCAACTCCTTGGCTTCAGAACCATCGACGAGCTTATCAAAGCTCTTACCTTTGGGATTGTCCTGGTTGAAGAGTTGAGTCGCTTTCTTGGCGTCCTCGGGACTGAGACGACCATAGATCTCGGACAAGCGGCCCTTGTCGACACCCCAACCATCGGTAGCATCTCGCATCTCCGCGGCCGCGGCCTCGGCGCGCCGGCCCTCCCGCAGATGGTTTACGGACGCCATCTCGTGCTTGTCCAGTTTCTTGCCCAGATCTTGAAAGAGGTCGGTTCCGAATCGGTCTTTATAGCTGGCGTTGATGGCCTCGAGCTGTTTTGGTGTTCGACCCCAGGTGAGTTCTCTTAGCTCGTCCTTCTTGGCACTCCAGCTGTTCTTGCCCGCCTTCGCGAAGGCTGTGACATCCGCGTTGACGTCGAACGGCTTGCCATCGAGAGTTTTAGGCTCGGCCTGGGCTATGGACTGCCGGCGTTGGTCGAACGCTCGTTGTTCCTGAGTCCTGGCTTGTTGAGCTGTCGGAAGAGCGGGAGGTTTCTTGGCCGAGGCCGCCTGCCTCACGCCCATAACACCGAGCACTCTGGTCGAGGTCCTGCCGATCTCCTTTTTCAGGCCCGAAGCCGTGTTGTTTACGGTACCAGTGAGCCGCGACAGCAAAGATCTCCTGGTGGCGGCCTTCCTCGTAGGCTTCGCCGCTTTTCGAGCCTTTATCGCACCGCGCGATCTTGAAACGTTTCCAGTCTCAGCCATTCTCAGTCTCCTTTTCGTTCTGTTCCAAGCTTTTGATTGATTGAAAGTAACTGTCCAGAGCGACGTCCAGTCTGGGGTCATCCGGACGTTCGACCGAAGCGAGGATCCGCAAGCTCGTGCTGATATTTTCGATGTGAGTCAGCGCTTCATCCATCCCCGCGAAAGAATCTCGAAGTTCGACTTTCACTTCGTCCCAACGAGCGACATGCTCGCCAACCTTCGAACTCCACTGAGACACGGCCAGGCGCCCACTCTGAAGCTCTTGCGCGGCGCGCTCAAGTGACTCAAGATGGGGCGCCCTCGATTCAAGCTTGCGGGCAGCCATCTCGGCGAAGAGTTCCAGCTTGGGAGCTCTGGCCTTCCATTCTTGGCAGAGTTCCTCGAACTCTTGCGGAGGCACGCTCCATGGGTCCATCTCGAGTTGCTCGAGGGTCTCCGAGCATCGATCGAACAGTTCGTTGATATCGTCGGAAAACTCCACTGCGTTGTCCCCCAGGGCCCCCAGAAGACCGGAAAGCTCTTCCTCCCACTCGGCCAGCGCGTCTTCCAGCGAGATGAGCAGAGACTCGTGCTCAGCCTCCTCCTGGTGGAGCAGAGTCAGCAGTTCGAGAATGGTGAGAGGATCGCTCCCCTCAAACTCTTCCAGGCTTGTTGCGGCAACTCGGGCCCGCTGCACCTCATCCCGTACTTCGAGGATGCTCATCTGTCGATGCCCCTGGGTCCAAACCATCAGTTTACGGACAGCGTCTTCGAGGGCGGGCGCCTCCATCGTGTCGTAGATCCGCTCATAGGCCTCCTGGAGCAAGCGAGCAGCCTGAGGGGCCAGCTCTCCGCCATCAACGTAGCTCTCGATAAGCTCCAGTGGAGCCAGGAACCAGTGAAGGGGGTTGATCAAGACCTCAAGCTGCTGAGAGAATCGCTCGGCTTGGCTCAGGAACTCCGAGTAGCGTGTCCGGAATTCATCATCCTGCGAGCTCCAGTCGTGCTCCAGCGACCAATCCAGAAAGACCTCTGCTTGCTCAGAGAGCTCAGTCCATTCTTCCCGAATATTCTCGCCCGGTTCTTCGAGCCGTTCGAACTGTTCGGTTGTTTCATCGAGCCATTCTTGGAGCTGTTTGTCGAACCTAAGTTCGGTCTGTAGCGAGGTCATCAAGCGACTCTCTCCCTTATTCAGAAGGTGGCTTCGTAGAGACTGGTGTTACCCTTGGCATAAAGCAGGCTTTGGGCAGACTTTTTCCACGCAGGGCTTTCCTGAGCCTCTGCGGTGGCGGCCTGGTTGGAGGACCGATGGCGAGAGAAGTGAGCCGAGACCTGTGACATCGACTGATACTGCTGCCACAAGACCTGGGAGCTTGATGAAGAGGCGCTAGAACTGCCGGTCGAACTTGGAGCAATGGAGGTCGCCGTGGCTGCCTTTTGGATCGCCCGAGCGTCGAGGGAGACCTGCGTGAAGGCGATTCTGTTCGGTGAGATGAGTGCCATGTTTCAAGGATAGAAAACCAACGGGTGATCGAAATCCGAAAATACCCTGAAGATGTAAACTTAATATGAACATTCAACCATCTGTCACGCCCGCATCCAGTTCAGAGTCGGAGCGGCATCGTCACTACAGGTCTCCCCTCAGACTACGATCCAACTGCTTGAATTTTTCCGTCTCCGCCTGCATAGACTGGCCTCGGGCGGCCACCGAAGAGAGTTTGGAGGTGTCGTTGGACTGAATGGCTTGATAGACATCGTTCAACAAAGCGACGCTTTGGGAGAGTTGACTCAACAGCATGGTGTGATGCTCTTTGCAGGAGGGTGGCGGCGTCACGGACTGCAGCGAAGTTTTGGCCTGTCGCGTGGTAGTCAGGAGAGAGTTGAAACCGCTGGTGTCGCCGCTCATCGCCTGTTGCAAGAACTTAGTGGCGAACTGATTCGGGTCATCCATAGAGGCGGTGTTCTGGAGAATGGCATCGACCTGTCGGAAGTAAGCCCTTTTCTTCTCCGCCTCCGGATCGGGCACCCGCTCGGGCGGGGGCGGTTCAGAACTAACTGCTTCGGGACTCCTCTCCGTCTTTGTCGGTTCCGGCTGTCGCACGGCTTCCGGTTCGCCAGTGGGCGGTAAAGGGTCCGAACTCTCGGGAGCCGCCATAGTGGGACTCCGGTCGGTCGTTTGAAGTCGCACAGAAGTGCGGTCGACTCTGCTCTCTATGCGGTCAAGACGGGCGCTCAAGCTTTGCTCGGATGCTTCGACGGCCTTCGTGCCGCCGACAACAACGGATGCCCGGTCCACCGCGGGAGTCGGTTGCGCGACCGGTTGCTCCACCGACTGTCGACCGAGCAGATAAGCCACGACCAACAGACTGAAGACCAGCGCGATCACTAGACTCACCAGCCAGCCCTTAGGTATGCGAACGTCTTCTGCCACAGTCTCCATTTCGGACATCAAATGACAAGACCTATTAGTCTTGCTTCATCTCAACCTCTCCCCAGAACCGCCTGTACCAAAAACCCCACGACAATCCCAGTCACCGGCGGCACACCTGGCAAAAACCAGGCCGCCGCCACCCCGATCCCATAAGCCAGAAATCCCGAGCCGACAAAAGCGTCGGGCTTCTCCAGCTCAGGATACTCCCCCCGACGACAAACAAAGAAATCAGCCAGAATCACCCCGCCCAGGGGTGGAATCGCCGTCCCTAGAGTGAGCAAGAAAGGCACCAGCAACTCGGCAAAACCGAACAGCGCCAGCACCGTCCCCACAGCCGCTCCCACCAGCGTGACCTGCCTCCGTTTAGTCGTTCGGAAGAAGTGGCAACCGGCCAGGGAAAAGTTGTAAATGGTGTTGTCCTGGGTGGTCCAGATGTTGGCCAGCAGCATGAAGACCCCTGACCAGAAGAAGCCCTGGAGTAGAAGGACGGCCACGATATCGGAGTTGGCGTAGGCGGCGCCGGACAGCGCCCCGTAGCTAACCATGAGCCCGTTCCCCACGAAAAAAGCGAGGAAGGTGACGCCGATGGCGGCGGT
>Ga0208331_100490_pt1 | contig 11164 bp, 9 predicted proteins | sample DeeseametaMP1648_FD_184184 | JGI IMG/M metagenome (GOLD analysis project Ga0208331, IMG submission 184184) | Marine microbial communities from the Deep Pacific Ocean - MP1648 (SPAdes) | ecosystem: Environmental > Aquatic > Marine > Oceanic | place: North of Tokelau, South Pacific Ocean | collected... | reverse complement strand
ACGGGCTGAGCAGCCCGACCATCTCGGTGAGGGTGGCGTCTGGCACGGTCGCGGTGGCGTCGACCGGCTCTTTGGTTGCAGCCGTCTGCTCGGCCGGCGCTGTCGGTTCGGTGGCTGCACGGCCGGCCACGGCCTCGGGGGAGGCCAGCCATTCGACGGCTTGACCCTGCCGCTCGGCCGCGAGTTCGGCGTCGACCTCGTCGCTCGCCGCAGCTGAGTCGACGTCATCGCCGGCAGTCGCCGAGTCGACGTCGTCGACCACCTCCGCGGCGGCTTCGGGCTCTGCGGACACATAGCCGCCGCTGTCTACCGGATCGTCCTCGACCCCGTCGACGTCTCCGCCGACCTCGACACCCTCGTCGACGCCGAGATCAGCGTCGAGGTCCTCGCCGTCACCGGCCGCGTCATCGCCGTCGTCGCCCCCAGAAGCGTCGTCGCCCTCGGAAGCGTCGTCGCCCTCGGACTCGTCTGCGGCGTCGTCGCTGTCAGAGGCACCGTCGCTGTCAGAGGCACCGTCGCTGTCGCCCGCATTCGCCGCTTGGCTCGAAGCGCCGGCGGTCGAGCTGTCGGTCCCGCCTGTGGAGGAGCCTGCCGAGCTACCCGACGACGCACTCGAACCCGATTCTCCGGAGCCGGTGTCCGCAGCCGCGACACCGTAGCCCGTCAGGACCGCAGCCCCGACACCCAGGGCGACCGCGAGGCCACCGATCCGACCGACATGTGCCGCTGCGCCCATAACGTCCTCCCACCGACCCGCGAATGCCGGGCAAATATAAGCCGCGTCAATAGGCGGGCACCGGGGATTGCCGAAAAGCGTCACAGGCAAATGGCAACTGGTACGCGCGTGCAGTATTCGGGGAGTCGCTCAGATCAACGCATCAACGGCAGAATCAGGGGAACGACGGCCGGCAAAGCCATCTGACATCGCCGCCGACTGATATCGCCAGCCGCCACGAGACGATCCGGCCGCATAGCCGCATCCTTCGTCGCCGACCGCGCTCGGCCGACCGTGATCAACGACGGGGAGCGAACCCGCCCGGGCCGGGCTGACCGAGGAGCGGGTTGCCCTGGCCCGCGCCAGGCTGCCCGGCATGCTCGCGTTGATGCTGCTGAATCGCCTGAACCAGCGGATTGTCCTTCATCAACTGGCGACGGTCTTCTTCGGAGAGCTCGTAGAAGGTCCACATCCCCCACGCGGCCGGCCGGATGTAGAGCGTCACCTTCTGCCGCTTGCGGGTGTTCTGCGGAAGCATCGCCGGAACGGGAACGACCCGATCGAGCGTGACGGCGCCCACCAACTCCTGGGCGAGCTTGTCGATGTCAGCTGAGTCCTGGAGTTCGTACACCGAGGACTGGTGACTCGGCTGCGTCGCGCCCTGGAGGGCCAGGAACCAGGCCATGCCGGCCTCCTTTGCTGTCGTGGACAGCGCCAGCGTAGAGGACGCGTTAGCCCCGGTGCTTGCCAGCACCTCCCGTCTACCCGACACGCGGCGCACAGCGGATTTGCCGACAAGAGGTATCCAGCGGCTGGTTTACGCTGGCGAAAATTCTTGGGATTTTTCGAGCGTGCGTTCCGAAACTGTGCTAGAGCTCACTGCCCGGGTAGTACCCGCAAGCTGGTCACGATCGCTTCGAGGGTAACCATAGGAATAGCAGGCCGAATATTAACGGCTTATGCGCTGGGAAAAGAGTTGCAGTAGTGCTATGGTTGCCGTTAGCTGTTGGACATGGTCCCCACATCGGGCAAACCATGTACGGGTGAAGTGAGGAATTAGCTGATGGCAGGCCTGGCCGATCCGGCGCCGGTGGGGACCGGTGGTGAGAACTCAGCCGATCGAGTAACTGGCCAATACCCGGTCGCGATCCACACCTGCTCCCGGCTGGGCCGGGTGGCGAACCCGCCCGGCTTCACGTTCCCGACGTGGCTGCGAGGTGGCCGGCGGCGCTGAATCGTCCGCTCAGGGCTGGCGAAGGCGACGCACGGTCACGACGATGACCACCAGTCCGACCCCGGCCAGCGAGGCCGCCACGGCCGGCTGGCGAACGAACCGCACCACCCCTGCCTTCAGATCGTCGGCGAGCCGGCGCGGGTTGGCGCGGGCAGCGAGAGAGTCCACGGTCAGGGCCAACTGCTCCCGGGCCTCGTCGATCTCAGCCTTGATGCTGTCGGGATCGCGGTCCGCCACATCTGCCTCCGTGCCTCATTGCCTACTGTGCTCATCCACCGACGGCGTGCCTGTTCACCAACGGCGCGCCCATGCACCAACGGTGTCGTCCTGCCGCACTACCCTAGATCAGCCGGGGCGAGACCGAGCGCGCCGGTCGCTTCAGATCGCACCGGACCCCGCGACACCGGAGGACAGCTACCCATGCCGCAGACCCCACGCCTCGAAGTGGGCGACACCGCTCCCGCTTTCAGCCTGCCCGACGCCGACGGCAACACCGTCAAACTCTCGGACTACAAGGGCCGCAAAGTCATCGTGTATTTCTACCCGGCTGCCTCCACCCCCGGCTGCACGAAGGAGGCCTGCGACTTCCGGGACAACCTCGCCGAGCTCAACGACGCCGGTCTGGACGTCGTCGGCATCTCACCGGACAAACCCGAGAAACTGGCCAAGTTCCGCGACAAGGAGGGCCTGACGTTCCCGTTGCTGGCCGACCCCGACCGCACGGTGCTCGAGGCCTGGGGCGCCTACGGCGAGAAGACCATGTACGGCAAAACCGTGCAGGGCGTCATCCGGTCGACCTTCGTCGTCGACGAGAAAGGCAAGATCGCGTTGGCGCAGTACAACATCCGCGCGACGGGCCACGTCGCCAAATTACGTCGCGATTTGTCGGTCTGATCGAGCCAGGCGGTCCAACAGCAGCGCTTCCGCGGTCGCCGCACGCTCCAGCACGCCGAGGTGCAGGCTCTCGTTGATGCTGTGCGCCTGGGTGTCGGGGTCCTCGACTCCCGTCACCAGAATCTTGGCGTCCGGAAACGCCGACGCGAACGCCGCGATGAACGGGATCGACCCGCCCACTCCGGCGTCGATCGCGTCGTTCCCCCAGGCCTGACGGAAGGCCGCGCGCGCCGCGTCGTAGACGGGCCCGCTCGGGTCGATCGCATACGGCTCGCCGACGTCGCCCGGCGTCACGGTGACCTGCGCACCCCAGGGCGTGTGCTGCTCGAGGTGGCGGGTGAGCGCAGCCAGGTGTTCGGCGGCGTCACCGCCCGGCGCCACCCGCATGCTCACCTTGGCGCGGGCGCGTGGTGTCAAGGTGTTGGACGCCTTGGCGATCGGCGTGGTGTCGATACCGACGACGGTGATCGCCGGTTTCGCCCACAGACGCTGCGCCACCGAGCCCGAGCCGATCTCCTGCACACCGTCGAGCAGACCGGTGTCGGCCCGCACCCGTTCCGGGGTGTACTCCACGGGCGCGGCAGTCGATTCGTGCAACCCGTCGACCGCGACGTTGCCCTCGTCGTCGTGCAGGCTGGCCAGCAGCCGCACCAACACGCTCAGCGCGTCGGGCACGACACCACCCCACATGCCCGAGTGCAGCCCGTGGTCCAGGGTGGCGACCTCCACGATGCAGTCGGCCAACCCGCGCAGCGACACCGTCAGCGACGGGACCTCGGTGCTCCAGTTGTCCGAGTCGGCGATCACGATGACATCGGCGGCCAGGGCGTCGCGGTGCGCGGCCAGCAGTCGCGACAACGACGGGGAGCCCGACTCCTCCTCGCCCTCGACGAAGACCGTCACCCCGACGGGCGGATTCCCGTTGTGCGCACGGAACGCGGCCAGATGGGTGGCAATGCCTGCCTTGTCGTCGGCGGTCCCGCGGCCGTAGAGCCGTCCGTTGCGTTCGGTCGGCTCGAACGGCTCCGAATGCCACTGCGACCGATCGCCTTCCGGCTGCACGTCGTGGTGGGCGTAGAGCAGAACCGTCGGGGCGCCCGGCGGCGGGGGGTGGTGCGCGATGACAGCGGGGGCTCCACCTTCGGCCACGATACGCACGTCACCGAATCCGGCGTCCGACAACAACTTCGCGACCTCTTCGGCGCTGCGCTGCACCTCGCCGCGCCGGTCGGGGTCGGCCCACACCGACTCGATGCGGACCAGGTTCTCCAGGTCGGCGCGCACCGCTGGGAGCACGTCGCGCACCCGCGCCGTGATGTCAGTCATGCGTCGAGGTTAGCGGCTCCTCGTCGCCGGGCGACTCGGCTCGGCGGCGCTCCTCGGCCACGCGATCCTTGCTGCGCAACAGGCGTAGGAGTGTCACGAGGCCCAGCCCGCCGACCAGGTTGCCTGCCGCGGTGTATCCGAACCATCCGAGCCAGTCCAGGTAGCCGAACGGTGCCTTGCCGGTGATGAGCGCCCCGAAGATCAGCAGCGAGTCCAGGATCGAGTGGAACAGCTGCAGACCCGCGAGCAGGAAAGCCCCCGCGATGGCGGCGGCGATCTTGGCCGGCACCGAGTCGGTGCCGTGCTGCATGCGGGTCATCAGCGTGATCACCATGCCGCCCAACAACGACAGCGCGATCGTCTCCGCCGACAGCGGCGCCGTCGCATAGTGCGATGCGGATTCGATGGTCTGCGCGTGCAACTGCGGCAGCGCCGTCATCATCACCGCCATCAACACCCAGCCGCCGGCGAGATTGGCGACCAGCGTGCCGCTCCACAGCTTCATCAGCTGCCCGAAACTGGCCCGCTTGGCGGCCACGGTCGTGACCGGGACCAAGAAGCCCTCGGTGAACAGTTCGCTGCGCCCGAGCAGCAGCGCAAGGAAACCGATCGAGAATGCCAAACCGGCCAGCAGCGGCTCGTGGGTGACGTTCAGCACCGCCAGGTAGGCCAGCACTCCCACGGCGATGTCGGTGCCGCCGAAGAAGCCCGTCACGAGGACTTCCCGCCAGCTGCGGTGCAGGCGCTGGGTGCCCTCGTCGACCATGCGACGGAAGGCGTACTCCAGGGCGTCTTCGATGGGGCTGTCAGATTCCCCCAGCTGCCGGCGCTGCTGGTCGGTTTCGGTCAAGGTTGTCCTCCGATGCGGCAAAGTGATCCGCCGGGATACCCGAAACGCCGGGCCGTCAACCGGCGGTGCGGGCACGCGTAGCGCGCTCGGCCACCCCGGTCTGCGGCCATTGCCCTAGATCGGCGCGACCCGCCCCGCCCAGGGCATCGCCTGTTCCAGTTGAGCGGCCAACTTGACCAGCAGGGACTCACCGGCCAGCGGCGCAACGAACTGGACCCCCATCGGCAGGCCCTCCGGCGTCCAATGCAGCGGAAGCGAGATTGCCGGACGCCCAGTCAGATTCGCCAACTGGGTGTAGGGCACCCAGTTGAGGTTCTTGTCGACCATGTCGTCGACGATCTTGGTGTACTTCAGGAACCGGGCTGTCCGGGTCTTGAGCAGAGCATCGGCCGCCCGGGCCAGCGCCACCGGGAGTTCGAACTCGCCGATGGTCGGCGGTGGAGTGGCCAATGTGGGGGTCAGCAACAGATCGTAGGACTCGAAGAACGTACTCAGCCGGCGGGTGTGCGCATGCCGGCGTTCCACGGCATCCACATAGTCGACGCTGCTCGTGGCGCGACCGAGCGCCGCCATGATCAACGTGTCCCGTTCGAACGACTCGTCCCCCGCACCGCTGAGCCGCTTGGCCTCGGCCACCTCCCATGCCGCGACCACGAACCAGGTCAGCAGGAAGTCACGCGCCAACTCGGCATCGTCGTAGGGCGCCTCAGGCAGTTCGTCGACCTGGTGACCCAGCTCGGTCAACGCGCGCACGGTCGTAGCCACCGCAGCGTAGGCCTCCCGGTGCGGCGTCGGCGTGATCGCCGAAGGCACCCGCACGCCGATCCGCAGCGCACCGGGATCCTGGCCCACGCACGATGTCAGGGACGACGGCGGCATGGCCGGGACGTAGGGCCCGAACGGTTCGCCGCCGCTGATCACATCGAGCATTCCCGCGGTGTCGCGCACCGTGCGCGACACCACACCCTGCACAGCGGAGCCGTGCATGGCCTCACCGGCCAGCGGGCCTGAGGGCGTCAGACCGCGACCGGGTTTCAGACCCACCAGCCCGCAGCAGGCCGCGGGGATCCGGATGGACCCGCCTCCGTCGTTGGCGCCCGCGCAGGGCACGATCCCGGCCGCGACCGCCGCAGCCGACCCGCCCGAGGAGCCGCCCGGGGTCCGGTCTGTGTCCCACGGATTACGTGCCGATCCCCACGCGAGGGGTTCGGTGACCCCTTTCGCGCCGAACTCGGGGGTGTTGGTCTTCCCGAAGATGACCAGGCCCGCGTCGATCCAACGCTGCACCACCGTGGCGTGCTCGGCGGCCGGGGTCGACATCAACGCCCGCGAGCCGGCGGACGTCGGCAGTCCCGCGTAGTCCTGGGCGAGGTCCTTGATCAGGAACGGCACACCGGAGAACGGTCCCTGCGGCCGGTCCGGCGGGACTGCTGGGACGTCACGCACGACGGCGTTGATCCGCGGATTGACCGCGGCCGCACGCTCGCGGGCCAGCGTCAGCAACTCCGCCGCGGACACCTGTCGGTCGGCTACCAGCTTCGCCAGCGATGTGGCGTCATGGGCGCGGTACTCCTCGAAGTCCATGGCCAGACCGTACGGCCTCACCGTCTACCGGGTCACGAAAGCAGCAGGGTCTGCAGGAACGCCGGGGACGAGTACTAGCTGTACTGCCCAGGCAGGTTGGTTGAAGAAGTGTGACGACTCGCTGTAGCGGTCGTTGATTGGCGAAGGTCTCCCGTCGTGGAGTGGAGCTGCTACCACTTCACTTCAACGAACGGGAGGCCTTCGTGGTCCACGCTAACGCTGTTCTGACTCCGCGCGGGCGGTTGTTGCTGGCGCGCCTGATCGTCGATGAGGGCTGGCCGGTCGTTCGAGCAGCCGAGCATTTCCATGTGTCGTGGCCGACCGCCAAGCGATGGGCGAACCGGTACGCGGCGATGGGCGCTGCCGGCATGACAGACCGCTCCAGCCGGCCTCATCACAGCCCGAACCGCACACCGCAGCAGCTGGTGCGCAAGATCGTCCACCTGCGTTGGCGTCATCGCCTCTCACCGCTGGCGATTGCCTCACGGTTGTCGATGCCAGCCTCGACGGTGCACGCCGTGCTGGTCCGGTGTCGACTCAATCGCCTGTCTCACATTGACGTTCGCACCGGTGAACTAATCCGCCGATACGAACATGACCACCCGGGATCATTGATCCATGTCGATGTCAAAAAGCTGGGCAACATCCCCAGCGGAGGCGGCTGGCGGTTCGTGGGCCGGTCTCAAGGCAAGAAGAATCGGCACCTGACCCCCCGGGGTCGGTCGCAGCAGACACCGCCAGCCGCTGCTGGGACACGCCTTCGTCCACACCGTTATCGATGACCACTCCCGAGTGGCCTACGCCGAGATCCACGATGACGAATCGGCTGCTACCGCGGTGGCCGTCCTCTACCGGGCGATCGCCTGGTTCGCCGCTCGCGGGGTCACCGTTGAAGCAGTCCTGTCGGACAACGGCGGCTGCTACCGCTCACACGCGTGGCGTCACGCATGTGACGACATGGGCATCAAACACCGCCGAACCCGCCCCTACCGGCCGCAGACAAACGGAAAAATCGAGCGTTTCCACCGCAGCATGGCCGCCGAATGGGCCTTCGCCCGCTTCTATCCCAACGAGTCAACGAGGCGATCAGCGCTGCCAGCCTGGCTACACACCTACAATCACCACCGGCAACACTCAGCAATCGGGAAGGTCCCACCCATCACAAGGTTGACCAACCTGCCTGGGCAGTACAACTAGCGCTCCTCGAGGACGGCCACCGCGGCGGCGGTGTCGGCCTCATGGGTCAGCGACAGATGAATGGTCACCTCTTTGAGGTGCTCGGCCACCGCCCCCGACAGCCGCACCCGCGGCCGCCCCCACATGTCGGTGATCACCTCGATGTCGCGGTGGATGCCCTCGGGCAGCACCGGCCGTTTCGAGAACCGCGACACCGACCACGCCTTGATGACGGCTTCCTTGGCCGCCCACCGCGCCGCGAGGTGGCGCGCCGCCGACGAACTCTTGTCGGCGGCGTCGCGCCGCTCACCCGGGGTGAACGTCTCGGCGAACACCGTGCCCGGCCGGTCCACCTGCTCGGCGAACTCAGGAATGGAGACGAGGTCGATGCCTATCCCGACGATGGCCACGCGCAGCACGCTATCGCACGGTTCACCGCAGATACACGCCGTTCTCGCCGAGCCGGGACGCCGTGTCGAGCAGCATCGCGGCTTCCTGCGCCTTCTCGGAATGCTCGCTGTCGAAGCGACGGTCGGCGGGCCGCTCGTACATCGGCCGTCCACCGGCGATCGCCGAGGCCAGCCGGTGCTGTCCGGCCAGCGAGCGCTCCTGCGCCCGTGCGGCGTAGGTCTCCCGCTGCTCGGGGCTGAGCGTGGCCAGGAAGGCCTGCGGATGCACCAACGCGATCAGACCCGACACGTGGCCGAAGCCGAGGCTGGTGACCAGACCGGCCTTGAGCGGGTACTTCTCGCCCATCCGCAGCGTCTCCCGCGGCCACACGAAGTGCGCCGAGGTGGCCAGCTCGTCGTCGACACAGTCCAGGCTGCGGTTGGGCGGGATGACGCCGTCGCGCAGAACCTGGCACAGACCCATCATCTGGAACACTGCCGCGCCGCCCTTGGCGTGCCCGGTCAGGCTCTTCTGGCTGATGACGAACAGCGGGGCGCCGTCCGAACGTCCCAGCGAGTCGGCCAGCCGCTCGTGCAGCTCGGTCTCGTTGGGGTCGTTGGCCAGTGTCGAGGTGTCGTGCTTTGAGATCACTGCGATGTCGTCGGCGCCCACCCCCAGCTTGGCCAGTGACCGCGCCAGCATCGAGTCGCGGCCGCCGCGGCCCGCACCCAGCGCGCCCAGCCCGGGGGCCGGGATCGAGGTGTGCACACCGTCGGCGAACGACTGTGCGTAGCCGACAACCGCCAGCACCGGCAGACCCATCTTCACCGCCAGGTCGCCGCGGGCCAGCAACACCGTGCCCCCACCCTCGGCCTCCAGGAAGCCGAGACGGCGACGGTCGTTGGCGCGGGAGAACTTCGAGTCACTGATGCCCTTGCCGCGCATCACCTCGGTGTCGGCGGTGGCCGCCATGTCACCGAAGCCGATGATGGCTTCCAGCGTCAGGTCGTCGAAACCGCCGGCGACCACCAACTCGGCCTTGCCGAGCTTGATCTTGTCGACACCCTCTTCGACCGACACCGCCGCGGTCGCGCACGCACCCACCGGATGCACCATCGCACCGTAACCGCCGACATAGGACTGCATCACATGGGCGGCAACGACGTTGGGCAGCACCTCCTGCAGGATGTCGTTCGGCTTGGACCTGCCCAGCAGGTTGCCGTGGTACATGGTCTGCATCGAGGTCATGCCGCCCATGCCGGTGCCCTGCGTCGAGGCCACCAGACTGGGATGCACGTAGCGCATCAGCTCGGCCGGGGTGAAGCCCGAGGACAGGAACGCATCGACGGTGGCGACGATGTTCCACAACGCCACCCGGTCGATCGAGGTCGCCATGTCCTGGCTGATGCCCCACACCGTCGGGTCGAATCCGGTCGGGATCTGAGCGCCGACGGTCCGCGACAGCTTGGTCTTGCGCGGCACCCGAATCTCGGTGCCCGCCTTGCGGATCACCTCCCAGTCCCCCGAATCCGGGATCGGCCGGGCCGCGGTGTGCTCGGGATCGAACTCGACGAACGCCCGCGCGTCGGCCTCGCTGGAGACCACGAAGCGGAAGTCCTTGTCCAGGAACACACTGACCAGCAACGGCGAGGCGTGATCGGGATCGATGGCCCCGTCGTCGACGAACTCCCGGATGCCGCAGCGCTGCACGACCTCGTCGTGGTACCGCTCGACCAGCTCGGACTCGTCCACCAGGTCACCGGATTCGGTGTCATACCAACCGGGTTGGGGGTCGTCCTCCCACTTGATCAACCCGGTCGTCCACGCCAGCTCGAGCACACCGGCCGCGGAGAGCTCGTTGTCGACCTCCATCTCGAAGCGGGTACGTGACGAGCCGTACGGGCCGAGTTCGGCGCCGCCTACGATGACGACCAGGTCGGCGGGATCGACGTCGAGATCCGCCCACTCCGGCGCCGGGGCGCCGGCGTGCGGACGCGGCGGCGACGGCAGCGCGGCGATCAGATGATCGGCGGCAACGTCCTCGTCGTCCTCGTCCACCGAACCGGTCGCCTCTTCGCGCGCCTTGGTGGCCAGCTCCGACAGATCCAGCTCGGCCTCGGCCAGGCCTCCGGTGAGGTCGGCTTGCACGGGTTCGCGGGCCGCGGCGACCTTGGTCTCGACGTCACACAGATCCAGCAGCATGGCGGCCATCTGCTCGGTCGAGTAGGTGGTCACCCCCGCTTCCTCGACCGCGTCGACGATCACGTCGTTGTGGCCCATCAGGCCGGTGCCTCGGGTCCACCCGATCAGCGCGTGCGCCAGGCTGACCCGCTGCGCCCAGGACGTCTCGGCCTTCCACCGGGACACCACCGCGTCCAGGGCCGACTTCGACTCGCCGTAGGCGCCGTCGCCGCCGAACATGCCGCGGTTCGGCGAACCGGGCAGCACGACATGCAACCGGGCCGCGATGTCGCGGTCGGCGCTGATGTGCGACAGGCCCGCGATGAGCCGCTGCACGGCCCACAACAGAACCTTCATCTCCATCTCCGAGCGCGAACCGGCCTCGGACAGGTCACCGCCGACGCGCGGCGCGGCGAACGGGAACAGCAGTGTCGGGGTCAGGGCGTCCTTGATGTGGATGGACTTGGGCCCGAGGCTCTCGGTCTGCTCGGTGCCGACCCATTCGACCAGCGCGTCGATGTCGTTGTAGGAGGCCATGTTCGCCGGCAAAACCCACAGCTTGGCGCCGAACCGGGCGTGGTCGCGATAGAGCGTGCGGTAGAACGCGAGCCGGCTGTCGTCCAGGCGGGAAGTGGTCGCGATGACGGTGGCGCCGCCGTCGAGCAGCTGAGCCACCACCGAGGCCGCGATGGACCCCTTCGATGCGCCGGTCACCACAGCCACCTCGTCGCTGTAGCGACCCTTGCCCGGATTCTCCGCACCCGCGGCAGCGCGCGCGTAGAGCGAGGCGTGGACGTTGCGGCCGGCGGCCAGC
>Ga0208331_100476_pt1 | contig 11287 bp, 10 predicted proteins | sample DeeseametaMP1648_FD_184184 | JGI IMG/M metagenome (GOLD analysis project Ga0208331, IMG submission 184184) | Marine microbial communities from the Deep Pacific Ocean - MP1648 (SPAdes) | ecosystem: Environmental > Aquatic > Marine > Oceanic | place: North of Tokelau, South Pacific Ocean... | reverse complement strand
CGTCAGGTCGACCGTCGTGGTTTGGTCTTCGGTGACGTCGACCTCCTGCGTGACCTCCACCAGCGGTACCCCGGTGTTATCTATGGCCGTGATTTCGACTCGAACGGCGCTGACGGGAATCCCCGCTACGGTCACGCTCGTGGCAAAGCTAGATTCCGATTCGAAAACGAGGTTGTTGTTGATGTCGTAGAATTCAAACAGTAGCGTGGTCGTGCTGGACGGAACTTCTACTGTCTGAGCCTGAGTAAAATTGAATGTGAGGGAGCCGGTGTTGCTGCCCGTAGCGCTTGCTGAAGTCGGAGTACCAGTCGCCACAAAGCTATCGTTGTTGCTTCCCCCACAACCAGAAATAATGAGCACCACCCCCATCAGAAAGCCTAGCAGTCCGATCGAGTGTCCTTGAATAAGATTTCGCAAAGCGAACCTCCAAAAATAGATTCTTGAATCCCTTGTGGTGCGGACTTCATAGACGCACCACTAGACGAGATATCAAACTCATCTTTTAGATCTGGGAAACGACAATCCTAGGGCTTGCCGAAGTGTGTAAGAAAGGTATCAATCGTATATCGAATTGTCGTAGGAATCTGCTGCGAACGGTGAGCCGTGTCGGTGTGAGGTTTCCCTGAATTGATGCTTGACAAGCAACTTTCACTTAGCCTATACTCCGTCTGCACCGAAGCTTAGTTGCGACGGTGCATTTTAATGCGGAGATAGCTCAGTTGGTAGAGCACTAGCCTTCCAAGCTGGATGTCGCGAGTTCGAGCCTCGTTCTCCGCTCCATTCGCTGAGGTAGCTCAGTTGGTAGAGCACGTCCTTGGTAAGGACGAGGTCGGCGGTTCAAGTCCGCTCCTCAGCTCCAAAATTACGGCCCGCACTGCGGGTCGTAATTATTAAAAAGAACGGCGCAATTTTGTAGCCAGAAAAAGAACAAGACCAGACTGAGTCGCCGACTTGAAAAAGGAGGTGCCTCAGTCCGGTTGATGTTCGAAATTCCCGCCTCTGAAGGGTTTTGAATTTAACTCTACAGGGTACGAACACAAGGATGTTCCGCCCACTCCGGGTGTGGCGGGGATTAAAAAGTTCACAGGAGACCCGATACATGACGGCCCAAGACGCAACAAAGGCACGCAAAAACGCTAAGGCGCGTCGCGATAAGAAAAAGAATACTAAGGACTCCGTAGCGGTTCGCTCGGATAAGGGTGGTGCCACTGCTGCAACACCTGGTCCACAGGGTGGCCTGGCGGAACGGATCGTCAAGTACTGGCGAGGTGTCTGGGCGGAGACGAAGCGCGTTTCCTGGCCCGGCAAGCCGGAACTTGTTGCCGGCACTATCACGACCGTAGTCATTCTCATGGTCTTCGCCAGCTGGCTCGGCGGCATCGATTACTTGCTGAGAAATATGTTCGGTTAGGCGCCGCGACGGAGAGAGATATGTCTGTGCAAAACGAAAACGAAGTTGAAAAGCCGGAAGAGGCGGTAGCCGAAGCGCAATCCGCGGAGGAGCAGGCGGCCGAAACCGAAGAAGCCGTCGAGGTAGAGCGCGATCCGCGCACGGCGTGGTACGTGATTCACACTTACTCCGGCTACGAGAACAAAGTCCGCGACGACATTCTGCGACGCGTCAAGTCGATGAACATGGTGGACAAAATATTCCAGGTTCTGGTGCCCACCGAAGAAGAGTTGGAATTCAAAGACGGTAAGAAGAAGACCGTGCAGAGACGAGTCTATCCCGGATACGTGTTCGTGGAAATGATTATGAGCGACGACTCCTGGTACGTCGTACGCAACACCCGCGGTGTTACCGGATTCGTTTCACCAGGTCAAAAGCCGGTGCCGCTGCCCGAGGATGAAGTCAAGCGCATCAAGCAGATCATGGGTATGGAAGCACCTACCCGCGTGAAACTGCAGCTCGACATAGGCCAGCAGATTCGCGTCACCCACGGTCCGTTCCAGGACTTCCACGGCGTGGTCGACGAGGTGACCCCCGACAAAGAGAAGGTTCGAGTCCTCATCAGTATCTTCGGTCGGGAAACTCCGGTCGAACTCGACTTCGGACAAGTTGAAAAGATCTAGTGGTGTGTTACGAAAGTTTTTTGGAGTTGAGCCCACAACCGCTCTCAGGCGGCCTCGGGCCGAACAAACTTTTGTGACAAACCACTAGAGCTCTATAGAAAGGACAGCAGATGGCCAAGAAAGTTAAAGCCCTCATTAAGCTGCAAGTACCCGCCGGAAAAGCGAACCCCGCTCCACCGGTAGGTCCTGCACTCGGTCAACACGGCGTAAATATCATGGACTTTGTGAAGCAGTACAACGAACGTACTGCCGACCAAATGGGCATGATCGTGCCGGTAGAGATCACGGTATACGAGGATCGCTCTTTCACCTTTATCACCAAAACGCCCCCGGCCAAGACCCTTCTTCTCAAAGAAGCCGGTCTTGCCAAAGGCTCCGGTGAGCCCAACACACGCAAGGTTGGCAAGATAACCAAAGAGCAAATCCGCAAAGTCGCCGAGATCAAGATGCCCGACTTGAATGCCAACGATATCGATAACGCTATGCGTATCATCGAAGGTACCGCCCGCAGCATGGGGCTGGTTGTCAAAGGTTAGGACCCTACCGGGACCTGAGGAATGTAAGGGACTCGTGAGAGTTCCGTGACACGGTGGAAGGCTTGCCTCGAGTAAGCTGTTCGACCACTGGAGGTAAAATGGGAAAGAAAACCAAGAAATTCAAAGCTGCTCTCGAGCAGTTCGATCGTGAGGATACTTACGATGTTTCGGACGCGGTCGATACCGTAAGGAAGATCGCTTTCGCCAAGTTCGACGAGACTGTCGAGATCCACATCAGACTGGGAATCGACCCTCGCAAGAGCGACCAGACCGTTAGGGGTACCACTGTTCTACCCCACGGCACCGGTAAGACCCCGAAGGTCATCGTCTTCACCAAAGGCGACAAGATTAAACAGGCTGAAGAAGCCGGTGCGGACCTGGCCGGTTCCGACGACCTGATTCAAAAGGTCAAAGACGGATTTTCCGACTTCGACATCGCCGTCGCTTCACCCGATATGATGGGTGAAATCGGTAAGAACCTCGGTCGTATCCTCGGACCGAAGATGCCGAACCCGCGTGCCGGTACGGTAGCGCCCGACCCCGCCAAGGCGGTCAGCGAGTTGAAGTCCGGTAAGATCCAGTATCGCGCCGACAAGACCGGTATCGTGCACTGCCCGGTAGGTAAGGTCAGCTTCGGTACGGACAAAATCGTGGAAAACCTGAGGGTCCTCTTGGAAGCCGTTGTCAAAGCTAAGCCGGCCTCTTCTAAAGGCGCCTATCTGAGATCCATCGCTCTCACGTCCACAATGGGACCTGCGGTTAAGATGGATACGTCCAAAGCCGCCTCCTTCGCTGGAATGAAGTAACCCAGACGGAGCGTCGCTGCTAACTTGAAAAGTTCCAGTTCAAGAATACCATTCTGGCTGGGGCTTTTTTTATTTGGTCTGGTCCTAGTCGCTCCCACACCGGAGGGGATGTCGCTAGGAGCCAAGCAGACGGCCGCCACCGCTCTTCTGATGGCGTGCTGGTGGATCGGGGAAGCTCTTCCCATTCCCTGCACCGCTCTGGTGCCGTTGGTCCTGTTTCCGCTTTTCGGTGTATTACCAGCTGATCAGGTCTCACGCAACTACGGAAACCACAACATCTTTCTCTTTATGGGCGGGCTTTTTATGGCCATGTCCATGCAGCGGTGGAACCTCCATCGGAGAATCGCTCTAGCCGTTCTTACTCGCGTGCCTCGCAGTCCGTCGGCCATTGTGGCAGGGTTTATGATCGCCACGGGCGGGATTTCCATGTGGATTTCCGACACGGCCACCGTGATGCTGATGATGCCGATCGGTGTGGCTGTCATCATGCAGGTGGAGGGACTCAGCGCCGACGACGAAGTCGCTCCCTCCCAGTTTGGTTCCGCACTTATGCTTGGCATAGCCTACGCGGGCGTTATCGGGGGGATCGGGACGCTTGTCGGCACTCCACCCAACCTGGTCTTCGCCGGGACCTACTCCACCCTTGTTCCCGACGGTCAGCAGATCGGTTTTGCCCGTTGGATGATGGTCGGCAGCAGCGTGACTTTCATATTCTTGCCGGTCGCCTGGCTTTATCTGACTCGGATCGCCTTCAACCTAAAGCCGGAGGGGGAGAAGGGAGAGCTTCTGAACTTGGAAGTGCTACAGGAAGAAAAGAAGAAGCTCGGTCCCATGCGCCAAGGTGAGAAGATCACTCTGGGAGTCTTCCTCTCAGCAGCCGCTCTCTGGCTTTCTCGGGGCGAATTCAACGGGGATGAGATGGTGTCGCCCGGTTGGGCCGCCATTTTCAAGAATCCCGAGATGGTGTCCGACAGCACTGTCTCGATGGCAGCCGCTCTGCTCCTTTTCATACTCCGTACTACCAATCCCGATGGGGAAGGGCAGGGGCCTGTCCTGGACTGGGAATGGGCCAAGAGAATCCCCTGGCGCGTTCTGTTGTTGTTTGGCGGCGGCTTTGCCCTGGCGGCCGCTTTCCAGGAGTCGGGTCTTTCGGAGTGGGTCGGCACCAGGGTCGCCTTCTTGTCCTCTCTGCCTCCCATCGCGATGATTGGGGTCATCTGTTTCGGTATGACGTTTCTTACCGAGGTTACCAGTAATACGGCTACCACCACCGTCCTCATGCCTGTTCTGGCGACAGCCGCCAAGGAGATGGGCGTAGACCCGCTCCTACTCATGATGCCGGCCGCTATGTCCGCCTCCTGCGCCTTCATGTTGCCCGTGGCCACTCCCGGCAACGCTATTGTTTTCGGGAGTGGATTCATTTCGTTAAAGCAGATGGCTAAGACCGGGTTTTGGCTGAATCTGATCGGGTGTGTGATTATTACCGCGGTGATGGTGGTGGTGGCGGTGCCGGTCTTTCATCTTTCGTTGAGTTGAGAATGACTCTGAGGGGGAGTAGAGAAGAATGCAACGGTATGCGTGTCTCTTGGTTCTCATCGCTCTGATGTTTTCTCCGGTAGGGGCGGACAGGCTTTCTCAGGACCAGATTGAGCGTCTGCGTTCAGAAGCTCTTGCCAGCCGCTCGGATGCCTTTCTAGTATGGCAAGACGGCGTTTTGCTGGTCGACTACAGCAGCCCGGATAGCCCGGAATTGATCGAGTCGATGTCGGTCACAAAGTCGGTCGTCGCCCTGGCTATCGGCAAGCTTCTCACGGAGGGGAAGCTCTCCAGCGTAGACCAACCGGTGTCCGATTTCTATCCCGAATGGAAGCAAGGCTTGAAACGGAAGATTACCATTCGGCATCTCCTCTCTCACACATCCGGTCTACAGAACGTGCCTCATACCCGCGAGGAGATCTATCCGGCCCCAGATTTTGTCCAACTGGCTCTTGCCGCCGAACTCACCTCAGAGCCTGGTCAAGAGTTTTCCTACAACAACAAAGCGGTCAACCTCCTCTCGGGCTTAGTGGAGAAATGCTCGGGTCAACGGCTAGACGACTATGTTGCCGACCACCTCTTCAACGAACTTGGAATAGAGCGCTACGAGTGGTTTCGGGATGACTCCGGCAATCCTCACGCTATGTCGGGACTCCAAATCGCTCCGAACGATCTCCTGAAGATCGGACGACTGGTCTTGAATCGTGGGAGTTGGGACGGTCGCCAGGTGCTTTCTCCAGAATGGCTGGACGAAGCACTTTCAGCTCAAGGGTCGCCGCTCTGTGGTTTTTTATGGTGGAGGATTCCCAAGAAAAGCCGTTTTGTCATTGATTCGCAGAGTGTCCAAAAATTTGCTCAACAGAGCGGGCTCCCCGAAACCAGCCAGGCCGCCACGGCCCTCATCGGCGTCTATTCGCAACAGGAGCAGTTAAGAAGCGCGGTCAGGAAGGCGTTTCCGGAAAAGCTTGAAGACCCCGAGTTCGTTCAGGCTTTGGACCGGTATCTGATTAAGACAGAGATCGAAGAGGTTCTGGGCTACTCGGCCAACGGTTACCTCGGTCAATTCCTCATCATCGTTCCAGAGCGAAAATTGATCGTTGTGCGAATGATTTCCTCATCTGATGGCTACGATCCGGAGACCGACTCTTTCAGTCATTTGCAGGAAACGTTGCGTTCGATCCTAGCACCGTAGGTGACCGCTAGGGCACTAAATCGGGGCGCGACTTTCGATTCCGGAATTGTTTCCCGGAAGGGTTGACAGGGGGGGTCTTCGTCCTTAATATAGCGGCATTGGGTAGGTGGCCGAGTGGTTAAAGGCGGCAGACTGTAAATCTGCTCAGGTAACTGTACGGCGGTTCGAATCCGTCCCTGCCCACCAAAAGAAGCCTCGCGGACAGCGGGGCTTTTGTCGTTTCCGCCGGGGCCGTACAGGGAACTGTACGGCGGTGTCCTCGGAGCTTCGCTCCTCCGGAGCACTCGCTGCGCTCGCTTGCGAATCCGTCCCTGCCCACCAAAAGAAGCCTCGCGGTAAGCGGGGCTTTTGTCGTTTCCGTCGGGGCCGTACAGGGAACTGTTCCACTCGAAATCGGGTACCCGGTCCTCGGCGCCACCCACTTCGTGGGTACCTACGCGCCTTGCATAGAGGCTAGAACTTTACGCCACCCTGAATTGTGGGGTTTTTGTCGAGGTCCTCAAGCAGTTGTTTGATAAAAGTGGCGTCACCTGGATACGCTGGCGGGCATTCTGACGTTTCCGTATCCCCCGTTGGTGATTCCGCGTAGTCATTGGGTTCCCGACCGGATGTCGAAAGGAAGGCCGCTGCGGTCAAGCCTCCGCCTAGGAATAGGACGTCAGCGAGAAACGCTCTTCTGGACTTTTTACCCATCAGCGGTACTTATACCCAGTTGCGTCCAAAACTGCTCCACTAAATTGGAAAAGTGGAACATTTGGTGGAACACGCTTTTGCTGGCCAAGCCGGAGCCCAGGAATCCCAAAAAGAAACCTCGCGGCAAGCGGGGCTTTTGTCGTTGTGCGGCCATAAAAAAAGCCCCGGAATACGGGGCTCCATTGATAGGATGAGACTTCGGGCCGACGGATCAAGGAGATATCAGGACCTCGACCGGGGCATTGACTGAGGTGTCCGCAGGATTGCCAAGAAGACCGTTCTCGTCGATCTCATACCTTCGAATCCGGCTGGAGTCCCCGTCCGTGGTGTAGAGAAATCTGCCAGTAGGATCGATTCCCATCTCGAAGGTGGTGGCCGAAATCGTGTTCGTCCCGCTACCCGGATTGGGAGTCAGCACACCGTTCTCTTCGATTCGATACATCGCGATGAGGCTGGTACCTCGAATTCTGATATACAGATACTCGTTGGTGACGGCGATTTGCCTGGCCTGGTCGGCGGGAGTGGCCGTTTCGTTGTTTCCGGTGTTCGGATTGATCACGGGACTCAACATTCCGTTGGCATCGACCTGAAACCCGTACACCAGATCGCTCGAGTCGTTGTTGACATAGATGTAGCGTCCGTCGGGCGTCACTGCGAAGTAATCTGAATCGTTGGAGACGAAGAGACTTGAGACTCGTTCCAGATTGCCGTCGTCTTGAACGGCCAGGGTCTCCAGCTCGCCACTCCTGGTCAACAGGTAGACGAACCGACCGTCGGCACTAAATTTCATCGTACCTGCGTCCAGATAACCGTCGCCCGTTCTAGGAGTGCGACGAAGGAAAGTGACTAAACCGGTGTCCTCTATCTCAAATGTGTAGACCTCACCGCCATTGGTATCGATCACGTAGAGAAACCGGCCCCTGGGGTCTACAGCCCCTCCGAGAACGGTTGTGGGAGCCACGGGGTTTCCGTTGTCTAGTTCGATGAAGTTGCTGGAAGTGTCCGGGTCGATATTCGGCACCACCACTCCGTCGTCACCGATGGTGAACATCCCAAATTTTTCCTCAACGGGATACGTGATGAACAGCAGTCTGCCGTCGGGGGAGAAAATGGAACCTTGCGTTTGTCCCTCCGAGCCTTCGCTGGGGGGAGACAAGGGGGATAGGGTCCCGTCGTTGGCGTTGCGCGAAAACATGAATACGTCGGGACCGCTGCTGGTCGTGACGTACAAAAAGCTGTTCACGGTCAGAGTCGCCGAATCGGTTACTCCATTGACTTCCGCGTTGACGGTCGCCTTTTGATTCAAGCTGGTGCCGGCGGGAATGTTGGCCACTCCGTCGCCGGAGATAGCGATATTGGCGGAGTCCTGGTCGGTCACGGACCAGTTGACGGCCTCGGTCAGGATTTGGGTTGACCCGTCGGAAAAAGTTCCCACGGCCCGGTACTGAAGCTCCGCACCCGGAGAGCCGAAACTATCCTGAGGAAAAACCTGAAGGGACGTGACCACAGGCGCCACTGTCAGCTGAGTCGTACCGCTGAGTACGAAATCCCCGAGAGTGAGGGTCGCCGTAATCTGAGAACTACCTTCGTCTTCGCCGGAAGCCAGACCCGCGGTGCTGATCGACGCTACGTCGGAACTATCACTATCCCACTGGACAAGCGGAGAGATGTCCACCGATCCCCCCTCCACGAGAGTCGCCGATGCGGTGAACTGCTGCGTGGTATTGAGGAGAATAGTGGAGTCCGACGGGGCGACCGAGAGTGGCTCGTCGGCGAAAACGAAATCGAAATCAGGGTCGGTGAGAGTGTATGTCTGACCTTGCTGCAGAGCCACCGCGTTCTCACCGACTCCGACCACAATTCCCGCTGCCAGATACTCTATCCGAAGAGTGGAGACCGCGACCGGCACACTCTCCAAAAGTATCTCCTGAGCTTTGTCTCTGGTCGTAGGCCCGAACAGGGTCGAGCCGGTGGAGTCTAAGCCTGTAAAGCGAAAGGTCGTAATCTGGTTTGGTACAGTGCGCGCCAGGACGCTGTTCACTTGGATGGCCGCCACCGGTGTCGTGTTGTTGCCGGTGAACACAAATTCTTCTTGGGAATCGCAACCTGCTATGGCCGCCAAGAGCACCAGAGCAGAAAAGATTATTCTGAAAATCGGTTTTGTGTCATTCACTTCGTATCGTAATCCTTCTCTTAGTTCCCCCGCGCCGTCGCCCTTCGGGAGGAGGCCCGTCGAACCTTCGCATGCCCACAGCCGGTCAAGGGGCGGTGAGTTTGAAGCACGATTTGAGTGCTTGGGAACCGTTGGGCCTTGGCACGTTTTTGGATTTTCCGGACTTCAGGATAACGGTGAGTCTTGGGCTTGGCCGATGTTCGCAGCCTGGTTTGACGATGAGGGTCGCGTCCTCGCGCTGAAGGGGAGTGATCTGCGTTCAGAGCAAGGCAAGGCCCTGGACTGGGAGTACTTGAAGAGGATGGACTACTTGCCGGAGCCATCGCGAAAATTTCCTGAAAAAGTGGATGGCGAGGAGCCTCTACAACTGCTCGCATACGATGGTATCGGTCTGGTTGTCCGATTTATCGACGAAGAGAGGCGAGCTTACTATCTCGCGGATCCTGAGTACTTGAGAGGGGTGGGGCTTGAACTGCTGGATCCGGAGGATTTGAGTCTTTCACCTTATCGTTTGTAGATTCTTCAGCCGCGGACCAAGGGTCTTAAAGCGCTTCTTCATCGAAGCCGTGGAAGATAGACCGCAAGACGAGTAAGTACCATGTTCGGAGCTCTTCAGCCTCTCCAGGGGTCAGTTCTTCACTTTCCTGAGCTAGGATTATCTTTTGATGAAAAATGTTGGCGCGAACAACCGCCTGATCATAGAGCGTTCTGGAGAAATCGAAGAGTTCGAGCTGCGCTTCCTCTCTGAGGTTCTGCGCTGCTCCTTTCCGAGGTTCGTTTGGCATCTGGCTACCGCTTCCCGTTTCCAAGCTTTGCTCTGCTACAGGAGACGGACTGCACAGTGGGGTGCTTACTCGAGGTTCCCCAATCTTGGTGGGCCAGCTGAGCGGAGGCGAAAGAAACGATAGCAACGACGAGGATAGCTTCTTTGAGCCGGGACTCTCTGAACACAGAGTTAGGATACACTGACGTTCAAGGAAAAGAAACTACCGTCGGCATCGTCGGAGACCCCAGCCTTGCCCCCGCGCGGGCGACGCCGTAGAAAAAATACTTAAGAAATTTCTCTGTCTTCAGAAAGTCAGGCAAAAAAGACTTCGGGCATGAAAGACCCCTGCAGAGGCCGTAATCGGCCGCGATTCCGGTCCCTGGCAGCCATCCCGAAAGAAGTTTCATTTACACCAATTCGGACCTCTTAAATCATCGACAAAGAATAGGGCAAACGGCGTGGTTATGGGGTTTTTAGGATGTGTCGGTTTTGACCTTCGCCCCTTCCGGAAGGTAGAATGGAGTATGATAAACCAACTGACAAACCCGTCCTTCTTCCGTATGAACACGCTCCTGTCTCTTGAGGTTTCCGAGGTTCATAGCCTGGCCAGAAAGGCCGTGGGCAGTCTCACTTCTTACCGCCTTCTCCTGGGTCGCTGCTTGCTTGCGATGCGAGAGACGAAAGGCTTCAAGCGCTACGGCTGTTCTTCTGAGATACACTATTCGGTGGCTCGGCTCGGGTTGACCGAGGGAGTGGCCGGTGAGTGTCGGCGGGTGGCCCGGAACTTGATAGGGCTCCCGGACCTGACGCTCGCCGCGGAACACGGGAACATCGAGTGGAGCAAGCTGCGAGAAGTGTCTAGGAAGGCCAGTCCAGAGACCGAGGCTTTTTGGTTGAGGCTGTGTGGGGACTTGAACTACAAGCAGATCGAGAAGCTTGTTTCCAAAACTCCGAAGGGTGCGCTACCCGGTGATGCGTTTGAGGAGACCGAGCGGGCGACCACCGAGTTTCGATGCCGGATGTCGGAGGAGGTGTTGGCCATGCTGGATCGGGCGCGGCGGATCTATTCCTTGGAGCAGGACAAAGCTGTCACCACTGCCGAGGTGTTGGAGTGGGCCTTGGCCTCCTACATATCAAACCAGATGGTGGATGAAGAGACTTTGGAGAAGGTGCGCCTGGAGATGGATAAGGATCTGCAGGCGCAGACGAATCGGGAGATTCCGTTGGTGGCGAAGGCTCGAGGAGTTGCCGAGGAGATGGGGTTCATTCCGATTTGTGAAGTAGCCGAAGATGAGTCCGTGGGTCCCCGTGCGGGGGAAAATTCGGAAGGGGACGCCGGTTCGTTCGAGACGCCTGTGAACCAGACCGACACGGAGTCTTGTTGCGCGAATTGTTCGACAGATCAGACGTATAGCAAGAACGAAAGATTGGTCAATGAACTCTTGGGAGCGATCGGTGGCATGCCGTCTCCGGAACTCTTCGAGACCGACGACAAGAGAATGGACTCGGCCC
>Ga0208331_100474_pt1 | contig 11304 bp, 7 predicted proteins | sample DeeseametaMP1648_FD_184184 | JGI IMG/M metagenome (GOLD analysis project Ga0208331, IMG submission 184184) | Marine microbial communities from the Deep Pacific Ocean - MP1648 (SPAdes) | ecosystem: Environmental > Aquatic > Marine > Oceanic | place: North of Tokelau, South Pacific Ocean | collected... | reverse complement strand
GGCCGGAAGGCAAATATCGCACGATCAGCGGGACTTCCATGGCCACACCGCACGTGGCAGGCGCCGCCGGTCTGCTTCTGCAGAAGTACCCGGATGCGAGCCCTCAGGAGATCAAAGACCGCTTAATTTTTAATTCCGACCCCAAGTCAAACCTGGAACGGAGCTCCCTGAGTGGTGGTAGGGTCAACCTGGCGGCCGCTTTGGAAGAGGACAAGGCAGGGCCGAGCGCTCCGAACGATCTGCGAGTGGCAGATATCGGTAGCGAGTTCTTCACCGTCAGTTGGACCGTGCCGGGAGATGACGGCTGGTGCGGCAAAGGCGCCTCCGGTTTTGAATACAAGATGAGCACTTCTCCGATCGAGACCGACGAAGACTTCGAGGCGTTGCCCAACCGCACGTCCCGGCCCAACACCAAGCCGGTCGGCGACATCTACACTCTCCAACAGTTTCGACCGATAACCTCTAACGACACCACCTACTACGCCGCCCTGCGCGTCCGAGACGATGTGGGCAACGTGTCCGAGATCAAGAAAGCGACCTTCCACATTCCCGGCTTCGACGTTCTCTTTGAAGATGACATGGAAGTCAAGGGAAATTGGACCCCGGACGAGACCTGGGGCACCGAGCAGGTGGAAGGACGGGGTACGGTCTGGTCTGATTCTCCGAACGGAAACTATCAGGACAACGCCAATGCCACTCTGACCTCCGGTTTCGTGGACCTTACCAATCACTCGAACTGCGCCATGGAGGTGGAGTACAAAGTGGATGTGGCTCCCGGTGACGCGGCTTACGTGGAGTGGTCGGAAGATGGGGAGCGCTGGAATACCGTCAGCCAGGTCTTTGCCCAAGACAAAGACTTCAGGGCCACCAGATTTGATCTCGGTGATGTGAGCGGGAAGAAGGCTCAGTTTCGGTTTCGCCTCTTTTCCGATAGGGAGACCACGCGGGATGGGATGATGGTCGACAAGGTGAGGATAATCGGGGCTCCGACGGAGAATGTCTAAGCTTTCAATCGGCCTCCTCAAAAACCGCCCAATCCCCACGTCCCCATCTCATCCGATAAGAGTCATTTCGCTCGCCGTGCCAGCCCTCGTGGAAATCGAGCCACCCGGCCAGCATTAAGTCGGCTTGTTCGGCGAGGCAGTTGCCGTCTGCGTCAGTGAAGACTAGCTTGCCCTGGTCGTTCAGGAAGATCTTGAGTAGGCCGTCGTGGACGTTGGCATGGCAGGCGACCCAGATCCCGAGTACATTGTGAGCCAGAGTTGGACCGCCCTGAGAATAGGGGATGAGATGGTGGAGGTGGAGCCAGATTTTGTGGGGGCAGCCAGGCGTGGCACAGCACCATCCATCTCGTCGTAAGACTTCTCTCTTTTGAGCCTTGGTGGCGTGGCGGTTGCGAGGATTGAAGCAGACATTCTTGCTTTGGATAGGTGAGAGGGTGTCTTTCAGCGCTTCCAGATACTCTGAGTTGGCTCGGGCGGCGGCAAGTTCTAGCCCGTATGTTCCCGCGCGGGCGAAAATTTGGTCATCCTGATTGGAGTCACTCGAAGCAGCGTCCGCACGAACGGGGCTGTCCTCTCCGGCGAGAGCGCATTGGCCGCAGTCCCCCGCACGGGCGAAAATGGGATGCCCTTCGTTTAAATCAGTCACGGCGGTCCCGCTGAGGAAGACATCATTCCCGGAACGGGCGAGACCTGGTTGTCCTGATTCGCCCGCGCGGGCGTCTTCATTCTCCGCCTCACAACCCCCGAAGATCGAAATGCAACCCATCTCGACGGCCACCTCTCGGGCGTGAGCCACCAACGGAATCTCTCGCGCCTTCTCGGCCTGGAGATCTTTATCCATCTCCAATCGCACTTTCTCCAAAGACTCTTCATCCACCGGCTGACTAGAGATGTAAGAGGCCAAAGCCCACTCCAAAACCTCCACCGTGGTCACGGCTTTATCTTGCTCCAAGGAATACATCCGACGAGCGCGGTCCAGCATGGCGAGCACCTCCTCCGACATCCGACATCGAAACTCCGTGGTCGGCCTTTCATCATCCTCAAAAACATCGCCGGGGAAGCCGTCCTTGGGAGTCTTCGCTACCAATTTCTCGATCTGTTTGTAGCTCAGGTCTCCACACAGCTTCAGCCAGAGAGCTTCCGTCTCCGGGCTTGCCTTCCGAGAGACTTCCCTCAGCTTGCCCCATTCGATGGTGCCCTGTTCGGCTGCAAGAGTGAGGTCCGGGAGGCCAAGCAAATCGCGGGCCACCCGCCTGCAGTCGCCCGCGACTCCTTCACTCAGTCCCAGACGACAGACGGAATAGTGAATCTCGGACGAGCAACCGAACTTTTTGAAGCCTTTTTTCTCTCGCATAGCCAACAGGCAACGGCCAAGCAAAAGTCGGAACGAAGTCAGGCTGCCGACGGCTTCTCGAGGAGAATCCCATAACCAAGCCGTTTGAAGGCTTTCTGTGCGATGGTGTCCGGGCCTCCTCTGGAGTGTTTTGAGATTTCAAGTCGTCAAACGAAATCGAGCCTTCAGAAGGCCTCTAAATGGACGAGGCGACGTCTTTTGGGGGCAGGCTCTCTCTCGCCCAATTTCAGCAAGCCCCAAGAATTTTCTCGTTTTTTTTGCCTGGAACCGTCCAGATTTTCGCCCGTGCGGGCGTCAGAGAGCATCCTTGCCACCAGCCCCCTAAAGCGGGCCCGGATTCCAAGGACGGCAAAAGCGAATGTCCGAGTTTCCTACCACTAAATCTTTCGCGACCGGAAATCGGAGAAGTGGCACCCGGGTTTGACCCCACCCCCCCGTCCAAAACTTGAAGTCATCCTCGCAGGAAGCACCACTCCCAGCCGCGGGCCTCCCGAGATCTCTTGCCCCGGCAACCGGAGCGGCCCTACTTGCGAAAGGACGCGTTGCCGGTCCGCTTGAGGTGGAGTCGGATGGAAGCCTCGTCTTCCTGACCCAGCTCCAAGAACTGGAGAGCTATCTCAAACGAACGAGCGGACAGCTCCTTGCACCAATGGACCGTGGCAGAAGTCACGATCGGCCCGCCCGCCAATAAGAGCCGCGCGTGACAAACCTGGTCTTTCTCCATACTCTCGGAAGATTTGAACTGAAATCCCGCCTCGGACAGAGCCTGCACGAAATGGGTCCTGGACCACGGCTCCTCATCAGATTGGCGGAGCTTTGCGTTGATCGGTTTCCATAGTCGAGTCAGCTCCAGACTCGCTTTCTCCGACCAGATTTCCAACAAGCACTTGAGACTCGCCTCCGAGTCTTGCCTCAGTTCTTTGAACTCAAGTCCCGTCACGCTGCCCCCCGGTGTAGGTCTGGTCCAAACGACTCGGCAGACAGAGTCGAATTGGCCGTTCAGAGACGGGCTCAATGTCGTGAGGTCGAACCTCAGGCCGATCTGAGTTTCGACCTCGAGAGTCCGATCGATGTTGATTCTCATTCCGCCTTCGGAGATGTCCAGAAGGTGCAGATGGCAGCTCGTCTCGTCGGCACTCTCTGCTTCGAGGGAAGCTAGAAGTGTGCGTTTGACCTCAAACTTAGTACGGGATTGACGGCGACGATCGTCTTGCTCCGCATCCGGAGGAACGGGATCGACTTGTTGATCGTCTGGCAATTCGTCATCGGCCACGGTTTCTTGTTTCCACGAAACAGGGGTTCGGCCTCTTGGGGCGGCTAACCACGGCGAGAGAGTTTCCGCCTTCAAGCTACGATTGGTAATAGAGGAAGCTGACGTCGAAAAGTGATGGCTTTCGAGCTTCTGAAATGTCCCTCATCAAAACACCATTCGGGTTTCGCTCCCAGGTGAGGACAAGCTCGCTCGTCTCGTCCCCAACCCCTCGAAAGTAGCTCCAGTGCTCCCCGTCGAAGTAGTCCGGCTCCCCCTCCCGAAACCGACTAATTCTATCCGGCACACCTACGGTGTTGAGAACCCTATCGGGAGACTCCACCCCTTCTTGAGTACGTAACGAAAATCTCTGGAGAACGAATGAGCACTTCTTGAACGCGCTGAAAAGCTGTACTGCCGGTTTTCCGAGACGACCTTAAGGTTGCTTAGAGAGAGTACAGTCAAGGTAAGGCCTTTCCAGGGCTACGTACTAGTATCGAAGATTGGCACCGAAATCAGGAACTTCCCCAGCCTCAATTTCCTCGCTCCACTGCTTGATATAGGGGCTTCCCCAGAAATTAGAACACAAATCTAGGTACTTCAAAACGGTATCTCGCTCGCCTTCAATCAAGAGAGCTTCAGCCAGACGCATGTTCGGACCAAAGGAATTCAGCTGAGGGGAGCCTTGAGTCTCGGCTGAAGCGAGAAGGTGTTGCTTTGCGGCCTCTACGTCGCCTTTCTCAAGAGCGATAAGTCCAAGGACCAGGTGGGATTTATGAAAAGCATTTCCGGAATTCCAGTCTTCCTTGTCTTGGGGTTGGGACAGAAGTTCTCGGGCAACCTCTGACGCTCTCTCGTGGGCACCCGCGTCATAAGCAGTCATCACCAGTGAAGTCATGAGTGAGCCTCGCTCCGCCTCGGTGGCTTGCCGCAATGACTCCTCGGCCACTTCCAACTGCTCCTGGTCGGTATCTGGATCGTTCTCATCCATGAGTTCCTGGAGGAAGGCATTCTGCTTTTTCCACTCCAGGTTGTCAGGCTCTAACTCCATGGCACGAGAGAGTAGAGCGGCGGCTAAATTTTGGATTTCGGTATTGTAGAATTCGGCCGCCGCGGCCAGCACTTCGGCCCGATTCGGATTGGCACGGAGCTTGTCATTCCAAGCTTCCAAGATGAGTTGGTGGGCCCGCTTGTCTATCGCACTCATCGGCGTAGAACTCAGAAGCAGTGGTTTGTTTTCGATGAGCCATAAGGTATGTCGCAAGGCTCGTTCGCGGACCACCGGGCGGAAATCAAATCGGCTACAAGATGATAGAACCAGGTGAAAGAACAGTTCATCGGGGCGTTCGGTCGAGAGCTGTTCTAAGTAGTCTGATTGTTCTGCGCCCAAACGATCCCCAATCAAGACCATGACGCTGGTCGCCACGTGGCGTTTGGGTTGCCTTTCCGTGAGGTCGTAGGCCCAGAGAACGTCCCGAGTTTTTATGCCGGTCTGGTTGTAGGGTGGAAGTTGCTGAGAGAGCCAATGCGCCTCATTTAAAAGCCAGAGTAGTTCCTGACTTGCCCCTTGTTCTCCGACAACTTCGTCCGGGCGGTTTTCAGCTTCCCGGTAGGCTGACTTCTGCGTCTCTTCCGAGGAAAATCTCCGGGGGTCGAATTTGCCTTCCGTCAGGGCAAGGCCCAAATCTCCGGTTCCAGGCCCGACCCTTCCCCTTTCCATTGCTATCTTTTCAGCGCGTCGCCACAGTTCGGCGGTTTCAGGGTCTAGTTTCGCGAGCAACTTCGAGAGCTCCAAAAGAGGGGAGAGCGGAATCTCTTTCTGCATCTCTTCGGGAGTGTTAGAGAGATAAGTCTCCTGAACGACATCGGCGAGTTCGCCCAGGAGGTTCTTCATGTAGACTCGCTGTTCGTCCGTTGGTGCAGACCACGACTGACGGACCCACGTGGGGTCGCTGAGCAGGAGTTGGCAGGCAGCGCACACCGGAGTACCCGTTTCAAAGCTCGTTGCGTTCCGTGTAAGACACATCTGGCAGCTAAGCTCGATATTCTCCAACACGATCTTGCCCGCCAGCTCACTTCCCCACTGAGCCGGTTCAAGAAACTGTACTAGGAAAGGATAGGCTTGCTCGAACTTCCCGTCAGCTTCCAGAAGAAGGCCGGTGTAGAGGGCTAACTCCGGGGTTTTCGCTGCAAGCTGCTTAAAATCCAAGTCCGGGACGGCCCCAGTCTCTCGGTACTTTAGGTACTCTGCGAGTACTTTGCGCTCAGACTCCGGCATCGCCGTACCATACCGCTCCGCGGTACTTGCGACTTCATCGTAAGACTGATTCAGGAGAAGAATTCGAATGAGCCCATCGGGGGAGATCTCGTTTCCCTCGATTTGCAGCGACTTTTTGAAAAGCACCTCGGCTGTGGCCAAGTCTCCCACCGAAGCAGCTGCGCGAGCCCTTGCTTCTAACAGGCGGGCTTCTATTTGAGGGGGTAGTTCATCGGCACCGAGCACTCCCGTCAAGCTAGCCCAAACGAGGAAGAGAAAGGGTAGAATACAAATCTTCAGTTTGACCACCAGTGGGGTTTCGTGACTCAGCAGCTTTTTCCCTAACAGGTCTTGAACTTAACGAATCCGCCGATAGTAAGCATCCACCGCCTCCTGCCCCGTGAAATTCGGCCCCGCCTCCGGGTCAGCACCGAGGAACTCGAAACAACTCTGAACATCTACGCTCAAGACGGGTTTCGAGCGGTTCACTTCTTCCCGCCTACCGAGGGCGGTGAAGTGTCGATCGTCATCTCACGCAAGCAAAAGAGCCGTAAGAAGCATCACGAGGTTTTTGAAGACGATCTCTAGCTTTCGGGGAGTTCAGTCACTCGCTGTGACGGCGTGATTCCACCAGGTGGCGTCCGATAAGTTCGCCCTCGTCCCGAGACAGTTCTCCAAATCGCAGTCCGCAGAGCCAACTAGCTCCGTTGTGGAAATCTTGTTCTTTGTAGGGCCGAATGTGCACGACCTGGGCCGGCAGAGTGACGTCTTTCCCGGCCAGCTTGACCGTCAGCTTGAGCGGGACGAAGCGCGCGAACGCCTTGGGGCTCACGACGGCCGCTCCTCCCAGACTGAGATCGATCATCATTCCTTCGAACTGCTGGGATACACCGAGCCCGATGGTCAATTTGTCTCGAGTCGGCGTACGAACACCCGTTCGCCTCGTGTGAAAAGCATCTTGAGTGAGACCGTACTCCGTGAGGAGCCGAGGTATCCAGCCTCCGGAGGAGCCGTCGAGGTGTAGCTGGACTCCGACGTCCCAACCTGCTCCGCTCGGACGAATCCAGCGTACGGTGACGGAAGCTTCCCTATCTCGTCGCTCTCTGCTTTGATAAGCCAGGACCATCTTCATTCGCTGCCCTCGACGATAGGGCGGGCGACAGATCCCCAGACGATTCGGCACGGCTTCAATCTGGATACGCGCGCCGTCCAGGCTGAGATCGACCAGAGTCCCGGGGGTGTAATGGTCTGATAGTTCCAGCCTCACCGGGACAGAGCACAAGATCCGGCTATGCCGCCGCTGCTGACTGAAGTCTCTCCCCTCACCGAGAAGAATCCGGTGGATATGACGCCTGAGGTCGGCGAAGAGTCCCATACCCGGGCGTTCGTTGTTGGTCCTCTACACCCTGTAGTAGACCGGCCAGGATTTGCCCTGAGCTGATACGAAAGTACTCGACTCCCCTATCGCGAAAAAGGATGAAATTATGAGTGTAAGTGTCTCTGGAAAATATCTCGGTGGACTCGGAGTCGAGTTGCATCACGGACCATCGGGCAGCACCATGCGCACGGCGGCACCGGTGGACAACAATGGAGACGGCTCGAGCTTTTCCCCCACCGACATGGTCGCCTCGGGGCTGGGTGCTTGTATGCTCACGATCATCGCCATTGTGGGTGAGCGTGACGGGTTGAAGCTTGACGGACTGCAGTTTCGAGCGGAGAAACATATGGCCGCCAATCCGCGCCGGATCGAGAAGGTGGACCTGGTGATCGAGATGCCCGCGGGCTTGAGTTCGGGGCAGCGGAAAAAGCTGGAGAAAGCCGCCATGACCTGCCCGGTCAAGAACACTCTCTCGGCCGAGACGGAGACGCCGGTGGAGTTTCGTTACCCCGACTGATTTTGGAGTTCAGGTGACCGTGGCGCTCTTTCTTCTATCCATCGTGTAGCTGAGCGGCACCTTGAGTCGCTGGTGGGGCTGGAGCGTTAGTTCCCACCGAATAAATCCATTTTCATCGACTTGGGCGGCTTGGTAAGTGTAGGTCCGATTGACCTCCACCTTGAGGTGGGACGACTCACTGACCGGTACCCTCTCCCATACAGACAAAGTCTTCTCCTGATCGGTGGTGTTGCTCAAGTAAAGATGAACTAACCGTTCCGTCCGCACCCATCCTTTCAAGAGCCTCTCTTTCTCTTCCCTGGACTCGAACGTGCGATTTATCGTTACTCCGGAGCATGCTCCCCAGTTGAGCTCGAAAGAGGCACCCGAGGCGGTGAACGTCAGCCAACTCGTCCCCAGAACGCGCCCTTCTTTCTGAAGTTCAACAGGGCCCGGCAACAGAGGATAAGGGGACTGGTTGGTTTGCCGTGAGCACAATAGGATTTGGGGAAGCACTTCGGGCTTCGTTTCGTGCCTGAATCGGGCGACGTCTTCGAACTCAAAGAGCTGAACTTTCACCGGCTGCCCGTCGGAAGGGATGTCGATGAGGCCGGGAGCCGCGATGGAAAAGACTTCTCCTCCATCCTCGATCCCCGGCACAGTGCTGACCAGCGAAACTTCTCCTTGGTCCAGTCTCTCCACGGCTTCTTCTCGAGTCGATAAGACGACCTCTTCGTCGCGGTCCCGCAGACTCAACCGGTCAGCCGAAAGACGAGGCAGCAACGTCGTTTGAGCCGTTCGTTCGGTGGATAAGCGCAACTCGACCTGAGACCAATCCTCTCCGGTATTTTGCCACAGGTAGCAGAGACTTTGAAATTGGAGGCGCTCTCGGTCGACCGAAACATGATGGGCCGGTCGCCAAGATGCGCAGGGCACGCAATAGGTAATCTGGAGTTCGACGGTCAGAGAAGCTCTGGACAGAAGAGTGAGCTGGATGGCAGCCCCTAGAGAGCGTTCGGGCAGGGTTGAGCTCTCCGTTTGGTCTCGCAAAGCTTTTAGTTCAGACTGAAAACCCCTGATCCTTGCTTCCAGAGCCTGGTCCCGGCTTTTCAGCTTCTCCACGAGAGAGGCCCACTGGCCTTGCTCACGCCCGCCCCAAGCAGCGTCGTCACTGATCTCTCTGAAAAGCTGGGGGGCAAACTCGCGTATCTCGGCTTTCTCCTTTCGAGCGGTCCGGATAGCGCCTTCCAGTTCCGAGAGTTTGCGGTCCAGAAAACTTTGCTTCTGGACTTTTTCGAAAGCCGCCAAGTCGGTTGTGCGAACCATGCTCGATTCCACCACTTCCACCAACTCGCTGTCCGGCTCCACCAGAAGCGTCTTGTCAGAAACAATGGGTGTGACGGAGGGGATTTCGAACCTATGCTCGCCCTCCCCAAGCTCGAGGGAGACGGAGCGAGTGACGAAAGCTCGGTCTTCGGCGACCATCACTCTTTTTATCGATGCTACTAGACGTTCCATGCCCTAATCTCTCCGGTTGCCGCCTTCCAACTCGTATTTATAAGGGAGAGTGACCGTGTAGACGGCCTCCATCTTGGTCTGTTCTCCGGGCCCGAGGCCGATCCGCCAACGATACGCTCCTTTGAATCCCGGTTGCTTCTCCGGTTCGAAAGGCTGCCATTCCGGTGCGCTGCGATTGACCGTGACTTCGACCTCTTTGGTTAGCTGGTCGGGCTGCGGTAGCCGCTCTCGGATCTCGATCTCGGCCGCGCGACCGAGCCCGTTCTTTACCTCGACTTCGATGGTGTGCTCCAAGTTGCGAGTCTTGCTCACCATCCCGCTGCTACTCTCTTTGAACCGGGTGTTGCGCACGATCTCGATGCGCTCTTCCACGCCCAGAGCCATTTGTAGCGCCCCCCCGGGCGGCAAACCCTCGAAAGGTCCACTCAGTAGAAAGGTCTTGTTCAGATAGATATCGGCCGGGCCGCATGGGAGGGCTTCTCGACCTTCCATCGCCACGGTTCTAAAAACTTGAGACGTCTCACGGGGAACCGCCACGTAGTGTGACTTGCAATCCTCTTCTAGAGAGAACAACAACTGGCCGTGATAAACTCCATCGGACGGGACCGAGCACTTCGTCTTGGCTTGATAGAAGAGATCGAACTGCTCCGGACCCGGCCACTCCGGCGGGAAGCAGCCCGAAGGAAGAGAGGTCTGAGTGACCCGTTCGGCTCGCCCGATCGCTTCTTCAATCTGATCTTCGAGATCTTCGGCCGGCATGCCCAGACGCCGCGCTTCGGTCCGCACCTGTTCTCCCAGCGATTGGTGCTTCAGTTGACCGCGTTCGGCCTCGTGCACAGAGCGCATGACTAGACGAGAGTACTGTCGGGCAAGGGGGTTTTCTTTCAGGATCGGCTGCGGCTTGGGCCTCGGGCGAAAGACCGACTCTTTCTTCATTTTTTGAGGGCTCACCCGACGCTTCAGGAGGTCAGCTTCCATCGGAGCCGACGCCGCCCCGATGCGAACCTTTCCAGAAGGCTCGTCTGCTTCATCTTCTTCAGCCTCGTGAAGGGCCGCCCCCCCGCCCCCTCCGGGTCCACCCCGCTCAACTTGGTTCAGCGCATCGCCGAAAAGGGCGACTAGGTTTTGTGAGAAGCGGTGGTCGGAGCCCAACTCGTACTCTCTCGCTCGCCGGAGCACTTCGTCCGAGAGGCTCGCCGAGACCCTCGGCAATCGGGAGATTTCAAGAGTTACTGTTTGGACCAGCTCTGGTCCCATCTGGGAGAACAACTCAGCTGAGACCTCCGGAGGCAACGACATCATAATGATGGCCAGCTGCTGTCCCACCGAAAGCTCCGCGACCGAGACCGGAATCGGCTTGGCCGGAGCAGGCGCCTCCGAGCTTTTTTCCCTTTCCAGCTTTCGATCGAAATCTTGGAAGAGAGATTCGGTGTCCTGGGGCGGTGATTTCCAAGACGGTAAGGGCGGAGGGGGTTGGTCTTTACCGATACGTACGGAACGGAGCTCCGGCAGCTCTCGAAACTCCTGGAGGGCTGCGGAAGACACGGAAAGCTTGACCTCGCTCCAGTCTTCTCCGGTCTCCTGTGCTACCAGCGCTCGAAGTTGGGTCTGGACACGAGTCAATCTTTCGTCAAACCTCAAGATGTAGCTGGGTGTCCATCTCGCACCCGGAACCCGGTAGGTAAATTTCAGTCGCTCTCCTGCTGCCAGTCGACCGAAACCCCCAACCTTTAAGGTTACTGTCTTAGAAAGAGAAGTCTCCAGAGAAAGGTCCGAGGTCAGGGAAAGTTTACGTTCATCCAGAGCATCCTGTTGCTTGGAGAGTTCCTCTAAGTCCCGATTCCAGGCCCCGCGTAGACTCTGTCGCAACTCGAGCAACTGGAGGCGCGCCTCCAGCTCCATCGGCGGGGGCGGCTCACCCGGTTTGGCCACAGGCCGGGCAGGTAGCGCGATCCCACCGGCCATATCAATCCAAAGATTCGATCGAGAGACGGCTTCTCGAGTTTCATCCAGGGCTTCGATGCAGTCCTGAAGCTCTTTCCGCCTCT
>Ga0208331_100468_pt1 | contig 11354 bp, 11 predicted proteins | sample DeeseametaMP1648_FD_184184 | JGI IMG/M metagenome (GOLD analysis project Ga0208331, IMG submission 184184) | Marine microbial communities from the Deep Pacific Ocean - MP1648 (SPAdes) | ecosystem: Environmental > Aquatic > Marine > Oceanic | place: North of Tokelau, South Pacific Ocean... | reverse complement strand
TTAACCCATTAGGTGGAGTATCCAAATTTTGAGACTATATCGTCATATGTCTCTCCCTTCAGACCAGCATTGCCTGGTCGCACTCCCACGTGGGAAATCAAACCAAGCATTCTCCCTACCAGCGAGAGCGGACTGTTAACATCGCGACAATCTCTTTCGCATTGAAGCGTTATAGATTTCAGGAAAATCTCATGGAGAAAATCTATGTCAGCGCTATCTTCACGTTCCTACAGCATCACTATGCCGCGTCACGACCTTTCGGGAGTACCCCGAGAGCATCGTCGTGCCTACGAGCGTGTCCGCATGGAACTGCAAGATACCGAGATTTCAGCCAGGCAGACCCTGGAGCGCGCCGATCGCTGGGACCGCGACTGGACGAGCGACCTCGACCCCAGTCCCCAGCGTGTGCACCGTACCAGCAACGCTTACGGTGAAGAGCGTTCTGTGACGGTGGAGACCCAGGACGAGCCAGGCCGATACGCCAGACCATCGATGTTCGTGGAAGAGAAGGTGGGCAAGCACAAAACCACAGCTCACTTCGAGAACGGCGAGATCGTCCGCTTGGAGCAGAAGCTGCACGGTTCGGATGGGGGTGTGGAAGACATGACAATCGAGGTCGACCGCGAAAACCACACCGTCACCTACACCATTCACGAGACCGGAGATTTCGCCGAGCAGCCTTTGGGCTATCAAATCTTCTCCGGCAACTCAGGCGGCGGAAGCGGAAGCCCCAGTGAAAGTTCCGCGGGATACACCGGACCCGACGGAGTCTATGACGAGTGGGACAACTCCAATCGCGGCGGCGGCCCCGACGAAGTTTACAACGAGTGGGACAACGGCCGGGGCTACACCTACAGCGGTCCGGACGGCACCTACAGCTACGACCCCTTCTAAAGCTTACTTACACAATCACTCAGGAGAAAGACAGACCATGAATATTCAATCGACAGCCGTAAGACCGGCTTATGCGGCTCAGCCGAGACCGGCTCAAAGTCCTAGCCAGGGCGAGCAAGAACCGCCCGCAGACAAGTTCACCTTCGCGGGTGGGGTTGCCCAGGGCGGAAACTTCGTCGCCGGTATCGCCGGACCGATCGCGGGCCTCAAGTGGGGCTTCAAAGCCGGGATGGAAGCCTCTATCGCTTTCGGACAGTATGAAGTCGGGCTGGCATCGCTGGCAGGTGCCGCCGTTGGTGGCTTTGTGGGCTATCAAGCGGGACAGCACGGCCCCGAGCTTGTCGGGAAACTGGGACAGAAGCTCGGTCTTTCCGCGGAGTCGAGCAGCGCGGTGGGGTCTTTTGCCCTGGCCACGGCTTTCGGCGGTGGCGTGATGGGTATCTACGGAGCAGGTGCCGGAGCCGCTATCTCTTTAGGAACCGGCGCGGTTCAGCATTTTCGGGGCTAGGAGCTTGTCCGGAGTAGTCGGACCAGCTCCCAGACTTCGCTCAAGGCGGATTAAAAAGCCTAAGCTGACATAGAACCGGCAAGATCCGGGTTGACGTGAAAGGCAATGCGAGTGAACCTCCATTGCCTTTCTGACGTATAACAGAGCGATGGGAAGAAAGTCCGAAAAGAAGACCGTCGCTTTTGTCTCAGGCTTGGCAAAGTTTCTTGTCATTCTTTTAGTCTTTCTGGTGGTCCGAGAGATCGTCACTCCGAGACGGAGGTCGAGTGGCAGTACCCTCACCGGATGCCGCTCCAACCTTCAGAACTTAGGAACCGCCGTCGAGATGTACGCTCAAGACTACGGCTGCTATCCCGCCGAGCTTTCCCAGATCACCCCCGGCTATTTTAAGACTCTTCCGGAATGCCCCGAGGCCATGTCGATGACCTACGGCTATAGAATGGATGCAAAGGCCAGGGGTGCGGACTTTCGCTGCTCCGGGCACCCTGAAGGAGAGTCGCGGGAGTATGACGCCAAACTCCAGCACCTGGCCCGACTTCGGTACACGGACCCCTCGAAGATTCCAGAGGAAGAACGAGTGACCGAGCTTGTCTGCCCGTCCGGTACCCCCTACACATTCGTCGGTTACTGGGACACCTACGAGATCTACTGTTCCGGCGAAAACCACGAGTCTAACTCAGCTCTACCCGACTATCCGAGATACAACGGTGTCACCGGAGTGGCTCTGGGAGTACGCTATTGAGACGAAGAATCGGAGAGGCCCTTCTACTACTAGCTCTAGTCGCCGTCACGACATACGCTATTATTCGACCGCGCTACCGAGATATCAACGGCGGATTGACCATGTGCCACTCGAATCTCAAAATTATAGGCGCCGCCATAGAAGCCTACTCCGAAGACCACGGTCGATATCCCACCCATCTCAACCTACTGTCTCCGAACTACCTTGACACCGTACCCACCTGCCAGGAAGCTTGGGATCGAGCCTATAGCTATGAAGTCCAGTTCAGCAAACAGTACTATTGGTTCCAATGCCGCAAGCATCGAGGCTGGGAGCCAGAAGAATGCCGTCGAAAGTTGGCTCGTCTGAACGAAATCGAATCCGCAGCCCCAAGTGATATCGGCCCTGAAAACCAATCTAACAAACTCACTTGCCCATCCGGCGGCGACCCCTACCTCTACGTACCTCACCCCGGCGTTTTCAAGTTATACTGCCAAGGCAAAAATCACCGCGAGGTACCTCGCGACTCCCTCAGTTCGACCTTGTTAATGGACTGGTCCACTTTCGTACATATCCGTAACATCGACACCTCCCCCATCGAACTTTCATCGGAGTTTCGACCCCTAAACTACCTCCAACCAAGGCAAAGCAGGAGGTATTTGGTTGTCCAGATTACGGCCTTTTCTTATAGTTTTATTTCTTCTCGTCGGTTTCGCCGGCTTTTCTCCCACGGTTCACGCAGCGGTAACCTGCTCGGCCTGTTATGGAGGCGGCGCTTGCAACGAATGTGACGGCAGCAGAAAATGCCAACTCTGCGGCGGAGCCGGAGTGGTGGGAGTCAGCGCCAAGACTTGTGAGCTCTGCGGCGGCGGCAAGAGCTGTCACGTTTGCGACGGTTCAGGGAAATGTTTCCCCTGTGGAGGAAGTGGCAATATGTCGTTTTAGCGCATCCGGCGGCAACACGCCGCCGACTGAATCCCGAGGCAAAGAGTCTATGACTCGAAAACCGTCTTCCGAATCTCGTTAGGATGGAGATACTTCGGATTCTTCCACAGCCAGACGAGCGTATTGCCGTCGTCGGAAACAGAAATATCCGTATTGTGACCGGTCGGTTCCACGGAAACGATCTGCTCGTCCTCCCCGTCCTTCTTACGGTGTAGCACACTCACCGGCTGGCCGTTCTCGCCCGGCTCTTGAGTGGTCCAAACAAGCGTACTGCCGTCGCCGGAGAGATCAAGTTGAGCGGCGATCGGCGCCTCGTCGATCTTCTGCTTCACGCCGTTTTCGAGGTCCCATTTCCAGACCTCCGCCGGAGCTACGCCCTCCTTTTGAATCCAGGCCAAGATACTTCCGTCTTGGTTGGCATCGAAATTCTTCTTTTGGATAGCTCCCGCTTCCGGATCGGTTTCATAGACCACCGGCTTCTCTGACCCGTCAGCTTCTCGCATCCATATCTCGTTGGGGATACGGGGAGTGGGAGGGAGTCTCAGATAAAATACACGATTGCCGTCACCGGACACTTCGGGCAAGCCCGCGGGGACGCCCTCGGGGCTAAGCTTCTTCTGCCCTTCTCCCTCTTTCCAGATCTGAACGGAACGACTGCCGTCGCGCATCCACTGGTCGGCCACAATCGTTTTGCCGTCGTCGGAAACATCCGCGTCGGTGTCCATCCAGCCGCCTTTGATTACGGTCTCCGGTTCGGCCTGGTCGGCCGTCTGTCGCACCGTGTCCCACCAGCCGTTACGCTCGCCGGCGTATCGCTCCCAGACCACCACGGATCCGTCGTGATTCAAGATCGGCAGCTGGTCGGCCACATCGTCGTTGGTGAACAACGTCGGCTCCTCGCCCTCACGTTGAATGCCGATTTCGGCAACCCCGGGCTCGGGCAAGTCTCTCCAAGCAATGACTTTACCGTTGCCTGAAACGGTTGGCTGGAATACCTGGCCCTTCTTAATGACCGAAAACATAACGACAATCTCCTCTGTAGTTTGAACTCTTGCGCCGGAAGAGCAAGAAGAGATGAGCCGAGTACAACCTATCCCGCCACCATCATAAAAACGTCAAAACAGGGCAGGCGTGGGGTCGATGGGCTGAGAAAGCCCGTTTGTTATGAGCACAGCCACGAGAGAATTAGAACCCAAAGCCGTCTGGAATTACTTCACCGACCTCAACGCCGTCCCGCGCCCTTCGAAAAAGGAGGAGCGGGTGATCGAATTTATGATGGAGTTCGGTCGAAACCTGGGGTTGCCGACAACTCGAGACGAGATCGGCAATGTTTTGATCAAGAAGCCGGCCACGCCCGGCAAAGAAGACCGTCCTACCATCGCCATTCAGTCCCACCTCGATATGGTTCACCAGAAGAACTCGTCTACCAAGTTCGACTTCCTTTCCGAAGGTATCCGAATGATTGTGGAAGGCGACTGGGTGAAGGCCGAGGGCACGACTCTGGGCGCCGACAACGGAATCGGAGTGGCCTGCGCGATGGCCGTTCTGGCATCGGATTCGCTCGAGCATCCAGCTCTTGAAGCACTTTTTACCATAGACGAAGAGACGGGCATGACCGGTGCCAAAGGCTTGAAAGGCGGACTGCTGAGTGCCCGCTATCTCCTGAATCTCGACACCGAGGAAGACAACGAACTCTGTATCGGCTGTGCCGGCGGAGTCGACGTGGTGGCGACCGGCACCTACGACACCGAACCTCTACCCGAAGGCTATCAACTCGTCGAACTGGCCCTGACCGGCCTCACCGGGGGTCACTCAGGAATGGACATCCACCGAGGCCGAGCAAACGCCAACAAGCTGATGAATCGACTCTTGGAGGTAGCTGCGCGAGACCTCGGCGCCCGCCTGGTGAAAATCGACGGAGGTGGTCTGCGCAACGCTATTCCCAGAGAATCCCACGCCACTCTCGCTGTGGCCAGTGAGAGGATGGAAGGTCTGAGAGCGTTGGAAGAAAGTCTGCAAAACACCATGGCCAACGAGTACGCCACCACCGATCCTTCCCTTGCCCTAGCGGTGACGCCGAGTGGAACGGCCTCCGGAGAGGCGGCTTCTCCCAAGGCGACACTGCAGTTCGTAAGAGCCATCCACAGCGTACCCAACGCGATTTATCGCCTCAGCCCCGACGTGGAAGGCCTGGTCCAGACCTCCAGCAATCTGGCCAGGGTGATCTTTGAAAACGGCTCCTATCAGGTAGCGTGTCTGGTCAGAGGCTCCGTGGATAGTGAAAAATCGGATATGGCCAGAGCGATAGCCTGTGCCATGGAACAGATTGGAGCGGAGGTCCAAACGTCCGGCGACTATCCCGGTTGGGCCCCCAAACCCGAATCCGATGTGGTCAAGGTGATGAGTCGAATCTATCGAGATCTCTTTGACGAAGAGCCCCATGTCCTGGCTTGCCACGCCGGTCTGGAGTGCGGCATCATCGGGAAAAACTATCCCGAGATGGACATGATCTCCTTCGGCCCCAATATCCGCGGAGCCCATTCACCTGATGAGAAAGTCCAGGTCACCTCGGTCCAAAAGACCTGGCGACTGCTCACCGAAACACTGGCCAAGATCTAGCATGAACTTCGCGCTCCTCACCCACCCCCTGTTTCACAAGCACCGCACTCACGATCATCCCGAGAGACCGGAGCGCCTTGAGGCGATCGATGAAGTGTTTGGGAAAGGGGACTTCGGATGCGAACTCACTCCGTTCGAAGCCCGGCCCGCGACGGATGAGGAGCTGCTGAGATGCCACGAGCAGCCGGTACTGGACGTGGTCGCGAGCCTGACCGAAAGCGGCGGGGGCCACATCGACCCGGATACTTATGTCAACCCACACTCGGAGGCGGCCGCCCGACTCGCGATCGGCGGGGGGATCGATCTATGTAAGGCTGTCTTAGAAGGCCGCTTTGAACGAGGCTTCGTGGCCGCTCGACCTCCCGGACATCACGCCACCCCCACTCGATCCATGGGGTTTTGCCTCTTCTCCACCGTAGCCGTGGTGGCAAAGGCCTGTGCGACGGAGGGGAAGAGAGTGCTCGTCTTCGATTGGGACGTTCATCACGGCAACGGTACTCAGGACTGCCTCTACGAGCACGGCGGCACTTGTTTTGTATCGATTCACCAAAGTCCGTTTTATCCCGGTACCGGATATCCCGATGAAAGAGGTGCGGGTGACGGCCGGGGATTAACCTACAACATCCCGCTACCGGCCGGGTGTGGAGACGCGGAGTACCTGCTGGCTTACCAGAAAATCGTACGTCCCGTCATAAAGAAGTATGATCCCCATCTGATTCTCGTTTCGGCTGGATTCGACGCTCACCACAAAGACTTGTTGGGTGCCATGAAAGTGACTCGGCAAGGCTTTGCGCAGCTGGCCCAGGCGGTGGCGGAAGACGCCGATGCGACCTCGGCCAAGGGAAGACTGGTCGGCTTTCTGGAGGGGGGCTACCACCTCGGCGGGCTGGCCGAGTCGGTGGAGTCCACTCTGGCCGCCTGGACCGGCAAGCTGCTCTCCACGACTCAAGGAAACACTCGCCCGGACGACCTCGTGAAGCGACAGATCTTTGAGTTGTCCGATCGCTACGAATTGACTTAGGTCTTCCACTATGTCCCTCAAACCACTCGTGGTCATCGCAGGAGCCGGCCAGACCGGTCGTGAGCTAGCCGGTCGGCTTTCTGAGAACTGGCGGGTGGTGCTGGTCGACCAGATAGAAAAGAAACTTGAGAAGGCGACGGCCGAGGTTCCCCTCACTCTCACTCACCTGGGCGATGCCACCAGTTATCTGGCTCTCCGAGACGCCGGACTCGAAAACGCCCAGCTGGCCATTGCCATGACGGGTCGAGACGAGGCCAACCTGGAGTTTTGCAAGCTGGCTATCCGCCGTTTCGGCGTCACGAACTGCCACTCGATCGTCACCAACCGCAAGTTTCTCGACAAGTTCTCTTCGCTGGGCGTCCAGGTCGTCAGTCGAGCTTTCGCCGTCTCTTCCGTCCTGCAAACCCGAGCCGACCCGGGCCGCCGGACTACCAACGAACTCGGATTGGGGGCGGGCGAGTTGATGGAAGTCACCGTACTGGCCCATTCCCCTGTGATCGGTCGACCCCTGAAGAGCTTCCAAGCACAGGCTTGGCTGGCCGGAGCAATCTATCGCGGGGGTCGTTTGGTGGTACCTCACGGTGATACGGTGGTCGAAAAGGACGACCGCGTCCTGCTGGTCGGCGACCCGGCCGTCTTGCCCGCCGTGGCCAGCTTTTTCCGTAGCGGAGCCTCCGAGTTTCCGCTGCAGTACGGGAGCCATCTGCTGGTCTCGGATCCCGAGGGAAAAGGCGAAGGGTTCTCGCTCTCCGAGGCGCTGTATCTCGTTAAATCAACCTACGCGCGGTCCTTAAAAGTGTTGTGCGCACCGTATCAGGATGACGAAACCGTGGAGACCGTCTGCCAACTGGCGGGAGTTCCGACCAGCATCAAGACCGCTCCCGGCGACTGGCCTTTGGGTGTTGAAGAGATCCTGATCAAGGAGGACTGCGGCTGCCTGGTGTTGCCGGCCCCCAAGGTGGGGCTGTTGGATTGGATGGGACTGGGACACAACGCCCTCTTCAGCCTGCTCGGTAGTGTCCAGAAACCGTGTCTGCTCACTCGAGGCAGCTTCCCCTATCAGCGAGTGCTGCTGGTCGTCTCCTCGGGCCGAGCCTATAGCAAAGCCACGGAACTTGCGATGGACGTGACCCGGCTCTTCGACGCGAGTCTAACTGCGCTAGCGGTCCTGCCGCCCGAATTCGTGAGCGGCGAGGGCCACCAGGATGAACTCAAAGAAGGCCTCGATCACGCCGAGACCGTGGGCTCCTACTACTCGTTGGTGGTAAAGACGAAGCTTTTGCACGGCCATCCGGTTCATAAAGTGGTCGAACAGTCCGCCCATTTTGATCTCGTCGTCATGGGCTTTCCTCACACCGGAATGAGACGTTGGCTTTCCCTCGACGCCGCTCAACATATCCTGATGCGAGCCAAGTGCTCCACTCTGGTTCTGCCCTGTGAATGACGCCCCCGAGTGGCTGAGTCGAGAAGTCCTTCCAGGGGGGTTCGTCAGCGACACTCGACCGGCAGGCGGCAAGATTCGAGATTGGGAGAGACAAGCTTTCGAGAAGTACGGATGCCCGGACCGCGAATCGCTCAACCGATTTTTCCTCGGTAGCACGGGTCGAAAAACTCTTATCGAGCACTATCACCGATGCGCCTTTTCCCTCCGGCAGGCCGAAGAAGGAGCGCTGATGTCGCTGGCGGTTCACTCCCTCCCGGCCGAGACTGCAGAGCTTCTGAAGCCCCATTTCCCCACCATCCGATTCTATCCCCGACTTCTCCAGAAAGGTTTTCCCGAGCCTCCTCCAGGACAGTGCTTCCGCTACAGTTGCGCCGAAGCTCTGAAAGAGTTGGACGCCTACGAACTTCCTCTTGAGGTGCGCCGCAAAAGAGAGAGTCTTCGCCTGTGGCGGCCGTTTTTTCATCGCCTCCTCTCCTTGCTGGAAGAGACTCTAGAAGAGGGTTGGCCTTTTCAGCGCTATCCCGAGGGCTGGAAGAGCAAAGCTCAAGAACTGGCCTTGGAGATCGAAAAAGAAGTGTCCGGCGATGTTATCTGCGCTTATCCGCACCGAGCCGACTCTGATTTTCGGCGCTTGCTCTCGATCACGATCACGGCCGGCGAGGACCCGACAGCGTTGAGCGGACGTGAGGTCGCCTTTTGCAAGACGCTTTGGGAAGATACTTTGAGGAAAAGAGGAAAGCTAAAGACAACCGTCCCCGTCGATCTTCCCGGAGACGAGATCCTTGGGGCCCTAGCCAAAGCTCAGGCCCGTCTGAGGGATTTCCCGCCCCAAACGGGATTCCCCGGACCCTGCGAGTGGGTCTCCGAGCTACCCCGAACGATACGAAGAAAGGCTCTCAAAGCGCGCCAAGCTTCAGTGGAGCAACTGAGAGACTTGGGGTTGATAAACTCGCTGGAGACGCTTGACGAACTGACCCCCCAGGTGGTCTCCGGAGTGCTGGACTGCCCGTTGCTGAGCCGCTCCTACCGTGCCCACGACAAGATGAAGGGCACTCTTACTTTTGAAGCTCTTCCGTGGATTGCGCCGACCTGGCGCCCGCCCGATCCTGAGAGCGTGGGGACAGCGGTTTCCGAACTGCTCGGTTGCTGGTGGTCGGTTTTCGGATATCGCTGCGCCACCCTCACCCTGCACGGTCAACTGCAAACCCTGGCTCGATGGTCAGGGAAAAGCGATTGGCTCGAGTTGGCCCAAGCCTCTCTCTCCACGATGGACCTGCACACCATCATCAAGCAATGCCGGTCTTTCTTAGAGCGGCAACGAAGTCAGGAAAGCTCGCGGCCGTATAAACGTTTGCAGCGAGACAAACGGATAGAAGAAGCTGAGAAACAACTAGCCTTTTTTGAGGCTCACTCAGGTCGGGTCAACGACCCCGCGTCAGAGTCCAGGTTTCGCCGTCATCCAAATCGGTGAGTACCAGCGAGCCCGACTTGTAGTCGGCCTTCACGCTGTGCTTTTCTCCCAGGCTGAAGTCGCCCACCCATTGGTTCCGAAGCCCGGCCGGATTCAGATGGAGCTCCGCCGGCTGCTTGGTCGTGCTCAACCCAACCCAACCGTTGCCCTTGGCCGACAACTCCAGTGCCCTACTGGTGCCCTGACTATCGGTAAACTTCCAGACGCCGGCGAGATCTTGGGACTGAGCGCCGGCCGGCACCAGCATCAAGACTAATATAAAAAGAAGTGCGTATCTCATGACTGTTTAAACTCCTCGACTCAAGATAGGTTGTGACACTACAACAAGAAAAACACAAATAGAGTTAGAACGCCCAGGACCAAGAGCGCCGTATTCACGCCTGCCAGAAACCGGCTCACCTTGGATTCGTCGTCCACCTCTTCGTCCACCACAGCCGGGTAGGTAAGCAGGTTGTTCAAAAGAGCCGCCTTGCCCGCGGCCACCAGCAGAGACGGCTTCTTCCACTCCACGTTCTGAAGCGCCCACAACCGTCCCACCGTTCCCTCGACGGAGTACTCCCACCTCACCACCGCCATATCCTTGAGAGGGCGCGGCAACGGTATGGTTTTCAGTCGAGTCCCTCCACACTCAACTCCTTCGATAAGAAGGAACCTGGCTCGCCTGGCCCTGGTCCAAGCCCACAGGGCGGACAAAAGTCCCGGCACCATGAATAACGCGGCGAAGACGAGCAAAGTGTGCGGCCGGACCGGATAGGCCTGAAACCCGTGCAATGTCGCCGCGCTCGGTTCGTCCTTGGGAACCCATATCTCGACCGGGTCGCCTACCTGAGCCGTCTCGGCGGAAGCCCCGTATCCTTTGGCCTCGATCACCGTCTCGTTCACCTTCACCGGAGCCCAGACGACACTCACTCGGTCCCCCGCGGGCAATGTCTCTATCTCCTTGCGAGTGATCTGAGACTCGACTTTCACAACTTCCGGAGTGGACGAAATCAAAGCGGAAGCCGGAAGTTCGTAGAGTAAGAACAGAAAAAGAGTCGCCACTAACACCAAAGTGATCGTGCCCATCCCGAACACCATCAGCGCCGTCCCCCACCACAATCTCTTACTCAGGCCGGGAGCCAGAGTGCGCGGAGGCGCGGGTAGCAGAGCCTCTTCCTTCATCGGGAATTACCCTTGAAAAGTCGCCGCAGCCTGGGCCCGACTCGTCCGGTGATAAAGCCCAGATAAGGACCACCCGTCAGATAGCCCAAAGCCTGCTCGTAGTTTCGGGGTAGACTGTCGGCCCTGACCCCGATGTTGGCCAGTGAAACCGCCAGCTGCTTCTTGAGCGCCTTGCTCTGGGATTGCAGCTGATCGCAGACCTTTTGGAAAGCCTCGTTTTCAATGACATTCAATCCCGAAAGGTCGTACTGGAGAGTCTGGTCGCTGGTCAGGCAAACGATCCCCCCGCCCGAAATATCGACCTCCACCGGCTCGGCCAGGACACCGTCGTAGACCGGGAAAAGCCAATCGTGTTTACCCGCATCGAGAGAAAGAAAGAGAGCCGACTGAGCTCTGTCCGATTGGCTCAAACTCAAGTTGTGGGTCTGGCCCGGAGCCAGCTTACGACGGTCCGGATCTTGAAAAGAAACGCTCAAAGGGAGTTGTCGTTGGTCGGGTTCGCGGATGAGGTGGAAGATGTCACCTCCCTTCCCACACCGGTAATAATCGAGTTCCGGATAGGGCACGGCG
>Ga0208331_100467_pt1 | contig 11362 bp, 10 predicted proteins | sample DeeseametaMP1648_FD_184184 | JGI IMG/M metagenome (GOLD analysis project Ga0208331, IMG submission 184184) | Marine microbial communities from the Deep Pacific Ocean - MP1648 (SPAdes) | ecosystem: Environmental > Aquatic > Marine > Oceanic | place: North of Tokelau, South Pacific Ocean... | reverse complement strand
GGGGTTCTCAGAATCGGTGGCTTAAGTGGCCGCTCCAGACCGGTAACGCCCCTTCGGCCTGCCGATGCCTGAGATACACCCTAGTCGTCGATGACCCAGCGAAAAACTCCCTACTATCTAACAACCTCGGCAATCCCTCACCTGTCCATCCTTTAATATAATGTCAAAGATTTGCCGTCCCATCCCGCAATAGACTGGCGCCGTTATGCAGATCAAGAGCCAGTTCCCCAGACAGTCGAGCCCTCCGCCCAGGGCCGAAAAACCCCAAGCCCCCACTTCCCACGAAGTCGGCGAACTCGAAGACGCTTACGAAAAGAGTTCCAATTCGGGATGGATCGGGCTCGGTGCGGCCTCTCTTGCCGTGCTGGGCGTTGCCACAGTGGCCACCGGAGTGGTGGCACAGCCCGCTCAAGCAGCCGAGCTCGACCTCGACGTTTCCGTGAACACGGACTTCTGGGGCAACCTGGACTACAACGGCTCCTGGGGCACCCAGCGAGTGAACCTGGAGATGGACCAGAATTTCTGGGGTAACCACGACCTGGATGGCACCTGGGGTGGCAACTCCGTCCACCTTGATTTCGACAAGACGCTCCTCGGCAACCTCGATGTCGACGGTAAATGGGGTAACTCCCAGGTGGACTTAGACATCGACCAGACCTTCCGCGGACACAATATCGAAGGCCGCTGGGGCGACTCTCGAGTGGATGTGGATATGGAGCGAGACTGGCGCGGCAATCTGGACATCGAAGGTCGGTGGGGCGACAGCAAGGTTGACCTCAAAGTCAAGAACACCTGGAACGGTGGTCTGAACATCGAGGGTGACTGGGGTGATGCCGAAGTCGATTTTACCGTTCGCCAAAACTGGCGCGGAGGAGTGAACGTGGACGGCGAAGCTCCCAGTGAAGCGTTCTTCCCGTGGCTGGTGATGAACCACATGCAACGGACAGCCGAATCTCAATAATTTGAGTTGTGTTTGAGAGAGCCCGCGCCGGGAACTGTTCCGGGGTGGGCTTGTTTCATTTACCGAACAGTCAACTCAATGTGAGGTGAAGAAAGTGAAACTAGTCAAAGAGATTCGAGACCAAGATTTTGTCAAAGAGGTGCTGGACGCGGAGACGCCCGTTTTGGTAGATTTTTTCGCCAACTGGTGCCCTCCCTGTAAGCGTCTCGCTCCGGTGCTGGAACAACTTGCGGCAGACTACGGAACCCGGGTGAAGATCGTCAAGCTCAACACCGATGAAGAGAAGATTTGGGCTTCCAAGTTGGGAGTCCGAGGGCTTCCCACCGTAGCCTTCTTCCTGGATGGAAAGTTGGTCGCTCAGGAGGCGGGGTTCATGCCTTATAAGACCCTGGCCGGTGCCTTCGATGTGCTGCTGGATCAGCCGGCAGCCTAATCAAAAATCCGACCCGTCCGAATGGTATCGGACGGGTCGGACCGGTCGGATTTCTAGAGGTTCGCTGCGATACCCCGTTTTTCCAGACTTCGTATTCTTTCTCCAGTTCGAGCTCGGAGTTTTGGCGCCTATATCGGGTAAGTCTCAGCTTTCATGGACTCGAAAACGAAGCATGACCACAGAGGTCCACTGAGTAGCTGCGGGTACCCACGACGTGGGTGAGGCAAGTCTGGGGGCGAGGGTCTTTGCATTGAGTCTCTAGTGAATACGGATGGACCAGTCTCCTTCTGTTTTAGCTGTGATCAGGAAACCACATTTGGCTCCGCCTCGGTAATCCAGGTTAGAGGCAGACTGGTCCGTCGATCTTAGCTAAGCAGCTACTCGTCGACTGAAGAGCGCGGGAAGTCGCACCTTTTTGTCCTCTGAAGTGGGACCCCAGGACTCCACCGCCACCGGCGCAGTTCCGGCTAGTAATTCGAGAAGCTGCTCCGCACCGCAAACCGACTGATACTCGACTTCAGTCTGCTGTAGTCTCCGAGTCAGCCGTTGCTGATACTCCAGGTCTCGGAATCTTCCCAGTTCCGGCTCCTGACCGCCTCGATACCCGGTCGCCACCCGCCAATCCAGAGCGGCACAGCCGTCCAGGTGGGTCACAGCCAAACCGTCCACTCCTCCGCAGGCCTCCACGGCGTAGCGCAAAAGAGGAAGGTCAAGCCAGCCCCGCCGGAACCCTTCCTGCCAGGGGCCCCAGGCGTTGTGGGGCTCGGCCAGCTTCAAGTCGACGTCCTCGGTAGGGAACGGACCCGCACCGTGCCGGGTGAGATAGCTCCGTATCACACCCAGACGTACAGCTTGTCCGCCCCACTCCGAGAGCAAGTCGAGGGCGTTGTCGAAGGTGCAGGTCGACCAGGTGGTATAGGGATGAAAACCCCTCCACTCATCCAGCAGCACTCCTTGTGCTCCCTCAAAGACGACCACTCCCGAGCGCGGCCTCTCCTCTCCCACTCGTCCGGCCACAGCCAAAGCCTGAGCCAGGAAGAGCTCGGTTGCCTCGGCACTTTCGAGCGTCTCCAACTCGGACTTGGCCAACGGATGCTCGGCAAGCTCCCGCCGCCACGGTCTGAACTCCGACCAGTAGCGCTGTTGGATTCGAGCCAACTTCCGCTCCAGATCGGACGGGTCGGCGAGGTCGCGAGCCACCACTCCCTCTCCGGAATACTCCAGGGAATGATGCATGGTCTCGCCCACTCCCAATCCGCAAGAGCCGTGTCGAGCCTCGCCGCGAAGCACCTCACGGAGCCTGTTGGCGGCCTGATGGAAAGGGGTGATCACCCTGGCCTCGGGGTCGATGTGAAGTCGTTCCATAGCATCCGGCACTCCTTTCTTGCTAAGCGCACGTGCCTCTTCCAAAAGACCCCCGGGATGGATGACCATGTAGCGAGAGAGAAACGTCCGCACTCCGGGCTGAAACGTGGCCGCACCAAACTGGCTGAACGTGTGATGCCGGCCGTCGGCGAGCACGACGTTGTGCCCGGCTTGGGCGCCTCCATTGAAGCGGACCACCCAACCGGCCCCCAGTCTTTCGACCAGAGTGTCTGTCAGAGTGCCTTTGCCGGAGTCACCGAAACCGAGATCGGTTATCAGATAGCCTACCATGGTGCCACTACCTCCACGGGAACTCTCCCCGAACCGTCTCGATCCAGTGTGGCGGCAAAGGGGCTGAGCGCTCGCACGATCCGACCGACCTGATCGGGATTGCTGCCTCGATTGATCAGTCTGGCCGCCAGGTCGTCCATATCCTGCACCAGACCCTCGCATAGCGCCACCAAACCCGCAGTGGCTCGGCAAGTGTCCTGGGGCGATTCCAGCACAATCACGTTGTCGCCCATATAGGAGCGCCACACCGCCTCCACGTTGCGACGCCCGAGGTCCGGAATGAGGAAAAACGGATGGTAATTGCAAGAGAGTTCGTCGACCACTGTTTCGAGGGGAAGGTCCCTTTCCAGGTCCGTACCGAGCAGCGACTTCACGATGGAGTTCGAGGTTTTAGGGAACGGCGGCTCATCCCCCGTCATGAAGAAGTAGCCCCGTTTTTTACGTCGTTGCATGGAGTCTGTGAGGGTGTGGCGAGCAGCGAAGTACATCGCGAGATCGTAGGATTCACCCCGGTTTCCCCCGCCTCCACTCTCCAGCCAAGACCAGGTCAGCCAGCGGTCGATATCCTCGGCCGTGGATTCGAACTGTCCCACCTGCAGAGGTCCCTGGTCGCAGAAAGCGTCACCCACCGCCATAAAGAGCACTTGAGGGTCGGCCACTCCGGCCGCCAGGAGTTCTTGCATGAACTCGGGCAACTCTTGTTTGGCCAACAACTCCGGGATTCTTCCCATCGACCCGGTCACGTCGAGAGCGAAGACGATCGGGAGTGAGTTCGGATGGTCGGCGCTATCTCTGCTTTCGCGGTATTTCACTCCGTGAGGGTCCATCAGAGGGTGAACTTTACGCTGCTTAAAGACCTCTTCGCGGCTTTTGGTGCTCCTGTTTGAAACGATCTGCTGGTGAGCTGTGTAGCTGTATCTTCCGTATCCCATGTTCTTTTTCTCCTTCTAGATTTGATTTATCCTCACGCTCCAGGTAGAACGAGAGGTCGAAACCGGGGAGGTCCGTAGACCGCCCGGGCAACTTTCTGTAATTCGGATTTGAGCTCTCTCGGCTTTTCAAAGTAGCCCGCATTCTGGGCCAAATCTCTCAACTCTCGAGGCGCGTCCAAATCCAACAGATGGAGGACGGTTCGGCCGCTCTGAGCGAGGTCGTCACCGCGGCCGACGGCGGCCGTGCGCCAGCCACAAAAGGCGATGCCGTGATCGCGTGGATGAACCAGCAGATGCTCCGGACAGAGAGAGCCGTGTTGATAACCCAGTTGTCGTAGAGAAATGAGCTGATCCAGTATCCGATTCCAGACCCAGACCACGTGGGCAGGGTCGAACTTTCTAAACATCCGACGGACTTGAGCGAGGTTGTAGACAAATCCGCTCCGCCATCTGTAAACAAGGGCGGCCTTACCTCGAGCCGTGCCGAGAGCGATCGGGCGCGGGAGCAACCTATCGAGATAGTTGCAGCGGCCCTCCAGGTGCCGAAGAGCGGCCCACTCCGCTTCCAGTACTGACATATCGGAAGCCACCTTGAGCACCACTTGCTCCGTCACCGTCGCTGCTCGTCTGGCTACAAGAACCTGCGTGTGCTCTCCCTGGGCCAGTCGACCCAGGACCCGGTAACGAATGTCCCCCACAGAGACCTCGAACAGACCCTTCGGAACGAGGTCTGGTCTCGGCCGGTTGAGCTGATATCCAAGATCGATCATCGGCTTGAAGACCGAGTCGCAATAGTGACAGTTGAGAAGCCGGCCGTCCTTCTGGAGGGGGGCTCCGCAATTCATACAGGTTACCTTGACTGCATTAATGCTCATATTGAGCATTATAGAAACACAGGGCCCCTTTGTCAAATTTGCTCAAAATGAGCATTAATTCAAAACGGCTTTATCTGCGCGCCCGGAGGAGTACTCATCCTTCTATTGCGGGCTTAGCTTGCGAAGTAAATCTATACGGCCGCAGTCTGCAGCGGAGGCGGCGTGGGACGTTTGGGAACTTCTAGTTTCTCGATCTCGATATGATAGTCGGGACTGACGGTGATGATCGAGTCCTCTGGAATCGGTTCCCATTCCGGGCAGTTCTCCGGGTCCGTCCAGTTTGCCGTCAGTGGCTCCGAACTGATAACAACGGCACCCGGCGTTTCATCGGGACAAGTGCAGTGATGAAGATTTCCGTCTTTTCCCATCACAAACTCATCCGCCACCGAGTAATAAAGCGACTGAGCGATCTGATGGTCCTGATACTTCCAGCTGCTGAAACGAGTCGCCGCCAGTGAATGCCCGTCGGTCACCGCGAAGTTCAGCGAGGTCTTATCCGTCACTCCGATATCATCACACCACTCCATGAGGGTGTTGATTGTTTTAGCCAGCGCGTCTCTCAAGGTATGAGTCGTGACCGGAGTTTCCAGGGTCGGTAAAAAGCTCAAAAAGAGGGCGAAGCAATGCTCTGAATCCGTCGTGCCTTGGATGGAGTCGAAGAGCGGATCGGGCAAGTGCTGCAGCAGGCGGCGACGGAGTTGCCTAAACCCGGCCAGTCCTCCGTTGTGCATGAAAAGGAAGTTGCCGAACTTGAAAGGGTGACAGTTGGTGAGTCCCACGTGGGAATGCAGTGTGGCCGCACGGACGTGGCCGAAGACCAAACTGGATCGAAGAAGGTGGCAGAGGTTGTCCAGATTCGGATTATTCCATGCCGGGTCGGCAAAGACCAGTCGGGCCGGTTCCGGAGCGATGTCGTGATCGTACCAACCCAATCCGAATCCATCGCCGTCGACAGGGTAGCGTGGCGCGTGCTCGAGAGGCTGATACCCATCGAAAGATAGAGTTTGCCTTACCAGAGAATTGTTCGAATCGGAGACCAACTCCGACAAAAGAATCGGTTTCCCCGTGTAAGCTAACCATCGACACATTACTCTCTTGCCTCCATAAACTCTTGAGCAGGACGGCCCATCAGGTCTTCGTCCATACGCTCTCTATCCTCGAAGAAAATCTCCCCCAGGTCATGCTGATTCAGAATTTTTGCCAGTCGTTGAAGCAGAGCCTCCTCGGTTTTAACACCCTGAATCGTAAAGAGTCGCTCGCGAGCCCCATCCACTCCCATAATGTTGGCGATCGCCTGCTGCCGAGGGGAGTTGTTGACTCGAGCCCAACCGCTCGCCACGGCAGCGTAAAGCTCGCTCCAAACTCCAGGTCCTACCCGCTCGCGCCAGCTCTCCAGTTGAGATTCTATACCTTCGAGCTGCACCTGCGCGGCTCGCCGCATAGTCTGCTGGGTAGCCGGTCCGATCGCTCTTGCGTAGGCCGTGAAAGTCTTCTTGTCCTTACTCTGGGGGTTCTCCGCGAAGCGGATACTTTCCCTAAGAATCTCTTCGCACGATCTCCTGGATATCTCATCAACAGGCAGCGAGTCTACCTCGTCCAGCGTAGCTTTGAAGTACTCCACCAGCCGACCCAACTCTTCGGATTTCGGTTCGACCGCATGGAGCGGCCCGGGAAAAAGGACGCCAAACAGACCCAGGGGCGCGTGAGCCACATACTTTAAAGTCTCGAAAGCAACACCTACCGGCTCGACCGTCTCCGTTTTGCCGTCATGAATGAAACTGAAACGTCCGCCGGTGGGAGTGCCGACCGATAAGACAACAGCGGGTACTCTGGCCAGACAGCCGGCAGAACGAGCCTCAAACGCGTCCTCGGCAAGTTCTTGAAGCTGAAGTAGGGCAGAGGGGACCATCAGGTAGCTTGAAACTTCCGACAAGCTTGCACCAGGGCTCGAGCGGTCTTGCGCGCCTCTTCCCCGTAGTACGGGTCTTTGGTTTCCCACTCCGGTGTGAAAGCTTCCCGAGCGTGAGGCATGGAGACGGTATCCGGGATCAAAGTCACCCCGACCGAGGCCAGAACCGTCCGCAGATGATCAAGCCCGCGAAACCCCGAGTGGTCCCACTTGGAAGCACTGAGAATAGCGCCCACCTTACCTTGAAAGTCACCTAGCTCGGCTCGCTTCTGCGAGTCCGGCCTATGGCACCAGTCGATGGCTGACTTCAGAGTCGTACAGAAGGAACCGTTGAACTCCGGAGCGGCGACCAACAATCCGTGATGGGTCTTCAGGTGAGTCTTCAACTCGACGGCCACATCGGGGAGACCGCTCTTCTCTTCGTCGTCAAACGAAAAATGTGGAAAGCGGGTCTCGAGCAGGTCGACGAACGTCACTTCGGCTCCCTCCTCGCGCGCGGCCTCGATGGAGAGATGGAGAAGCCGCTTGTTGAAACAGGTACTGATTATGCTGCCGGCAAGGGCGAGAATACGAACGGCCATAGAGATTTTCGTTCCGTGGACGCCCGGCCGAGACCTGCAGGAGACCATACTCCGTGGGCAAAGGAGGGAGCAACAAGACGTGGGGAGACCATCTTATGCAGATCACAGACTTCAGACCGGTTTTAGAACGAACCGGCGCCATCGCCGACGAGGCGCTCAAGAATCCGAAAGACTACGCAGCCTACACCGACGCCCTCAACGGCTATCTTCGCAAAGAGGTCGACGGCGATTACTACTCCCACTGGGACGTTCAACCGTGTCCGGTGGCTATGACCGAGCCAGAGCGCAACTCGCTATCCAGACTTGGACGCACCCTGTATCAGGTGGTGGAGCGCATTCTTCAGATGTACGCCAACGGCATAGACGACGTCCTGGACTACAACCGCCGCTACTCGCTGTTTCGCCCGCTAATGAAACGTCAACTGATCACCTGGCAGGAGTACGGACGCTACGATTTCATCGTTAGCAAAGCCGGGGTGCCACTCTTCATCGAAACCAATGCGGCTATGGCTAGCGGCTATTTGCCCGGTCACTTTGTTCAGCAGCGTTTCGTGGAGACGGCGCCGGACTTCTTACGGGTGGAAGGCATGGTTGGGGAGACCCCGGACCGATTCGACACGTTCGGTGAGTACATCCGTTCGTGCATAGCGACCTTTGACCAGGGCGATGGTGCTCTCGCCATTTTGGTTGACGAAAACCGCAAACTCCACGAGGTCGAGATGATCAAGCAGAGCTGTGAAAAGGCTGGAGTCGATGTGGTCGTCGGCGATGTGGGCGATCTCAAGCACAAGAACGGGGATTACTTCCTGGACGGTACCCGCATCAAGGCGACCTTCAACAAGTTTCGGCTCTTCGGAGCCCAACATCATTGGAGCGGAGATGCCGTCAGCCGCTACCACGTCTTTCTGGAAGGACTCCAGAATAATGCGTTTTTGAGCATCAACAACTTCGCCTGTCTGACGATCGCGGAAGACAAAGGGATCTTCGCTGCCATGCGGATGCCCTCGGTTCGCCAAGCCATGACAACCCCCGAACTGGAATTTATCGATAAGCACACCCCGGCCACTTATTCGCTCACCGACAACGCTGTCACCGAGAAGGGTGAGAGTGTGAAGGAAACCGTTCTGAAGACTCAGGGAGAATGGATCTTGAAGCCTCGAAACGACTATCGAGGCTCGGGGATCTGGAGTGGACGCGACCACTCTTCCGAAGAGTGGGGGAAGATGGTTAAGGAGAGCATCGAGGGTCCGGTTCCGTACCTGGCTCAGGCCCGCATCGATCCGTTCTTTTTCAACCTCGCTCATTCCGGACCCGACGGCGTCCGACAAGAAGAAGTTCGCATCGTGGGCGGCATCTATTTCCGCCACATGGGTGTGTCTAGTATCGTGGCCCGGGTCTCCCCCCACGAAGTCGTCAACGCGATCAACGGCGCCTACGTACTGCCCGAGGTCGTACTCCCTCAGGAAGCCAAAGTTCCTCAATTGCAGCCGGCGTGACCAAAGCTCGCGGCTATCTCCTGATGATAGGGGCCACGCTGGCGCTTGCCGGTGTGGTCCTTTTTGTAGGCCTTACCGGCGGCAAGGTGCCGGTGGAGAACCTGCTGGTGATCAGGGGCCTGGTCTTTCTCAGTTTTCTAGGTCCCTGGGCGTTTAAGAACAGAGCCGAGGCGCGCGGCGGCAATCGAAGGCTCTTGCTGGGCCGTGGGCTGTTCGGAGTGGCTACGCAAGCCGGAACGATCATGGCTTCGACTCGTATCCCGATTTCGATTGCCAGTCTCCTCCAGAAGACGGCCCCGCTCTGGACCTTCTTTCTGGCCTGGGTTCTGTTCCGGGTTAAACCTCTCAAAATTGAGATCCTGGCCTTGCCTTTCGCCGCCATCGGTCTTTGGATGCTGGCCCAGCCGGGTTCGGCTCTTCATCTGGGCAGCGCCGATACCGTGGGAATCGCGGCGGGCTTCGCGGGCGGCTTCTTCAACGCGCTCGAGATCATCTCCATGCGCGGACTCCGCTCCACCGACAGCCCGAACACCATCAATCTCTGGTACGCCGGAGTCACGATGATGGCCGCCTTGCCCCTTTGCCTGGACGGTGGTTGGCCGAGCACCCCGGAGCTTTGGGCTTGTGCCGTGATGTACGGTGTGTGTGCACTGGTTGGTCAGTCTTTGTTGGCCGGCGCCACCAGAATCCTCACCTCGGTCGAGACCAGTATCGGCACGATGCTCAAACCCGTCTTCGCCGGTATTCTAGGATGGGGCTTCATGAGCCAGGTCTTGAGCGGCCAGGAGATGCTCGGAATGCTGATCGTGATCGTAGCGGCTGGTTCGGCCTCCGTGGCCGAACGGTTTCGTCGGCCGGTTACGAAAAACGAGTCCGGCTAGCGCCGAACCCGCTGAGTTTCAACCCTATCGACGGGTGTCTTATTCGTAACGTCCCGGCGCCAACACTCGGTTGGGGTCGAGAGCCAGCTTGACCCGCTCTTGAAGCTGACGAGAGCCTTCCTGAGCCTTCTGCAGAAGCGACATGCTATCGGTGGTCAGGCGACCCAGGATGTATCCCGCGGCAGCCAGCCTGTCCACCGCTTCGCGAGCGCAAGCCAGCGCCTTCTCATCCCGTCCAGGCTCTTCCCTGTCGTAGACGATCGCGCCGGTAGTGAAGATGGAGCGCTCGGTGGTGCAGTTCAGTCCGATGTTCGGCTCAAACCCGTGCTTCAACTGAGTCTCGCTGATAATATCGGTAGCCTCTCGTACCTGCTTCCCACGGAACGGAATGATCGGGTCCACCCAGATAAATCCCACCTTGTCGCGGTCCAGTTGTGGGTCGTCCGGAGCAGGGTCTTCCTTGCGCCAGTAAGCCATTTGCATCCCTTTGTTGCCACGGTCCACTCCCACGAATCGGGTATCGTGAAAATAGCGCTTGAGACACTTCTTGAGGTCGTAGCCTGTCTTTTCCAAAATCTCGTCGCGACGAGCCTCGGCGTTCTCTTCCAACTCTTTGTCGAAAAACAGCAGAGCATCCACGTGGGGCTCAAGACAAGCGCGGACCAGATCGATCTCCGCCTTGGCTTGCGCCCGGGACCAGCAGTAGAGAGCACCCGCCCCGTTCCACTTGCCGACCCCGTAGAGCTTGCGCTTCTCCGCCTCAAGCTCCGGTGAGAGCGTCCAAGATCCACCCGTCTCATCATACGGAAACTGACCTTTGGCCATGAGTTGGCGATAAAAGTTCTGCAGCTTGAAGTTGGTACGCAGGATGCCCTTGAGCTTCAGATCCCTCAGGACATCCACCACCGGAGCCATCTTTTCGATGTCGTCAAATCTGTAAACGAAAGAAACGAAGTCGGTCGGAAGGGGCGCCAGAAAGACCGTCATACGGGTCACGATGCCCAGATTGGACTGGGTGAACATCCCGTCAAACCACGGTCCGACTCCCCATCGAAAATACTTCGCGGACTGAGCCCCGGGGAAACGCTCCATTCCGGTCTCCACCACCAACCCGTCCGGCAGCACCACCTGCATGCCGCACATAAAATCGAATCGGTCGGAGTAAGGCCCAAATCCCCAGCCCCGCTCTAGAGCGTTGCCTATGACGCTCGCGTCGGGAGTGGTGCCGGGTGCGGACATGAAAAACTTCCGCCCGTTATCTTCCAGCAGCGCTTCCAATTGGCGGAAGGTAACCCCCGGCTGAACCGTGACCGTGCCCATTTCGTGATCGTAGTCCAGAATCTGGTTCATACGCCCGAGATCCAGGATCGCAGCCTGACCTTTGGGAGGGACGCGCGACCCGTATCCCCAGTTTTTCCCCGTGCTCACGGGATAGATCTTCACATCGTGCTTCTGCGCCACTTCCATACAGGCGCTCACCTGCTCCGTGTCGGCGGGTCGCAGAATCGCCGTGACGCTGCCCTCGGTGGGATAAGTGGCTGTAGAGGCAAGCTCTAGCTCACCTCGATCGAGGACAACGTGTTCTTCTCCCACGATTCCGCGCCACTTCTCGCACGCTACATCCAGAGATTCGACAAG
>Ga0208331_100465_pt1 | contig 11391 bp, 8 predicted proteins | sample DeeseametaMP1648_FD_184184 | JGI IMG/M metagenome (GOLD analysis project Ga0208331, IMG submission 184184) | Marine microbial communities from the Deep Pacific Ocean - MP1648 (SPAdes) | ecosystem: Environmental > Aquatic > Marine > Oceanic | place: North of Tokelau, South Pacific Ocean | collected... | reverse complement strand
CCCGCCGGCCTCGAGCCGGCCGGCGAGCTCCTCGGAGTCCACGTCGTTGCGTGCGCACCCCAGGGTCACCATCGCCACCGACAGCAGTGGCCGCTCCGTGGTGGGGTCGGCTGCGGTCGGGGTGGCGGTGGACTCAGGCGTGTGGGTACTCATGACGACTCGTCAGTATGGCGGGCCGCTCCGGCACGCACCTACTCCGCGACTACTCCGCGACGAAGGTGTCCTGCGCCTGACGACCCGTGGCACCGAGGGCACCGTGGTCGACGCCACCCACGCTGACCTGCAGCGACCCGTCCGAGGACTGCACCCGCACCGGCTGGGAGACCTTCGGCAGGACCTTGACCTGGCCGAAGGTCAGCGTGCCCTTGTAGACCAGCTCGTTGGCGCCGTTGCGCACCACGACCTCGGCTCCTCCGCCCGCGGCGGTGAGCACCACCGGCACCTTGGCGCCGGTGGCGGTCGTGCCGCTGGTGGTGGTCAGGCTGGGCAGCGGGTCCCGGACCTCGACCGGGCTGTCGGTGACCAGCCGGGCGACCGACCACGCGAGCACGAGCGCCATCACGGCCGCCACGAGGACCGACCAGTTGGGGCCGCCCCGGGTTCCGCGCAGGGCACCGCCCTGGCCGAGCTCGGCCTCGAAGACACGGCGCGGGGTGACCGGCGCGTCGGCGTACCGCTCGTCGTAGGAGGCGACCAGCGGGGCCGCGTCGATGCCGAGGACGCGCGCGAGGGTGCGCAGGTGGCCGCGGGCGTAGAAGTCGCCGCCGCACGGGCTGAAGTCGTCGACCTCGACGGCCTCGATGACGTGCGGGCGGATGCGGGTGCGGTCGGCGAGCTGGTCGACGGTGAGACCCAGGCGGGTGCGGGCGGCGGCCAGCTCGGGGCCGATGACCGGGTCGGGCGCCGGCTGCTCCTCCTCGGGCAGCACGATCGGCTCGACCGCGTGCCCCTCGCGGGCGATCGGGCGCACCCGGTCGCCCCAGACCTCGGTGTCCTCGACCAGGTCCACGCTGCCCGGGCGCCGCAGCTCACGGGCCTCGGGGAGCTCGGGACGGTCGGCGTCGTCGGTCTCGTCGTGCGCGGCGTCCAACCGCAGGGCGGTCGCGCCGATGATCGGCTGGGTCATCGTCAGGTCGCTGCGGATCTCCGCACGCACCGCGGTGACCGGCTCCCGCAGCGCCGACGGTGTCGCGCTCGCGGTCATCGCCGGAGCCGTGAGCGGAGCGGTCTGCGCGGTCGGGACCGGCGCGGCACCGCCGCGCTCGGGCAGGAAGCGGGCGACCGAGTCGATGGCGTGGGCCAGCATCGGGCGCAGCCCCGCGTGCACGCGCTCGGGGGCGGGGTCGTGCCCTGACTCGTCGCGCTCGGGGGCTTCGTGCTCGTCGTACGCCGCCGAGCCCCCGCCGTGGGAGTCGTCGTGCGAGTCCCCGTCGTGGTTCTCCTCGTGCCACTCCTCGTCGGAGACGTAGGTGTAGCCGTCGATCTCGGCGACCTCGCAGCGGTCCTGGGCCAGCGCGGCCAGGGCGTCGACGACGTCGCCGTCGCCCAGACCGGTGACTCGAGTCGAGAGCGAGAGCGGGACCTGGATCGGGTCCTCGCCGCTGAGGACGTCGATCGACCCGTCACGCAGGAAGCGCCGGCGCGGCAGCACCTCGACGGCCTGGATCTCGGTCCAGGGCAGCCCCCGCCACTCCTTGCCGGTGCGCAGGCGCACCCCGAGCTCGTCAGCGACGAAGAGCGGCGCCCGGGCGTCGAGGACGCCCTGGGCGTGCACGAGGGCGATGAGGGCGAGCACCAGCGCCAGGACCCAGTCCAGGGCGGTGCCACCGGAGGCGGCACGGGTGAGGTACGCCGCGGCGACCACGCCCGCGACGACACCGGTGCTCGCGGTGAGCAGCGTGTTGCGTCGTACTTCCACGTTCACATCTCCCCCTGCAGGGTCGCGATGACACCGTCGACCTCGTCGGGCTTCACGAGCACGTCGCGAGCCTTCGAGCCCTCACTGGGACCGACCACGCCTCGCGACTCCAGGATGTCCATGAGGCGACCGGCCTTGGCGAAGCCCACGCGGAGCTTGCGCTGCAGCATCGAGGTGGAGCCGAACTGCGTCGACACCACGAGCTCCACGGCCTGGACCACCAGGTCGAGGTCGTCGCCGATGTCGTCGTCGAGCTCCTTCTTGCTCTGCTGGGGAGCGGTGACGTCCTCGCGGTACGACGGCTCCAGCTGCTCCTTGCAGTGCTTGACCACCTGGGCGATCTCGGCCTCGGTGACCCAGGCTCCCTGGACGCGCACCGGCTTGGAGGCGCCCATCGGCAGGAACAGCCCGTCACCCTGGCCGACCAGCTTCTCCGCGCCCGGCTGGTCGAGGATGACCCGGCTGTCGGCGAGGCTGGAGGTGGCGAAGGCCAGGCGGCTCGGCACGTTGGCCTTGATCAGGCCGGTCACCACGTCGACCGAGGGGCGCTGGGTGGCGAGCACCAGGTGGATACCGGCCGCGCGGGCCAGCTGGGTGATGCGGACGACCGCGTCCTCCACGTCGCGCGGCGCGACCATCATCAGGTCGGCGAGCTCGTCGACGATGACCAGGAGGTAGGGGTAGGGCTCGAGCGTGCGCTCGGAGCCCAGCGGCACCTCGACCTTGCCCGCCCGGACGGCCTTGTTGAAGTCGTCGATGTGGCGGAACCCGAAGTTGGCCAGGTCGTCGTAGCGCAGGTCCATCTCGCGCACGACCCAGGCCAGCGCCTCGGCGGCCTTCTTGGGGTTGGTGATGATCGGGGTGATCAGGTGCGGGACGCCCTCGTAGGCGTTCAGCTCCACGCGCTTGGGGTCCACCATGATCATCCGGACCTCGTCGGGCGTGGCCCGCATCAGCACCGAGGTGATCATCGAGTTGATGAAGCTGGACTTTCCGGAGCCGGTGGCACCGGCGACCAGCAGGTGCGGCATCTTCGCGAGGTTGGCGACCACGAAGCCGCCCTCGACGTCCTTGCCGAGCCCGGCCACCATCGGGTGGTGGTCGGCACGGGCCCGGCCCGAGCGGAGCACGTCGCCGAGGGAGACGATCTCCTTGTCGAGGTTGGGGATCTCCACGCCGACCGCGGACTTGCCGGGGATCGGGCTGAGGATGCGCACGTCCGCGCTGGCCACCGCGTAGGCGATGTTGCGCTGGATGTTGGTGATCTTCTCGACCTTCACACCGGGGCCGAGCTCGACCTCGTAGCGCGTGACGGTCGGTCCGCGGGTGTACCCGGTGACCTGGGCGTCGATGGAGAACTCCTCGAGCACCTGGGTCAGCCGGTCCACGACCTCGTCGGAGGCCTTGGATCGCGCCTTGTGCGGCGAGCCCTCCTTCAGCACCTCGGTCGCGGGCAGGCTGTAGGTGATGTCGCCGGAGAGCTGGAGCTGCTCCACGCGGGGCGGCAGGTCGGCGTGCGGCGGCGGCTCGAGGACGTCCTTGTGACCGTCGGCGGTCGGGGACGTCGCAGCGGCGTCGACCGCGGCCATCGCCTCGGTCGGCACGTCGTCGAAGATGGCCAGACCCGCGTCGGTGTCGGCGTCGGTGCCGCCGGCCTCCTCCAGCGCGACGTCGAGCGCGTCCTTGCCACGCTTCCTGCGGCCCTTGGCGGAGGTCTCCTCCACCAGCGGGGTGTCGTACGCCGGGTAGCCCTCGGGCTCGAGGCCGTCCTCGCCCTTGCGCGAGCGCCGCTTCGTGGTCGGCTCCTCCTCGTCGTGCACCCGGCCCAGGGCCCGGTCGCGCAGGTCGGCGAGCTTGTCGGGCACCTGGTAGACCGGCGTGGCGGTGATGACCAGGACGCCGAAGACGCCCAGGAGCAGCAGCAGCGGCACCACGAGGTAGGTCGTGCGCAGCAGGTCGAGCAGCAGGGACGAGACGACGTACCCGACCGCTCCCCCGCCCTCCTGCAGCGGCGTGGCGTCACCGGCGACCGGCTGCGGGCTGCCGTTGGCGACGTGCACGATCCCGAGCAGGCCGAAGGACAGGGCGGTCCAGCCGATGACCTGCCGGCCGGCGGGACCGTGGCCCACGGGGTCGCGCATGACGCGCCACCCGGCCCAGACCAGGGCCATCGGGACGAACCAGCCGATCTTGCCGACCGTGCCGGCGACGGCGAACCGCACCGGGTCGGTCACCGGGCTCTGCACCTGGAACCACACCGCGGCGGCGGAGACCAGCGCGAGGGCGACCAGCACCAGACCGGCACCGTCGCGCCGGTGCTCGGGCTCGAGGTCGCGGGCGCCGCGGCCGATGCCGCGGGCCACGGCACCGATGCCGTGGGCGACGGCCAGCCAGAAGGCGACGACCCCCCGCAGCACCGCGCCGAGCGCGAGGCCGACCGGGTTGGGTCCGCTGCGCACCGAGCGCGGGGCCGGCCGCGAGGTCGTCGACTTCTTCGCCGACGACTTCTTGGGCGCAGGCTTGCGCGCCGGCGGCCGCTTGGCCGCGCTCTTGGTGGTGGAGGTACTCCGTGGTCGGGTGCCCGTGCTCGTGCCGCTGCGGCTGCTGGTGCTGCGGCTGGACGTGCTCGTGCTCCGCGACCCCGGCGGGGAAGACGTACGGGTCGCCATGGTCACGACCCTAGGCGACCACCACACGAGTCACAGGGATTGACTCACGTCCCACCCTCACGTGTCGCTTGAGGGTTTTCCGAGCCGAGTCCCGAGCGGAGCGAGGGACTCGACGCGAGGAGGTCGAGCGAGCCCGCGACCGAGGCACGAGGTCGCGACGGCGTGTCGAGACCTGCCGGCCCGAGCGGAGCGAGGGACTCGACGCGAGGAGGTCGAGCGAGCCCGCGACCGAGGCACGAGGTCGCGACGGCGTGTCGAGACCCGGCCGAACCGGCGCATCAGTACGCCGGCTCGGCGTCCCGGGGCTCGTGGTCGGGGTCCGGGAGCGCGTCGAGGGGCGGGGAGAGCCGCCGGGCGCCGAGCAGGACGGCGGCGCCGACCAGCATGGTGACCACGAAGCCGATGGTGGTGGAGCCGGTGAGCGCGAGGCCGCAGTAGCCGGCCGTGGCGGCGACCACGGCGACGGCGACGTACGGCAGCTGGGTGGTGACGTGGGTGATCACGTTGCAGCCGGCACCGGTCGAGCTGAGGATCGTGGTGTCGGAGATCGGCGAGGCGTGGTCGCCGGCGACCGCGCCGGCCAGCACGGCCCCGAGGACCGGGAGCAGCAGCTCGGGTGCCTCGACGGCGTTGACGATCCCGCCGGCGATCGGCAGCAGGAGCCCGAAGGAGCCCCAGCTGGTGCCGGTGGCGAAGGCCATCGCGAGGGCGACGAGGAAGACCACGGGGACCAGCCACTCGGTGGGCAGCGAGGAGTCCTCGACGAGGCCGCCGAGGTACTCCCCCGTGCCGAGGGAGCCGATGAGCGACCCCAGCATCCACGCCAGCAGCAGGATGCTGACGGCCGGCCACATGGACCGCAGGCCCTCCCACCAGCCCCGACCGAAGGTCGAGCGGCTGAACTTGGGGTTGGAGGCGGTGTCGCGGGAGTAGTAGTAGAGCGCTGCGAGGAGCGCCGGCGCCGCACCGACCAGCAGGGACCAGGTGACGTCGGCGTCGGCGAGCAGGTCCAGCGGGGCCCAGGAGCCGGAGGCCCGCACCCCGCTCCACACGATGCCGGCCAGCACGCCGAGCACCAGCAGCACGAACGGCACGACCAGCGCCCGCTTGGCACCGGGCCGGTGGACGGGCAGGTCCTCGGAGAGCTGGCCCGGGATGTCGTCGCCGGGCTCGTAGGTCCTGCCCTCCTCGAGGGCGCGTCGCTCCTCGCGGCGCATCGGGCCGAGGTCGACGTTGAGCGCGACCACCAGCACCACCATCAGCAGCGCCGCCCAGGCGTAGTAGTTGGCGGCCGCCGCCCGGACGTAGGCGCCGAGGTCGCTCACGGTGAGCGCGGACGCGGCGATGATCGGCGTGAAGATGCCCAGGATGTAGGCGCCCCAGCTCGAGAACGGCATCAGCACGGCCACGGGTGCCGAGGTCGAGTCGACCAGGTAGGTCAGCTTGGCGCGCGAGACCCGGTGCCGGTCGGTGATCGGCCGGCTGACCTGGCCGACGGTCAGGGCGTTGAAGTAGTCGTCGACGAAGATCGCGCCACCCAGGGCCGCCGGCAGCGCGATGGCGCCGCGTCGGGTGCGGATGCGCTCGTGCGCCCAGTCGGCGAAGGCCCGGGTGCCGCCCGACATCGACACGAAGGCGGTGATGACGCCGAGCGCCAGGGTGAAGACGAGGATGTAGACGTAGGTGGTGTTGAGCTCGCCGTCGCTCCAGAAGATCTGGGCGAACGCCGACCACAGCTCCTCGAGGGTGTCGACGGGGCTGAGGTCGGCGACCAGCAGTGCCGCCGAGACCACGCCGAGCCCGAGGCTCAGCAGGACCTTGCGGGTGGTCACCGCCAGCCCGATGGCCAGCACGGGGGGCAGCAGGGTCAGCAGCGGGTAGTCGTCGATCACGTCGCACCTCCTGGGTGGGCCCGGAGGCTACTCCTCGCGCCGGAGCGACGGACCACCCCGGCGGAACAGGGGCCGCGTCCAACCCTCAGGCGTCGATGACCACCGGGATGATCATCGGCCGACGACGGTGGGTGTTGGAGACCCAGCGACCGATCACCCGGCGTACGGTCTGCTGCAGTTGGTAGGAGTCGGTGGCCCCGTCGGCGACGGCCCTGTCGAGCGCGTCGATGATGGCGGGCTTGACGTCCTCGAAGACCGAGTCGTCCTCGGCGAAGCCGCGGGCGTGGATCTCCGGACCGCCGGCGACCTTCCCGGAGACGGAGTCCATGACGACGATGACGGAGATGAAGCCCTCCTCGCCGAGGATCCGTCGGTCCTTGAGGTCGGACTCGGTGATGTCGCCGACCGAGGATCCGTCGACGAAGACGTAGCCGCAGTCGACCTTGCCCGCGACCGACGCGACCCCGTCGACGAGGTCCACCACGACCCCGTCCTCGGCGATGACGACGTTCTCGACGCCGGTCATCCTCGCCAGCGCGGCGTTGGCCTGCATGTGCCGGATCTCGCCGTGCACCGGCAGCACGTTGCGCGGCTTGACGATGTTGTAGCAGTAGAGCAGCTCGCCGGCCGAGGCGTGCCCGGAGACGTGCACCATGGCGTTGCCCTTGTGCACGACCTTCGCACCCCAGCGGGCCAGGCCGTTGATCACGCGGTAGACGGCGTTCTCGTTGCCGGGGATGAGCGAGGAGGCGAGCAGGACGGTGTCGCCCTCCTCGATGTGCACGAAGTTGTGGGTGCGCTGGGCGATGCGCGAGAGCGCCGACATCGGCTCGCCCTGCGAGCCGGTCGAGATCAGCACCTGGTGCTGCGGCGGGAGGTGCGCGAGCTCCTTGGCGTCGACGATCGTGCCCGGCGGGATCGTGAGGTAGCCCAGGTCGCGGGCGATGCCCATGTTGCGCACCATCGAGCGGCCGACGAAGGCGACCTGGCGCTCGTGGGCGTACGCCGCGTCGAGCACCTGCTGGACGCGGTGCACGTGCGAGGCGAAGCAGGCCACGATGATCCGCTGCTGGGACTCGCGGAAGACCTGGTCGATGACCGGGGTGATGCCGCGCTCGGTCGGGGTGAAGCCCGGGGTCTCGGCGTTGGTGGAGTCGGTGAGGAAGAGGTCGACACCCTCCTCCCCCAGCCGCGCGAACGCGCGCAGGTCGGTGATCCGGCCGTCGAGCGGGAGCTGGTCCATCTTGAAGTCACCGGTGTGCAGCACCAGCCCGGCGGGCGTGCGGATGGCGACGGCCAGCGCGTCGGGGATGGAGTGGTTGACCGCCACGAACTCGAGCTCGAAGGGCCCGAAGGTGATCTTCTCGCCCTCCTTCACCACGTGGTGGACGGTCTCCTTGAGCCGGTGCTCACGCAGCTTGGAGCCGAGCAGCGCCAGCGTCAGCTCCGAGCCGACCAGCGGGATGTCCCCCCGTTCGCGCAGGAGGTACGGCGTCGCGCCGATGTGGTCCTCATGACCGTGGGTCAGCACGAGCGCCTCGACGTCGTCGAGCCGGTCGCGGATCGAGGACCAGTCCGGGAGGATCAGGTCGACGCCGGGCTGGTGGTCCTCGGGGAAGAGCACGCCGCAGTCGACGATCAGCAGGCGACCGGCGTACTCGAAGGCGGTCATGTTGCGCCCCACCTCGCCGAGACCACCGAACGGGGTGACCCGCAGGGCTCCCTCGGGCAGCGGTTCGGGTGCGGTGAGCTCGGGGTGCGGGTGTGACATCTCGTCCTGTTCTGCCGGGTCGTCCGGTGGTCGGGTGGTGCCGGGGTGCTGGCCTGCGGTGCCTAGAGCAGGCCGGCCGCCTCCAGGCCGGTGCGCAGCGCGGCGAGCTCCTCGTCGTCGAGGGGCACCAGCGGCGAGCGCACGCGGCGGTTGTCGAGCACGCCGAGGAGCTCCAGGCCCCCCTTGGCGGTGGTGGCGCCGTAGTTGGCGACGCCCATGACGGCCTCGAAGGCCGGCAGGAGCCGCTGGTAGGTCGCCAGGGCGGTGGCATGGTCGCCACCGAGGAAGTCCTCGATCATCGAGGAGATCTCGCTGCCGGCGACGTGACCGACGACCGAGACGAGGCCGCAGGCGCCGTGGGCGAGGAAGCCGAGGGTGTTGACGTCGTCGCCGGAGTAGACGGCGTAGCCCATCTGAGCCAGGCGCGCGGCGCGCGGCATGTCGCCGACGGCGTCCTTGACCGCGACGACCTGCTCCCAGCCCAGCGCCTCCTCGTAGGTCTCCAGGCCGATGGTGGAGCCGGTGCGTCCGGGGACGTCGTAGAGCATCACCGGGAGCTCGGCGGCGTCGATGACCTGGCGGAAGTGGTGGAGGATGCCGCGCTGGCCGGGCTTGTTGTAGTAGGGCGAGACCAGGAGCACCGCGTCGGCGCCCTTCTCGCGTGCCTGCTTGGCCAGCACCAGCGAGGTGCGGGTGTCGTTGGTGCCGACACCGGCCACCAACGGCACGTCGGGGCCGACCGCGTCACGCACCGCGGCGAGGACCTCGCCGTCCTCGTCGGTGGTGGTCGTGGGCGACTCGCCGGTGGTCCCGGAGACCACCAGCCCGTCGTGACCGTGCGCCAGCAGGTGCTTGGCGACCCGCTGCACCCCGTCGAGGTCGAGGCTGCCGTCGTCGAGGAACGGCGTGGCCATCGCGGTCAGCATCCGACCGAAGGGTGCGACGGGGGCGGAGGTCATAGGGCCAAGGTTATGGGATCTGCGGGACGACCTGCTCAGCGACCAGCCGCAGGTGGTCGAGGTCGTCCAGGTCGAGGGTCTGCAGGTAGAGCCGCGACTGCCCGGTCTCCGCGTAGCGGCCGATCTTGTCGACCACCTCGGGCACCAGCCCGGCCAGCCCGTTCTCGCGCAGCTCGTCGACCTCACGCCCGATCGCGGCGGCCCGGCGGGCCAGCTCGCCCTCGGTCTCGGCGACGCACAGCACCAGCGCCGAGGAGGTGGTCAGCGAGCCGGGGTCGCGACCGATCTCCTCGCACGCGGCGTGCACGCGGGCGATCTGCTCGACCCCGGTGTCGAACGGCACGAACGGGAGGTTGAACTCGTCGGCGTACCGCGCCGCCAACGCAGGGGTACGACGCTTGCCCACTCCCCCGATGAGCACCGGCGGTCCACCGGCGTGACCGTCGCGCTGCACGGGCTTGGGCAGGCCGGGTGACTCGCTGACCTGGTAGTGGGTGCCGTCGTAGGAGAAGCCACCGTCCTCGGCGGCCGGGGCCGACCACAGGCCCGTGACCACGGCCAGCTGCTCCTCGAACCGGTCGAAGCGCTCGGCGGTGCCGGGGAAGGGGATGGCGTACTTCTCGTGCTCCTGCACGAACCAGCCGGCGCCGATGCCGAGCTCGACGCGTCCGCCGCTCATCTGGTCGACGTTCGCGACCTGGATCGCCAGCGGACCGGGGTAGCGGAAGGTGGCGCTGGTCATCATCGTGCCGAGGCGGATGGTGCTGGTCTCGCGGGCGAGGCCGGCGAGCGTGGTCCAGGCGTCGGTGGGGCCGGGCAGGCCCGGGGTGCCCATCCCGAGGTAGTGGTCGGAGCGGAAGAACGCCCCGAACCCGAGCCGCTCGGCCTCGAGGGCGACCCGCAGGAGGTCGTCGTAGGTGGCGCCCTGCTGGGGCTCGGTGAAGATGCGCAGCTCCATGGCGCTCACCCTACGAAAGCGGCCCTCACCCGGCAGGCGGTGTCAGCGCCGGCGCAGCCAGACCCGGTCGAAGCCCTCGAGCTCGTCGCGCCGGGTCTCCTTCCAGTGGTGCCGGTCGAAGTCGGGGTAGAACACGTCGCCCTCGGGCTCGAGCGGGATCTCGGAGATGACCTGCTCGGTGGCCAGCGGCATGGCCGCGGCGTAGACGCTGGCGCCGCCGGCGACGACGATCTCGCCGGGCAGCCTCGTGGCCTGCACCAGCGCGTCGTCGAGGTCGCACGCCACGTGGACGTCGTCCCGGCCGGGCGACCATGCGGGGTCGCGGGTCAGCACGATGGTCTCCCGGCCGGGCAACGGCCGACCGATGGACTCGTAGGTGGTGCGACCTATGACCAGCACGTGGCCCATGGTCAGGTGCTTGAAGGCGGCCTGCTCCCCCGGCACCTTCCAGGGGATGTCGGGGCCGTGGCCGATCACCCCGTTGCGGGCGACGGCGGCGACCAGGACGATCCTGCGACTCACGACGACCGCCTCAGACCGCGATCGGGGCCTTGATGACCGGGTGCGGGTCGTAGCCCGCGACCTCGATGTGCTCGAGCTCGAACTCGTCGAGCGCGGTGACCGAGGGGTCGAGCACCAGCGTGGGCAGCGGCCGCGGCTCCCGCGTGAGCTGGAGACGGGCCTGCTCGAGGTGGTTGAGGTAGAGGTGCGCGTCGCCGAGGGTGTGCACGAAGTCGCCGACCCCGAGGCCGGTCACCTGCGCGACCATGTGGGTCAGCAGCGCGTAGGAGGCGATGTTGAAGGGCACGCCGAGGAAGACGTCGGCCGAGCGCTGGTAGAGCTGGCAGCTGAGCCGGTCAGGCCCGCCGTCGGGGTCGGGTGCGACGTAGAACTGGAACAGCGCGTGGCACGGCGCGAGCGCCATGTCGGGGATGTCCGCGACGTTCCACGCCGAGACCACGTGGCGCCGCGAGTGCGGGTCGCGGCGGAGGTTCTCCACGACCTGCGCCAGCTGGTCGACGTGCCGCCCGTCGGGTGTGGGCCACGAGCGCCACTGGGCGCCGTAGACCGGGCCGAGGTCGCCGTCCTCGTCGGCCCACTCGTCCCATATGCTGATGCCGCGCTCCTGCAGCCAGCGCACGTTGGTGTCGCCGCGCAGGAACCACAGCAGCTCGCCGAAGACCGAGCGGGTGTGGACCTTCTTCGTCGTGACCAGCGGGAAGC
>Ga0208331_100461_pt1 | contig 11483 bp, 8 predicted proteins | sample DeeseametaMP1648_FD_184184 | JGI IMG/M metagenome (GOLD analysis project Ga0208331, IMG submission 184184) | Marine microbial communities from the Deep Pacific Ocean - MP1648 (SPAdes) | ecosystem: Environmental > Aquatic > Marine > Oceanic | place: North of Tokelau, South Pacific Ocean | collected... | reverse complement strand
CTCCCGCGGCTCCGCCGGTACGAGGATTCAACCCCGCTTCGATGCTGGTCGGTTGCGAAGGAAGTCTGGGTCTGATCACTCGGGCCAAGCTTCGCATCACCCCCAAACCGAGGTTCACCGGACTCATCGTCAGCCACTACAACTCTTTGAAGGAAGCCCTTCTGGGCAATGCCGTTCTCCTGACTACCGATCCCACGGCCAGCGAGTTGATGGACCGCATGGTGCTCAGTTTGGCCCAGAAGCAGCTCTCTATCTCTCGTCTGATGGGTTTCTTGGACGGGGAGCCAAACTCGGTGGTCATTACCGAATACACCGCCGACACTCAGGCCGAATTGGAGCATAAGCTCAAACAGGCCGGGGATCTGCTGAGCAAAGAGAGTGCGAGCTACGCCCACCCTCACTTCACCGACGGAGTGTTGAAAACCCAAATCTGGCAAGTGAGAAAAGCCGGACTGCCGCTCCTGCTGGGTCTGCCCGGCAACCGCAAGCCCGTGGCCTTCATCGAAGACACGGCGGTAGACCCCTCCAGGCTGGTCGAGTACGTGGAGCGTTTCGACCAGATCGTCCAGTCTCACGGCACCACCGCCGCCTACTACGCTCACGCCTCGGTCGGTTGCTTACATATCCGCCCTCTTTTGGATCTCAAGAGCGAGGCCGACATTCAAACGATGGCGCGTCTTTCCGACGAGATCTCCGATCTGGTGATGGAGTTCGAGGGCTCTATGTCCGGCGAACACGGCGACGGTCTGGCCCGCGGTCTGTGGAACAAGAAGCAGTTCGGACCGGTGATCTACGAGGTGTTTCGAGAGATCAAGAAGCTCTTCGACCCGGCCGGCATCCTCAACCCCGGCAAGGTGGTGGATTCGCCGCCGATGACGGAGACTCTGCGATTCGGCGCGGACTATAAAACCATGGAAGTGCAAACCGATCTGAACTGGACGGCCGAAGGCGGTTTCGTGACGGCGGTCGAGCTTTGTAACGGTGCCGGAGTTTGTCGCAAGACCAATCGCGGCACGATGTGTCCCAGCTTTATGGTGACCCGGGACGAGGAGCACAGCACCCGCGGGAGGGCCAACCTCCTGCGCAACGTCCTGAACGGCCGATTGCCCCACGAAGCCCTGCACAGTAAGCGCCTCTACGACGCTCTCGACCTGTGCCTCGAATGCAAAGCGTGTAAAGCGGAGTGCCCCTCCGGCGTGGACGTGGGCAAGATGAAGTTCGAGTTTCTCAGCCAGTACTATCGGCAGAATCGCGTCCCGTTACGCACTCAACTCTTCGCTCGGGCCGACCTCGTTTCTCGATTCGGCTCGGCTCTGGCTCCGGTCAGCAACTGGATGCTGAACTCGCCGTTCAAGCCTCTGGTCAACCACATTTTAGGTGTCGCCTCCGAACGAACGTTTCCCACTTTCGCCCGTCAAAACTTCTGGGATTGGTGGAAGCGAAGACACACACCCAAGTCGGAGCCGAATCAGCCTCGAGTAGTGCTGTTTGTCGATACTTTCAACGGCTACAACGAGCCGTGGGTGGCTCAATCCGCGGTCCGCATCTTGGAGCGTTTGGGCTACGCCGTCACCATCGCCGACAGGCTTTGCTGCGGCCGACCGATGATGAGTAAGGGGCTGTCTGACCTGGCCAAGAAACACGCCATGGACAATATCAACCGTCTGCGACGCTTTCTGGCCGACGAAGTGCCGATCGTGGGGCTGGAGCCTTCCTGTATCCTCTCCTTCAGAGACGACTATTTCTCCCTGGTGGACGACCCCGATCTGCCCGCTCTGGCCAAGCTTTGCCTCACTCTAGAAGAGTTTCTTCAGGACAAAGAGCTGCCTCTGAAGGAAGGCGTTCCGCCGCTACTTTTGCATGGCCACTGCCATCAGAAGTCGCTGGTGGGCACCGGACCTTCGGTGAGCGTTCTCTCTCAACTCCCCGGTGTCGATCTTCAGGAAGTCGATTCCGGCTGTTGCGGTATGGCCGGCTCGTTCGGATACGAGAAGGAACACTACCAAATCAGCAAGGCCATGGCCTATCGCAAACTCATCCCGGCGGCCGAATCGACCCACCGTCGAGGAGGCAGGGTGATCGCCGCGGGCGTTTCCTGTCGCCAGCAGATTCGCTCTTTCACCAATCGAGTGGCGCTGCACCCGGCGGAGATCCTGGCCGCTCATCTCAAGACTTAATTAGGAATCTAACTTGTTCAGCACATTCGGACACCTCTTTCGCATAACCACCTTTGGAGAAAGCCACGGCGGCGGAGTGGGTGTGGTCATAGACGGCTGCCCGGCCGGTGTGGAAATAGATATGGATGAGGTCCAGGCTGAGCTGACCCGCCGAAAGCCGGGACAGAGCATCCTGACCACGCCTCGCCAGGAAGAAGACCTGGTGCAAGTCCTCTCGGGGATGTTCGAGGGCAAGACTCTGGGCACCCCGATCGCCCTGCTAGTGCACAACAAGGACGCCCGCCCCTCCTCGTATGAGAAGTTCAAGGACGTCTATCGTCCCTCTCACGCCGACTACACCTATCAGGCCAAATACGGTATCAGAAACTGGATGGGCGGCGGCCGGGCCAGCGCGCGGGAGACGATCGGTCGCGTGGCCGGCGGTGCCGTGGCCTATCAGGTGATGAGACGGAGTTTCCCCCTCGAAGTAGTGGCCTGGGTCGAGTCGGTCCATCAGGTAGACGCCTCCGGCCTCGTCGACACGGCCACCGTGAGCCGAGAAGAGGTGGAGCAAAACGCGGTGCGATGTCCACATCCCGAGAAAGCCGACCAGATGTACAAAGCGATCGACGAAGCTCGCCGGGACCGGGATTCTCTCGGCGGAGTGGTCGCTTGCGTGGTGCGTGGAGCCCCGGCGGGGCTGGGAGAGCCGGTCTTTTCGAAGCTGGAGGCCGAACTTGGTCGGGCTATGATGAGTCTTCCCGCCGTCAAAGGCTTTGAGATCGGTTCGGGATTCGCGGGCACCCAAATGAGAGGCTCCGAACACAACGACCCTTTCCGCATGAAAGCGGGCGCGGTGGGGACGACCACGAACCATTCCGGCGGAGTGCAGGGCGGCATTTCCAACGGTGAGGATCTGTTTTTCCGGGTGGCCTTCAAGCCCACCGCGACCATTGGCAAGGTCCAACAAACCGTCAACGAGCAAGGGGAAGAGGTCGAACTTGAAGCTAGAGGGCGCCACGACCCCTGCGTCTTGCCGCGTGCCGTACCGATCGTGGAGGCCATGACCAATCTGGTTTTGGTCGACGCTCTTCTGATGCAGCAAGCCCGTCACCCCAACGGGGCAGGAGCAAGCATTCAATCCGAGAAAAACGGCTCGATTTAGGGCGGCATACGCCCATGGAGGTCAACGGTGCTTTATCAAAAGGGTGGCGCGGTCTACGCGGAAATTCAAGATCAACCGAGAGCATGGAAGCAGCTCATTACGGAGTCTGCCTCTCACAAGGAGGCGTTCGTTACCTGGCTGCGTTCGGAAAATTTCGGTCAGGTTCTTCTGATCGGCTCTTCCGATTGCTACGGAGTCGCTCTCTCGGCGGCCTCCATCTTACACCTCGTCTCAGGACTCAACACGGTGGCCCGTCCCTCGGCCGAGATTCTCTATCTCCGCCGTCCGCCTTACGATAGCAGGATCAAGACTCTCGTCCTGGCGCTCTCTGTAGACGGAGCCGACCCCGACACCGTCTGGGCGGTGGAGAAAATGAAGAAGCTTCATCCGGCTTGTAAGGTGCTCTTTATCGGTTGCGATGAAGGCAAACTCGGAGCCATGGCCGACCACAAGCTTCTCGCTCAGGGTGTCCTCGAAGAGACCCCGATTCGCTCTCGAACCGTCTCCTGTCTGCTTCTCTACACTATGATCCTGACGGTCTGGATCTCCGGCAAAGACGTCTTTCTCAATGAACTCATGAAGTGCGCCGAGGCTCTCGACTTTCAGAAGATTCAAGACCAGTTGCGCTCGGTGGCGGGAGTGAAGCCACAACCTCAGCACATCACCTATTTGGGTTCGGGCCCGTATGCGGGAGTCGCTTTGCACGGGGCCATGAAAATGAAGCAGATGGCCGCGATCGGAGCCTCCAACGAGAGTTCCCTGGAGTATCGACACGGATACCACTTCGCCCTCACCAATATGTCGATGACCTGTTCCATGGTGAGCGACACTTTCCGCGAAGCGGAGCTATCGGTCGCCTACAACCTCGCCACGACTCGGGCTCAGCGAGTGGTCGTTGTGGAAAAGCTCGATCAGAAGGAAGCCATCCGCGTAGAACACTCGGTAGAACTCCACTGCGGGTTGTCCGAGATCTCACGGGTGCTTCTCATGTATCCGGTCGTCCAGTTGATGGCTTTCTATGTCGCTCTGGCCAAAGGGGTGAACCCGGATAAGCCTCGCGAAGGCGTGAAAGAAATCACCCTGGAGAACAAACCGGGTGTTTAGCGCCTTAGACCATCTCGACGGCTGGCAACTTTTGCTGGTCCTTTCACCGGTCGTGGTCATCATGATGTTCATCAAGTGGCGCGAAGACAAGGCCGGCTCCATGGATATCGGCAGCATGAACAGCTTGCAGCAGGGTTGGGTCTTCCTCAGCCTTCTCTCTCCCGGCCTTTCCGCCAAAATTCTTTCCATGCTAGACGATGAGGAACGGACCCGAGTTATCGAGGCGGGCGGCTCGCTGAAAGGTTCGCCCGGGCGGGTGGCTCTGCCGGTCCTGGACCAGTATTTCAAAAAAGGAGCCGGTGAGAAGGGCTCTCCCAGCAAAGATATTCAGGAAGTCTGTCGTTTCCTCAATCTGAAGTACGAGCAAGAGCCGCGAAAGCTTTTGTCCGCCTACCGCAAAGCCTATCTTTGAATTCGGACCTGTTTGAAATCTGCGGGTCGGAGCTCGCTTCCGGCCGGCCGGTTGTGCGGGCGGTGATTGTTCGCACCTGGGGCTCCACACCACGCGAGACCGGAGCCGATATGATCCTCGACAGCAACGGGGGGCTGCGGGGGACCGTGGGGGGAGGTTGCGGCGAGGCCGAAGTTTACGAACTCGGTCAGGAGTTGCTCGCCGATCCCGAGGCCACCGGTGCCCTTCTCCACGTCGATCTTACCGAAGACCCTGAAGAAGGCGGGGGAAAGGTCTGCGGAGGACGTTTCGACGTTTTGCTTCACAAACTTCGGCCGGGGGTCGAAGGCTCCGCGGTGGCCGACCTTCTAGAGCGCGTCGGCCGAGGAGAATCGCTACAGTGGGTCACGGAGATGGGCGACGCCAGGCCGGGCTTCTGGAAACAGGGATTGATGAAACTGCCTCTGGAGCCGCGAGTGGCGGTGGGGGCGCTGACCAACACGGAGATTCGGCTGGACGAGGAGCCGGACGGCTGTCGATTCGTGGAGCCTGTGGGGCTTGCCCGAACACTCGTGATTGTGGGAGCCGGGCATATCGCCAGACCGCTCTGTAGCATGGCTGCCGTTGCAGGCTATCAGGTCGTGGTGATCGACGACCGGGCGGACTACGCCGATCGAAAGTACTTTCCGGCGGCAAGGCAAGTGGAAAGCGGCGAGTACGGAGAGCTCTTGCCCCCTTTGGCGGCCAACGAATTGACCAGCGTCGTTCTGGTGACCCGTGGCCATCGACACGATCAGGACTGTTTGAGGTTGATTGCCTCGTACGATCTCGAATACATCGGGATGATCGGTTCTCAGCGACGGGTCGATGCGGTTTTCGCCGAACTGGTGGAGGAGGGGGTGCCGGCCGACGCCTTGCGCAGAGTGTGTGCTCCCATCGGACTGGAGATCGGTGCTCAAACACCGGCTGAAATCGCCTGTTGCATTCTCGCTCAGATGATCAAGAATCGGCGCCTGAACGTTGATAAATCAAGAGTTGCCGTCGATCGTAAGAGAAATACAAAAGCGCTCAAGTGTTCGTAAATTTGACATGGCTTAAAGAATCGCCATATAATCCGGCAATCCTAATACTGAGAACAGCTTATTAATAACAGCTGTTGATGACAGTAACTTCATTGAGGTTGGTATATAAATGAAGAAATTTCTGTTAGCTCTACTAATATTTTCCATGGGAGCTGCGTCCGCTGCGCCGGTCGCTCCCGGAGAAGGCGGCAGTGACAATGAGCTGCGCGATCTGTTTCAAGATCGCGAAACAAGACTGCCCGCTAACCCTGATCGAGCCCTCGGCCTGGTGCCGTTGGCCGAAGACGCCGCACCTGAAGCTGCCGAGGAAGTCGTGGAAGCAGGCAACCTGCCTCCCATCTACATCCAGGCCAAGGTGAAGACTTACGAAAAAGTCGTGATCGGCCGTCGTCGCAACCTTGCCTCTCGTGGTGCGGAGACTGCTCCGGCCGGAGACGACTACATTTACAAGACTGTTCCCAAGGTGGAGATGAAGCAGGTCAATATCAGTCCTATCATCGAGAAGTACGCTGCCAAGCACAATCTGGACCCATGGTTGGTCCGGGGAGTGATTCAGGTGGAGTCGAACTTCCGTCCCACCGCCGTTTCGCCGGTAGGCGCCGGAGGTCTCATGCAGCTGATGCCCGGTACCGCTTCTTATCTCGGCTGTCGGGACCGATTCGACCCGGAGCAAAACATCGCCGCCGGTACTCGCTACCTGCGAATGATGCTGGATCGCTTCGGCGACCACAAGCTGATGATCGCGGCCTACAACGCCGGACCCGGAAACGTGGAGCGCTATGGCGGGATACCCCCGTTTGCTGAAACTCAACGCTACGTGGTCAAAGTGACCAAGGCCTGGAAAGATGGCAAAGCCCAGCATCAAGGGCGATGAGCCGCTAAATCGAACAGGTTTTTGAAAAACAGCGAGGCTCGAAAGGGCCTCGCTTTTCGTTTCTCGAATCGGTTTTCAGCCTGAAGATACCCCCGCAACTGCGGGATGCTCTGTGTTTAAGGGGCGTCCGAGGGTCACAACCAAAGGAGGTAACCGCTTGCAAATAACGGTAAAAGGAAAGCAAATAGACCTCACCGATTCGCTGAAGAACTACGCTTCGGAAAAGATGAGCAAGATGTCCCGCTACTTTGATCACATGATTTCAGCCGAAGTATGTCTGTCTATCGAAAGAAACTGGCACGTCGCCGAGATCACCGTGTTTGGCGAAGGCTTCGACATGCGAGGCGAAGAGAAAAGCACGGACATGTACAACTCCATCGATCGAGTGGTGGAAAAGCTGGAGCGCCAGTTGAAGAAGCAGAAGGGCAAGCACGAGCGACGTCGCTCGGCTCGAGGCCCGGCTGCCCCGCCCTTACCGGCATTCAATTCCGCTGGTGAGGCATCATCGAACTCCAAGAAGGAGAAAAAAGGCGGCACGGCCACAATGGAGGATGAATCGCTTTACGCCCCCCGTGTCGACCACGTTCACACCTTTTTCGCTCGTTCGTTGTCGATCGAGATGGCTATCAAAGAGATGGAAGAGGCCGGTCACGAGTTCTACGCCTTCTACAACGAGGACAAACGCCGCATCAACATCGTGTTCAAGAAAGACAAGGGATACGGCCTTCTCGACCCCCGGCTTGAGGATTGACGATAGAAATTCGTTAGACTGCCTTTACAGGCTGGTCTGGTCGAGATAGATTAGGTAAACTGAGGGACGGACGGTCAGGACATTGAATAATGTCCTGAGTTCGTCTCTCGTTCGTAGACCGGGATGGGCGAGGAACAATCTGAAGGCAGCCGCGTTACACTAAAAAAACGGGCTCTGAAGGTGAAGATTTTGGATTTAATGAGATTAAAAAGTTTTGTTGCGGGGTGTTTGCTGCTGGTGCTGGGCGGCTGTTTAAGCCCCGCCAACACACCCGACGCCGAGATGGCGGACATGGTCGTCCCCACTCCCAAGATTTCCGTACCGGAGAAGGCGGACGTTTCGCCGGGTATGCTGGGTGACGGCGAGCACCCGGTCGCTCAGGTCGATACCAAAGACGCTGAGAAGGTTAAGAAAGAGGGTGAAGAGGACGAGGAGAAGGAGCTCAAACGCGACTACTCCGAGGTACTCAAGAACCCCAAGGAGTTAGGCTTCGAGCCGGACGACGCTCTTTTCCGTAACGTCTACTACTACATCAAGAAGAGCTTCGTGGAAGATATTCCTGAAGAGCAGCTCTTCGAAGGTGTCAAGAGCGAAGTTCGAGACCTGCTGGAGCAAGCCAAAGTGCCCACGGACGAGTTGGAGACTCTGGACCGCGGGAAGAAGGTCCTTCCTCAACTCAAGCGTCGTTTCGGCGACAAGGTCGACGAGAATCTTCTGACTTTCGCTGCCATCATGGGGATGCTAGACGGTCTGGAAGACCGTTACTCTCTCCTGATGCTGCCCGAGGACTACTCCAAGCTCCAAGAGCAGATGCAAAACACGGAGTTCGGTGGAGTCGGAATATACATCGAACTCAATCCTGACGATGAGAACCGTCTCACCGTGTTTGAGCCTATCGAGGGTACACCGGCCTACGACGCCGGTCTGCTCCCCGGAGACAAAGTGATGGCCATCGACGGCGAAAGTACCGACGGCATCGACCTTCAGCAAGCCCAAGCCAAGATTCGCGGACCGGTCGGCTCCGACGTGGTCCTGACCATCAGCCGCAAAGGGGAAGAAGGCACCAAGGACTACTCCGTGACCCGTGGCAACATTCACGTGGTTTCCGTCTCTTCCAAGATGCTGGACGGCGAGGTCGGCTATGTACGTCTCAGACTGTTCGGTGCCACAACCGCCGAAGAGATGCACGACGCTATCGACAAACTGAAAAGTCAGGGAGCTCACTCACTGGTCTTAGACCTTCGCAACAACGGCGGCGGGTATGTGGATGCCGCCGTCGACGTGGTCAGCCAGTTTCTGGAGAAGGACAACGGCCTGGTAGTTTACACCATCGACCGAAACAACCGTCGCCGGGAGTATCGGGCCGATGATCGCGGCTCGGTGGATATTCCGATTCTCGTCCTGGTGAATGAATTCTCGGCCAGCGCCTCGGAGATTACCGCCGGTGCTCTGAGAGACCACGGACTGGCCGAAATACTGGGAGTCAAATCGTTCGGTAAAGGTTCGGTCCAGCAACTGTACCCGTTCTCCGACGGTTCGGCTCTGAAGCTGACCATCGCCAAGTTCTACACTCCGTCCGGCTACGTGATCAACAAGCAGGGCTTAGAGCCTGACATCAAAGTGGAGATGGAGCCTCGTTACGTAGGTCGCGGAGACAAAGACACTCAACTGCTGAAAGCGGTGGAGGTGCTCAAGTCGAAGAAGATCTCCAAGGACGGCGGGGGAGCGGGAAGTTGATCGTTTCCGATCTCAAGACCTACTATCTGCAGACTTACGGCTGCCAGATGAATCAGTACGACTCGGAGCTGATCGCCTGGATGCTGTCGGAGCGGCATTACGCGCCCACCGAGGACGCGGCCGCGGCTGATGTGGCGGTCTTCAACACGTGCTGTGTTCGAGACAACGCCGACCAGAAAGTCTACGGAGCGGTGGGTCACTTCAAGACTCACAAGGAAAACAACCCGGAGCAGGTGCTGGTGATTTCCGGCTGCCTGGCTCAGAAGGACGGCGAGGAGTTCGTCTCTCGCTTCCCTCAGGTGGATGTGGTGGTCGGCACCCACAATCTGGCGGACATTCCGGAGTTGGTGGAGCGAGTCCAACAGGGTGAGGGGCCGTTTGTGAAGGTGGAGAAAAAGGGAAACCATTTCCACCTCCCCTCCAGCCCCGCTTCCAACTTCAAGGGGATGGTCACCATCAGCATGGGCTGCGACCAGTGGTGTACCTTCTGCATCGTTCCCTATGTGAGAGGGCAGCTTCGGAGCCGGCCGCTCCCTCTGGTCGTGTCCGAAGTGAAGCGGCTAGCCTGGGAAGGCCATCGGGAGATCTTGTTGCTCGGTCAAAACGTCAACGACTACGGTCGCGACCTCGAAGACGACGTCGACTTCGCCGACCTGCTGGACGCTCTCAAGGACCTGAAAGGCTTGGACCGTCTGCGGTTCACTTCTCCGCACCCGTTCTACTACACTCAAAAAGTTATCGACAGCATGGCGGCCAATCGGGCCGTTTGTGAGCACATTCATCTCCCGCTTCAATCGGGAGACGACGAGGTGCTCAAGCGCATGCGCCGACAGTACAGCAAGGCTGAATTCCTGGATTTGGTCAAGCGGATGCGGGAGGCTATCCCGAATCTTTCCATCACCACCGACATCATCGTGGGGTATCCGGGAGAGACCGAAGAGCAGTTTCAAGAGACGCTGGACGTCGTTCGACAGGTTCGATTCACTTCGGCCTTTATGTTCGCCTACTCTCCGCGACCCGGCACGCCTGGAGCCATGTTCAAAGACCAGGTGCCTGAGAAAGAGAAAATGGACAGGTTGTATAGGCTGATCGAGGTGCAGAACGATATCTCGTACGAAGACAACCAGAAGCTGTTGGGCCAGGAGTTCGAAGTGCTGATCGAAGGCCGCAGCAAAAAGCACGCTTCGCGCTGCACCGGCCGCACGCGTTGCCATCGACTGGTGCATTTCGACGTGGACCTGGACCAGGATCTTCAGGGCAGACTCGCCCGGGTCAAGCTGGAGAAGGGGCTAACGTGGGGTTTTATCGGCAAGATGCTGGAAGTCGAGCCTCACTTCAGAGCATGGAGCGCCGACAAACAAACCGTGTAACCTGGACCGAGAGTAGCCTGGAGAAGACTCTAGCTCGTGGCCTGGCGGAAAGGCTGAGTTCGTTGATCCGGGCTTCCAGCGGACGTTGGGGTTGGCTCTTTGAGGCCAACGGTAAAGGGGTCGAGCTCCTTATCTGCTCCGGCAAGGTCAAGCCGCATCGGGTTCGCTGGAAAGTTCAGCTTCCCCGTCAAAGCGGCACGCTGAGCGCCGAGCAAGCGGGCGAACTCTCCCCATTTCACAAAAACATCCGGGATTTCGGAAGCCTTCTCTATCTCAAAACCCGCAGCGGTGGGCTGGTCTTGGAGGCCACTCGCGAGCCGAACCCCAATCTGCTCCGCGAGTTGGACATCCATCTGCAGCTCATTCAAGCTCGCAAAGAAGCGGCCGCTCTCCGTCGCAAGGTTCAGCGACTCTCCCAAGAGCTCAAAGACACTCGCCAGGTCTCTGCTCGATTGAAACCGGCCCTGGAAGAGGGGGAGCGTCGCACGGAGGCGCTCTCCAAATGGTATCGTCAGGCTTCCGAGATGCTGACCAGCACTCAGCTTCGAACCCGTCTTCCCAGACTCGCGAAGCAGGCTCAGCAACTGCTGGAGGTCGACGTTTCCGCCATCCTGGTGAAGGAAGCCAATCGAGTGCGGATATGGGGTAACGGGCCCTGGCAGTCGCATTCTTACAGCCTTGACGAGCTAGGCCCCTTGGGCCGCAAAGTGATCGCCAACGGGCAGGTCTATCGGTTTCAGGAAAGCCCCAGGCGTCGGGACAAGTTTTTGGAGGGTTTGGACGTGCGCTCGGCGCTGGCCATTCCCCTGGATATCGATGGGCGTGTCCTCGGAGCGGTGCTTTTCGGCCACCG
>Ga0208331_100440_pt1 | contig 11936 bp, 14 predicted proteins | sample DeeseametaMP1648_FD_184184 | JGI IMG/M metagenome (GOLD analysis project Ga0208331, IMG submission 184184) | Marine microbial communities from the Deep Pacific Ocean - MP1648 (SPAdes) | ecosystem: Environmental > Aquatic > Marine > Oceanic | place: North of Tokelau, South Pacific Ocean... | reverse complement strand
TGGTGGAAGAGTTCGTGGATGAGAACCAACCGTACGACGACGATGACGACGGCGATTTCGAGTATGAGGTCGTGGAAGAGTATCAGGGAGGCGGCGGGTATTGAGGGTTTGACCTTAAAGAGAATATACTCGCTTCTGGCCGCTGCTCTCGGCACGGCGCTGGCGGTCAGCGTCTTTATTCCCTGGTTCGAACTACCGATCCTCGGGTTATCCGTACCCACCCCGGCGTGGAATAAAGGTGGCGTTGCATGCCTGGTCCTGGCTTCCATTCTCTATCTCAGAGCGCTAGGAGGATTTCCTCTCCGGTGGCTGGTCCGCTTGACGGTGCTACCAACCGCCTACTTCTGGTGGCAAAGCGTGGAGCTGATGAAGTCCTGGGGAGTCAAGAACCTCGCGCCCGCACAACTCAAACTCTCTACCGTGAACAGCGCCATGACGAAGCTCGGGGCCGAGCGGGTCACTCTCTACGAGCCCTCTCTCTGGAAAAGCCTGGAGCCTTCTTACGGCTGGAAAGCCGCGGGGTTCCTCCTACTCGTGACGGCTGTTGTCACGGTCATGGACGGACCGCGGATTCGCAAATGCCAATCTTGCGGACAGAAGGGACGAGGGGGAGACAGCTTCTGTTTCCAATGTGGGACGGCTCTCACCGATGCCCGCCTCTGCGGGAATTGCGGCGGAGCCCTTCAGGCCGGAGATTCCTACTGCGGTCACTGCGCCGCTCCCGCTCCAAATCCTTAGGAGCGGGCCCGGAGGCACTTAGCCGAGGGAAACCGTGTCTTTGTGGGGATAGTCGCATTCCTCGATACAGTCTCGAAAGCTCTGCAGAGGTCGGGATTGGTAGGGGTGCCTGCAGTTGATGAACAGTCGGGGTTTGTCGCCTTCCAGACTGAATCCGAAATCGATGTAGTCACAGTAGCTGTCCGGAACGTTTTCCAGACAGAATTCGTAGAGTTCGTTGTAGATCTCCGGGTAGCTGTGCTGGAAAAGGTGCTTCTCGCACTGAAATATTCCCAGGGTGGATGTTCGAAAGCGACAAGGACGGTAAGACATGGAGCTATCCTCTCTCGGTCAGGGGTTGGAGGTGAGACAGAAAATGAAGGCGGCCCGGTATCGGAAGTTTGAAGGAGAGTTGCACAGCCTCGAGAGTGTCGCCGGAACGTGAGTCGTCCACCTTGACGATATGAAACTCAAGGCCGGCGTCTCCCAACTCACGCCATCGGTTGTAGACCTGCAGCGTTTCCAGCAGCGGCTTTTTCTGGGGTCTTATGTTGATGTATGAAGGAGAGTTGCTCTCCAGAGTTTGAGTTGTCGGTAGAAAAGTCAGGTCGTGAAGTCCAAGCCGGCTCAACTTGTGGAGTGCGTACTCCCGGCAAGCCAGTTCGGTCCAATCGAAGCCCCCCTCCAGCCGCGCAACCAGGAGTTCGGAGCCTTGCTTCAGACTCCAGGAGCGGAGCTGTTGAAGCCCTTTTTCGAGTTGCTCCTCCTGTTGCAGGCGTTCTCGCTCTTTGTCGCGCTTGCGTGCCGAGATCTCGGTCAGACATTCGCGCAGCTCGGAAAGAGTCGCTTTGTCGGCAGCCGTCGTCATTTCTCCAAGAGCTTTCTTCCGAGGCGAGAGCGGGCCCTCAAGATTGAGAGAGACGAAAGGGTTGCCCTGCTCGGTCAGCAGCACGTAAGGGACGAGAAAGTCAGGGAGCTCTCCCGGAAGAAAGCGGAACTCGGTGGTGACCCGGGCAGCAACGGACCGGCCTTGGAGACCGCGCTCTTTTCGAAATTCCGGGCACACGCGATGAAACACGGTCACCCGGAGGGCGTCGGGTTCACTCTCGTCGAGCGAGTCGCGGGTGGTTCGCACGCGGTTGAGTTCGGTGTCGCCGGCCAGTTCGGTTTCTTCGGGCAGGCCCAGACCCAAGAAGGTGTAGAGGGCGCAACGGGCCAACTCGCTGGCGCCGCCGGTGCGTCCTCGCTGCTGCCGCAGCCCCAGCTCTCGGGCGCGGACTCCCGCCAATCGATGGACATGTTCGGGTACTCTGAAACGTATTTCCGGATTCATAACGGCTCCTTCGAGATTACAGTTGGAGCATACGAAATGCCGCGCGCAGTTGGCAAAAGAAAAAGGTGCGCGCACCTTTTGAAAGCGGTTTAGACCTCTCCTCGCGCGAAAAGTGGACTCGAATACTTGTCCTCGCCCGGCAACATATGTATAATGCCGCAACATCAGGAACCGGTCCCACTCGTCAAACAGAGCGAGAGCGATAGGTCCCCGGAAAAGTTACACAGGAGCAATCCCATGAAAAAAGACATTCATCCCGAGTTGCATACCGTTATTTTTAAAGATATTTCGACTGAATATGCGTTTCTCACAGAATCGACCCATAAGCCGAAAGAAACCATGGAATGGGAAGATGGCAACACCTATCCCGTCTTCAAGGTGGAGATTTCCAGTGACTCGCATCCGTTCTACACCGGCAAGCAGCGCGCCGTCGCCGCCGAAGGCCGCGTACAGCGTTTCATGAAGCGCTACGGAAAAAAAGAGATCAACAAGTAGGAGATCTCTCCTTTCTTGGTTTGAGCCGAACAAGCCGTTCTTGGTACAAGAGCGGCTTATTTCCGTTATGGACGGGGAAGTCGCTCTTCAAAGAGCTCTAGCAGACCTTGTTCCCACGGCCTTCTTGGAGTGGCAAGCTATTCCGGGCACCGCCCTTGAGGGGTTTCTCCTGAACGCGGATTCCGCGTCCAAGCCGCTGGACCACGATGTGACTCGGCAGGTGATGGAGGCGCCGCCGTTCTGGAGTCTGCTGTGGCCGGCGGGATTTCTTCTCTGCCGTTTGCTGGCCGAATTTCCGGAACTCGTACTGGATCGCCACTGCGTTGATTTGGGATGCGGTTCGGGCTTGCTCTCGGCTGCCGTGGTCAAGGCCGGTGGCCGGGTCGTGGCCGCCGATACCGATCCGCTCAGCCGCTCCGTTACCCACCTCCACGTGGGGAGACAGGGACTTTCCGCGTCGGTCGTTGACCACTGGGAAGGAGTTGCTGAAACACTCTTCCTGGCGGACTTTCTGTACGACGAAGACAACCTTACCGGTTTGGTGGCGCTGCTGCCCAGGGTGGAGGAGGTCGTGGTTGTCGACTGCCGGCTCGAATCACTTCAGGTCGAAGGGTTTCAATATCTCGGTCTGAGAGAGGAGCAAGCCTATCCGGACCTGGACCCTCACCGAGAATTTGGCACTGTCCGTATATGGTACAAGGGCCCTCGCCTGGACTTGTGGAGAGGACGCCTGCAAGGATTGGAAAGTCCCTTCGCAGGGTAGGAAATCTACCTTGGTATCGCACAGGTATCCAAGGCGAATATTTCACTGCCGGAGGTTCGGTTGCGCCGACACTCAAGCAGTGCTAAACTTCCGCTCACTGACTGACGAAAGGTTGGAAAATGGCACGTCTACCGCTACTACTATCGATCCCACACGGGGGCTCTATGCTGCCCAGAGAGCTAGCTCCCCGCTTTGCTCTCTCGCAAGCCGCACTTTTTTATGAGTCGGACCCCTGGACGCGCGAACTTTTCGCCATGGGCGAAATGGTGCAAGGGAGACTCGAGGCGGAGATAGCGAGATGTGTTGTCGACCTTGATTGCGATCCGGGCTTCAGGCCTCCCGAAGACGAAGACGGCGTCTGTAAGGTGCACACTGACTTCGGTGAGACTATCTGGCAAGAAGAGGGATTCCCCACGGCCGAGGAGATCGACCGTCTGCTAGACCGATATCATCGGCCCTTCCACGATGTTTTGGCCCGAACAGCCAACCGTGGTGCCGTGAGACTCGGGATGGATTGTCACTCGATGCTTCCGGTGGGTCCTCCAAAGGCGAAGGACGCGGGCAAGAAGCGTCCGTGGTTTTGCATCTCGAACTTTGGGGATTCCGAGGGGGAAGGCGATGATGTCACTGCTTCGGCGGAACTCATGGCTTCCTTGAAGGAAGCGCTGGAAAAGGAGTTCGGAGAAGACGACCGGGACGAAGACGTCGACCTGGTCCGAATGAACGACCCGTTTGACGGTGGATACATTCTAGAGCGCCACGGGCGCGGCTATACACCGTGGATCCGCTTGAGCATCAACCACAGCGTCTATCTCCAACAAACCGAATCATACGACGAGGTACCGGATTCGGATCGCGAACTGATCGCTACGGTGAGACGCCGCTTACTGAAAGTACTGGCGACCTTCGCCGAGTCGATAGACTGATACTGTCGGACCAATAAAGAGTCTCCAGGTACGCAAAAATCCGCCCCCGGCATCTTGACCGGGGGCGTTTTGCATGACGCACAACGATCTTGATCAAAAACGTCATTTTACGCCTTTAGGACAATGCTTCTAAGGGTGTATCTACTGGAAGTGTGGATTTTCGGGGCTGGAGGATCAAGTATTCCGTCCAGTTCATACTGAAAGTATAGTTTAAGGGTTAAATTTTAGAAAAAGAAGGGTTTTATAGTACATATTGCCTATTTCAACAACGTACATTTCCGCATTTGTATAGAAATATCACCATAGGGGGTGTTGTATTATGTCGAGTGTAGTGAAATCGACCATTGGCAAGCGAATTCACAGGCTCAGGCGGAGTATGGATATGACTCAGCAGAGCTTGGCCGAGAGAATCGGCGTGAACGCTTCCTACATCGGACCTTTGGAAAAAGGTCTCAAATGTCCCTCAATCTCTGTACTGCAGAGGTTGTCCGAGGTACTGGAACAGCCTATCTTTAGCTTCTTCCTGGATGACTCCGGAGACGACAACTCAGATTCCGTTGGACAACGGGTTTCTGCGATGTTGGCTTCCCATCCGGCGGATGAGAAAGCGTTCTTGCTGAAAATGCTAGAGGAGATGTCGCTGGTACTGAGGTCACGACAGTAGCCGAAGCGCTCCGGCGATTCGGTATCTATCAATTAAGAATACCTACGGGAGCCTACCGGTCTCCTGTAGGTATTCTTGTTATAGCATTGAAGCTCAGCCCACGTGAGTACATTAGCCGTAGAAAACCAACCGGACACCGCCTGGGAGACTGTCATCGGTCTCGAGGTGCACGTCGAGCTTCACACTGAAACGAAGCTGTTCTGCTCTTGCCCGAACAAGTTCGGTGAAGATCCCAATACGCTGGTTTGTCCCGTCTGCCTGGGCTTGCCCGGCACTCTGCCGTCCCTGAATAGGAAAGCGGTGGAACTGCACCTGAGGGCGGCCCGCTCTCTGGGTTGCAAGATTCAGACTTTCTCGAAATTCGATCGAAAGAACTACTTCTATCCGGACATCCCCAAGAACTTCCAGACTTCCCAATATGATCTTCCGCTAGCATACAAGGGCTGGTTGGAGCTTTCTCCCGGACGGGTGATCGGAATCACCCGCATCCACCTGGAAGAGGATACCGGCAAGTCGACTCACCTGGCTCTCGGTCGCGGCGACGCACTGGAGCCTAGCCGGTTGGGCCGATCGGACCGTACGCACCTGGACTACAATAGGGCCGGGGTACCGCTGTTGGAGATCGTCAGCGAGCCTGATATGCGGCTGGCCGAAGAGGCTTATCAGTACGTGGATAAGCTTCGAGAGCTTATGCTCTGGCTGGGTATTTCGGACTGTCGAATGGAGCAAGGCTCCCTTCGCTGCGACGCCAACGTGTCGGTTCGTCCGCGAGGTCAGAAAGAGCTCGGTGTGAAGACCGAGGTCAAGAACATGAACTCGCTCCGCTCCATCCGCGACGCCATCGAGTCGGAGACAGTGCGCCAAATCGAGGTTCTCGAATCGGGCGGGAAAGTTATCCAAGAAACGCGCGGTTGGGACGAAACGACCGGGACCACCATCAGTATGCGAAGCAAAGAAGAGGCTCAGGACTACCGCTATTTCCCGGAGCCGGACCTACCGTCGCTGGTGTTCCATCTAGACGACGTGGCCCGGGTCGATTCTCAGCTTCCCGAGCTACCCGCCGCGCGCCGAGAGAGATATGGAAAACAGTTCGGATTGGATTCGGTGACGCTGGAATACTTGACCACCGAAGCTTTCTTCGGAGAGTTTTTCGAAGAAGCGGTGGGCCTCGGCGGCGACGCGGCCGAGGTGGCCAAGTGGATGTCCAATACCATCTCTCGGATCAGCAACGAGCGTGAGGTTCATTTGAGAGACTCTAAGTTGACGACCGCATCGCTTGCCGACTTGCTCAAATTGATTGAAGCCGAAGAGGTCGGGGCCAAGTCCGGTCAGAGAGTGCTGGAGGTCCTGTTCGTGGAGGGCGGAGAGGCCGGCGCCGTGGTGGATAAGCTCGGACTTCGTCAGCTTTCCAGTGCCGACTCTCTCAAGCCTATCCTTCTCTCAGTTATCGAGAGCAACCAGCCTATCGTCCAGCAGTTTAAAGAGGGCAAAGAGAAAGCTTTGAACGTCCTGGTAGGTAAAGTGATGAAGGAGACTCGTGGTGCGGCCAACCCCGGCCTCACGAAATCGATGCTGGAGGAGTTGATAGGTGCGGCTGACTGAACCTGCTCCTCGACTGAGCGATATCCCGCTGGACGAAGCGTTGGAGCGGTGGAGTAGCGATCTGGACTTTCGCAGGAACTCCAAAGAGCTTCCTTCGCAACTTGTCGGTGTGGAAGAGTCGGTGGGTCGACTTACATCGGAAACCGTGGTAGCTCGGCTATCATCACCAAGCTACTATGCCGCCGCTACCAGTGGCTTGGCTATCGCTTCTCATCGAACAGTCTCGGCCACTCCGGATAATCCGGTCGTCCTTGAATTGCGCGAGGGGATCCCCTTCGTGGAGACCGGACACCCCATGCCCGAAGGCTGTGATACGGTCGTGCCGTTTTTTGAGCTTCGCTCGCCCGACGATTATCAACTCCACGTCTGCCGTCCGTCCGCGCCTTGGCGAAACGTTCGACCGATCGGCGAAGACTTGGCCGCCGGTGAGGTGATCCTCCCCAAAGGTCATCGTGTTCGTTCGCTCGACCTGGGAGCTCTCATCGCGGGCGGCATCTCCGAATTGGAGGTTGAGGCCCAGCCCCGGATTCGGATCATTCCGATCGGAAGCGACCTGGTCGAGCCTGGACGGGTGCCGATCGCGGGCCAGAAGATCGACCACACTTCGCCCTTTTTGGCTGCTCTGGGGCATGAGTACGACATTCTCACCAAACGGTATCCACCGGTCGAGGAAAACCGGGACACCATGTCCCAAGCCCTGGAAACTCACATGGGCAGATGCGACCTGCTGGTCGTTTGCGCCGGGCACGACCGCGGAACGGCCTTACTTGCCGACGCTCTGGCCGAGGTGGGCGAGTGTACCCTTCGAGGAGTCGCTATCAGGCCCGGCAACTCGGTCGTTCTGGGCTTTGTCGGGGAAACTCCGGTGCTGGGTCTTTCCAGCCATCTCGTGCCGGCTTATCTCGGCTTTTGCCTGTTTGGCCTGCCCGCCATTCGGAGTCTTTCCAAAGCGCGACTCAGAGAATATCGAGGACCGTGGAGAAAGCAGACGGCGAGACTGGCTCTGGGTTGCGACTCGGCCGAAGGCGTGGAAGAGTTTTTGCGGGTCAAGATGGGGATGGTGGATTCCCAGGCGATCGCGGTGGCCGAATCAGGCGGCCACGGCACCTTGATGAGCCTGGCTAAAGCCGACGGAATGATCCGCATCCCTTCCAACGTGGGTTCCATCCCTCGCGATTCGGAGGTCGAGGTTCTGTGTCTGCGGGAAGGGATCAACCTCACAGGGCATCTCCTGGTCCTCGGCACACACGACATCAGCTACGATCTGCTTCGAGACCACCTCCACGAACGTTACCCTCAAGTTCGGTTGCATACCGCCGCGGTCGGAGGGAGAACGGGATTGGATTGTCTGGTTCGCGGCCAATGTCACGGGGCGGCCGCTCATCTGTTCGATGAGAGCAGCGGCGAGTACAACGTGCCGTTCTTGCAGTCCATGGAGTGGGATGAGCCCGTTATCGTCATCCAGGTCTTCAAACGTTGGCTGGGCCTTGCCGTGGCACCGGGTAACCCACTCGGTATTCAAGGCCTCAAGGACCTGACTCGGAAGGGATTGAGGTTTGTCAATCGCCAGCCGGGTTCGGGTACACGCTCTCTGCTAGATTACCATCTCAAAGCCGATGGTGTGGATAGTGGGCAGATCCAGGGATACGATTTGAGTGCTCATACTCACATGAGCATCGCGGCTGCGGTGAAGGGAGAAACCGCGGACGCCGGGCCCACGATCTCCACGGCTGCGCGTTCTCTCGGTCTGGACTTTGTGCCCTGCATTAGTGAACGGCTGGACTTCATTTTTCCCAAGCGTTTTCTGGCACTTTATCCGCTCCGGGCCGTGCTGAGCGTACTGAGTTCTTCTTCCTTCCGAGAGTCCGCTACCCAGCGCTTCCCCGACTACGACTTTTCCCAAGCCGGCCAATTGATGTGGGAGTCGACGGAGACTTGAGTTCGAAAGAAAGCCCTTCGCCGTTGACTCACCTCAACGAGAAGGGCGAGGTCCACATGGTCGACGTCTCGGAGAAGTCGGTCACCACTCGGACCGCCGTGGCGGAAAGCTGGGTTCGCATGTCGACGGAGGCGTTTGAAGCTCTCTCTTCGGGTGAAACTCCGAAAGGAGATGTCCTTGCTACGGTAAGGCTGGCAGCGGTGATGGCGGTCAAGAGAACGAGCGATTTGATTCCTCTCTGCCATCCTCTGGCAGTGGAAAAGGTCGGCTGCGAAATAGAGATGCATCACCCCGACCAGGTGCGCATCGAGGTGACGGCCCGCATCTCCGGCAAGACCGGAGTGGAGATGGAAGCCCTCACTGGCGCCAGTGTGGGCGCTTTGACCCTCTACGATATGCTCAAGTCGCTGGATAAGGCCATGGTGATCGGGCCCACTCGGCTGCGGCGTAAGACAGGCGGAAAGTCAGGAGATTTTGAACAATGAGCGACTATTTTGTTCACCAGAGTTCCTATGTGGATGAACCCTGCGAGATAGGGGAGGGGACGAAGATTTGGCATTTTTCCCACATCATGAAGAATAGCAAGCTTGGAAAAGGCTGTATTCTGGGTCAGAACGTTCTGGTTTCTCCGGACGTGGTGGTGGGAGACAACTGCAAGATTCAAAACAACGTCTCTTTGTACACCGGAGTCGTTTTGGAGGACGACGTCTTCTGTGGACCGTCCTGCGTTTTTACCAACGTCATCAACCCCAGAAGTCAAATCGTGCGGAGAAACGAGTACAGACAAACTCTGGTGCGTCGAGGGGCCACCATCGGGGCGAACTCCACCATCGTTTGTGGAGCCACCCTGGGCCGATACTGCTTCATCGGTGCCGGCGCCGTGGTGAGAGGGGACGTGCCCGACTACGCGCTCATGCTGGGAGTGCCCGCCCGGCAGAAGGGCTGGATGGGGCGGCACGGGTTTCGCTTGGAGGAGGCTGAGGAGGGGGTCTTTCGTTGTCCGGACTCGGGCTGGACCTATCGGCTTGTCGACGGGGAGCTTCGCTGCGACCAGTTGGGCGAAGATGAGCCCATTTCAGCTTAGGGGTCGAGAAAACCACCGAGATCACGGAGAGCACTGAGCAGATAAAGATCTAAACTCGGTGCTCTCTGTGATCTCCGTGGTTTCAATGTCTTCAGGGTTTAGAGTCTTTTCACTTCGATCAAAGGCTTGGGCGCCGGTGCCGGGTCGAATCGGCTTCGGCCGTGAGGTCGTGGTTGGAGTTCTTTGACCTTCGGAAGGGCCGTGGCCGCTTGGGAAGTTGGCGCTGCGGGCTGGGAAGCGGGTTCTTGAGTTTCGAGTTGCAGCGTGACCTGCTGTTGGGAATTCTCCGGTGACGGTGGGGCCGTCTTCGACTCTTCCTGGGCACTCACTGATCCAAGGGACAGCAAGGCGAACAGCAGGGGGGCAACGATTGAGTTGATGGATTTCTTCATTTTATCTCCTTAAATAGACCAGTCTATATAATTTGTTCGCAAAAAAAAAGACGCGAAGTAGACTAGCGACTTGGCTTAAGAACAGCCGGTAGAATCTGCTTGAGGGTGCGTAGGGGGGTAGTATCTCGCTGAGTCTTGCTGACCACCAGGGCTCCCTCGAAAGAGGAGAACAGAAAGATCGCCAGTGATTCAGCTTGGGCCGCAGGAAACCCCTCGATGAGGAGTCGCCCTTCTAGAAGTTTAATGGCCGCGCGAAATGCCATTTGACAGGAGTCGAGTACAGGACCAGGTGTTGTTTCCAGGGCGACCGTCGCTATCGGGCAACCCCGCTCGAAGCCGGACTCTTCCAACTCTTGGATGCCCTCGTCAACGAAAGCGGCCAGCGCCTCATTCAGGCTTTCGGCCTGATCGAAGATACGATGAATCTTAGCCCCCATCTCTTTGGCGGAGGCCTCGATGGCCTCCGAGACCAACTGTTCCTTGCCTCCGGGGAAGTAGTGGTAAAGCGAGCCTTTCGGCGTGCCACTCACCTTGATGATCTGGTTCAAACCGGTGGCGTTGTAGCCCTGAGTTTGCATCAAAGTGCGAGTCGTCTCCACAACTTTTCTTTTGGCTTCGTTGGTCATAGGTGGATTATATAGACTGGTCTATTTTTTGTCAACCGTTTTCCTGGGAAATAAAAAAAGCGCGATTCGACGCGCTTCTTTCGGGTTCGCGGGCGTTTAGATGCCGAAGAACTGAAGGTAGATCTCACGAGTTCGGGGACGGTCCATCTCTAGCAAAAAGATCCTTTGCCACTGCCCAAGGGAAAGCTTGCCCTCCATGACCGGCACATGTTCGGAGCAGCCGATCGTGAGGTGCTGGCAGTGAGCGTGACCGTTGGCGCACTCGTCGTCACACATGTTCACCGTGCGGACTTCGAAGTCGTTGTGGTCGTATTCGTCGGCCGGTGAGGCGAGACGCTCGAGGTACCGGTACATGTCCTTGATCAGGAGAGGCTCGTTTTCGTTCACCACGATGCCGGCCGTGGTGTGCCGCGAGTAGATAAAGACGTTGCCTTCTTTGATGCCGCAGAGGTCGAGGTTTTCTTGAACCAGCTCGGTGATGTCGATGAATTGGGGGCCACGCGAGGTGTTGAGGGTGATGCTGGCCATGTGGATCTGAGGGATCCCGCTGGCTCGCTTCTCAGGCTTCTTCGAGGACACCACGTACTTCTTGCCGTCCGGCGGAATCGTCGTGAGTGTTTGGGTATCCATATTTTCCTCCATGAGCGGGGCCTCGGGGCGCCCGGAACTCAAACGCAGTTCTGTTAGGTCAGAGGGAATCCTTCTGACCATTTTGACGACTTCAGTTGTTTCCGGTCCACCATAACTCAGGGGCCGGCTCTCTCATGTTGTACCGCGAACTCATGACGCGACCGTAGGCTCCCGTATTGCCCACTAGGAAGAGATCCCCCGGACGGCTTTCCGGCACCAATCGCTGAGAGCCGAGGATATCGCCGCTTTCGCAGATCCGGCCCACGATGTCGGCTTGCACGGTTCGGGGCTCGTTGAGTCGAGAGAGGTTGACGATCGTGTGGTAGGCGCCGTAGAGAGCGGGTCTTATGAGGCAGTTCATACCGGCGTCCACGCCCACGAAGGTTTGGTCGCCCTTCTTCTTAATCTGAGTGACGCGGGTCAAGAGAGCTCCCCCTTGAGCGACCACGTACCGGCCTGGCTCCAGCCAGATCTCAAGGCCTGGATGGGCCTTTCGAATGTCTTTCAGTCCCTCTTTAAGCCGGCTTAGGTCGAGGCTGGGCTCGCCCGGCTTCTCGGGCACGCCGAAGCCGCCGCCGAGATCGAGAAAACGGGCCTCGGGAAACTTTTCGAGCAGCCCCGCCAGCACCCGTGCATTGCGGAGCCACGGCTGGACGGAGCGAATACCGCTGCCGGCGTGGCAATGAAGGCCGATCACTCTGCAGTCGAGTTCCAGAAGTCTCTCGCGAGTTCGATCGATCATTTCAAGGTCGATCCCGAACTTGG
>Ga0208331_100436_pt1 | contig 11990 bp, 10 predicted proteins | sample DeeseametaMP1648_FD_184184 | JGI IMG/M metagenome (GOLD analysis project Ga0208331, IMG submission 184184) | Marine microbial communities from the Deep Pacific Ocean - MP1648 (SPAdes) | ecosystem: Environmental > Aquatic > Marine > Oceanic | place: North of Tokelau, South Pacific Ocean... | reverse complement strand
CAGACAGTCCTGGACGCGGTGGCTGATCGGGTGACCGAAGAGGTTCCGGCTGCCGCCGTGGATGAAGAGCTGCGTCAGCTCTGGCAGCAGACCGAAGCTTTGGTGCTTCAGGGGCGCGATTTCTCCAAAGAGCTGGTGGAACAGTCGCTCAACCGCTTTCTAGACGACCCGGAGCTGCGGGCTCAGGCAGCGCATCGTATCAAGGTCGGTCTGGTCTTGGGAGCACTGATTTCCGAGCAGAATTTGGCTCCCTCGCCCGAGGTTGTGAGGGATTTGCTGGAGACGGCAGCCGAGGGGGTCGGAGTTAGTACGGAAGAAGCACGAGAGGCGGTGGCAAGAGATCCTGTCCAGGCTCAGACAGTGGCTTTTTCAGGTCTCTACCAAACGGCCGTCGAGTATCTGATGAGTCGAGCCGAAGTAGAAGTCCTAGAAGACTAAGGATCCTAGGAGAGAGCGTTTCGGACCCGCTCTTCGAAGATCTGGACGGCCACCAGCAGCCGATTGCCGTGTTCCGTGGTTTGCATCAGCCATTCCCAATCGGGCTCCTCGTCTTCCCGCAAGGAATCGAGCGCCGCTTTCCAGTCTTCGATGCCCTCACAGAGTAGCTTGTGCACGACCCTCGACTCGAGAGTCACCTCTTTGGGCAGGATTTGAGTCTTGCAGTACTCGGAGTGGGCCGCAACGATGCTAGAAGCGAGGCCGTCCACCACATCCCAGAAGTCGTTTTCCTCACCGCCGTCCAGGAAAGTGTTGACTGCGCTCTCCAGCTTCTCGTAGCTTTCCGTGCACCAGCGCTCTTTGCCTATTCCCGCGGCGATCTCGCGCAATTCCTCTTCCAGGACCTGTTCAGGAGCCTCATAAGTCTCCGGGTCGTTGTCGAATTCGACCCGGAAATCTTGGAGAGCGCGGATGGGAAGATTTCCCTGGTGGAGCTGCTCCAATATCGACTCCAATGAGGAGAGCATATCAGCCGCGTGCGACTCAGGGGCCTCCTTCACCTCCGCCCGGAGAGCCGCGACGACCCCTTCCACGGCTTCGGTAAGATCACTGATTCGGGCCGTTTCCAAATCCGTTCGTTTCAGCCAATAGAGGTAGCTTTCCGCATCCATAAAGGCGATCATTCAGGGGGGGATGACAGCCTCCTCGTTGGAATTGAGACTGACCATGGTGAAAACAGTGACAATGGATAGTCAGGGTATCGTGCAAGAGTGGACCGAGAGGGCTGAAACGCTGTTTGGCTATTCTGCCGAGAAGGCGGTCGGAAGCTCCCTCGGCGACCTGATCGTGCCCGCTCCGATGCGTCCCTACCATGAAATGGGCCTACGTCGCTACGTGGAAACCAGAGAGCCACATTGTGTGGGTTTTGTGGTGGAGATTGAAGCGCTCCACGCGGAAGGTCACGGCGTGCCGATTCAGCTCAAGATCGTACCTCGTGAAGTGGGCCGAGAGCTGGTCTTCGAGGCCCACATTTCCTAAGGCAACCAGACACCCACTTCTTGGGAGGGTCGGGTGAGGCGGCGAAATCCATCTTGGATGCCGCGAATGTATTCGGTTCGGTGGAAAATCGTGGTGCTGACGTGGCCTGCCTTCAACCATTTCATTTTCGAGCCGGGCCAGGCCTCGGCGGTCAACATCGAGGAGGTGGGGTCCACGTAGGCGTCGCTCTTGGCGCCCAGCCAGATCGCGCAGTCCGGCCTCGGGGGTAGGGGAAAGAGGCGGAGATCGGAACCATCGAGCTGCTTCCCCAGACGCTCTCGACCGTCCGCTCCGAGGGCGTCCCAGTCGACGTATTTTGAGAGCACACCCTCCAAGAAAACCGGAGTGGCGCAGTGCGGCGCGATGCAGGCACAGACGGCCAGGGGATAAGGCGTGAGAGCGGCGGCCTGGCTCACCATGGCGCCTCCCATGCTGACCCCACAGACTCCCAGGGTGCGAAACTCTTGTTCTCGGAGCCATTCCAGCAAGGCTCGAGTTTCCGACACGACGGCCAGGCCCATGGCCCAGAGATCGCTCACCTTGCGCAGGTAGCTGCGGTCCTGGTCTTTGGGACGGCGACAGCCGTAATAGGGATTCTCCAGTATGATAGAGCCGATTCCGAGCTCTTTCAACGGTTCGGCTACCAGGGTGCGACGAGCCATGAAACCTTCGTCTCCGGTGGCGGCGAGCTGCACACAGACTGGAGTGCCGCGAGTCCAGTTGGTAGGCATGACGACCAACGCCTCGGCGTATTTGGAGGCCTCCGGCAGGTCGTCGATTCGAGGGGAAGAGAAGCGGAGGATGCGTTCGGTTTCTCCGGCTTTCAGATGGGGTGAGCTTGCCGGGGCGGGTAGTGGCCGCTGGACCAGGGACTCTTCGAGAATAGCGTCAGCACCGAAACCGTCGCTAAAGAAGAGTCCGTCGTTGTGATAGCGAGCGTGAAGTAGGTCCAACCAACGCACGTCGGACAACTTAGGGCCCGTGTAGGAATAACCTTCCGGGTCGAGAGCGCGTCAGTTTCCAAGTCCTAGATCGGCAGGGTCGATCGGCTTGTCGGCGGGAATGACCAGGGTCACACCGTGTTTCTCCGGCATCACCTTGGGTTTGTCGGCTTCTTGAAAGACCATGAGGTTCAAATGCGCTTCCCCATCTCGGGGTTGCACCATTTTCAGTCGTTTCAGGGCGAGCCCAAGGTTACGAGCGAGAATCGGGAGCGAAGACTCTTCGGGCTGAACCTCCATCGAGATTTTCAAAGTGACCTTGTCTTTCCACCAATGAGGGTAGGCCCGTCGATTCATGGGTTTTTCGGGGAGCGCGAGCTGAGTACCCATCTCTTTCACGACCTCGGGAGCAGCGCTGAGTACGGAGAGAAGCTCTGTTGCCGCAGGACCCTCACCGCAAATTGCCTTCCAAAGAGCCGGTGTGGTGGAGATTTCCACCAGGCCTTTGTCGTAAAAGTCGGCTTGCCATTCGAGACTCTCGTCTTCGAGCAGTTGCACGAGGAGCTTCTGAGAAGGTTGCAGTTTCTCGGGGGATGTCTGAGGGGTTGCTTTCGGCCGAGGGCGTTGGCTCTTGGGGCTCTTAAATTGAGTCGCGACTAGGGCGATAAAGAACAGGATGAGGAGAACACCTATCGTTTGCATACAACCTCTGGTGGTGACCGAGGTGCCGCTTCGATTGGGTAAGCCTCTTTCGCCGGTGACTTCAACCCCCAGATGATCGGCCAGCATCCAAGCTTTTTCGCGGACCAGGTCGAATTCCGTGTAGGTTCGATCGATCAGTCTGAGGGAACGACCGTTTTTAAGAGACATCTTCAGTCCGTACATATACTGGTCTTCGTATCTCTCGGGACTCGTACCGACGCGGACGCGGGTACTGATATGGTCGATGGAGAGTTTCGAGACATCCGAGAAACCGCACGTTCTTCGCATGCTCTCCCGGTCGAACAGGCGACGGCAAAAGTAGATTGAGCCGTCATCCAGGTCGAGTCGGTAATGGTCATCGATCAGTGATCCGACCATAACTCCCAGCGGGACCAAGATCAGTCCACCTATGAAAAGCATCCAGGAGACGCTTGCCGCTTCTCCGTCGACCACCTTGAACTTCCAGAGAAAGAGATAGAGTCCGGACAGCATCACCATCAGAAATCCGACAGTAGCGGGCAGAGCAAAAAGGCCCTCTAGCGTTGTCACCGGGTCGACGATGATCTCTCTTGCTGCTTCGTCATGGCGAACCGCTTGGTCAAGGGAGCGATTCTCTATCTTGCGTCTGAAAATGGTTGTAGCCCTCCGGCCCCTATTCTCCCAGTTCGCGGGAGACCTCATAAGGGGCAATTGACACTCAGATCCCCTTCGCCTGCCTCCACTCGTTGACAAACGAATAGGCGTCCTCCGAAAACTCGATGCCCACTTGATAGTCGAAGGTGTCACCGAAGAATTCAGGGACTATCACCGTTGTACTTTGAGACCGCCTCTCGGAGATCCAGAGGGTACGGGCATCGGTGTCCGGTTTTCTCACCCACACCAAAAGACCCGGCCAGTTCTCCGGTATAGGCCGGTCCGTTTTCACGACCAGAACAACGTCTTCGTCCTGTCGCTCGGCTCGAATGGAAAGCTTCGGTAGGGTCTCCAAAAATGCGGCTTCCGTCTTCTCCAGGCTTTTCAATCTCTTGTACCAAGCCGCGCTCACCCGATCGAGACTCAGACCCGCGGCCTGAAAAGTGTCTCTCCAGAAGACCTCTCCTTGTAAATCGTCGCGAGCATCGCGATTGACGGCGCGCCACACTCGAGCCGGAGCGTCCTTGCCGTAGCAATCAACCAGAGCGGCCAGCCACAACTCTCCCAGGGCGTACTTCGCCCCCTGAGAAAGGTGTTTCTCTAGCTCCAACGCATCGAAGAGCTCCTTAAATTCCAAGTCGTGGCGCAGATAAAGCGCCAAGGCCAATCGACGAGAATCTTCCAGCTTGAAGGAGCTTTCCGTCAACTGATAGGCGTAGTATCCAGCCGTCCCCTCGTGGAAAACGGAAAGAAGGTTTGAATAGCCTTGTCCCCGCCGGCCTGAAAGGCGGTAAGCCAGAACATGGCAGGTCTCGTGGCAGAGAATGTGGTCTAGTTTGCCGGGCTCTTCACTTCGGGTCAGGTCCATTCGTAGCTTGCCCTGCGTGGCGATCCCGAGATGCTCTTCGCTGACGTCGGTGAGGTCGGCCACGATTACCTGGTCGGATTTGGGGTCTCCCAGATACTCGAAGGTCGTCTCGAAGATTTTGTCGGCTCGCCGAGCTAAACCTAAGGCCGGCTCCCGGTGGCTCGAGGGGTAAGTGAAATGGTAGTACTCGGTCTCGAGTTTGGCTGTCTGTCGGGAAACGTACCTGACGGGGCTCTCCTCTTCGTCCTCGGGATCTTCTATCTCCAAAGCCCAGGCGATAAAGAGAAAAAGAGCCACAAAGACCGTGCCGCACCCGACGAGAAACGCTTGCTTCTTCAGCTTCACGAGGACAAAAGTCGTGCTCTGATGGCCTCTCGTGCTCCAGATTCTCTCGGCCAACAAGAGTGCGATAGCCGCTACGGCCAGCTGAACCCCGATCGCTTTCCAGGGCAAGACCAGCTCGGTGCCGGAAAACTCGTTTGAGGAGAGGGAAAAGGGGCTGAGGTAGGTCATGTACGGATACCTCGCTTGCACCCGGCCGATGCCCCACTTCGAAACAAAGAGAAGAAGGACTCCAAGATGTCGGGCCGGGCTCAGCAGAAGTCCGTGAGATAGTCCCACGACTCCGAGGCAACTGTTCTTGAAGACGAGACGCCAGGAGACCGCGAAGGAGTAGCTCTCCCTGCCGAAAGAGTTGTGATTGAAGAGTTGAACGAGTGCGTAGCACAGCTCGTAGCTGAACAGAACCAAAAAAATGAGAACGAAAGCGGCCGACGTTTTAGACCAGAAGATCTGCCTGCGCGTCACGGGCAAGGTGTGGAGGAAGTCGATCGTTCTTTCCTCATACTCGCGAGGGAAGAGACTGTAAGCCATCACAAAGCCGAAGAAATAGACGACCACTCCGATGATATCCGAATCCTCCAGCGAGGGGTGCATCTGATACCAGTGCGACTCCAGCATCGGCGAGGAGAGCGGCATCGAGAAGAGTTCAAGACAGAGCAGAAGGAAGAAGAAGACAGCCACCGGAGCAAGATAGCGAATTTCTTTTTGAAAAAGGACTCGGTTCATCTGGTGAGCTCCATGCGTTCACAGAGGAGCGGCAGTTCGAAGCGATGGTCGGGAAGATTGAGTTCCACCAGAAGATGGACCCGTTGACCGCTCGAATATTCGTCGAGTAGCGATTCTTCGTCGCTCTTCTCCTCCGCGGGCCAGACGAACTCTTCTTTTTTCGAGTCTTGCGGCCGGACAGCTCGGTCGTACGCGGGCAGGAGTTGATGAGAGAACGACCAGGACGTGCCGGATGCCGGGGGGTCCTTGGAGACGACCCGGACCCGCAGTTCGTCGGACTGGGCCGACAGCTCCGCCGACACATCGGGATAGGAGGACCTGTCAGCCTCAAAGCCGGCTTGGAGAGACTCCTTCCAATCGGTCACGAATTGAGCAGGGCTAAGCTTCGTGATCTCTTCCAGCTCGGACCACAAGGGTCGGCGCAGTTTTACGAAGGCTGCCCTGACATCGCGGGGATAGGGGGTGGAATAGAGGTGGCGGGCCAGTCGGACCACTCCCTCCGGACCTCCTTTTCTCTCTAGTTGGACGACGGCACTGTAGGCCAGGCTGCTAGCCGCGGTCCATCCGAGCTGGTCGCTCAAGACCCCCCATCCTTCGAGCCGCTCGACATCGAGTTCGTTTCGATTGGCAATCCAACTTGCCAACCAGAGGCGTTCGGCGGATTCGGGCTCGACCCACCAAACACTGAATCCGTCTAGAAACCAGTGCTCAGGGTCGAACGTCGCCAATCCGTTCGTGCTTCGAACGAGGATCGAGTGGACCAGTTCGGCCGCGAATTCGTCCTCCCGAAAGTCATCCCGATGAAAGGCGCAGCGCCAAAGAATACCGTCGTTCTCCTTCAGGGTTGCGAGGTCGAAGGTGCGACCGTCGAAACTCGGATGAAGGGAGATGTTCAGAGCGGGCGGAGTTGACGACAAGACCTCCTGCTCCAGTTTCGCAATCTTGGGCTCCAGGTAGGTCATCAGCGCCTCGGCGCGCTCTTTGTGTTCGGGCTCCAGGTAGAGAATGGAGAGAGGAGTTTTCTCGCTCTTGAGCACGAACTCTTCATAAAACTCAAACGGTTCTTTGGCCATTCTAAAATCGGCCAGATTGAAACCGGTAATGATCAAGAGAACGAGAACCCCGCCGGCGGATTTTTCCAGCACCGACATCCGACCGGAGAGGCGGCGGGCGAGTAGCCCGTCTCTCCAAAGGCAGACTGCAAATCCGAGGCCGGTCAGGAGCATCCCGAGCCCCAGTGCCTTGAGCAACGGCTCCCAGGGGAATTCCCACTTGTTGAACGGCAGGTCGCTCGTACTGACGAGGGCGAGGGGGCCGAGCTCGTCCAGGGGTATGGAGGTACTGGAGCCGACCCCTACCGCGACCAGCAGCGTGGTCCACAAGATGGTGGTGCGGAAGCGTCCACCGAAGCCTGCCGCAAAGCAGAGGCTCCAGATAAAGAAGCTGTATCCAAGCGCACGGCAGACTAGCAACCAGATCATATAGGAGTCGACCGGCTCGGTTTTGATGGTTTGCTTCAGAACAACGGCTAGCATCAAAAGTACGGACCCGCCCAGAAAGGTCAGTGAGAGGAGATACTTGACCAGATACATCGGCCATCGAGCGATCGGGAGGGCTTCTAGAAAGAGGTGGGTGTTGGACTCTTGCTCGGAGACGAACAGGCGCTTGGAGAGGTAGACGCTAGCAACCGGCACGTAGAGAAGCAGGCCGACGGGCACGATCTCCAAGACCGTAACGGTGTTTTCATTGGCCGCCGAGCCAACGGAGAGAAGATAAGTGAGGGCCGTCATCACAACGCCCATAATCAAGAAAAGCGTGGCGTTCTGTCGAAGCTCTTTCTTCAGTATGGCCCGAAGTTGCCTGGTCACGACACCTTGCTCCGGGTGACCAACTCGACGAAAATGTCCTCCAGGGTCAAGGGAGATTCGTACGCTTCAGGGTGTTCGCCGAGCAGATGGGGCAGTTGCTCTGAAGAATCGAAAAAGAAGACGGTTTCCTCGTCGTCTTTTCTCAAGACTTGCATTTCGGGCGGAGCCACCCATTCGGGAGGCAAACCGCGGACGGACTTGACTCGAAGAGCGAGTTCGGTCACGGAGCCTTGATAGTGAGTGACCCCTCCATCGATGATCCCCAACTGGTTGGAGACCCGCTCGACTTCGGTTATCAAGTGGGAGGAGAAGAGGATGGTGGTTCCGTGTTCCTTGGTCTCCTCTCTCACAATCCGGAAGAACTCCCGACGCGCTACCGGGTCGAGCCCGGCGGTGGGCTCATCCAGAATGAGGAGCGGGGGGCGGTGGGAAAGCGCCAGGGCGAGTGCTTGCTTGGCTTTCATTCCCCCCGAAAACGCCCCCACTTTTCGGTCGCGCGGAAGTTCGAGACTACTCAGGAGGGAGTCATAAAGCTGGTCGTCCCAGTTGGGATAGAAACCGCGAACGAAATCACCCAGGGCTCGTGGGGTCATCCAAGGATAGAAGTTCTGCTCCTGAGCCACGTAGCCGATGCGGCTGCGAAGAGAGATGTTGCCCGTGCCCATCGGCTCCCCGAAGAGCCGGACCTGGCCTTTGTCGATCACCAGGATCCCCACCAGGGTTCGAATGCAGGTGGATTTTCCCGCGCCGTTTCGCCCGAGGAATCCGTAGATCTGGCCTCGCTCCACCGAGAGATCGAGGCCTTTCAATACCTCGGTAGGGCCGTAGCTTTTGCATAGCCCTTCCACTTCGATGACCCATTCGCTCATCTTTCCCTCCGCCTCCTAGTGGAGGATTCGGATACTGAGGGTCCATGCCCTTGAAGCGGTTTGCAAGGGATTGCCGCGACTCGCTGAGTATGAGAGTGAGTGTCGTCCGTCCCGAAATCGTTTCCCGACTTTTTGGTTTTGGGGGCCCCCAAGGCCGGCACCACGGCGCTTTGCGAGTTTCTTCAAGGACACCCCTCGGTCAGCGTGGCGAAATCGAAAGAGCTCCGCTACTTCGATAAACACTACGACCGCGGCCAGGGATGGTATCGCGAGAAGTTCTTCCCCGCCAACGAAGGGTTTCTTTGTGGTGATGGGTCTCCGACCTACCTGGCCGACCCCGAGGCGCTCAAGCGTATTCCTGCTTGTCTATGTTCGGGTACCGGCTGCGTACTGGGAACCGGTGCCGTTGATGGCGTGGCTACCGTTATATGTTTTGGGTGGCTTGGAAGAAGGCTTGGCCGGATAGGAGATGACGGCTCCCGCTCTTTGTCTACTTTTTTGTAGACCTATCCACATAAATGTCGTAGGATTGTGGAATGAGCGTTAATAGCACAACGGTACGGATCAGCCTTGAGCTGCATGAACTTCTCAAGTCGCTGGCAGAACAGTCTTCGGTCTCGATGCAAGAGATTCTCCAGGAGGCCTTAGAGAAGTATCGGAGAGAGAAATTTCTTGAGGGTATGAATCGAGATTTCTCTCAAGCGACTGACTATATGCAAGAGATCGACGAGTTGGATGGTACTGTGGCTGACGGACTTGAGGACTATTGACGACTGCGATTTTGGCTAGGGGAGCTGTGTGGCTGGCAGACCTGTCCCCTACAAGAGGTCGGGAGCAGTCTGGTCGAAGGCCGGTCGTTCTCATTTCTACCGATAGCTTGAATCAGGGGAAGTCGGGCCTCGTTGTTGTCTGTCCGATCACTACCAGAGACCGGAGAATACGGACACATATCAGAGTAAGCCCACCAGAGGGTGGCCTTACTAAGACGAGCTTTATTTTGACGGAAGCAGTTCGCTCGATTTCGAAGGATAGGTTGCACAGTTACTTGGGAATTGTAAGTCAGAGGACGGTTCTGCAAGCAGAAGACGTACTTCGGATACTACTGGAGCTATGACGGTTACGGCGCCCACTGATACGGAGCAGTCTTTGCCGCCTTGTCGAGTCGAGAGTTCATCTCGTCGAGCGGAATTGATTCGAGTATCGGTAAGGTGTGTACTTCCAACGCTGCTTCTCGCGCTACTAGTGGGCCTTAGGGCGCGATTCTTTTTCAGCTCGGTAATAGAGTAGTTTGTGAGCATTCGTGACCAATACGAGAAGCTCGGAACCCAACTCCTCGAAGAGTTGGAAGCCCTCCCGGAGGCGCATCCACTGAAGAAAGTCTTTTCGACGTCGAAGCTCTATCAGGCGATTCTTCGAGATGACCTCAGCTACCCGGAGTTTGAAGGGCCGGAAACGGTGTTCGGCGTTTCCGGCCGTTATCTTATGCGATTCGATTTTCTCCTGGAGTGGACATCGACGACCTTGAACCAGGGGCCGCGTGCCGGGAGAATTACGGAGCTATCGGGAGAGTTGAGAGAGTCGAGGCGAGAGCTTCTCGACGCGCTCCATCCTCTCCCTAAAGAAGTGCTCCAGGCGGTCTCTGCCCGTTTGGCTGAGTTCGAGGCTCTGGGGCTGTCGCTGGTCGAGGCCTTCCGGCTGGTAATTAAGGAGCTGCTAATGAGTCGGGGCAGGAAGCTATCCAGAGATCTGAACAGACTGAGCTGGTCAATGAACGAGGAGTTTTGTGACCTCGATGGCGCCGAGCTCGAAGAAGCTGTGTCGAGTTACCTGGCTCACGAAGAGAAAGCGTTTCAGCACGAGTTCGATCGGGCTATCTCATTAGCGTTCACCAAGATCGAGATTGGAGAAGCAATCGACGCCGTGCTAAGCCAGAGGAACTCCCGCTAGGGCCGCACCGTCCCCGGATCAAAAGTCACAGATAAAGTTCCGAGTCGTCTCTATGCTGTCGGTATGTACAGCACACTAACTCTCATCACACCCATATTCGCCTTACTTTTCCTGACCTTCGGCACCTGGAGTCTAGCCTCACGCTCTGCACTTCTCCCGAAATAGGGCCGACCGAGGCACAAGCCTAGCAGCAAATCACCTCGATTATGTACCACCGTACACCGCACTCGGCGCTTCGCTCCTAGCCTCGCACCTCAATCGACCGTATTCCGAGAGAAGTGCAGAACGTGAGGCTGGCCGTCCGAGGTCTCAAGACGACGCCCACCGTCTAAGAATCCTTGATGGTAGCCCGCTCGAGAATCTTGCCCGCCAGCAGCGCCTGGTGATCTCGAGAAAAGGCCATGCCGTTGAGCCCCATCGCCACTTTGTTAAAAAGGCCGGGCGTGGTTTTGGTCTTTTTACCTAAAGCGGCGAACGAATCTTCCACGACCAGTTCAGGGTCCAGGGTTTTCAACGGGATCTTAGACTGGTCGTAGATCGAACTGGCCTCGCCTTTGATACCGGCGGGGTTGGTCTGGAGGACATCGATGCCGTGCTTTTTGAGCTCGGGAGCCAGGCCTTCGGTGAAGTTTTGGAGGAAGCCCTTGCCGGCCGAGTAGGTGGCCTGACCGGGAATGCCGTGGAGCGCGGCGCCGGACCCGACATTGATGATGCCGCCTCCGCCGCGTTCTTTCATCCGATTGCCGAATTCGTGGCTGAGCTGGATCGGGGCGGAGATGTTGAGGCCGAGATTGGCCGTGTCTTTCTCGATGTCGTTCTTGAGAAAGTCACCCATTTGCCAGGCCCCGGCGTTGTTGATCAACAGGCCCACGTCCAGATCGCGGGTATCTTTCTTGATCTTCTCGATTCCGTCGGGGTGAGCCAAGTCGGCGGCCACGGATTTGACCTCGACTCCATATTCGGCCTGCAGCCGCTTGGCGACCTTGTCGAGCTTTTCTTGACTTCGGGCCACGACCACCACGTTCATACCCTTCTTGGCCAGCTGCTCGGCGTAGACCGCACCCAAGCCCTGGCTGGCCCCCGTCACGACCGCCCATGGCCCGTACTTCTCCTTGAAGCCTTGGGGGTCGCCGATATCCGAAGCTTTCTGAATCTGATGGACTTCGGGAGCCGTTTCGGCCGGAGGTGTCGGCGACAGACTGGCTCTCTCCAACATCATACCAGCCATAGACGACATGAGGTCCCGAGGCATGGTTCGCACGGCTGCCGAGATGGCCAGTCGATTCCAAAATCCGGGCACCGTCGTGCTGCCGCCCTTCCCGAGTTTCTCCAAAGATTGGGTGGCCACCTGACGCGGTGAGACCTTAGCCATGGGGATCTTGGAAGAGTCGTAGAGCGACTGAAGAGCGTCTCCTTTGATCGGACCCGGGTTGGTGATCATCACGTCGATACCTTTGGGCTTCAATTCGTAATGGAGAGACTCGGTTAAGTTTTGTAAGAAGCCCTTGTTGGCGGAGTAGGCGGCCTGGCCGGGAACGCCGGAGATAGCCACCATGGAGCCCACGTTGAGGATGCCCCCTTTGCCCTCATCGGACATAGAGCGGGCAAAATGTTGGGA